>Ga0081455_10005189_pt1 | contig 14333 bp, 19 predicted proteins | sample TabmetS3T2R1_FD_70207 | JGI IMG/M metagenome (GOLD analysis project Ga0081455, IMG submission 70207) | Tabebuia heterophylla rhizosphere microbial communities from the University of Puerto Rico - S3T2R1 | ecosystem: Host-associated > Plants > Roots > Rhizosphere ... | reverse complement strand
CTCGATCTGTGGCGTGATGTTCGTGTAGAAGAATGAGTCCGCGTTCCCTCGCTTCGCCTCTTCAGCGTTCCCCCACAACAGGTCGGCGCGACGAGCGATGTGTCCCCGATCCAGGCGGTTGTCTTCGTACGCGTCGTTGACCACCTGATGTTCGATCGGGACGCGGGGATCCGGCCGGAAGGTCACCCGTCGGATGGTTCCCTCGTCGGCGAGGGTCGCTCCGTTCACGTTCCATGCCACCCATCTCGCGAACCGGCGCGAGGTACTCATCGCGAGCGAGAAGTGCATGTAGCGGATCGTGGTCGCGCCATCGACGCTGAGCAGATCGTCGGCGATCACGTCGTTTGCAGCTGGCACCGATGTTCCGAAGCCGAGGAAGTCAGGATCGAACCCGGTCTCGCTCATCACGCGTTCCTCCGGATCTCGGAAGCGCGGGCACGGTCGAGTTCCCAAAGGTAGTCGGGAGTGGCGCCGGCACGCAACCGATGCCGCTCGAGGAACAGGAACATCTGTCGGCGTGTGTCGCCGGTGTCGGGTCGTGGACGCATACCGCGAACCCGGTGTTGCCACATGATTGGACGGATACCTCAGGCGAAGTCGTCGACGAAGTCCCAGCCACGCAGCTCGCCCGGCTCCAGGCGGACGAGCAGGTCATCGCCTGAGTCATCGGCGTACCGCTCACCCGCTTCCGGACCGAGGTATCGCGAGGCGATCCGGCGGACGATCGACCGGTCCGTCATCACCGTGAGGCGCGCCTCCGCCCGAAGCTCGAGACCCCGGTAGGGAGGGACGCCCTCACAGACGACGATGCTTGCGCGTGGGTCACCCTGGAGGTGCCGCGCTTTCCCATCGCGGGTTCCGGTCACGACGTTGAAGCCGCCGCCGATCCACTCGTGCCAGACCGGCGAGAGCAGCACCGAGCCGTCGCGCCGGAAGGTCGCGAGGACGGCGAGGAGCGGCAGCTCGAGCAGGTCCCCCAGATCCTCCGGTGTCAGCCCCTTGCGCACTCGCCGAGTCTCGCACCGAGTCGTTCGCTTCGCTGAACGCTTCGGAGGGTAAGGACGACTCATGGCCTCGTACACCGTCAACCGACGCGGGGTGGCTCAGGCTCGCGAGCTCATCAAGGCGAAGCGATACGTCCTGAACAGCGAGTGGGGCGACGTTCAGCCGAAGCCGGCCGACGAGAACGCCTTCCTGAAGGAGCACTCGTGGCGAGAATACGAGGGCTGGTTCCTGGGGCTGACGGAGGGCCCCGCCGATGACACCAAGGCGCGATACGCGTTCGTGTACGGTGACCTCCGCCGCCTGCACCGAAGCGGCTTGATCGCGTGCCTGTACCGCGCCGCCGAGTGGCGGCACAAGGAGGTCGAGCGAGCCGCCTACAAGCTGCTGCAAGAGCTCGACGCCGCGAGCTCCTAGGGCGCGGCTCTTCTCGGCTGCAGCGCTCCCCGGCGTCGTCCCCTCTGCTCTTTGGAACGTCCGCCATCTACCCGCTATCACCAGAACAGACCCGGCGCCCGCAACGACGATCCCCACGCCGATCGACAGGAGCCCTTCGACATGCTGACGTCGTCGAGCACGATCTGAATGGTCCCGAGGCCAACGATCAGCAGCCACCTAGCCCGGCGAGCGAAGCCACGAGTCCGTGGCTTCGCGGTCGCCCAGAGTGGTCCATGCAAGGCGATGCTCCGCCGGGCCCTCGCAGTGCCCGAGAGGGCGCCTGGGGACGCGAGGCCTGTCCGCAACGGGACGTGGATCTATCCTCGGCGCGGATGCGGATGCACGATGACCAGGTCGAGATCGACGCCCATCTCGTCGGGCGCTTGTTGATCCAGCAGTTCGCCGAGATCGCCGAGCTGCCGATCGAACACGTCGAGTCCACCGGCACGGTGAACGCGTTGTTCCGGGTGGGTGACGAATTCGTCGCCCGGCTTCCACTTGTCGCGCACTGGAGCGACGGGATCGAACGAGAATGGCGATGGCTGCCCTGGCTCGCCGAACGCGTCTCCTCGTTGCGTCTTCCAGACCCCGTCTTCATGGGGCGACCGACCGGCGAGTACCGGTTCCGCTGGGCCATCTACCGATGGATCGACGGCGAGACGTACGACGACGACCTCGTGACCGATGAGCGATCGGCGGCGGCGACGCTCTCGGACTTCGTGCTCGAGCTGCGATCGATCGAGGTCGTCGACGACGCGCCCCGCGGTGGCCGCCGTCCGCTGCAGGAGCTCGACGAAGGAACCCGCGAGAGCATCCGGGCGAGCGACGATGCGATCGATGCGGACACCGCTATGCGTGTGTGGGAGGACGCTCTGCGCTCGCCGGGGTGGGACGGTGAACCCATGTGGATCCACGGCGACCTGCTCCGCCCCAACCTCCTCGTGAGCGGAGGACGGCTCGACGCCGTCATCGACTTCGGCGGTGTGGGGATCGGCGACCCGGCGACCGACCTGATCCCCGCGTGGGCCGTCTTCGGGAGCGTGGGACGCGAGGCGTTCCGCGACGCGCTCAGTCCCGATGAGGCTTCCTGGGTGCGCGGCCGCGGGATCGCCCTGCATCAGGCGGCGGCGATCATCCCCTACTACGTCGACACCAACCCGGGATTCGTCTCGCTCGCCGTCCGCACCATCGAACAGATCATCAGCGACTCCGCGCCACCCTCGTAGTCGTCAGCCGGCTGTTGGCCGACCTGCCCTTTCAGCTGGAAGTCCGCGCATCGCGCTGCAGATCCGAGAACATCCGATCGGTCTCGGCACGCACGAAGTTGTCGACGTTGACCGTCACGGGAGTGATGGGCGGGCATGATGCAGGAAACCCCGACGGCAGGGATCGACCGCGATGACGGGTTCCGAGCGGCAGCGAGCGGAGATGAGCGCGGCGGAGTTCGCCGACCTGTTCGATGCGCTGTCCACGTGGGGCCGATGGGGCGAGGAAGACGAGCGGGGATCACTCCACCACATCAGCGAGGACACGGTCGCCGCCGCCGCGGCGCTCGTGCAGGACGGGCGGACCATCGGCCTGAGCCGCCCGCTCGACACGCGAGTCTCGCCCCACAACTCGGTGCCCGCCGACCATCACATGACCATGCTGGTCGGCGACGACAGCGGTCCGGGCTCTCTGGGATTCACGATGGACTACGTCGGCGTCGACTACCACCACGAGAGCCACAGCCATCTCGATGCCCTCTGCCACACGAGCTACGGTGGCTCGCTCTACAACGGCTTCCAGACCGTCGACACGGTCACCGAGGGCGGAGCGGCAGAACTGTCCGTCGAGACGCTGAAGCACGGACTCGTCGGCCGCGGCGTCCTGCTCGACGTGCCACCGCTCCGAGATCGGACGTGGCTCGAACCCGGGGACGGCGTGTTCCGCGACGACCTCGAGGCCGCCGAGCGTTCGCAGGGCGTGACGGTCGGAGGCGGAGACATCCTGCTCGTACGGACCGGATACGCCCAACGCCTCGAGGAACTCGGGGACTCGGCTGACGACGGATCCGTCGCGGGGATGCACCCGACCGCGATGACGTTCATCGCCGATCGCCATGTGTCGGCGCTCGGTTCCGATGGGAATAGCGACATCGCACCCAATCCGACCGAAGGCGTGGCGTTCCCCATACACGTGCTCGCGCTCAATGCGATGGGCGTGCACCTCCTCGACTACCTGACGTTCGAGGATCTGCGTGAGGCGTGTGCGTCGGCGGGGCGGTGGGACTTCCTGTTCGTCGCAGCGCCCCTGCGGATCAGCGGGGGGACGGGCTCGCCGATCAACCCGATCGCGATCCTCTGATCGGCCGCGCTCAGACGAGGGAACTCTTCACGGTGACGCTCACTCGGCCGCTCGCTCTTCGGCGTAGTTGATCATGTCGAGCTCGCCGGGGGAGCGGCCGTCGGCGGTGAGCAGCGTCGCCGCTTCCGCCCGGTGCTGCGTCCCGTGGTTCACGACGTGGATCAGCATCTGCCACACGGGAACGCCCTCCTCGACATAGGCGACGAAGTCGTCGGTCAGGGTCGGCAGCCACGCATCGACGCGCCGAGATGGTGCACGAGGATGCCACCCAGCCCCCGCTCACCCACCACGTCCGTCCGCGTCCACAGGTCCGGATCCACGCCGTCGAGGACGTCCAGGACCCGTCGGGTCGCCCAGCGGTCGTACGCGAACAGGGATCGGACCTCTTCGACTCGCATCGCCCGCGAAGTCTAGGTCGCTCCCTCGGCGAGGAAGTCGAGGACGCGTCGGGACGTCTCCTCGGGAGCTTCCTCCGGAAGGAAATGGCCGGCCTCGATCGGTCCTCCGCGGACGTCGTCGGCCCAAGCTCGCCAGACCGCGAGCGGATCCCACGGCGCGTAGGGACCCGATGCGCTCCACAACGCGAGGACCGGACACGCGATCCGACGATCATCCCGATCGGCTCGGTCGTGCTCGTCGTCCAGTGTGGCTGCCGCCCGGTACTCCTCGCAGATCGCGTGGACCGTGTCCGGATCGTGGAACTTGTCGATGTAGGTGGCCCGAAGCTCCGAGGGGATGGCGTCGGGACGCTCCGACCACGCATCCAGCATGTGGTTCACGACCACGTCGGGCGCTTCGGCGATCATCCGCTCCGGCACCGGCGCGGGCGCGGCCAGGAACGACCAGACCCAGGACCCGAGCATGAGCTCCTTGTCCGCCCGGTCGAACACCTCGGCCGTGGGGACCACGTCCAGCACCGCGAGCCGGCTCACGGCGTCGGGGTGGTCCAGCGCCATCCGATAGGCGCAGCGCGCGCCTCGGTCGTGTCCCACCACGGCGAACCGCTCATGTCCCAGCTCACGCATGACTTCGATCTGATCGAGCGCGATCTCGCGCATGCTGTACGGCGCATGATCCGCCGTGCTCGGCGGCGTGCCGCTGTCTCCGAACCCTCGCAGGTCTGCGGCCACGACCGAGAACCGTTCCGCGAGTTGCGGAGCCACCCGGTGCCACATGAGGTGCGTCTCGGGGATCCCGTGGAGCAACAACACCGGCGGCCCGGTGCCTCCTCGGTGCCCGTGGATCACCGTTCCCGTGGTCGTGATGTCGAATGTCTCGAAGCCGTCGAACACGCCCAGACCTTCTCCAGTTCGCCGTCCGTCCATGCGTCCTGGCGGTCGTCCGGATAGCCTCGTTGTCGGATCTTCGAAGACGAAGGAGGGCTGCTTGGTCACGACCGTGCCCGCCAACGAGGCGAGCTGGGAGGACCTCCAGGCCGTCTTCGGCACACGCGGCGAGACGTCCAGGTGCTGGTGCCAGCGCTACAGGATGCAGCCGCGCGAGTCGTGGGCGTCGGTCGGCCGGGAGGAGCTGTCGTCACGGCTCCGCGAACAGACCGAGTGCGGGCACCCGCGATCGACCACGACGAGCGGCCTCGTCGCCTACCTCGACGGCGAGCCCAGCGGCTGGTGCGCGGTCGCGCCTCGCCCGGACCACCCGCGCCTGCTGCGCAACGTCCGGGTTCCCTGGGAGGGCCGGACCGAGGACAAGCACGACGACACCGTGTGGGCCGTGACCTGCTTCGTGACTCGCAAGGGATACCGCAAGCGGGGCATCACGCATGCACTCGCACGTGCCGCCGTCGACTTCGCCCGGGAACGAGGTGCTCGCGCCCTCGAGGGCTATCCGATCACCAGGAAGGACGTGCTCCTGTCCGAGCTCCACGTCGGCACCGTCGGCACCTTCGAAGCCGCCGGGTTCACGGAGGTCAGCCATCCGACCTTGCGACGGGTCGTGATGCGCATCGACTTCTGACCTCCACGGACGCAATGGCCCCCCGGGGCACATGGGGAGTTCTACACTCGAAGGATGTCTGAGTTCTCGAGAGGTGGCGGTCGCCTCAACGACCCTGGATCGCAGGAAGCTGCGTCGGACCGTCAGCAGCAGATCCGGGAGGAGGCGGATCACCAACACCTCCTCGGGGGCCAGGCGCGAACAAGCTGGTGGCGACGACTCCTCACGCGTGTCCACGGTGGGTCCTCGGAGGGTCGTTAGCGACAGGACTCTGGCCAACCAGAGGTGTGCACACCTGACCCCGCGCCCACGGACACACCGGTGAACCGTGCGACCTGAAGGGATGGCCACGTGGCGCTTGAACGGATGGACAACGTCGGCATCGTGGTGGAATCGCTGGATGCCGCCATCTCCTTCTTCGAGGAGCTTGGCCTCGAACTCGAAGGACGAGCCATGATCGAAGGAGACTGGTCAGGGCGCGTCACGGGACTGCGCGACCAGCGGGTCGAGATCGCCATGATGCGCACGCCGGACGGCCATGGCCGGATCGAACTCTCACGATTCCTCGCGCCGCCTGTGGTCGCCGATCACCGGAACGCCCCGGTGAACGCCCTGGGCTACCTGCGTGTCATGTTCGCCGTGGATGACCTCGACGAGGTGCTCGCCCGGCTCCGCGACCACGGCGCGCAGGTCGTGGACGAAGTGGTCCAGTACGAAGACGTGTATCGGCTCTGCTACGTCCGAGGCCCCGAGGGCATCCTCATCGGGCTGGCCGAGCACATCGGCTGATGCCGGCCCTACCCCGTCCGCTGAGGGTCCGCCCCGGCGCCGTCCGGCCGTGTGGTGGTTGACCGAAGCGAAGTCCCGGGTCCAGGGTGATGTGAACGAGGCTGCCCTCGGAGACTGGAGAAGGTCATGCGCGACCACCTGCGCGTCACCGTCGTCGTCGCGATCGTGCTCGCGATCGCGTTGCTGCTCGCCGGAGGGGCGTTGGCCGAGAGGGTCCTCGATCCACCTGGTGGAGGGACGCTCACCGAAGGGATCGCGTTCAACGGTCCATTCAGCGGCGCCCAGTTCCCAGCAGCGGGAACCGGCGTCATCGCCCCCGGCCACGACCGGGCGGTGGTGACGGTGCTCCTGCCGGCGTTCTCCATCCCGAACGCAGGCGGGGGACAGGACGAGAACCACGTCGTCGCCACGATCCAGGGCAACGTTCCCGGCTACTGGATCGTGGGAGCCAAGATCCGGCCCTTCATCTCCGATTACTCACAGGAGTCGGGGACGCTCGTCGTGTGGCTGAACGAACCGGCCCCGCCGGGAGTGAGGATCAGGTTCTCGTACATGACGTTCGGCATCTTCAACGACTGACGACGAAGAGCCGAGCATGCCGAAGGTCTCGCGGGCTTCGCGTCGATGAACGCGCGGCGTGCCAGCATCGAGGCTCTGTACGATGAGCCGTGACGTCCAGGCTTCGCGTGCTCATCGAACAGCCGACGAGGGGCAAGCGCTGGGTCGCCGTCGCGGCGGACTGGCCGGGTCTCGAACGGGGCGCCAAGACGGAGGACGAGGCGGTCGAGAAGCTCGCCGGCTACGTCCCTCGGTATCTTCCGGTCGCGAAGCGCGTTCGGCTGGGATCGGAGCTCGCGACCCAGACCAAGAAGGTCATCATCGGCAGGTACCCGGGGACCGGCTCGACCGACTTCTGGGGGATCTCGTTCGCACCCTCACCGCTCGACCGCGAGCCGTTCGACGCGCCGACGTTCGACCGCCAGGTGCGGCTGCTCCGTGCGGCGTGGGCCGAGTTCGACGACACGGCCGCACGCGTTTCGGTGGAACTCCGGCCGGGTGTCCGGGGGGGCGGCCGCTCCCGTGACCAGATCGTTCGCCACGTCCTGGCGAACGAGGGTGGCGACTTCTCGAAGCGCGTGAAGGCGGAGTCCGAGCTGGAGGACCTGCTGACGCCGGACGGGCTCGCCGAGCACCGCGACCGCTTCGTCGATGCGATGCGCGCCTGGTACAAGGAGGGCAAGCCGCTCGGCAAATGGACGATCCCGTATCTGCTCCGCCACACGGCGTACCACGTGCTCGACCACACCTGGGAGATGCAGGATCGAGACCTGACGACCGACGCCACCGCCGGGTGACCCATAGCCGTCGGCAGGTGCATCGTCGCCAGTGCTGCGTCGGTCGGGCCGCAGCGCGAAGGGCGAGCGCTCGAGTAGTGCCACCTGACCTTCCAGTTCCCGACTTCTCTCGGGACATTCCCGAACGCTCGCGCACGACAACGCCGTGGCGTTGGTTCCGGGAACATCGGCAGCGCTCGGCCATCTGGGCGTGCTGCTAGCTTGCGGTCGTGGATCGGCTGAGCTTGCGAGTGACATCGGTGACGATCACGGCTCCGGACCCGCGAGCGCTGGCTGCGTTCTACTCGCGGTTGCTCGGGCGGCCGGTGACCACCTCGGAGGGACCGCGGCCGGATCATCCGCCGGAGGACGGGTGGGCGCAGATCCGTCCCGTTGAGGGAACCGGTGAGCCCACCCTGAACTTCGAGTACGAGGAGCAGTGGAAGGTTCCGGTTTGGCCGGCTATGGCCCACGGGCAGAACGCCACGCAGCATCTCGACATCAGAGTGTCGGACCTCCAGGCCGCGACCACCCACGCACTTCACGTCGGGGCTTCCCTCGCCGACGTCCAGCCGCAGGAGACGGTCCGGGTCCTGTTCGATCCGGCCGGCCATCCCTTCTGCCTCTTCACCTAACGACGCTGCCATCGGTCTGGTCGGGGCGATCCCCGCAGCCTCACAGCCGGGATCTCAGCACGTCGAACTCGCAACCTGGCGAAGATGGGTCGAAGCCGTGCTCGATGAGCCAGCGGGCGACCAGCAGGCTCCGCAGCGACCACCACGCGCGGATCACATCGAGGTCGACGTGGGTGCCGTAGCCGGCGATAACGTCGGCAAGGTGGTCCTCGTGTCCGAGCGTCAGGCTAGCGAGGTCCCATAGCGCATCGCCCTGGGCAGCCTCGGACCAGTCGATCACTCCGGTGACGTCGTCTCCCTCGATGAAGACATGGGTGATCTGCAGGTCGCCGTGCGTGAACACCGGTGTCCACGGGCGGAGCGCGCCGTCGGCGATCCGCCGGTTGCGAGTGACCATGTCGGTCGGAAGGACGCCGTTCGTGACGAGCCAATCGCATTCGCTGTCGAGGCGCGATGTGATGTCGTCGACGCTCTTCCCCGGCCATGGTGGCAACGGTGCGTCGTGCAGCCTCCGTGCGGCGGCACCGGCCGCTGCCCACGCCGCCCCCGACGCGGACGACGGCTCGCCGAGGCGGCCGAGGGCCGTTCCTGGGAGGGCGGCGAGTGCGAGCACGGGCGGCTTCCGCCACAGGACCTCCGGCGTCGGGATCGGCGCCATAGCCATCGCCTCGACCTCGACATCGGTGCGCGTCTGATCGGCGTCGATCTTCAGGAACACGTCACCGACGCGCAGGGTCGCGCGCTCGTTGTGTGCGACGACGACCTCGACCTGTTCCATATCGGTCATTCTCGCGGGGACGACCACCGACGTCATCGGGGTCGTCCCTGCCGAGGAACATGTCCGAACGCTCGCGCCTGCGGGCCCCACACGCGAGGTCATTGCCTCACCGTAGAGTGACCTCGTGCCGGAACCGGGCTACGAGATCAAGGCCCTCGACGAGTCGACGTGGACAGCGTTCGCCGCGTTGGTCGAGCGCAACGACGGCATCTTCGGCGGCTGTTGGTGCATGGGCTTCCATCCAGACGACGAGAAGAACTCGGCGGGCCTGAACCGCGGACGGAAGCTCGCTCGTGTTCGGGCAGGAACGGCGCATGCTGCGCTCGTCTTCGATGGGGAAGACTGCGTGGGCTGGTGCCAGTTCGGGGCGCCCGACGAGGTGTCCCGGATCAAGAACCGGGCCGCGTACGAGAAGGGTCGAACGACCTCGCCCGATTGGCGGATCGGGTGTTGTTACGTCGGCAAGGGACACCGGCGTCAGGGCGTTGCCACCGCGGCGCTCGCGGGTGCGCTCGATCTGATCGCGGACCTGGGCGGGGGAACCGTCGAGGGGTATCCGGAGGATGCCGCGTCGGTGCCGGCGGGCTTCCTCTTCAACGGTGCGGCGTCGACCTACGAGCGGCTCGGGTTCATCCGAGACAGGAAGATCGGCAAGCACCGCTGGGTCGTGGCCCGGGTCGTCGAGGCCACGCCGTAGCCGGTCTCAGGTCTGTCGAGGATCCTCGTGACCGGCATGTCGGGAACGTGCTCGGGGGTGCCTGGGTGATGGAGCTGCAGGTGGTCACCTACCGGGATCGCCCGGACCTCGATGACCGATGGGCCGAGACCGTCGGTCCCGCGTGGCCGGAGTTCCTCCTCCACGACGCGACGGTGAACGAGCTCTGGCGCCACCTGTACGAGATCGCTCCCGATCACCAGTTCTTCGTCATCGAGCGGGACAGCGACGCCGTCGTCTGCGTCGGGAACTCGGTCCCGTTCCGCTGGGACGGGGATCCCGCGAGCCTTCCGGACGGGATCGACGGCGTGCTCCCGCTGGCCGTCGAGCAGCACGCGGACGGCGTCGCGCCGAACACGCTGTGCGCGTTGCAGGCGGTCGTGGTCGCCACCTACCAAGGGCAGGGTCACGCCCCGGTCCCGGTGCGCGCGATGGCGGACGCGGCGCGACGCGCCGGCTTCGCCGACCTCGTCGCCCCCGTCCGCCCGTCCTGGAAGCACCGCTTCCCGTTGATCCCGATGGATCGATACGTGACGTGGTCGCGGCCGGACGGCCTTCCGTTCGACCCGTGGTTCCGGGTGCACGCTCGGTTGGGAGCGTCGTTCCTGCAGGTCTGTAAGCACTCGATGCGCATCACGGGGACGGTGCAGGAGTGGATGACGTGGACCGGCCTCGAGTTCCCGGGCTCGGGCAGCTTCCTGATCCCCGGGGCTCTCGTTCCGATCGAGATCGATGTCTCGCGTGACGAGGGCATCTATGTGGAACCGAACCAGTGGATGCGTCACGCGATCGAGACTCACCTCTAGGCAGGGAGTTCCACCGTGACGCGGAGCCCTCCGGCGGCCCGGGGGGTGAGGGTGAGGGTTCCATCGTGTGCTCGCGTGATGCTCTCGACGATCGCCAGTCCGAGGCCGACACCCGCATGGTCACGGCGGATGCGTTCGGCGCCACGCTGGAACGGTTCGGTGATGGTCGAGACCAGCTGTGGAGTGAGCTGCTCGCCGGTGTTCTCGACCGTGAGCACGACGGACCCGGGGCCGACGGCGGTGTCAACCTGCACGGTGCCGTGGTCGGGCAGATTGTGCACGATGGCGTTGTGCAGGAGGTTCGTGGTCAGCTGCAGCAAGAGCGCCTGCGAGCCGACGACGCGGGTGATGTCACCGGAGGTCTCGATCGTCACACCGCGCTGCTCCGCGAGGGGCAGGAGCGTTTCGGTCGCTTCATCCGCGACGAGGGACAGATCCACGTGGTCTCGGGTGAAGGCGCGTTGATCGGCGCGGCTGAGCAGGAGCAGAGCTTCGGTGAGGTCGATGGCTCGGGTGTTGACGGCGCGGAGGCGGTCGACGAGTTCGCCGGTGTCGCCGTTGAGGTCGTTGCGGGCCACGTCGAGCAGCGTCTGCGTGATCGCCAGCGGGGTGCGCAGTTCGTGGGAAGCGTTCGCAGCGAACCGCTGCTGTTCGACGACCTGCGCTTCGAGCCGCGCGAGCATGGTGTCGAAGCTGTCGGCGAGATCGCGGATCTCATCTCTGCGGCCCGGGAGCCGGATCCGGTGGGAGAGCGATCCGTCCGCGGCCATGCGTGTGGCGTCCGTGATGCGGGTCAGCGGAGCGAGCATCCGGCCGGCGAGGATCCACCCTCCCACCAGGCCGAACACCAGCAGGAACGCCAGCACGAGGGTCGCGGTCGGAGCGAACGCGCGCAAGAGATCGGCGTGGCTGCGCACCGCGAAGATCACGCCGGGGTGCGCACCTCGCGACAGGGAGAAGTACCCGACGACGAGCAGCAAGGCGCCGGCGAGCATGAGGAAGCCGGCGTAGCTGAGGGTGAGCTTGAGTCGAACGCTCCAACCGGGGCGTCTATCCACGATGTTCTCCCTCGTGTCCGTTCTCCGGTTGCACGTCGATGCGGTAGCCGGCGCCCGGGACCGTGGCGACGATCCAGGGTTCGCCGAGCCGTTTGCGCAGTCCCGACACCGTGATGCGCACGGCGTTGGTGAACGGGTCGGCGTTCTCGTCCCACGCGCGCGCTAACAGCTCCTCGGCGCTGACGACGCCGCCTTCGGCAGCGACGAGGACGTCGAGCACGGCGAACTGCTTCCGGGTGAGCGCCACGTACCGGCCGTCGCGGTAGACCTCGCGACGGAACGGATCCAGACGCACGCCTGCGATCTCGCGCACGGGCGGCCGGTTGTGGGCGCGCCTGCGGTCGAGCGCCCTGAGACGGAGCACGAGCTCTTGGAGCTCGAACGGCTTCGTGAGGTAGTCGTCGGCGCCGAGCTCGAACCCCGAGGCCTTGTCGTCGAGGCGGTCGGCCGCGGTGAGCATCAGGATCGGCGTGCCGCTCCCGGAGGCGACGATGTGTTCGGCGATCTCGTCACCAGTAGGTCCGGGGATATCGCGGTCGAGGACGGCGATGTCGTAGGCGTTGATGCTGAGCAGCTCGAGAGCGCTATCGCCATCACCCGCGATGTCTCCCGCGATCGCCTCGAGGCGTAGACCATCGCGTATGGCCTCTGCCATGTAGGGCTCGTCCTCCACGATCAACACCCGCATGCTCCGATGCTAGCGAGCCGGTGCATATCGTCGGCATATCGGAATCCACATACGTGCCGACAACACCGGGGTGCGTTGGCTGGACGCATGCCCGACAGCCATCCAGCACGTACAGCCGCCCGCCGGAAACGATCGACCGTCCTCGCTGCCATCGTCGTCGGCGCGGCGCTCATCGGAGTCCTCGGATACCGGTCGTTCGCGAACCCGACGTCGTCGGCGACCTCACCCATCGCCGTGCGACCGCTCGCGCAGCGCGCCCATGACAGTGTTCGCGGTGACGATCGCGGTGTCCCCGGCGAGCTTCCCCGGGAGCACCGTGGTGCAGCCGGTGAGGCAGACGGCGTCCTCCCTGACGGGGTGACGGTCTTCGATGGCGGATATCCGGGCATCGCGAACCTCGATCCCGCTCTCCTCGCTGCCCTCCGCCGGGCTGCGACGGACGCCGCTGATGACGGGGTGGTGTTCTCCGTCGATAGCGCCTGGCGTTCCCCCACGTACCAGGAGCAGCTCCTCCGTGAGGCGATCTCGGAGTACGGCTCGCGAGAGGAAGCCGCCCGATGGGTGGCCACCCCCAAGACATCTGCTCATGTGTCGGGCGACGCGGTGGACATCGGACACCCCGGGGACGATGACGAGGCGTGGCTGTCCGGGCACGGGGCCGCGTACGGCCTGTGCCAGGTCTACCTCAACGAACCCTGGCACTACGAGCTGCGTCCTGGAGCCGTCGATGACGGCTGCCCGCCTATGTACGCCGACCCCACGCACGATCCGAGGATGCAGCAGTGACCCTGGCCCGCCGTTGATAGCGTGACCCGATGGAGGTTCGCCGCGTCATCGTTGATCACGTGCTCTTCGTCGTGGCAGACGTGGACGCGAGCCGGGCGCTCTACACGGCCGCCCTCGCCCCGCTCGGCTATGAGGAGCTGTACGTCCAGGAGGACTGTGTCTCCTACGGTGCCGAGGACCTGGACGACTTCACGATCTGCCGTGGGGAGCCCGTGACCTCGGCGGCGCATGTCGCCTTCTCCGCCGACGGCCGGGACGCCGTGGATGCGTTCTTCGCCGGCGCCGTCGCGAACGGCGCGACCGTCCGCGGCGAGCCGGGGGTCTGGACGCAGTACTCCGAGCGGTACTACGGGGCCTTCGTCAACGACTTGCATCAGAACAACGTCGAGGCCGTGTGGCATGCGCCCGAGCCGATCGTCGACGCGCCTCGCCGAGCCGGTGTCCCCTGATGCGCAGCGTGACCTATTCGATGAACGTCTCCCTCGACGGCTACATCGTCGGGCCCGATGGCAGCTTCGACTGGTCGGCACCCGACGACGCGGTCTTCCGCTTCTGGATCGACGAGATCCGAACGGTCGGCGTCCACCTGCTGGGGCGGCGGCTGTACGAGACGATGCTGTACTGGGAGACCGCCGACCAGGATCCATCGCTCGACGAGGCGCAGCTCGAGTGGGCCGCGCTCTGGAATCCGCTCCCGAAGGTGGTGTTCTCCAGGACGCTGTCGGCGGTGCAGGGCAACGCCCGCCTGGCCTCCGGTGACGTGGCCGAGGAGATGGAGCGGTTGCGAGCCGAGCCGGGGGAGGGCGACATCGCGATCGGTGGCGCGACGCTCGCCGCCGAGGCGGCCGCGTTGGATCTGATCGACGAGTATCGGGCCATCGTCTACCCGGTGCTGGTCGGAGGTGGCATCCCGTTCTTCCCCCAGCGCGAGCGCCGGGTGGATCTCGAACTCGTCGAGACCCGCACCTTCAGCTCGAGAGTCGTCTACCTCCACTACCGCGTGGC
>Ga0081455_10005188_pt1 | contig 14336 bp, 7 predicted proteins | sample TabmetS3T2R1_FD_70207 | JGI IMG/M metagenome (GOLD analysis project Ga0081455, IMG submission 70207) | Tabebuia heterophylla rhizosphere microbial communities from the University of Puerto Rico - S3T2R1 | ecosystem: Host-associated > Plants > Roots > Rhizosphere ... | reverse complement strand
AATCAGTTGATCGTTGACGAGCTGCAACAGGTCGGCACGGTTGACCACACGCCAGTCTACCCGCGCGAAGTGGTCAAGCGCGCGCTTGAGCTCTCCGCCACTGCAATAATCCTGGTGCACAATCATCCATCCGGAGATCCGACGCCATCGCAGGCCGACATCCAGATGACGCAGACGATTATCGACGTTGCCCGCCCGCTCGGCATCGCCGTGCATGACCACATTGTGGTTGGCAAGGAAGGCCATGCTAGCTTCAAAAGCTTGCGGCTAATTTGAGAAATGGAAATGCAGATCAACAAAATAATCTGGTGGAATCTTGGATTGATCATTTCGATTGGGGTCTATGGTGCCCTCACCGATGAACCCTACTGGAGAGAGGTTGGCCACGATCCAAACCTTTATGACTACTTGTTCTGGTTCGCCACCGCCTTGAATGGCCCATCAAGTGTTGCGGCTGATTACTTGTCCTGGCTTGCCGGAACGCACGCCCGATTCATTCACTGGGAGTGGCAGGGAGAAGCACGATTCATGATTCAGTATGTTTTGTGGTGCTTGTTACTTTGGCCACAGTGGAAACTTTACGAATTTGTTGCAAATTTTTCTCTGCAAAATCGGCAAAGACGCGTTGTGCTTTCTCTCTTTGCTTTGCTCTTTACTCTAGCAGGCGGAATTGCGACCCACAAAGCCTGGCTATTCGGACATTGGGAGGCAGCCAATTCTAATTTGTTTATTAACAAGTATTTCTGGTTTTGGCGTATAGGAGGACTTGCCTGCTCGGGTTTGGTATTTTCTGTATATGCTTATCTCACGATGCGCCACAGGATGCGGGCCGCCGGTCGCCCCATCCAAATCTAAAAACACACGCGCGATGAAGCGGAGTTTTTACTGCCGCACCAGCGTGATCTGATCGGCGCTCTCAGGCACGCGCCGCCACGTCGTGTTGTCGACTTCCTCGAAGCGCCACGGGTTGCCGCGTGACGGCACCAGCATGATCTGGTCGCGGTCGATGCGCCATTGCGCGAAATTGAGACGGGCAATAGCCTGATCGCAGCCAGGTTTGACGGTAACGGCAAATCCGTCGCTGGCCTTGGTCATCGCCAAGGTCAAAGCACAAACTGGCGGCCCAGCCTTGCGCACGATCCCCCAATCGCCAGCGAGCTGTTCGGGCGGTCTTGGTGCCGCCCCCGCTGCCGCCGCATTTTGCAAAAAAAGCACGCCGACGCCCGGCGTCGGCGCCTCGAAGATGCTGTCTTCGACCTCGCTGAACTCGACGAGAGTTCTGCCGCGCGCATCGAGCAGATAAAGCAGGTCATTGTCCGGGAACTTCCACGCAGCGACGTCACGGATCAGCGGGAACAGGTTCGCGCAATTGGCGTCGAATTCGATTTTGAAGCCGACCGGAGTTGAATCGCTTTTGAAGGTGGCGGTGCAAATCCTGTCACGATCGGCATTGGAAAATTCCCAGCTGCCAATCAGCCGCTTGGCCGATTCATTAAGACCCGCGGGCTGCGCAAGAGCAATACCGCTGAGACAGACCGCCGCAAGACCGATCACAAGACGGGTCATAAACAGACTATAGCACCTGGATTGTTCGCCGCCTGTCATTTCGGCGGCCATGGCGTTTCGGGAACCGGCGTGAGCGGCGGCTTGCCCGCGGCCCAGGCCAGAATGTTGTCGACCACCAGCTGATCCATCGCCGCACGAGTTGCCTCCGTCGACGAGCCGAGGTGAGGAAACAACACGATGTGGTCCATCGCGATCAATTCCTTTGGCACGTCGGGCTCATTGGCGAACACGTCCAGGCCGGCCGAGTAAATCGTGCGCTTTTGCAGAGCCTCGATCAGTGCGGGCTCGTCGACTACCGAGCCGAGCGCCATGTTGATCAGAACACCGCGTGGGCCGAGCGCCTTGAGCACTTCGGCATTGATCATATTCTTGGTGCCGGCGCCGCCCGGCACGATCACCATAAGCGTGTCAACGTCGCGCGCCATGTCGAGCAGCTTCGGATAATACTTGTACTGGACGCCCGGCTGCGGGTTGCGGCTGTGATAGACGATCGGCACGCCGAACGACTGGTCGATCGGCTGCGTGACATTGATGATGTTGTTCTGGTAGCTGGCGAAGAAGAAGGTCTTATTCTTCCTGATCGGGCCGCTCACCTCGAAGCCGAACTGATTGAGCTTCATCCCGCGCTTGGGCGAGTCTTGCGCGTTGGTGAAGAACTCTTTCGTGTTGAGCGCGTCGTTGCGTAGGAAGTGGAAGACTGTCCCGTGCAGATCGTTGCCGCCGCTTCGCGTGGCGATTGACACGGATGCGCCGCTGTTGCGCCCTTCCTCCGCCGTCGCGTTGTTGGTCGTGACTTTGTACTCTTTGATGTTGTCCGGGTTGAGGCGGTAGATGTTGTTGGTCGCCGTCGGCACGGAAGATTCATTGGCGTCAATGCCGTCAATCGTCACGTTGAAGGCGCGGTCGCGCGAGCCGTTGACGCTGATAGTATTCGAACCGGCGCCCGCCGATCGCTGCGTCACGCCTGCCTCGAGCGTGATCAGCGAGAGCGGGTTGCGGCCGTTGAGCGGCAATCTCTCGATCGCCTTTTGCTCGACCACATTGCCGATGGTCGCGTTGCCGGTCTGCAATTTTTCAAACGCGCCTTCGACGTTGACGACCTCGCTCGCCTGCCCGACTTCGAGCGTCACATCCACGACGAGCGGGGTGTCCACTTGCAGGATCGCGCCCATCCGGTTCGCCGTCTTGAAGCCGTTCAATTCGACGGTGATCATGTAACTGCCGACGGGCAGCGACGGAAAAGCGTATAGCCCGGCGCCGGTCGTCGCCTGGGTGTAAGTAACGCCGGTCGCTTCGTTCTTGGCCGTGACTTTCGCGCCGGCTACGACCGCGCCGCTGGCGTCGGTGACCGTGCCGCTGATGCGTGAGTTGGCCGTTTGCGCCCATGCGCAAACCGTCAAGGCCAGGCTCAAACTTAACGCTCCGAGCGACAGGGTGAAGATTTTATTGCTCAACATAACTCCTCCCGTGGTTTGGGTGTAATACTTGAATGTCAACCTTAAGCCTCAAATCATCCCAGGCGCCCGGGGAGGCTTCGGAAGATCGGTTTTAGTGTTTCTCAGATAAACAAAGACGCTACCGATGCGAGAAAAATGAGTCCTGATTGTCGAGTAGATAAGTGGCGCGTAGTTGATCTTCAGCTATTTAGCTAATTAACTAATGCAAGTCACATTCCACATGATGATCATCTTTTTATTCACAGGCGGCAAGCGAGGATGATTCACTATCCAAAATTATTGCAGCAGTTATGTGAATCGCAATTGAACGGGCAAATGCTCGTCAGGCGCTGATTTCAATTGGTCTATCCAAAAATCTAAAGTCGCAGTCCGAAAAAATGAAAGCCCGGCGGAGCGACTCGGAATTGAGCTGCGCCGCCGGGTTGGGTGAGGAGGGCGTAATTCGACAAATCACCTAGAAGTTGATCTTCGCGCCGATGCGAATCTTGCGTGATTCGCTTGCCAGCGTGTCGCGGATGCGGCCGAAAGCGGTGTTGTTCAGCACCATAGCGCCACTACCCGCCGACGGGTTTGGGATCCCGAAGCTCGGATGATTGAAGACGTTGAAGAACTCGAAGCGCAGTTCGAAGTTCGCCGTTTCGCTAAACTTCGTGCGCTTGAGCACCGCCATGTCTATGTTCCAAAAGCCGGGGCCGGTGAAGTAGTTGCGTCCGGTGTTACCCAACTCGCCCGCGGCCGGCTGTGAGAACTTGGCGATCTCTTCCGCCGTGAAGTACCCCGGCACGCCGCCGAAGTTGCCCGCCGTCTTGCTCACATCGCCCATCGAGCGCGGGCAGCCGTTGCAGTTTGCCGTCGCGTTGACGAAATTGCCCAACTGGCTTGACCCGGTGAAGATCGTGAACGGCCGGCCTGTTTGCAGCGTAACCACGCCGTTGACGTTCCAACCCTCGATGAATCGCTGAACGAAGCCTGAAGCATTGCCGCCAATCCACCCGCCCTTGCCAAACGGCAGTTCCCAGACCGCATAGCCGATGAAGCTGTGGGTACGGTCGAAATCCGAACGCGCGTAGTTCAGGTAGCGGCGGTTATTGTCGAAAGGAGTTGAAGAAGCCTGTTGAGTGTTTCCAGTTCCGGCAGTGGTGAAAGCCGGATCGAACGATCGCGTGTCGAGTGACTTCGAGAAGGTGTACGACCCCTGGAATTGCGCGCCGCGCGCGAACTTCCGTTGCACCATCACCTGCAGGGCGTGATAGGTCGAATAATCATTCGAATCAATCACGTTGATCCCCGCGAATTGCGGGAAGGGGCGGAAGAATGTAGTAGGCAAGCCGGCTATCTCGAGCAGCGATCGCCCGCCCTGGACGCGCCCCGCCGCGTCAGCCGCGATGGCCGCGACGCTGTTTAAAGCGATGGAGCTGGCGAACTGACGACGCACGAAATCCGACCCGGTTTCGGCCCCCACGCGCCGCGAGTCCGGCCCGAAAAGTTGATTGAAGAGGGGGCTTTGATAACTCTTGCTGGCCACCAGTTTATTGTATTCGCTCAGGAAGCCGTTGTTGAAGATGTCCACCTGGCCGATGTTGTAGGCGCCGAACAGGTGGCTGGCCCTGCGGCCGATATATGCCACATCAACCAACAGGTTCTTGCCCAGATCGCGTTGAATGTTCAGACTCCACTGGTTTGTCAACGGCGATTGGAAATCGGGGTCGACCACCGTGATTGTGCCCGTCCCGAACGGCGGCGGTTGCAATTGCGCGCTGGGGACGGCCGTTGACGGCGGCGCAAGTGAGGGGATGCCGTCGCGAATGCGGCCACCAGTCTTGCCCGGCCCACCCGTCTGGCCGAATTCAGTGTTGACGACGCCGAGGGTCACGCCAGGAATAGTGTTGTAGATCGCCGATGACAACACGAACGTGTTGATGCGGTCGGAGGCCAGGCGATAGTTGGCGCGTATCGAAGTCTTGCCGTCGCCCCAGGGATCCCATGCCAGGCCGACGCTCGGCGACCAGTTCTGCAGATCGCTCTCGTAAATATCGCGAGACACCCAGCGCAAGGCATTCGTGGCCGGCGCGCCAAGCGTGACTGGCTGTTGCGGCCCGTACAGGCGACCGCGCGCAAACGGCGTCAGCCTAAGCTCGTTACGTATGCCAAGATCAAGCGTCAGGTTCCGACGCAGCTTCCAGGTGTCCTGAATGTAAAAGTCATATTCGCCGTAACGCGCGTCGTTGAGGAAGAGAGAACCGCCGGGCTGGAAGCCGGTCAGTCCGACGTCCGCCACGAAGCCCTGGGAAATGTTACCGACGCGGCCTAACAGATCGTTGATCGTGTTTTGCAGGCGCGTGAGGTCATTGCTGTTGATGTTCGTCGGCAGACAGAAGAACTCCAGCCCCGCGGCATTGACTCCCGTCGTGTTATTCAAACAAGCGGTGTTTACCCTCGTCGCGCCGGTCAGATTGACGCCAGGTTGCGAATTCTGCGAGGCGATCGAACCGCGAACGTCGCGGTGCTGGGTGTAGCGGAAGTTGACGCCGCCCTTGACCAGATGCGCGCCCTTTACCCAGCTCAAGTTGTCCACGATCTGATAGGTGTTGATCGTGCGCAAATTGCCCTCTGTGAAGTCGAGCGGGTCAGTCGGGTTGACGGTGACGATGGAGAAAGGCTGCGCGCCCGCCGAAGGATTGATGAAGTTAAAGGTGAAGTGATTGGCGCCGACGAGGAATTCATTGCTCAGAGTCGGCGTGATCACCCAGCGGTAGCTCGCCGCCAGGTTGCGCGGGTCGCGCGTCGTGTTGACCTTCGGCGGCAGCCCCGGAAAGGCCGGCGCGCCCGCGTTAAGAGTGTCATTGAATGTATCTTGATGGCCCCAAGCGTAACGCACGAACATCGAGTGATAGTCGTTGAATTTATGATCGATCTTGAAGACGAAGTCTCGCTGCGGGTCCAGGCGCCCGGCGTTGAAGATGTAATTTGCGGTGTTCAAACCGTCCCCGGCGGCAAAGCTATTGGGCGCGGGCAGCAGGTCGAGCACGCTTTGTTGAATAGCCGGATCAATGCCCAACCGGCGGGGGTCGCTGGCTACGATGTTGTAGCTGGCAATGCAATTGGTCGTCACCGTCGCGCTACAGGCCGGTAACAGCGGATTGCCGGCGGCGTCCACGCTGGCGCCAGTCTGTCCGGCCGCCGTGTTGCGCCCGCCGACGACGTACCGAAAGACGCCTTGTTTCGCCGCGGGCGTGTAGACCGTGCGCGTAAGCGGAACGGGAAAGATTTGGCGCTGGCCCTGGTAGTTGAAGAAGAAGAAGGTGCGGTCTTTACCGTTGTAGACGCCCGGAATCTTCACGGGGCCTCCGACGTCGCCCCCGAATTGGTGCTGGCGCAGCGCGGGCTTGGCAATGCCGTTCAGGTTGTTCTGCCACTCGTTGGCGGAGAGCGCCGCGTTGCGGTGGAAGTAGAAGAGGTTGCCGTGAATTTGATTAGTGCCCGACTTGGTCACCAGCGCGACCTGCGCGCCGCTGCTGCGGCCATACTCCGCCGTGGCGTTGCTGGTGATGACGCGGAATTCCTGCAGGCCGTCAGGATTGGTGCGCAGGGGCGAAAAATCTGCGCCGCCCGCAGATGATTCGTTGATGTCAATGCCGTCGAGTGTGTAGTTGACGGCGCGGTCACGCGCGCCGTTGACGTGCGTGCCGCCTCCCGTGTTAGCGCCTACCGAGACACCCGGTTGCAATCGCACGAAGGTCAGCGGGTTGCGCCCGCCCGATGACGCGTCCAGGCCTAGCGGCAACTCGACCAACGTCCTGTTGTCCACCGTCGCGCCGAAGTTGCCAGAAGTCGAGGTCTGCACGCGCTCGTAGCTGGCGGTGACTTCCAATACTTCTTGCGCCTGGCCGATGGTCAAATTCGCGTTGACCGTCAACGGCTGACCCAGGCTCAGCGCGTTGCCTTTCGAGACGAACTTTTTGAAGCCTTCCCGCTCGACAGTGACGGTGTAAACGCCGAGTTGTATTCCGTCGAAGACGTAGACGCCCGCGGAGGTCGTCGTGGTCGTGAATGAGATGTTGGTGCCTTCGTTGGTCAGGGTGACTTTGGCGCCGGGGACGAGGGCGCCGGTCGGGTCCTGAACCACGCCGGTCACGCGTGACGTGCCGGCGGTTTGAGCGAAAATGGCAAAGGACAATAGTGAACAGAGCAGCGACGAGATGGCTGCCGTAGGGATTCTCTTCTGTTTCATTGGTTCTCCTGAGTGTCAGCCCTGACCTTCAAATCATCTCGGCAGGCTTTAGATAATCGGTTCCGCGCATCCGCCAGGCGAACAAAACCTGTTCAGCTTCAAGGAATGCTGACGTTAATGAATCCCAGCTAGCTTTGTATGTCGATGATCCGGGTCGGCTGTTTTAATGTCTTCGCCGACTTCAAGGGCAAGCCGCGCGACGCCTGCCCACTTCCTGAGCGTCGGCGAATACTAGTACTAATTTGAGGTCTATAGATTAACAAGTCTTCCGGATGACCGCAAGATTTTTTTCACTTATTTATTGGCGCGAACGTTATTATTGAAAGGGAATTTTGGAAGGAGTTAGATCGGAAGATCGTCTTCAATAAAAGTGTTCGGAGGAGGGAATCGGACGCCGTCGTAAACGTCGCTCAATTTCAGCGAGCGGCCGATGGATTCGATCTTCAATGCGGCGTCCAGCCCGTCAAGCGTCGATAGAACCCACTCGCCGTCTGATTGGCGCCGGACGCGATTGGACGGAATCTCTTGCCCTAGCGTAAGAGTGGGACAGACTTAAGTCTGTCCACTTTAGCCCTTATCAAATCGCGCTTCGATCTCCGCGTAGCGACAAGTCCTCTCCTGCCATTCGGCTGACTGCCGCGGATCGAAGCGGCGCTGGCTGATGTTTGCGGCGACGTGGCGCCGGGCTTCGGCGAGAGTGGCGAAGCGCCCCGCGGCGACCGCCTGGACGAGAGCGTTGCCGATGACGGTGGCTTCGGCCGGGCCGGCCAGGACGACTTTTTGCGACGCGTCGGCCGTCGCCTGATTGAGATATTGATTCTGGCTGCCTCCGCCGACGATCTGCGCGCCGTTGATCGGCTTTCCGGTGAGCGTTTCGATTGTGCGGATGACCGACGCGTATCGCAACGCCAGCGAGTCGAGGACTGTCGCGGTCATCGCCGCCGGGTCGTCGTCGACCGTTTGGCCGGTTTCGGCGAGTTGGCGCGCGATGGCAGCGGTCATACTCGGAGGATTGAATAAGCGTTCGTCGTCCGGATAGATCAACGCCGTGGAATCGCGCCGCGCTGACGCCCGCGCGAGCAAGACGTCGTAATCGACCTCCAATCCGCGCTCCCGCCACTCCCGGCGGCAGGATTCCAGAATCCACAGTCCCATCACGTTCTTCAGGAAGCGAATCGTTCCGAAGGCGCCGCCCTCGTTGGTGAAATTGTGGCGCGCGACTTCAGGATTGATGAGCGTCCGATTCAATTCGACGCCGACCAGCGACCAGGTGCCTGAAGAGACGTAAGCCCAACCGTCTTCGAGCGGCGCGCCGGCCACCGCGCTGCCCGTGTCGTGCGTGGCCGGGGCGACGATGCGGACGCCATTCAGGTTCAACTCTTCGGCCAGTTCGAGCCTGAGCGGACCCAGGTCCGTTCCCGCAGGAACGATCTCGGCCGGTAACCCCGCGGGAAGTCCGAGACCTTTGAGCATCGAATGATCCCACGCGCCACTATCGGCGTCGATCATTTGCGTCGTCGTCGCGTTCGTGTATTCCGTGACGGTCCTGCCGGTGAGCAGGAAGTTAATCAGGTCGGGGATCAACAGCATCTTCGCGGCGCGCGCCGGAATGCTCGACCGCGCATGAGCGAAAAGTTGAAAGAGCGTGTTGAAGGCGAGGAACTGAATGCCCGTGCGAGCGAAGATTTCGGCGCGGGGCGTTCGCTCGAAGACCTGCTCCATCACCCCCGTCGTTCGATCGTCGCGATAGCAGATCGGGTCTTCGACAAGATTGCCGTCGGCATCGATCAGCCCATAATCAACGCCCCAACTGTCTATGCCGACGCTCACGACGGGCCGCCTGAGCCGCCATGCTCTCTCTCTCGCCACATACAATCCGGCCTTGATGTCTGCGAAGATGCCCTGCAGATCCCAGCGCAAATGCCCCTGGCGTCGGTCCGGCGGATAATGAAACCGGTACGCTTCCTCAAGCAGCAGTTCGCCCGGCGCGACTCCGATGAGAAAAACGCGCCCGCTTCCGGCGCCGAGATCAACCGCGATGTAGAGAGAGTTGTTCATTGGGGAAGTGGGGAGTGGGGGGTGAAGGGGTGAAGGGGTGAAGGGGTGAGGGGGTGAAGAGACGCCATGCGCCCTTCGCCCCTTCACCTCTTCACCCCTTCACCCCGTAATCAAACGATTCCGGCGGAAATGCTTAACACTGCGGGCCGCTCTTCGGCCTTGCGCTGGCGATAGCCGCTGGCGCGGTAGACCGCGAGCGGATCGATTGCGCCGCCCGCGCGTTGACGCGCCATCGCGATGACCGGCGCGACGTCGGTAGTGAACGCCTGTTTGAGCGTGGCGAGCGCCCGAATCGCGTCGCACTGCTCCTGCGCCGCTTCGAGCCCGGCGCGGTCGACCAGGTGTGCCTGCACGTACGCGCGCTGCAGTTCGACCGCGCTCAGCATCAGCGATTCAATAGGGTCGGTCACGTTGTGCGACTGGTCGAGCATGTAGGCCGGATTGAAATCGGCCGCCCCGCTTAGCTCGGCGTCGACCAACTCGTTGAAGATCAGGAAGAGCTGGAACGGCTTGATCGAACCCGCGTCGAGGTCGTCGTCGCCGTACTTGCTGTCGTTGAAATGGAAGCCGGCGAGTTTTCCGAACTGGATGAGCCGCGCCACTATCATTTCGATGTTGACGTTCGGCGCGTGGTGCCCCAGATCGACCAGGCATTGCGCCTTCGGGCCGAGCTGCGTGGCGCAGTAATAGCTCGTGCCCCAATCGTTGATGACCGTCGAATAGAAGGCCGGTTCGTAAAGCTTGTGCTCGATAAACACGCGCCAGTCGTCGGGCAGGGCTTTGTAAATCTCGCGCAGGCTTTCGATGTAGCGTTCGAGCGTTCGGCGAAAATGCTGCTGTCCCGGAAAATTACCGCCGTCGCCGATCCAGACCGTGTGGGCCTTGGATCCGAGCTTCTTGCCGATCTCGATGCACTCCATGTTGTGCTCGACGGCCTGCTCGCGCACGGCGTGATCGGGGTGCGTCAGGCTGCCGAACTTGTAAGAGAGTTTCTGTCCGGGGTGATCCTGAAACGTGTTGGAGTTCATGGCGTCGAATCCCAGGCCCAATGAAGCGGCGAATTCGCGGAGTTCGCTCGGGTCTTCCGGTTTGTCCCAGGGTATGTGAAGCGACACGGTGGGCGTCGCGCGGACGAGCCGGTTGATGGTCGCGCAATCTTCGAGCTTCTCGTAAACGCCGCGCGGTTCGCCCGGCCCCGGAAAGCGCGCGAATCGCGTCCCGCCAGTGCCCACGCCCCAGGACGGCACGGCCACTTTGAACGATTGCGCCTGGTCGGTGAGGTCTTCGATCTCCACGCCGCGCCGCCGCAATTGACGCCCAAGATGCTCATAATCTTCGTCGAGCCAGGCCTTCGCCTTCCGGTTCTGCTCGGCGATGAAAGAGTCGTTAATTGCAAATGTCGTATTCATGGTTTTCCCTCCCAAGCTAGTCATTGTTCATCGTTCATTGTTCATTTGTCATTTCCAGACGACAGGTCAGTCGACGCCCGATACCTATCGGGCGATGTCCGAAGCAATAACCAATTATCAAATGACAAATGAACAATGAACGATGAACAATGAACAATGGCTTTCCTCGCAGCTTCCCCGGTCTATTTGCTCCTATCGCAGAAAGCCGTCCTGCAATCCGCCGTCCACCGGGATGACGTGGCCGGTCGTTTTCGACAGCCGTGGCGAGACGAGCAGGAAGATGGCTTCGGCCTGGTCTTCCGGCTCTATCGGCGTCTGCGTTAGTGTTCGTTTCGCGTAGAAGTTCGCCAGCTTTTCACGCAAGGCTTCGGTTGATTCATCCTCGCCGAATTCGATCGCGTACTTCACGAGTGACGAGATCACGCGGTCTCGCGGGAACATCGCGCTGCCTTTGACTACGGTCGCGGGCGCGACGGCGTTGACTCGCGCGAGGGGCGCCATCTCGACGGCCAGCTCCCGAACCAGATGGTTCGCGGCTGCCTTGCTCGCGTCGTAGGCGAGGCTGCCTTTCTTGGCGACGACGGCGTTGGCGCTCGTGGTCAACACGACGGCGCCGGGGAGCCTCTGCCGTTTGAAAATTTTGTTCGCCTCGTCGGCGACCAGATATGCGCCCGTGACGTTGATGGCAAAGGTCTTCTCCCAGAGGCGGTCTTCGATGCGGCCTGTCTTGTCAGGCGGAACAAAAACGCCTGCCGTCACGACGACGGAATCAACGCCGCCGTAAGCGATCAGCGCCTCCTCGAACATTCGCGCGACGCTTTCACGATTCGTGATGTCGCAGCCGAGGCCTATGCCCGGGCCGCAGTTGCTTACCCCGGTACCGGCCACGCCTATGCCCTCGCCGTATTTGGCGATGATTTCGTTCGCCGTGGCTTTCGCCGCCGCTTCATCCAGATCGACGCACACGATGTGCGCCCCTTCTTTGACGAGCCGGAGCGCCGCCGCCTTGCCGATGCCGCTGCCAGCGCCTATTACTACGACGATCTGGCGGTCGAGTTCCTTTTCGGGCGGCAGGCGGCGGAGCTTGGCTTCTTCCAACTGCCAGTACTCGATGTCGAATGCCTCCTGCTCGTCCATGGCTTCATACCGGTCGATGGCCTCTGCGCCTCGCATGACCTCGATCGCGCAATTGTAAAACTCGGCCGTCACGCGCGACTCGCTCTTGTTCTTGCCCCAGGCGATCATCCCGACGCCGGGGATCAGAATCACCGTCGGATTCGGGTCGCGCATCGCCGGCGAATCGGGCCGCTTGCAGCGTTCGTAATAGGCCGCATAATCCTCGCGATATTTCGCCAGCCCGTCGACCAACAGCGATTTCAGCGATTCAAGGTCGCCGGAGGCGGGGTCCCAATTCACAAAAAGCGGCTTGATCTTCGTGCGCAGGAAGTGATCCGGGCACGACGTTCCGAGTTCGGCCAGGCGCGGGCCGTCCACGCTGTTCACGAAGCGCAGCATCTTCGGATCGTCCTGGATTGTCGCCACGACTCGCCTGGCGCCCGAAAGCTGGCCGCGCAGCCACGGCAGCAGTTCGACAAGCGCGCGGCGGCGCTCGGCGTCGGACAATGCGCGAGTTTTCGGGCCGCCGAAGGTCTTGTCGCCTTTGTCGCGGGCCTCGATGTACTCGGTGGCGCGGTCGATGATTTCGAGCGCGGTCTCGTAGCATGTCTTGTCGTCGTCGCTCCACGAAGACATCCCATGGTGGCCCAGCACGACGCCTTTCGCCCGAGGGTTGTCTCCGATCAATTGCTCGATCAGCAAGCCGATGTCGAAGCCGGGACGCTGCCACGGGACATACAGAACCTCGTCGCCGAAAATCTCTTCGGTCAGCCGCTCCTGGTTGACCGACGCGGCGATGGCGATCACCGCGTTCGGGTGCAGGTGATCCACGTGCCGGTACGGCACGAAGGTGTGCAGCGGCGTATCGATCGAACAGGCGCGCGGGTTGAGGTCGTAGACGCAGTGGCTGTAAAGAGGGTACATCGCGTCCTCTGCCGGCGTCTTCGGCCCGCGTTCGGGGCTGTTCAGATAGAGTGGCTTCATCGCCCGCACCTTGTCGAGATAGAGTGACGCGAACCCGTCGCGCTTCGCCGTGCGCAGATCGCCGCCCGACCCCTTGATCCACAAGACTTCGACTTCCTGCGCCGTCAGCGGATCTCGCTCCGTCAGCTTCGACGACGTGTTGCCTCCACCGGTGTTGGTTAGCGTCAGGTCTTCCCCGAGCTTGTTCGAGCGGTAGACCAGCCGATTCACGCCTTTCAGTTTCTCAGCCTCTTCGTCTCTCCAGAGATATTTGACGTACTTGAATGATTCCTTCTTACTCATTTATTCAGAAAAAATGCACCGTAGGTTGTCCTCTGTGCGAGGGCCTGCGGAAGTTTGTTTATCGAAGCGTTCAATTGCCGCCGAGCGGCTTGGTTATGAAGCCTTCCGCCGCCTTGTACAACCTACGGGTACGAAGCGCGCCGCCTTTTCAAAATTTCAGGATGTCGCCGCGTGACGTGAAGGCTTCTCAGTTTAAGCAGATAAGCGAATATTTCGATATATTTCGGGTGAATTATGAATTTACCGCTGATCCACAGCCGCAGCGACTGTAGGAATTCGCCTTGATCGGGACAATCAGGAAATTCCCTCACGCGCCTTATTCCATAATACGGAATGTCGCCCTTCCCGACACAACAATTTAGCCGTGGAGACTATCGGTCACAGGCCGCTTAATATTCCGCTTCACGGAACGCGTCATTCAGTTTGGATCGGATAGACCAGCCCGACATTTTTGGGCGTGATAAGTTGATGTTTCACAAAGACAGACGAGGGGACTTGCTTCTTCTGCAGTATCGCCAGGGCGAGCGGGATCAGCTCTTCGCCGTAGCGCTCCGGGAAATAGGCCACCGATCCGATGAGTCTGGTGCCCGGGCGCCGGAGTTCTTCACGCGCTTCGCGGATCGCGTTCTGGCCCATGACGGCGCAGAGGCTGCCGCGTCCGGCCTCTTCAAAAGCCCGCAATGCCCCCAATGCGCTGGGGTCGTTGACGGCGGCGACGAGCGTACGCTTAGGCTTTGTTTGTCGCAGGTAGCGGCGAACCACGTGGAGACTGTGCTCGAACTCGCCTCTGCCATTCAGATGGACCATAGAGCGAGTGTCAATGCCCGGCAGCGCTTCGCTGAGGCCGGCCACCATGCCGCTGATCCGCAATTGCGGCAGCGGGCCTGCGATCGGCAGTTCCATCAAGAGCAGGGCTTCGACCTCCCCGCCCCAGTTCTCCCTGGCCCACCGTCCGAGCGCCTGGCCGCCGATCAACCCGGCGCGGTAATTATCGGCGCCGAAATAAACGGCGCCCGGGTGCGGAATCTCGATGGCCACCACCGGAATGTTGGCGTCGATGAATTTTGACGAGATGATCGGCGCGACGTGCTCGTAGGTCTGGAATTCCAGCACCAGATTGACGCCCTCCTTGATCAGCAGGTCGGCGTTGCGCAGCGCCGTTTTCGGGCTGTAGCGGTTGTCGACGGCGATCAGTTGAATGTGTTCGCGGGCCGCGACGCGGTGGATGCTCTG
>Ga0081455_10005187_pt1 | contig 14339 bp, 9 predicted proteins | sample TabmetS3T2R1_FD_70207 | JGI IMG/M metagenome (GOLD analysis project Ga0081455, IMG submission 70207) | Tabebuia heterophylla rhizosphere microbial communities from the University of Puerto Rico - S3T2R1 | ecosystem: Host-associated > Plants > Roots > Rhizosphere ... | reverse complement strand
CACTCCAGTGGCGCGTCTTTGTCGATCTGCACATGAACGCGCCACTGGAGTGGCGCGCCCCCAGCGCTCACCGCACCGGTAGCCATAGCACGTCCTCGATGTGCGCGGCGCCGGTGGCCAGCATCACCAGGCGATCGAAGCCCAGCGCGACGCCGGCGCAGGGCGGCAGGCCGTGATCGAGCGCCGCCAGGAAGTCCTCGTCGACCGGCCAGCGCACGCCGTAGAGCCGCTCCTTGTGGTCCATGTCGGCCTGCAGGCGGTCGCGCTGGATGGCGGGATCGGTGAGCTCGCCGAAGGCGTTGGCGAGCTCCACGCCGCAGGCATAGAGCTCGAAGCGTTCGGCGACGCGCGGATCGCCCGGCTTGGCGCGCGCCAGGGCCGCCATCGAGATCGGATACTCGCACAGGATCGTCGGCCGGCCCATGCCGAGGTGCGGCTCGATCTTCTCGAACATGATCCTGAAGAACACGTCGTCCCAGCTGTCGCCGGCATGCATGGCGATGCCGCCGGCCAGGGCAAGGCCTTCGGCGCTCCCGACCGTGGCCAACAGATCGATGCCGACATGGCGCTCGAACGCCTCGGCCACCGTCAGCCGCTCGGGCGACGCCTTGGGATCGCAGGCATGCGGCCCCCAGCGCAGCTGCTCGACGCCGGTGAGGGCAAGCAGCGCCGCGCAGTCGTCCATGATCGCCTCGTAGCCGGCGCCGGCGCGATACCATTCCAGCATGGTGAACTCGGGATGATGGAGCGCCGAGCTCTCGGCGTTGCGGAACACGCGTGCGAACTGGAACAGCCGGGGCATCCCGCCGGCCAGAAGCTTCTTCATGGCGAGCTCCGGCGAGCTGTGCAGCCATCGCTCGCGTTCCTCGCCGTCGGGCATCTCCCAGTCCGTGGCGAAGCCCACGAGGTGCACCTCCGCGCCGGGAGCCACCTGCAGGATCGGCGTCTCCACCTCGACGAAGTCCTGCGCCGCAAACCACTGTCGCATGGCTGCCTGCAGGCGCGCCCTTGCCTGCAGATTGGGCAGGCGCTTGGAGAGCTTGTCGGGTCGCCAGTCGGTCATGCGTCGACCATCGCATGGGCCCATCGCATGGACAAAGTGCGCCGTGTAGGGTGGCGACATGACGCCCAAGACTACGCCCAAACGATGACTCCAAGGCAGATCGACTCGTTCTGCGCCAAGCTGCCGGCCGCAACGCGGATCGTGCAATGGGAAGGCGTCATCGTGTTCAAGGTCGGCGGCAAGATGTTCTGCCTGATTGCGCCGCCCGACCACTCGGTGGGCCGCGTCTGCTTCAAGTGTCCGCCGGAGCACTACGAGGCGCTGTCGCGTTCCGACGGCTTTCGCCCGGCGCCCTACCTGGCGCGGGCCAAGTGGGTGGCGCTCGACGATCCGTCGGTGCTGACCCCCGCCGAGCTCAAGGCCTATATAAAGCGTGCCCATGCCGTGATCGCGGCGGCCCTGCCGCGGAAAAAGCAGGCCGAACTGGGGCTTTCGCCTCAGGTTGCAGCCCCTCGCGGGCTTTGATAGAAGGCCGCGCCGGCCTCGCCCCGCCCCCTCGTCCCCAGAGGGCGGACGAGGCCGAATTCCATTCATTCGACCCAAGCGGTAAGCCCATGAAAGTGCCCGTCAATTCCATCCGTGCCGGCAATGTCGTCGAATACAACGGCAAGCTCTGGGTGGCCGCCAAGGTGCAGCATGTCAATCCGGGCAAGGGTGGCGCCTTTGTGACGCTCGAAGCCAAGGCGCTGCGCGAAGGCAACAAGCTGCAGGAGCGCTTCCGCTCGGGCGAGACCATCGAGCGTGTGCACATCGACGAGCGCGAATGCACTTATTTGTACAAGGAGGACACCGGCTACACCTTCATGGACAAGGAGACGTTCGAGCAGCTCACGGTTCCCCTCGACGTGCTCGACGAAGACCAGGCGCGCTTCCTGCAGGACGGCATGGAGGTCTCGGTTTCCCTCTATGAAGGCACCCCGGTCGGCGCAGAGCTGCCCAAGACCGTGACGCTTGCCGTCACCGAGGCGGACGCCGTGGTGAAAGGCCAGACCGCCTCCTCGTCCTACAAGCCGGCCATCGTCGAGGGCGGCATCCGCGTGATGGTGCCACCCCACATCGCCGTCGGCACCAGGCTCGTCATCAGCACCGAGGACGGCAGCTACCTCGAGCGCGCCAAGGATTGATTGTGAGCCGTTCGCCGATCTCCAAGCCGGGGGACCACCCCGTCGCCCGCATCGGCCGCGCTCCGCTCACCTCCGGCCGCGAGCGCTCCGGCCCGACCGAACGCCGCTCGCTTGCCCCGCGCTCGGCCACCATCACCGTGATGATTCGCGCGGCTTTCGCAGCCGCCAAGAGCCTCAAGCGCGATTTCGGCGAGGTCGAGAATCTGCAGGTCTCCGAGAAGGGGCCCGGCGACTTCGTGAGCCATGCCGACGTGAAGACCGAGCGCACCTTGCGCGCCGAGCTGGCGCGCACGCGTCCCGACTATGGTTTCCTGGGCGAGGAAGGCGGCGAAAGCCGCGGCGATGGTCGCAATCGCTGGATCGTCGATCCGATCGACGGCACCACGAACTTCCTGCACGGCGTGCCGCATTTCGCGATCTCGATCGGGCTGGAGCGCGAAGGCGAGATCATCGCGGGCGTGATCTACCAGCCGGTCTCCGATGAGCTGTTCTGGGCCGAGAAGGGCAATGGCGCGTTCATCGACACGCCGAGCGCCCGCTCGCGCCGCCTTCGCGTGTCGGGCCGCAAGGATCCTGCGCGCGCCCTGGTCGCCACCGGCATCCCGCATATCGGCAAGGGCGACCACGCCGCTTACCACGCCAAGCTCGCTGCGGTGAGCGAACGCACCGCCGGCATCCGCCGTTGGGGCGCGGCGTCGCTCGACCTCGCCTTTGTCGCAGCCGGCCGTTACGACGCCTTCTTCGAGTTCGGCCTGCAGCCGTGGGATGTCGCCGCCGGCATCCTGATGGTGCGCGAAGCCGGCGGGCTGGTGAGCGACATCACCGGCAAGCCTTACGAGCTCGGGGCCCCTTCCCTGCTCGCCAGCAATTTCGGCCTGCGCGAGCCCATGATCGAGCTCTTGTCCGGAACCTCGAGCAAGACGTAAAGCACAAGAAACCGCCGCAAAGTCGCCTCGGCACGCCGGTTGAGGGGGGATGGACCATTGGCTATTGTCGGTCGACGTCCGATTTCATGAGCAGCCCCCTCCCCTATCTCATCCGCATGTTGCTGTTCCTGGCAGCCGTCATCGGCTTGGCCTGGGTCCTGCACCATGACCTGCTGCGCGTGTTCATGAACACGCCGATCCTGAACGGCGTGATCCTGGGCGTGCTGGTGATCGGCATCTTCTTCGTCTTCCGGCAGGTGATCTCCCTGTGGCCGGAGGTGGCTTGGCTACGGCGCTTCCAGCATCGTGAAGAAAGCGCGCCGCCGCTGGAGATCTACTCGATCAACCTGCTGGCGCCACTGGGCGTGATGCTGGGCGAGCGCCGGGTCGATCTGCGCCTCTCGCCAACGGCAACCCGGGCCGTCCTCGACGGCATCGCCACGCGGCTTGATGAGCGGCGCGAGCTCACGCGCTACCTGATCGGCCTGCTGATCTTCCTCGGCCTGCTGGGCACGTTCTGGGGCCTGCTGGAGACCATCGGCGCAGTGGCCGATGCGATCGCCGGCCTGCAGGTCGCGAGCAGCGACGCCGTCCAGATGTTCGCGACCCTCAAGCAAAGCATCGAGGGGCCGCTGAAAGGCATGTCGACCGCCTTCGGCGCCTCGCTGTTCGGCCTGTCCGGCTCGCTGGTGCTGGGCTTCCTGGAGCTGCAGGCGAGCCAGGCCCAGGGCCGCTTCCACATCGAGCTCGAGGAATGGCTGGCCGGCGCGACGCGCCTCAGCAGCGGCGTCCATGTCGAAGGCGAGCAAGGCGTGCCCGCCTATGTCGAGGCATTGCTCGAGCGTACAGCCGACGGCCTCGACGATCTCACGCGCACCCTGCGCCGCTCCGAGGAAGTTCGCGAGACCACGGCTGCCGCCAATGCCACGCTGGTCGAGCGCCTGGCGGCGCTGGCCGAGGCGATGCGCGGCCAGCAGGCTTTGCTCGCCCGCATGAGCGAGCAGTCCATCGACCTGCGTTCGGCCATCGAACGGATGGCCGAGCGGGCATCGGGTGGCGACCGCGAGGAGCTGATGGCGCACCAGCGCGCGGTCGAGGCCCACCTCGCCCGCCTGGTCGACGAGAGCATGCGCAGCCGGACGGCACTGGCCGACGAGCTGCGCGGCGAGTTCAGGCTGCTCGCGCGCACCATCGCCTCCATGCGCGCCGGCCATCCGGCGGGCGAAGGCTAGGCGATGGCGGCCATCTCCGCCCGCCGCCGCGGCGGTGCCGCCGACTACACTTGGCCAGGCTATGTCGACGCGCTGACCACGCTTCTGATGGTGCTGATCTTCCTGCTGACCCTGTTCAGCGTCGGGCAGTTCACGCTCTCCACGGCGCTCAACACCAAGGACAACGCCATCGACCGGCTGGGCAAGCAGCTGGGCGACCTTGCCAGCCAGCTCTCGATGGAAAAGAAGGCGTCGCAAACCCTGCAGCAGGATCTCGAGCAGCTGACCCTGCAGCTCGGCCGAGAACGAGCCGCACGCGAGAAGCTCGGCACCGACCTCGCCGCCGAGCGCAAGTCGTCGGATGCGCTCAAGACCGAGCGCGACCAGCTCAGCGAGCGTCTCACCTCGATGCTGGCCGAGCGCGATCGGCTTTCCGCCGCCCTGCAGGGCCAGGTCAAGGAATCGGAGACCAAGGCGGCCGACCTGCAGAAGGAGATCGACCGCCAGCGGGTCGAGCTCACCCGGCTCGCCGCCTCCCTCGCGGCGGCGAACCAGGAGAAGGGCAGGATGTTCGGCGACCTCACCGAGCAGGAGAAGCTCAGCGCCGAACAGAAGGCCGCCGTGATCCGCCTGACCGCCGAGCTGGCCGGCGTGAAGGACGAGCTGGGTCGGCTCAACGCGGCGCTCGATGCGTCGGAGGCCAAGGCGAAGCAGCAGCAGGCCCAGATCGTCGATCTCGGCCAGAAGCTCAATCGCGCACTGGCCAGCAAGGTCGAGGAGCTGGCGCGCTACCGCTCCGAGTTCTTCGGCAAGCTGCGCGAGGCGCTGTCCGGCCAACGCGACGTGCAGATCGTGGGCGACCGGTTCGTCTTCCAGTCCGAGGTGCTGTTCCCCCTGGGCTCGGCGGACCTGCAGCCGGCGGGCGAGAAGCAGCTGGCCAGCGTCGCCCAGCGCCTGATGGAGATCGCCTCGCGCATCCCCAAGGACGTCAATTGGGTGCTGCAGGTCGACGGCCATACCGACGACAAGCCGATCCGCAGCGCGCAGTACCCCTCGAACTGGGAGCTCTCAACCGCGCGCGCCATCGCCGTCGTCAAGTTCCTCCACGAGCAGGGCATCCCGAACGAGCGCCTCGTCGCGGCAGGCTGGGGCGAGTTCCAGCCCCTCTCGACGACAGACATCGCCCGCAACCGGCGCATCGAGCTCAAGCTCACCAATCGATAGCCTTTCCTCCCCACGAAGTGGGGAGGTGCCCGCGTCGCGGGCGGAGGGGTCATGCTCTTGCGGACCGCGCGCGTCTCGCGCGCCTCATGAGAACGAGCGAGCCAGAGGCTGTTGCAGGCAGCGCCTGCGCAGATCGGCTTGGCGCTCAGCACGGCGCGATTCCATGAAAAGCCATCGCGCCATAGCGAGTCTCACGGCAGATCAGCGGCGTGGCGTCAAGGTGTAAACGCCGACAAGCTAGACAATGGGCAGTGGACGAACGCGATGAGGCTGCTGATCCTGCAATGTACTCAAGGGCACGTTTTACAGTCGAGCGAATTGCCATGGTGGGATTGGTTTGTCGCAAGCGGCCGTTTGGGCTTTGCCGAGGACCGAGCAGGGTCGCAATCAGGGAATCCGATCGAGTTGGGTCGAAAACGGCCGCCGGAAATACCGCAAACTACCGGAAACCGTTTCGCACTGAGCTCCTTGATCGAGAAAACCTATCGATGCCGGTCGACCGAAGACCCATGGGTCTCCTTCGGCAGGGCGGAGGCCGGAGCTGCGGATTACAGCAGCCCCAGTCTCTTCAGCTCCGCGGCCATTTCAGGCGGCATGTCGGCCGTGTCGCCCTCCGCCAGGTCCGGCGGGGCCTTGGCCGGCTCGAAATAGCGCCAGCCCTGGAAGGCCTTGCAGGTCTGCGGCGCAGTCGCAATGAGCGCGCGCTTGACCTTGATGCGGCAGTACTTCCTGCCGTCGTCCTGGTCGATATGCTCCTCGAAGCCGACCAGCTCCTGGCGACAGCGGATGACGCCGCGCACCACCCAGTAGAGCGAGCCGCCATCCAGCAACTCGTCCGCCCGCCGCGGCGTGTTGCGGGTGTAGACCCAGTGCGGCGAGCGCGGGCCCTGTCGGCGCTGCTTGCGCCGCGCCGCCTGGACCTTCTTCATGTGCGCGAGGTCTTCGACACCCACCGCGAGCTTGATCAAATGCAACGCCATTGGAACGCGTCGGCATAGCGCCATGACGCGAGAAAATCCAACCCCGCCAGCGGAATTCGTTCCCATAATTCCTCATTGTCGGTGCGTAAGAACAGCCCGAAATAGAGGGCATGATCGAGCGCTGCCACCCCCTCCGATTCAGGCCTGACTGCAGCAACCTGGAGCACCCTGCCCGCTGCTCCCTTCCCTTGCGGCCACGCCAATTCGACGGTTCAAGGAATGGTAGGCGGAAAGGCTGTACCCCCCGCACCGGTGCTTGGTTATTCCGACTCACAGGCGGTCATCCGCGCGATTGGCGAATCACCAGCGCCAACTGCGCCAACTGCTGTAACACACGTCGCGCCAATCTTTTCGGGTGCGATGCTCGGAACGACCACTCGACTGCAGCCCTTTGGCGTACGGCCGTGGTCCCCATGCCACAGTGGTAGAAGATTCGCAGCGCTGTGGCAGACTCCACACTGTTTGCACAATCGGACGAATAGACTCCGATCGCTTTCGCGGGGGAATTCATGAATCGGTCGACGCTCGCTGCCCTTGTCGTAGCTCTCATGCTGGGATCGGGAATCGCAGGCTATCTCATCGGCAGGCCCGGCGACTCCCTCGATCGAACGCCACCGCAGACTGCCACGACAGCGGCACCGACACCTGCTCCCGCCGCGCGGCCAAGCGCGCCGGCGCCTGCTCCTACCCAGGCGTCTCCCACCCAGGCAGCCACACCGACGCCGACACCGGCCCTGCAACCCGTCACTCCGCCGGCGCGCGAGACCTTCGCCTACCGCCGTTTCACGATCGACAGCAGCCGGCCGGAGGCGGAGGCCTGCCTCGCCTTCAACAAGCCATTGGCGACCGGCGACGTGAAGTATGGTGACTATGTCCGCATCTCACCGGAGGTGAGGTCGGCCGTGCGCGTGGTCGACGACAAGCTCTGCATCGGCGGCCTTTCCTATGGCACGGATTATACGGTGCGGCTGCTTGCCGGCCTGCCTGGCGGCGGCGGCGCGACGCTCGCCGAGGAGATGAAGGTCGACGTATCGCTGGGCGCGCGACCGGCCGTGGTCACGCTGCCCGGCAAGGGCTTCATCCTGCCGCGCGGCTCGGCCGCGGGACTGCCGATCACCACCATCAATGTGTCCAAGGTCGGCATCGCGGTCTATCGCGTCAACGAGCGCGGCATCGATCGCTTTGCCAACGACCGCTACGACGCCACCTATCCCGGCTCCCAGCCGGTCACCGACTCCTGGTCGCTGCGCGGTTGGCTGAACGGCACCAATGGCGCCAAGCAATGGGAAGGCACGATGGAGGTGCGCAACGCACCCAACCAGCCGGTGGTCACAGCCTTCCCGATCCGCGAAACCATCAAGGACTGGAAGCCCGGCGCCTACTTCGTCGTCGCCTGGAACGCCGCCAAGCCGCCGTCGCGCAATTATGACGACGAGGAGGACGAGCAGGCCAACGGCAGCGCGTCCGGCATGTGGGTGATGGATACGGACATCGCCTTGACCAGCTTCACCGGCGAGGATGGGCTCAACGTGTTCGCCCGCTCGCTGCAGACCGCGCAGCCGCTCGCCGGCCTGGAGGTCGTGCTGCTGACGCGCGGCAACGAGCCGGTGGCCAAGGCGGTCAGCGCCGCGGATGGCCGCGTCACCTTTGCGCCCGGCTTGTTGAAAGGCAAAGGCGCGGCTGAAGCCTTCGCGGTCATGGCGTCCGACTCCAGCAAGCAGGAGTTCTCCCGCCTCGAGCTCACCAAGGCTGCGTTCGATCTCTCGGACCGGGGCATCTCGGGGCGCGATCAGCCCGGCCCCGTCGACGCCTTCCTCTACACCGAGCGCGGTGTCTATCGCCCCGGCGAGACCGTGCAGCTGATGGCGATGCTGCGCGACAACGGCGCCGTCGCTCTCGCCAACCTGCCGGTGACGCTGATCGTCAAGCGACCGGACGGCACGGAGTTCACGCGCTTCGCTCTCGCCTTGCAGGCCTCCGGCGCGCTCTACCAGGCGATCGCCCTGCCCAAATCGTCGCGCCGCGGCCGCTGGTCGGTGACCGCCCATATCGACCCCAAGGCGCCGCCGGTCGGACGCGCGGAATTCTCGGTCGAGGATTTCGTGCCCGAGAAGCTCAAGGTCGAGCTGACGTCTGAGCGGCCGATCCTGCGCCCGGGCCAGGTCAACAATTTCACGATCGCGGCCGACTTCCTTTATGGCGCGCCGGCCTCGGGCCTCACCGTCGAGGCCGACATGCGCGTCACCGTCGACGACCAGCCGTTCCCGGATTTTGCAGCCTATGCTTTCGGCTCGGAGAACGAGCGCAGGAAGTTCGAGCCGCCATTCATCACCTTGACGGCGCCCGAAACCGACGAGAAGGGCAAGACGCCGCTCGAATGGGGCGGCGACCAGGTCAAGGACACGGTGCTGCCGCTCAGCGCGCAGATCCAGGCGCGCGTGTTCGAGCCCGGCGGCGGCCGCTCGACCAAGGCCGAAAAGACCGTTCCCATGCGCTCGCGCAACGTTTATCTCGGCATCCGACCCGGCTTCGATGATCGCTACGCGCAGGAAGGAGTCGATACCAGCTTCGACCTCGTGGCCGTCGACGCCGAGGGCAAGCAGGTCGCCCGTCCGTCGGTCGAGTATCGCATCGAGCGCATCGAGTACGCCTATCAATGGTACCAGGTCGATGGCCGCTGGCGCTGGCAGTCCACGCCCAATGAACGACTGGTGATCGCCGACACGATCGCCCTGAAAGCCGACGGCCCGACGCGGCTGACGCGCCGACTGGGCTGGGGGCAGCACAAGCTCACCATCATCGACAGCCAGAACAAGACGCTCAGCAGCATGACCTTCTATGTCGGCTGGTACGGCGGCGATGCCGACGCTCAGGAAACGCCCGACACGCTGCGCGTCGCCAGCGACAAGCAGAGCTACAAGCCGGGCGACACGGCGCGGCTGCGCATCGAGCCGCCCTTTACCGGCGAGGCGCTGATCGCCATCGCCACCGACCGCATCGTCGCCACCTATCCCGTGGCCGTGCCGGCCGGTGGCACCACGGTCGACATCCCGGTCAAGGAGGAATGGGGCGCCGGCGCCTATGCTCTGGTCACCGCCTGGCGGCCGCTCTCGACCACGGCCGACCGCACGCCGACCCGCGCCATCGGCGCGGCGTGGCTGGGCATCGATCCGGCACTGCGCACGCTCGGCGTCGAGATCGGCTCGCCCGAGAAGGTGACGCCGCGCCAGCGCATCGAGGTGCCGATCAAGGTCGCCAACCTCAACAACGAGGAGGCGTTCGTCACCTTGGCGGCGGTGGATGAGGGCATCCTGCAGCTCACCCGCTTCAAGACGCCCGATCCCGCCAAGTACTACTTCGGCAAGCGCCAGCTCGGGATCGCCATGCGCGACGACTACGGTCGCCTGCTCGATGTGCGCGCCGACGACCTCGGCCGTATCCGCACTGGCGGCGATTCTGGCGATATCGGTGGGCTCGACGTCGTGCCGACGCGCATCGTGTCGCTGTTCAGCGGCCCGGTGAAGCTCGACGACAAGGGCGAGGCGAAGATCGCCTTCGACATGCCCGACTTCATCGGACAGGTCCGGCTGATGGCCGTCGCCTATTCCAAGACGCGCATCGGTTCGGCCGACAAGCGCCTGTTCGTGCGCGACGCGGTGACGGCGGATGTCGTGCTGCCGCGCTTCCTGGCACCCAACGACCGCGGCCGCGTGGCGTTGTCGCTGCACAATGTCGATGGCCAACCCGGCGACTACCGCATCACGCTCGAGGCGAGTGGTGCGGTCTCGCTCGAGCGTCCAGTGACGGAGACGAAGCGGCTGGCTGCCAACCAACGCGAGCTGCTGGCCTGGGATCTCAAGGCGGGCGACGCGGGCTTCGGCAAGGTTGCCGTCTCGGTATCGGGGCCCGGCAACTTCGCCGTGACGCGTGAATGGGACATCCAGGTGCGCGCCGCCCAGACTCCAACGGCGGTGGATACGACATCGCAGCTCGACTCCAAGCGCGAGCTCACCGTCGACCGCAACTTGATCTCCCACTTCGCGCCCGGCACGGCCGTCGTGAGCGTGGCGCTGTCGCGCATCCCCGGCATCGACGTGCCGGGCCTGCTGCGCGCACTCGACAAGTACCCCTACGGCTGCATCGAGCAGACGACCAGCCGCGCGCTGCCGCTGCTCTACTACAATGACGTGGCGCTGCTGGGCTACGGTCCGTCCGACCAGCGGATTCCCGACCGCGTGCAGGACGCGATCTACCGCGTGGTCGATATGCAGCTGTCCGACGGCTCGTTCGGCATGTGGGGGCCCTACGCGCCGGCCGCCGAATGGCTGCAGACCTATGTGCTCGACTTCCTGCTGCGCGCCCGCGATCAGTCGATGGCGGTGCCGGCGGCGTCGCTGCAGCGCGGCCTCGGCTGGCTCAATCGCACTGTCGAGAAGCTGTCGCCCAATGCCCAGGCCTATGGCTGGTATGTGCTGGCCAAGGCAGGCTTGGCCGATCCCGGCCGCATCCGCTACTTCCAGGACACGAAGGCGGCCGAGATCAAGGGCGGCCTTGCCTGGGCGCAGCTTGCCGCGGCGTTGAACCAGGTCGCCGAGCCGGGCCGCGCGAAGCTCGCCTTCGCCACCGCGCGCCAGCGCATCGACCAGCCTGATCCCAATGAGTACTACGGCTCACCGCTTCGCAACCGAGCGGCGATTCTGGCGCTCGCGACGGAAGCCGGCGGCCGCGAGGCCCTGACCGAGGTCGTGAGTGCCGTGCGCGAGCAGCTGGTGGCCAAGATCGAGCAGACGACCACCCAGGAGCAGGCCTGGCTCGTATTGGCGGCGCGTGCGCTCGGGACCGGCGGTGGCGAGCTCGCCTATTCCGTCGACGGCGCGCAGCGCAAGGCGGCGAGCGAGCCGGTCGTGCTCAATCCCGATCAGGCGGCGCTCGCACGCGGCCTGCGCATCGCCAACGACGGCGAGCGGCCGGTGTGGCTGCAAGTGACGGCGCGTGGCGTGCCACTTGATCCTCAGCCGGCCGCCTCGGAAGGGCTCAGCGTCCGCCGGCGCTTCCTCACGCTCGCCGGCGAACCCGCCAACCTCAGCCGTCTGCGCCAGAACGAGCGGCTGATCGTGTCGATCGATGGCCGCAATCTCGAGGGCGGCTACCACGAGGTGGCGCTGCTCGATCTGCTGCCCGCCGGGTTCGAGATCGAATCGGTGCTGAACGAGGACACGGTCAAGTCCTTCCCGTTCCTCTCCGGCGTGACCGACACGCGCATCGCCGAGGCACGCGACGACCGCTTCTTTGCGTCGTTCAACCTCGGCCGACGGCCCTACCGATCATGGTGGGACCAGGACAACAATTTCGGCAACTCGTTCCACGTCGCCTACATCGTGCGCGCCGTGACGCCTGGAAGCTTCTCCCTGCCGGCCGTGCACGTCTCCGACATGTACGCGCCCCGCGTCTATGCCCGCAGCGGCATGGGCAGCGTGACCATCACTCCGCGATGAGGTTCCGACAACTCTTCGTCGGCCTCACCCTCGCTGCCACCAGCATGGTGGCGGGAGCGCTGGCGCTCGACCGGCTGTTCCCGCCGGATCTGTCGCGCTACCAGGCGAGATCGAGCGAGACGGTCGACGCCAACGGCCGGCTGCTGCGGGCCTTCACCACCGCCGATGGCAAGTGGCGACTGAAGACGACAGTCGACGATGTCGATCCAGTCTATCTCGCCCTGCTCAAGGCCTACGAGGACCGCCGCTTCGACGATCACTGGGGCGTCGACGCGCTGGCAGCGGTGCGGGCCGCAACGCAGTGGATCGAGCGCGGCCGCATCGTGTCCGGCGCTTCGACGATCTCCATGCAAGCGGCTCGACTGCTGGAACCGCGACCTCGCAGCCTGCTCACGAAGGTGATCCAGTCGGCGCGCGCCCTGCAGCTCGAATGGCGCTACTCCAAGCGCGAGGTGCTGGCGATCTACCTGACGCTGGCGCCGATGGGCGGCAACCTCGAGGGCGTGCGCGCGGCGTCCTTCGCCTATTTCGGCAAGGAGCCACGGCAGCTCAGCGCCGCCGAGGCGGCCCTGCTGGTCGCCATCCCGCAGTCGCCCAGCCGCCGCCGGCCCGACCGCTCGGCCGCCGCTGCGCAGGCTGGCCGCGACGGCGTGCTGCAGCGCGGCCTCGAGCACGGCGTCATCGACCAGGCGCTGTTTGCGGCTGCCCTCGCCCGCCCGGTACCCCAGCGCCGGCTCGGCATGCCGATGAACGCGCCGCACCTCGCAGCCTGGCTGGCCGGCCAGTCGCCCGGCGCCATCGTGCCGACGACGATCCGCTTCGAGCTGCAAAGCGCGCTTGCCCAGCTGATCGCCGACGAGCGCACGCAGTTGCCGGACAAGGCACAGATCGCTCTGGTCGCCATCGACAACCGCACCGGCGGCGTGGTCGCCTGGCAGGGCGGCGGCGACTTCTTCGGCCGGGCCGGCCAGGTCGATCTGGTGCGTGCCCACCGTTCGCCTGGCTCGGCGCTGAAGCCGATGATCTATGCGCTGGCCTTCGACGACCGCACCCTGCATCCGGAGTCGCTGGTCGAGGACGTGCCGGTGCGCTTCAAGGACTGGCTGCCGCGCAACTTCGACCGCGACCACCAGGGCGCCGTCACGGTGCGCCGCGCGCTCCAACAATCGCTGAACGTGCCGGCGGTGCTGGCGCTGGAGAAGGTCGGGCCGCAGCGCTTCATCGCCACCCTGCGCTCGGCCGGCGCCGCGCCTGGCCTGCCGCCCGGCGACGACGGCAACTCGCTCGGCATCGCGCTCGGCAGCGCCACGGTGTCGCCGCTGGAAATGGCCGGGCTCTATTCCGGCCTCGCCAATGCCGGCCAGTTCGCGCCGCCCATGATCCGCCGTGACCAGGCCAAGCCGCAGCCGGTGCGGCTCGTCGGCCCGGCGGCCGCCTGGTACGTCTCTGACATCCTGGCCGACGCGCCCCTGCCCGAGGGCTTCGCCTCCCTGCCGGTGGCCTTGCGCGAGCGGCGCATCGCCTACAAGACCGGCACCTCGGCTGGCTTCCGCGACGCTTGGGCGGCGGGCTATTCGGCCAACTGGACGGTCGTGGTCTGGGTCGGCCATGCCGACGGCACGCCGCGACCGGGCCAGCTCGGCCGACTCGCGGCGCTGCCGGTGCTGTTCAAGGCGTTCGGTCGCCTGCCCGGCGAGGACAATCGCGCCCAGCGGCCGCCGGCCGATGTCATGCGCGTCGCCTCCAACCGCGACCTGCCGCCCGCCATGCGCCGGCTGGGACCGGCGGCGCTCGCCGAGGGCGGACCGCGCATCGCCTACCCGCCGGCCGACGCCCGCATCGAGCTTGGCGCACACGAGACCGTGCCGCTCGCCGCCAATGGCGGCACCGGCAGCCTGCACTGGCTGATCGACGGCAAGCCGCTCGACGGCACCAAGTGGACGCCCGACGGACCGGGCATCGCGCGCGTCGCCGTGATCGACGGCCAGGGCCGTTCCAGCGCGGTCACGGTGCGTATCGTCACCAGGCAATAGCCAGCGGTACCGAGGCGAGCAGCAGCAGCGCGAACACGACGTTGATGATCCGATTGCTGCTCGGCTCGCGGAAGTAACGGGTCAGCAGCGCGCCCGACATCAGCCAGGCGATGTTGACCGCCGTGATCAGGATGGTGAGCAGCGCGATCTTGAGGCCGGCGTCGAGCGCCAGCCGCCCCTGCAACAGCACGAAGCCCGAGAACAGCGCCGCCATGGCGGCATAGCCCTTGGGGTTGACCAGCGACAGCGCCAGTCCGCCCGCGAGGCTCGGCGGCCGGCGCTG
>Ga0081455_10005186_pt1 | contig 14341 bp, 12 predicted proteins | sample TabmetS3T2R1_FD_70207 | JGI IMG/M metagenome (GOLD analysis project Ga0081455, IMG submission 70207) | Tabebuia heterophylla rhizosphere microbial communities from the University of Puerto Rico - S3T2R1 | ecosystem: Host-associated > Plants > Roots > Rhizosphere ... | reverse complement strand
ATTATTAACCCTCTAGCTGAACCGCTACCCAGGTGGTATCAGCTTTACAAGCGCTTTAAATTATTTCCCTGGTGGTTACGCTATAATATTGGACTTTGTGATGAAGCTGTTTTAAAAGACAAAATAATTAGTCTTGGAAGTTCCATGGGATTCCAGGATAAATGGCTAAAGAGAATAATAAGACATGCAGTGTCTGAATTCTCAAAGAAAGGATTGGGATCGGACTATTATGGTTACCACAATATAGACCACGAATTAGAGGCAGCTTATTTGGTTTTACTTGCAGCCAATGGACAGAGCAATAGTAGTAATTACGAAGTTGCAATAGATTCTTGGGGCGACAACCTCAGTCAGGAGGATATTAGATACTTATTCGTAGCTGCACTTTTCCATGATTATGACCCTTTAAAACAGTTTGACAAGCCTAATGAAGATTCCATTGAATGGTTCATAAGAAACGATGGAAAGATAAAGAAATTCATAGATGAGATTGGAATTAACATTGACATAGTAATTTCTATAATACACAGAACAGCTTTTCCTTATGTGGAAAAGACTGCAAAACATGCAGAAAAGAGAATCGATGAACTATTATTTCATGCAGGAATTGCCATAAACGATACCAAAACAAGACAGCATTACAAAGATCTGGGCTGGTTTTTGTCAGTTTCAGAAAGGATTGCAGGTTATGCTCTTGGGAACTTTGAGCATGCAAAGCTTCTTGCCCGAACTAACGCTCATGCTCTTGGATGGCACCCTTCCCGTATAAATGAGGAATCTGTCAGGTATTTTAGCGTCTTAAAAGAAGAGAGACGAATGTTTGAATACGTAATGCAGGGCATTCCACCACAATACAAGAAAGCTTTCTATGATAATATGGCTACTTTCGAAAGTGAATGGACTAAACAGCTGGATATCAGAGATTCAATTAGAAAAAATAAGATCACTCTCGTACCTATTGTTGAAAAGGTTAATGGCAGGGAGAAGGATAAGAATGAAGAGAATATTTACTCTCATGTTCAGAGTACGATAGAGCCTGTTATGGGTATATTTAAAGAATTACATGTTCCAGTTGACATCAATAATAAAGTAAAATTTAGAAAGTCTTTCAAATGGAATGATATGATATTAGTCACCTTAAGAGTAAAAGATGCAGATAAACCATACGAAGAAATTGTAGGTTATGCAAAAGGCGGAGCATTAGAAAATTATCAACTAAGACATGGCACACATGACAAGAATTTTGGAAAGAGAAATACTGTGTATATGGAATGGATTGGAATCAAGACAGGTTTTCGGGGCGAAAATGGCGGTCATTTACTCCGAATTGAATTTCTCAAGGAGGCAAAACGACTGGGCTATTCCTATGTATCAAGTTACGTGCATCGGGACGTTATACAGCATAGGATAAGGAGAGGTGAAAATATAAAAATCATACAAAATTACGATCCAGATAAACTGGATTACTATAGAGCAGATTTAAGCAGTCCAATTTATTTGAAACCTTCAATTTCGTCTCAGGTAGCACGGCATCAATAGACATCTAAAGAAACGACGATATAGATAGGCTATACTTCATCCTCTCTCGGGAATAATATACTCTAATCCCATGGTAACTCAATTACTGAATACAATTCAGAATCTGCCATAAAATTGGCTCGCTTTGGCAGATCTTTGGCCTTAACTAGGGCTAATGCTATCTGAGTCTGCGTAACTCGATTGGAGCGTAGCTACAATTGATTTATGCTGCTATAGCACCTTCTAAAATATTCTTCTGAAAGATAATGGGCAGGGAAGGAAATCTTTATACTCTGTTATCGTTATCCTCAAAAATAAGCTCATTTCAATGAATAAATTTTGTATTTGTTTCCACTACGACGGTCGATGTATTTCCATTCTCTCTTAGAGGTTGGTAATTGTTTAAATCTTGATTGTATTTTTGGATGCAATAATTTAAAGACATCTTCTCCGACAGATATTTTATTAGCAGGTGTTAGAGAGGTTATCTTTGCCGCTACGTTCATACTATACCCAAGTATATCGATCGGTGAGCTTTTATCATATCCATACTGAACGACTACGTTTTCTCCTTCATCCATTCCTATTTTTACGGTTAATTGTGGGAAGTTCATTTTAGCTAGTATAGGATTTATTCCATCTTTTATTACATTTACTATAGATTCTGCACACTCAAATGAGCGATCACATGTAAGATATTTATTAAAAGAAGACGGAAAGAATCCAATAACAGCATCACCGACATACTTCAGTACATATCCATCATAGCTTTCAATAATTGAAGATACTTCACGTGAGAACGCTGTTATTATTGTAACAAGTTTTTCTGCTGGTAGTGTCATACTCATGTTGGTGGAACCAACTAGATCGATAAACATTACAACAAAAGGAGCCTTAGAACTTACATTTTTTAACAGAAAATCTTGCCCTCGTTTTATTGAAGTATTGTACTTGTAACGATCCTCTAATGCATCATGTAATCTATCCTGTCTTTGGGCAAAGAGTGTTTGAAGATCGAAAAGCTGTCCTGATTGTTCTTTATGTTGAATCGGCTTTAGTTCTTCATTGGGACCATGATAATACTTGTAGAACTTTTCATCTAACTTTACATTTTCTAGTTTAGTAATATCATCATCTTCTTCCTCCTCCTTTCGGTTTCCTTTAGTATATAAATTCACTCCCAGTTTCTGATCCTCATCTTCATCTTTTACTTCATCGGCGGTGGGCAGCGGTGAGTTCCTGTCAACTTGGTACTTGCTTAATTCAGGAAAATCTATATCTACTATGACGTTCCGTCCCACAGCTATTATGTGATTTTTAGGTATGTCATACCTGGTATTAGAATATCCAAATACGATTATCTTATCATTTGTTTCTTTCATTACATGCCCCAAATCATCTTCGTTATTTGCTCTAACCCCTTTGTTGAACAGTGAAATCGGATATTTTCCTTCATATGCTGCAAGATCTATGACAGCTGCCTCAGATGGCCAAGGTTCCTTTCGACCTGGGGGCATTGGCTTTCCACGTTCAACCTTGTATCTATCTACGATCTCAGAGAGCTGAAGTCCTATCAGAACATTGGCACCCACCTGCTGAATTTCATGTAAAGGTATGTCATACCTTTCCTTTTTTTTACCAAATACGATGATTTTATTTGCAGTCTCACGTACTACATGCCCAACGTCTGCAGCATCTAAGGCTTTTACCCCCTTATTGAAATACTTGCCAGAGGTCAAAACTGATTCTCCTTTTATAGTATTATCTACTCAGACTTACCTAAAATAGGTGCTGTTTATGATTAACATATATGTGATTCCAATCGCGCGTTAGGGGATTCTCGGGATGCTGGTTGGTTAAATGAGATAATAGCAATAATATATCGAGCATATAGCCCAGACTATATTCTGAAGCTATTACTATCTTCTAAAAGAATGTCGTTTCTGGAGTAATCTACATCTATAGCAATTATGACTGGGACGGATACAGAATCTTTTGCCTTTCTTAATATTGTTTGAAATTCTTGAGTGCTCTTAACCTTATGTCCTAATGCTCCAAAGCTTTCGGCAAGTTTTACAAAATCTGGATTCATAAACCTTGTATATGCCGTTCGCCCAAATTCCATGGATTGCTTCATTGATATCATACCAAAATCACTATCACACCAAATCACAACAATTATGGGTAAGTTGAGACGAACAGCGGTCTCTATTTCCTGTACATTCATCAAGAACCCACCGTCTCCACACATTGCAACAACTTTGTGTCTTGGGTTTACAAGTTGCGCGGCAATAGCTCCAGGCAGTGCAAATCCCATTGAACAAAAACCGTTTGTAATAAGACAAGTATTTGGAGTATAGGTGTTGTACACCTTTGCTATCCACAACTTGTGAGCTCCTACATCGGATATGACTACATCGTTTGGATCTAGAGCATTTCTTACATCGACTATTAATTTTTCAGGCTTTATTGGATACGCAGTATCTTTACTATATCTTTCAATTCTCCAAGTTACCTCTTTTTTTATTTTATGAAAGAGATCCGGAATAGTAGTTTTTCTATAGTTAAATCCTTCTAGTTCAGAATTCTTCAGCATCTTTTCCTCTTCTCTTTTCAACTCATCCAATAAGGCTTCTATTGTGTACTCAATATCTGCAGCAATTTCGATGGAAGGCGGATAATATGTATCTACTTCTGCGGGCGTAAAGTCAATATGAATAATATTCTTTTTCAAATTGCGATTCCAATTTTTGGGACTATATTCCACTAGGTCGTACCCAATTGCTATTACTAGATCTGCTTTTTTGATTGCTGTCAGAGCATAATCTGCTTCCTTTATTCCGATAGTCTGTAAATGCCTTTCTGATTTATCAGATATAACACCCTTTGCCATGAATGTATTTACTGAACATATCCCAGTTCTTTCTACAAATTTTCGTAGAACCATACTACTATTTTTTCTGATACAACCATTTCCAATTAGAATTATGGGAAGATTTGACTCTATAATCATCTCGACTGCTTTTCTTATCAGATCTTTATTTGGTCTTGATCTTAATGCTTCATCAGCTTTTATTGGTTTGATATCGGATTCTATTTTGGATATATCCTGTGGTAATTCAAGACGAACTGCTCCACCCTTCTCCTCTAATGCAATCTTGAATGCTCTTCTAATAATTTCAGGAATACTGTCAGCATTTCGCATAGACCACCTCCACTTTGTTATCGGCTTGAACATTGTTATGGGATCCATATTTTGATGTGATTCTTTATGCAGCTGATCGGTATTTGTTTGTCCTGGGATTGCTAACAAAGGAGATCTATCCATATTTGCATTTGCTACACCTGTAGTCAAATTAGTAGCCCCAGGCCCCAAAGTAGAGAGACATACTCCGACATTCTGAGTTAATCGACCATAGACATCGGCCATAAAGGCTGCTCCTTGTTAATGTCTTGTCAGAACAAATTTAATCTTGGATGAATCGGCTATAGAGATCATCAAGTCATTAGTTTCTTCACCAGGCAAACCGAAGATATACTGTACACCCTCAGTCTCCAAGCACTTTATAAAAAGATCTGATGCTTTCATCCTAATCTAGTCTCTTCTAAGAATTATTTATGGATATAATTAACCGCTCCTACTTTTTACCCACAATGTCAATTCAACAATTATTTTAGTAATTATTTTGATCCTTGGGGTTGTTTCAACTATTAAACGGAACGTAAATTGTCAGTGGTAAATGTCAGAGTAGATTATAGTCAATTTTAGCTAGAAGATTGTTGAATTTTTCTGGTGTGTAGACTGGCTGTACCTTACCTCGTGACACTGGTCCAAAGTATATACAAAGAAACTTTTCCTGATTCTTACTCAAACTAGTAACAACTAATATACCATCATTATAAGATCCTGTAACCTCGAAAAATATACTCTCGTCATTATGATTATCAAAACTGCTTTTCTTGTCAGTCGAGATCCCGTATCTTCGTTTAATATTGTTTAATGTGAAAATGAGGTATTTAAGATAGAAAATACGGCCATTTAAACTGCAAATATACTGAATAGATTTCATATCTGTACTTCTTGATCTTCCAACTAGTAACTCCCCATTCTTTGTCACTACTGAAACAAATTTTATCTTTCTATTGATTCTCAATATCGATTTACACAGATGATTTAAGAATTTATGTTCCTTATCCAAGTTCCTTAGTATTGCATGCATACACCCACAAAGGGGGACAGATCAGTGAACTTCCAGAAGAGACACAAAGAAATGCTAGAATGGACACATACGATACTATCTAAGAGGTTCATCAAAGTACACCCATCGCTGCAGCAATTGATAGTATCGCTGAGAACCGCGATAGTATCAGATGATTGGAAACTGGACAAGCATGCGACGGTCTTCGATGATCTGCTTGATGGCCTGAGGCTCGCTTGTCTTAACTATGAGATTCCAAGATATGCAACATGACGAGAAGTATATAGATAACCAAGTACTTTCTTATTTGCATTAGATTCGTTTAAAAGGCTATCTTGTTTCATTGCAAGTAAAATGTGACAATAATAACTTTAGAATATTGAATGGCGACGATGTGCAAGGCTAGATAGCAGTAGGGGAGAAAGACATAGAAATACAGAAGTTCAAAGACTTTGAGGTAAAAGAACTGTTCAACAACTGCAGAACATTAGCATATAGTTCATCACCAGATGTTAACAAGCACTTGATAACACCACTTCCAACGTCGATGTTGTCAGAAGACGGAGTAACTGTTATTTCTAGGTTAACCTGTACAGATTTGGGATTTGTGTAGATTATAGATCCTGTATATGAATAAGTTTCGGATATACTTTTTCAATCGAAGCCAGAGCTGATTTAGCTAGATCGTAAACAAATCTCTGCGATAGCCATTTCAACACTTTGATATCTCTACTCATCGTAGACTGATCAACACATAGTTTTTCTACTATCGCTGATTCTGTCATTGATCGTACTAGCATATGGCAACTCTTCTCCTACGACCTTCGATTTATGCACAGCCAAGTAATCTGATTAATTCCATAGACGCCTAACCAAATATCACAGGAGTAAAGCTGCTAGCTAAAACAACTGAACGATCTTATTTGGTAGGCTTATTTCTCATAGGAATACAAGTCTTATTACAAGCCATATTTGCAACTCAATGCAATTTGTTTAAATTTAGACATAAGGTAGTTGTTGGAGTTCGTACTTGCTTATCGCAAATCATACGAAGTAAGGATTACTGCGATCATCTAGATTGTCGTCACAGTTATGGTAACAATCAGCCTCCTTCATAAGTCAATCAATTAATTGACCAATGAGTTATCATAGCCACTATTCCTACTCACCAAGAAACTGGCTCTGAACGAACTTTACTACAAGAAACTGGCTCTGATCGAGATGCTTTACTAATACTAGCTCTGGCTCTTTTTGAACCTTTCCAATGTGTACTATACTAATATTTTCATTGACGAACATATTGAGAATAAATTCTCGCAAATATAGCTTAGGAATCAGCTGCAGCACAGAATAATCAATACCAATCCTGAATGATCATAGTCAGTTCTGATAAAGTAATTTCAATGTTGGATGTAAATATTATATGAAATGAATCAAAAAACAGAATTAATTACTAGAGAAAGAAATCTCGTAGTAGCATGTGAAAACTTTGGCGACAGTCCGTGTAGTTGTGGATTTTGCAACATGGAAGGCTAATAAAAGAACCTCTCTTTTTAACACATTTTGATTAAGATGCGCTGTGGCAAATTACCACTTGATTACTCGCGTTCTCTCTTTCCAAGGTATTGTAATGTGCTCGCAAAAGTAAATAGTTGTCGAGTTGTTCCGTACTCTCTTTCGATAGAGACTTCCCTTTATATTCAATATTCAGTATTTTTTCTTTCCGTTTCTCGGTTGTAGACAAGTGCCGCCTATTTCACATATTTATTCTCCTACTGTCAGTTAATAACCTTGCATTGATTTGGTAACAATATTCCAATACTCATGTCTGCCTGCTAGACGTTCCATAGCCTTTATTCCATGGTAATCTACCTTTTTTGTCTGATTCCTTTGCTGCGAGTGACTCACTGAACTTGTAGCCTTTCGTATTGACATTGCTATTACTCTATTATTCCTCTGTTGTTATCGGCTTATGACATATACCCATAGGCTAGCTTTGATGTTATTTCGACAACTAATAATTAATTAAGTTGACATTGCTATGATAAATGATTACTTTCCTGAATAGGAGAAGCAAATGAAGTGAGCGCTAGACTAATACTACAGTAATTGCTGATACGTAATTGGACAAAAGGTGATAACAATTGACATTTGATTCAAAGCAGGAAAAGGTAATTGATCAATGGGGGCCTGAAAAAATATTGCAGGTTTATGATCCTGATACGGATATGAAAGGAGTTTTAGTTATTGATAATACATCGACTGGGCCTGGAAAAGGCGGAATACGATTTGCTGAAACAGTAACGCCAACAGAGATTTTCAGGCTTGCTAGAACTATGACATGGAAATGTGCAGCTGCTGGTTTGCCATTTGGCGGAGCTAAGGGAGGAATTGTTGGTAGTCCAAATGAAGTTGACAGGGTATCTTGGATGAAGTCTTTTGCAAAAATGATTAAACCCTACTGTCCAACACAGTATATTGCTGCCACAGACATTGGTACGACTGAACTTGACATGGCTGTTTTCGCGCATGAAATAGGTGACATGCGTGCATGCACTGGAAAACCTGCAGAGCTTGGCGGTATTCCTCATGAACTAGGAACTACTGGCTATGGGGTGACTTCAGCATTAGAAGCAGCTATAGAAGTTCTTGAAGAGTTTAAACTATTGCGTATATCAAAAAAACAAATTAGAGTTTCAATACAAGGTTTTGGAAATGTTGGGTCATTTACTGCCAAATTTTTAGATTCATCTGGAATCAAAATAGTTGCCATAAGTGATGTTTCTGGATTCATTTCCAACAAGGATGGCCTGAATATTCCAAAGTTGATGAAAGATCTCAAAGGGATAACAAAATTTTCAGATCTGAAGGGTTATGATATTTATGATAAGGAAGCAATATTTGAAGTAGATTCAGACATATTTATCCCAGCTGCTATAGGTGATGTCATAACTGATAAAACAGCATCAAAATTACTTGAACACAATATAAAAATGGTTGTTGAAGCAGCAAATCTCCCAACCATGGCAAATGCGGGGCAATATCTACACAAAAACGGAGTTTGGATTATCCCAGATTTTATTGCAAATGCAGGAGGTGTAATAGGGTCTTTTGTTGAATATCAAGGTAGAACAGAAAAAGAAGCTTTTGAGCTTATTAAATACAAGATAGTAAAGGCTGTAAGAAACTTACTGACCGAAGCCGTTGTGGGACAAGAGAATCCTAGATCTTTAGCAACGGAAATGGCAAGACAGGTTATTTATCGGGCCATGTTGCTAAGAAAAGGTGCAATAAATGTTGCACGAGAAGCTTTTGAAAGGCGCGACAGAATATCAGTGTAGAATTCATTTTTTTATCATACTAACAGCTTTGCTGTTCGAGAAGCTGCAATATTCACTAGCTCCCACACAGGTCAGGCTGGAGGGACGTAACAAGCATCATAGTTTGCTAAATCATTGACCGTTGCTTTCATCAATAACTCAAATGCAGCCAGATCGATCCTCCCTTTAACTGCTTCACTCCCAACAATCTGGGCTCCAAGAAGCCTTTGACTTTTTCTATCAGCTACTAATTTAATCGAAATTGATTTCTTATTGGGGTAGTAACCAGCCCTGGTAACACTCTTTATCGCTCTTTCTATAGGATCGAAGCCGTTCTGTAATGCTTTCTGCTTATCAAGTCCAGTTTTTCCAACGTATAGATCAAACGCTTTGGTTATAACACTGCCGGCTATTCCCCTAAATTCAGCGTTTCCTCCAGCTGCATTTTCACCTGCAACTCTTCCTTGCTTGTTTGCGGTTGTGCCTAGAGGTAGATAATCATATGACTACTTAATCATCTTTCATTCTTGAGAACTAGTACTGAATTAGTTGTTCCCTTAATATGACTTGATCCTACGGATTAAATGCCTTGGGTATACTACAGCTTCTTTGCCTTTTCAACGATGTCTTTAGTCCGCACAAGTCTAAAGCTATTGTTACTCTCTACGAACATCGCGAATGTTTCACCTTCTATAATACTTAGCTTGTTAATAATCGCCCTAGGAATTGGTACGAATAAAGTTGGATTAATACCTGGCCTAGCTGCACGAATCCTTACATACACTACCCTCACTTTCTTTTCTTTTACCATATCCCCTTGTGGTGCAATAAGTATTGTATTGTATTTATTTATTTGTTAATAATACATCAAATGCCTACATTAATTGTTATTTTGGTGCAAACACAGTGTAGTCAGAATAAAGATATGATGCCGTACACGTTGTTAACGTAGTTAGCTGATCTTAATGGCAGTACAAATAATGATAGTTTTTATTCTTCATATAGTGTGCAACTAACCACGATTATTTGTAACCACGTAACTTAAATATTAACGAAGGAAATCTTGGAACATGCAATGAAACCATGGAAAATTTTAGTTCCTTATGATGAATCTAAACACTCTGACAAAGCCCTTAGGAAGGCAATTGAGCTTGCAGAACTAATCAAAATGGGGGGGCCCAATATAGAGTTGTATATGTTATATGTAGTGTAGGAGATACTTGTGCCTTCCTCGCTTTTCGATAGAGATATTAACATCAAGTCAACAATAACCGGAGAAAGACTTACTTCCCAGCAATATCTCAAAGAATTCTATCATAAGATGAAATCGAAAGCTAAGAAGATGTTAGAAGCAAAGAAATCACAAGAGATTGGATCGTCTGATATAATGGTAAAGACTCACGTAGCATATGGGGATCCGTCTGACAAAATATTAGAGTTTGCAAACAAACATCAAATAAGCCTCATAGCTATCGGAAGCATTGGTTTAAGCGGGTTTTCAAGGATTAAGGCCTTGGGAAGTGTAGCACGAAACGTCTCAGAGAGGGCGCTTAGTCCTGTGATGATAGTTCGCTAGTTGAGCTAATTGCACTGGATCCTGAGGAGAATAGTTCAAAGGTAGCGCCCTAGCAGGATTATGATTTTTTTTGCGCTTCAGAATATGGATGATACTCGACTAATCCCCTAAGTCTCGATAGCTAGTTTAGAGTTTCTCAAAGGAATTAGCAATCTTCCATCCTATCTTTATTAGATATGGTGCAATGAAAGTAGTTATAATTGTCATTGTGCCAACCATTGGTAATATGAAAGAACTGGTTGCTCCCACATCAGCGCCCCCTTTGGCCACAACTAAAGCGAGCTCACCCCCAGAAGACGCGGAACCAAATCCTAATTTCAATGAGCTCACAATATCGATTTTCTGAGATCTAGAAGCCAGAAAAACAATAAAAAATTTAGAAGCCATCGATACCAATACTAAAACTACTGCAGGTACAATGAATATCGGGATAAGTGAAATATCCATTAATGCTCCCACAGATACAAAGAATAGTGCCGCAAACATGTCCCTTATCGGTGTGGTTAGCACCTTTGTAACAGAATGTACTTTTGATTCGGCAATTAGCACACCCGCAAAGAATGCACCAGTTGCCACAGAAATGCCAATCTCATTGGCGATAACCGACAGGCCAAACATAATTCCCAAGATTGATACTATTAGAATATCGTGTTGATTTGTTCTGCCAACGAAATTAATAAACTTAGGCACCGTCTTTGATCCTAGTACAAGGACACCTCCAATGAACGCCAATACTATTCCAATTGAGCTTAGTATCTCTAGATATGATGGAGTTCCTGTTGATGGTGCTGACTGCAATACGGCGAGCATTGATATTATTGTGATATCCTCCACAACTGTAACACTCAAAAGAATATGTGATGCTCCTTCTTTTATCATATTGAATTCCTCTAGCACCCTCATTATTATGACAGTGCTTGTAACAGAGATGGCTAACGCAAGAAACATACTATCGGCAAGGGAATAGTGAAGAACATTCAAACCAACGAGGGTGCCTATTGCAAACGTGCTAAATGCTTCTGAAATACCAATCACTATTATCCGTCGTCCAAGCTCTCGCAATTTTTGAATTGGAAATTCTATTCCTACAACGAATAAGAGGAGTACGACTCCAATCTCGGCAAACAAACTCAATATGTCAATATTTAGTATAAAGCTAAATGGAGGTGTATAAGGACCAATAATCATCCCAGCAATTATGTATCCGATTATAACAGGCTGTTTTAGTTTGTATGAGACCAAAGTCATAACGGAAGCAACGATCATAATTACCGCAAAATCTTGGAATATTTGGGCTATTTCAACAGCCATTACCTTGGTTAAAGATGGATATTATTAAACTATTCAAGGCGTTCTGTTAGAGCATGGATTTTGTTTTCAGATTGTGAGCCAATATATCAAATTGATGTAAAGTATCATGTAGGTCATTTCCTTGGATAAAAATCGTCACATTCTCAAAACAACGGGAACGCAGAGGTTTGAGATATAGTGTTGTAAGCTAGTTCAAAAAGAAACAATTTCTCGGATAAATTCCCTTAACGCCAATTATTCAATTAGAATCAGGATTTAGGTTTCAAATCTGCTTAACGATTTTTAAAACGGAAAATATTATCAAATGTGAATTTATTGTATTAGGGAAGTACCAATAGCTAACGACTAAGTACATATCAAATGTGTCAAGAATTATACCATTGGATCTCATTGCAGTTAGCGCAAATGAGGAATGTGGACATCATATTTATGGTTGGAAAAACCATAACAGTAATCAAAGAAGAAGCCGCTCTGGCTAAGAAAGCGCTTGAACATCAGATTAGTAATTAATACGCTTCATTTTTAACTAATTTAAGGAAATACAAATCCCAACCATACTAAAATAGTCTTCTTATCCTTGCTCCCTAACATTGCTATCTCTGAAATAATCGTGTCTTCTTTGACCAGAAAGGATTATCGCGTTAAGATGTAAAGCCAATTCGGAATAGGGATAAATAAAAGTAAACGGAAGAACTACAACAGGGGGAATCAGACAGAATCTGTTCAGACAGAATCTGTTCTCCTCGATATAGTGAAAAAGATAGTATGTGTGGAATAGTTGGTGTCATAAGCAAAAATGGAGACAATGTTGTTAACCTTGTAGAGTCAATGCTTACTGGTATCGCCTGTAGAGGTCCCGACGGAGCCGGAATTGCGGCATCAAGTAAGATTGTCTTCAGTGACTCAATTGCAGGCTTAAGTAAGGGTATGAAATTAAGTAGCGATGCCGCTTTGGGACATGTAAGACTTGAAATTGTAGAAGGAAGATGTGGACAACAGCCATTTAGAAGTTGCGATGGAAGATTCATCCTCGCACACGATGGTGAAATATATAATTATAAAAAGCTCAGAGATAGGCTACGTCAAAAACACGACTTTGTTACTGAAACGAATAGCGAAGTCGTAGTGCATATGATAGAAGATCATTTTGATAAGACTAGAAATCTGCTTCTGTCAATAAAAAAGACGGTTTCTGAATTGGACGGTGTGTATGCTATTGTGATAAGAGATGAGGAAACTGGTGAGATTGCTCTGATTAGAGATGTTATGGGTGTGCGCCAACTCTACTATGGCCAGAACTCGCAATTAGTGGCCTTTGCATCTGAGAGAAAAGCACTGTGGAAGATTGGCTTAAAGGAACCAACTCTAAGAATTCATCCAGGATCAGCATTAATTATCATGCCCGACGGTTCATTTGGTGAACAGCAGAAGATTACAAGGAACCCTGTAAGTAATCAAAAGATTCAGTACAAGACGTTGAGCTCTGCAATTAAAGCGTACAAAAGGGCCTTAGTTTCATCTATGAGAAAGCGCACTCAAGATTTTGATCGAATAGGCATCATATTCTCAGGAGGAATTGATAGCGTAATCATTGCCTGGCTTGCCAAGAAGATGGTTCGTGAAGTTATATGCTATACAGGTGGGGTGGAAGGATCAAGTGATATAATATTTGCCAGAAAGATTGCCAAAAAACTGAATTTGAAATTAAGAGTCAATGAATTGACCTACAATGAAGTAGAAGAAATGATCCCTGAGGTAATTAATACAATTGAACATACAAATGCTGGTCAAGTGGAAGTTGCTATTCCTGTATATGCGGCTGTAAAGCTGGCTCATGAAGATGGCATCAAAGTGATGTTTTCTGGACAAGCAGCAGATGAGCTATTTGGAGGGTACTCATGGTACGGTAAGATAGTAAAAGACGGAGGAGGGTATGCTGGTTTGCGTCATTATATGAATGAGGATATACAGCTGTTGTATAAGGAGACACTGGAGAGAGAGGATAAAATTACTATGGCTCACAGCATTGAAATGCGAGAGCCGTTTCTTGACTTGAAATTGATCAGACTAAGCATGAAAATAGATCTACGTTTGAATGTCAAGGGTGTGTCAGATGCATTTGGCAAGCACGTACACAGAAAACTCGCACAAGAATTGGGTATTCCGAGGGATATCGCTTATCGTTCCAAGGAAGCAGCCCAACATGGATCAGGAATTCATCAAGTGATTGACTTGATAGCACGAAAACATGGCTTTGACGAATCAACCATCTCTACAAAGTACATGGACCTACTTAAATCTCGGGAGAGGGTCGGAAGTTCTCAGAGATATGGATACCTTTTCGAGGACGAGAAGAAAAAAATGTGGATTGCAGAGCCGCATGTTCAGATGTATCTTGACAGCATTTCTAAAGTACT
>Ga0081455_10005185_pt1 | contig 14342 bp, 12 predicted proteins | sample TabmetS3T2R1_FD_70207 | JGI IMG/M metagenome (GOLD analysis project Ga0081455, IMG submission 70207) | Tabebuia heterophylla rhizosphere microbial communities from the University of Puerto Rico - S3T2R1 | ecosystem: Host-associated > Plants > Roots > Rhizosphere ... | reverse complement strand
ACCGGCGCAGCCGCGGCGATGGCCTCCGCACTCGTCGCGACGACATCGCGTACCTGCAGATCAATGATGTCGCGGATAATATTCTTGTGCAGCTCCGCACCTAGCAAATTCGGATTCCGCCCTATCACCCGTTCGTGACTCCGCTGCCAGATCGGGCTGTCCTCAAGCTGATCGCCGTCCAGGATCGCGAAGTCGAGCGCGTCATCGAGATCGTGGCTGTAATAAGTGATTTCATCCGCGAGGTTGGCGATCTGCGCCTCAAGCGACCGCGGCATCGCCTCGCCGATCTTCACCATCGCTTCCACGACCTCGTCCATCGGGATCACGCTCTCGACTCCGGCGAGCGCGGTCTGGGCCCCGGTCAGCGCCAGCATCGCGGTGAATCCGTTGCGGACGACGCACGGGACCTCGACGAGGCCCGCGACCGGATTCGCGCCCACGAGGCTCTGAAGGAGAGCGAGGAGCTTCATCGTGCCATCGCCGGGCTCGCGTCCGACTTTGCCGTCATCGTGCGCATCGGGCCCAAGGGCGTGGTCGCCCTCGAAACCGCGACCGAGGGTTTCCGCCGCGTGACGGGCTACGAGTCGGACGAGCTCGCCGGCCGCGACGACTGGCGGCTCCTGCTCGACGCCGCTTCGGCCACCGAAGCCCAGAGCGTGGGGCAGCGCCTTCTGGCCGGCGAGCGGATCTCGCTCGAAGTCCGCATCATTACGAAGAGCGGAGTCGAGCGCTGGCTGCGCTGCCACGCCGAGCCCTTCGGCGGCGAGGTCGCCGATGACCTTGTAGATCTCGGCCTTGGCGCCGACGTCGACGCCCTTCGTGGGCTCGTCGAACATCAGCACCTTCGCCTTCGTCGCCAGCCAGCGCGCGAGCAGCACCTTCTGCTGGTTGCCACCCGACAGCGACGACACCGGCTGCTCCCAGCTCGCCGCACGAAGGCGCAGGCCGCCGAGATACTGGTCGACGATCGTGCGCTCGCGGCGCTTGTCGACGATCCAGAAGCGCGAGATCTCCTCCAGGTGCGCCAAGGAAGCGTTTTCCCGGATCGAGAGCTCGAGCAGGAGGCCGAGTTGCTTGCGGTCCTCGGTGAGCAGGCCGAGGCCCGCCTGAACCGCGCGGCGCGGGTCGCCTGGGCGCACGCGCTCGCCGTCGACCTCGATGCCGCCGGCCTCGACCGGGTCGGCGCCGAAGATCGCCCGCAGCAGCTCGCTGCGGCCCGAGCCGAGCAGCCCCGCGATCCCGACGATCTCGCCGGCGCGGACCTCGAAGTCGATCGGCGCCGACGCGCCGACCGGCGTGAGACCGTTTACCCGCAGCCGCGTATCGCCGATAGTGCGGTTCGAGGCCGGGTAGAGGGACTCGATCTTGCGCCCGACCATCGAGGCGATGAGGCTCTCGTGGTCGAACTCGGCCATCGGCTTGCACGTGACGAGGCCGCCGTCGCGCAGGACCGTCACGCGGTCGCCGATCTCGAACATCTCCTCGAGGTGGTGCGTGACGTACATGACCGCGTGGCCCTCGTCGCGCAGCGCGTGGATGCGGGCGAGCAGCGCCTTGGTCTCGCTCTCCGAGAGCGCCGTCGTCGGCTCGTCGAAGATGAGCACCCGCGGCGACTCGCCGAGGACCTTGGCGATCTCGACGAGCTGGCGGACCGCCAGCGACAGGGACGCGACCTCGACGCCCGGGTCGAGCCAGTCGAGGCCGACGCGCTCGAGCATCTCCTTCGCCCGGCGGCGCAGCTCGATCGGCCGCGTGATCCCGCGCACGGCGGGCAGGTGGCCCATGAGCAGGTTCTCCGCCACCGACAGGTCGGGCAGCAGGCTGAGCTCCTGGTACACGACGCCGATGCCGGCCTCGCGGGCCTCGGCCGGGCTTGGGTTCCCGACCTCGGCCCCGTCGATCAGGTACTCGCCGCCGTCGCGCTTGATCGCGCCCGTGAGGATCTTGATCAGCGTGCTCTTGCCCGCCCCGTTCTCGCCGGCCAGGCACATGACCTCGCCGGCGCGGAGCTCGAGCGCGACGCCGTGCAGCGCCTGGATCGGCCCATACGACTTCGACGCGTCTCGCAGCGAGAGGACCGGCGCCTCGACCGGCTGCGCCGGCTCGCGCCTGGGAGTGACTGTGGCTCCCATGTCACTGCGCCTTCGCGGTCGGCGGGTTGAGCAGCGGCCGCACCGCGGGCGAGCCCATGTTCGACTTGTCCGCGACCACCGCGCCCGGATCGAGCTTCAGCGGCGGCTGGCTGCCGACGCTCCCCATCCCGGCCTCGACGACGCCCTGGTAGCCGAAGAAGTACGGGTTCTGCACGACGAGCGCGTCGATCGAGCCGTCGGCGAGCGCCGCGTTCTCCTGCGGGTCGGTGTCGAAGGCGACGACCGGGATGCGACCGGCGGCCTGGTTGTCCTTGATCGCGCGGGCCGCGCCAGTGCCCGAGGTGTTGTTGTCGGCGAAGATGCCGACGAGGTTCGGGTTGGCGGTCAGCGCGTCGTTGACCTGGCTGGCCGCGGTGTTGAGGTCGTTGTTGTTGTAGCGCTGCGTCGCCACGCGCAGGCCCGGGCAGGCCCGCAGCCCGGCGCGGAAGCCGGCGTCGCGGTCCTTGAGGGTCTGGATGCCGGCGACCGACGACTCGATGAGCACGTCGCCGCTCGTCCTGCCCGCCTGCTTGGCGAGCTGGCACAGGCGCGCGCCCGCCTGCTGGCCGGCCTTGACGTTGTCGGTGCCGATGAAGCCCTCGGTGTCCGTGGTCACCGCGGTATCGGCCGTGATGATCTTGATGCCCGACTTGCGCGCGCGCTTGATGGCGCTGTTGAGCGCGTCGGACGAGTTGGCAGCCAGCACGATCGCGTCGACCCCGCGTGAGATCGAGTTCTCGATGAGCTGGACCTGCTGGTTGATGTCGGTCTCGGAGGTGGGGCCGAAGAGCCCGACCTTGAGGCCGTAATCGCCGCCGGCCTTGCGCGCTCCGGCGAGCATCGTCTGCCAGAACGACGAGTCCGACGCCTTGATGATGACGTCGACCTTCTTGCCCGCCGCCTTGCCGCCGGCGCCGCCGCCGGTCGCGGTCGACGAGTTGCCGGAAGCCCGACCGCCGACGACGCCGACGACCAGTGCGATCAGCGCGATGACGGCGACCAGCGACAGCGAGAACTTCACACGACGCTTGCTCATGTCTCCTGCGACCTTCTCTCTCTGGACCCTGTTCCCCGGGGCTCCTCTCAACCCCGAGGAAACGTTTTCAGCAGTGCGGGCACTGTAGGGAAGGCAGCTGAAGCTGTCAAGAGAATACGTTTACTTGACTTCTATGTGTATACTCCACATCGCCCATGAACACTGATGATCACGAGCACGAAACGCGTCAGGAAACGTTCTCCAGCGAGGAGAGTTCCGGTGCGGAGGACCCACGCGCGAGCGCCGGAGGTGGCAACGGACGGCGGCCGACGATGAAGCAGGTCGCCGCCGTGGCCGGCGTGAGTCTCGCGACGGTCTCGCGGGTGATCAACGGCGGCCCGACGGTGCGCCCGGATCTGGCGGCCCGCGTCAACGAGGCGGTCGAGTTGCTCGGCTACCGCCACAACCACACCGCGAGCTCGCTTCGCCGTGCCGATCGGCTCTCGGCGAGCATCGGGCTGATCTTCGAGGACGTCGCCAACCCCTTCTTCTCAGCGGTGCACCGCGGCGTCGAGGACGTCGCGCGCGAGCGGGGCGTCCTCACCTTCGCCGCCAGCTCCGACGAGCTGCCCGAGCGCGAGCGCGAGCTGGCCGAGTCGCTCAGCGCCCGGCGCGTCGACGGGCTCATCATCGCCCCGGCCGCGACCGACCACAGCTACCTGCAGCGCGATCGCGCCGCCGGCGTGGCGCTGGTCTTCGTCGACCGTCCCGCGAGCTTCATCGACGCCGACGTCGTCCTCACCGACAACGCCGGCGGCGCCAGGGCCGCTGTCACGCACCTCATCGAGCACGGCCACAAGCGCATCGCCTACCTCGGCGACCGGCCGGAGCTGCACACCGCGAGCGAACGTTTACGCGGCTACCGCGACGCGCTCGCGCGCCACGGCATCCGCGAGGAGGTGGCGCTCATCCGCGGCGCGAACGAGCGCGCGTACGACGTCGTGACCGAGGTGCTGACCGGTCACAACCCGCCGACCGCCGTGTTCACGAGCCAGAACCTGATCACGATCGCCGCCGTGCGCGCCATCCACGACCTCGGCCTTCAGCGCAAGATCGCGCACGTCGGCTTTGACGACGTGGCACTGGCCGACGTCGTCGAGCCGGGGCTCACGGTCATGGCCCAGGACCCCTGGGCCCTCGGGCGCAGCGCGGCGGAGCTGCTCTTCTCGCGCCTCGACGGCTACGACGGCCCGTCGCGGCGGGTCGTGCACCCCACGACACTCATCCAACGCGGCTCGGGCGAGCTGCGACCCGGAGGCCGCCGATGACTGACGCACCCGCCCAGGCAGGCGCCATCACGGCCGACGACGTCATCGTCGTCGGCGGCGAGGCGCTCTACGACCTCGTCGTCGACGGCTCGGACAATCTCCGCGGCCATCCCGGCGGCGCCGCGTTCACCACCGCACGCACGATCGGCCGCCTCCAGCAGCCGGTCGCCTACCTCGGGCGCCTCTCCACCGATCGGTTCGGCACGAGGCTCGAGCGCATGCTCGCCGCCGACAGCGTTCGGCTCGACGCCGTCGTGCGCACGGAGGACCCCACAACGCTGGCGCTCGCCGAGATCGACGACAACGGCAGCGCCCGATACCGCTTCTACGAGCGCGCCACCTCGGCGCCCGGCCTGACCACGGACGTCGCGCTGGCCGCGCTCCCCGCGGCGGTGAGCATCCTGCACATTGGCACGCTCGGGCTCACGCTCGAGCCCATGGCGACCGCGTACGAGGCCGTCGTCGAGGAGCTCAGCGGCAAGGCGCTCATCGTGGTCGATCCCAACATCCGCCCGTGGGCCGTGACCGACGACGACGGCTACCGCCGGCGGCTGCGCCGCGTGCTCTCCCACAGCGACGTGGTGAAGGTCTCCGAGGAGGACCTCGCCTGGCTCGACCCGCAGCGCACCCCCTCCGCGGCGGCGCGCGCGCTGCTCGAGGCCGGCCCGCAGGTCGTGCTTCTGACCCGCGGACCCGACGGCGCCGTCGCCATCACCCCGGGCGGCGACACCCCCGTCCCCGCGCCGCCCGTCACCGTCGTCGACACGATTGGCGCCGGCGACGCGTTCGGCGGCGGCTTCCTCGCCTGGTGGCGCGCGCAGGGCCTCGGCCGCAACGAGCTCGCCGACACGGACCGCGTCGTCGAGGCCACGCGCTTCGGCGTGCTCGTCGCCGCGCGGACGGTCGCGCGCCCCGGCGCGTCGCCGCCCCGTCTCGGCGAGCTCGAGTAGCGGGCTCAGGCGGGCGCGAACGCCGGGAGGTCGGCCTCGAACACGCCGCGCGCGTTCGCGTAATAGATCTTCGCGCCATCGATCGCGAAGCCGGTGGTGACCGGCGGCAGGTTGCCGACGGCCGCCTCGATCGGCGCGTGGCGGCAGTTCGCGGCGGGCACCGGCTCGCGCCGGATCCGGACCGGCGACGTCCCGAGGCTCCCGTGCAGGACCCAGTAGACGTAGCCGCCCGCAAGCACCGGCTCGGCGACGGTGTTGTCGTTGCGCGGATGGTCCAGGTTCTCGGTGCGCCGGTCGATCAGGCAGTCGGACCTGCCGGCCCGCCGGTGCACGCGGATCTCGGTGCGCGGTGAGCGCGGGCCGGCCGACGAGCCGGCCGCGTACGCGATGACGGTCGCGTCCATGTCGGTGCGGATCGGGCTGCGCGACCCCAGCCGCTTCGCGTGCCTCGCGCCGGCGAACAACCCGTAGCGCGAGCGGTGGCGCCCGTGGCCGTGGCCGATCGGCACGCGGCCGAAGGCGTAGACGCCCGCCCAGGTCGTCGGCTGCGACGCGCTCGCGTGGCGGGTCGACAGCCCCGGCACGCGGCGCTCGCGCCCCGTGGCCCGATCGAGCTCGTCGACCGAGCAGCGCTCGCTGAACACGTCGCCGCTGCAGCGCGTGTACACGGCGACGACCGAGCCGGGCGGCACGCCGGGCCCGAGATCGATGCCGGGATTCGCGTTGGTGAACGGCCTGGTCGGGGCGTCGGCGACCACGCCGTTGCGGCGCAGGACGAGCCGGTAGCGCTGCCGGCCGTTCGAGAAGAACTCGCGCAGCCACGCCTGCACGCCGCCGTACGCGACGACCTGCGCGGTGTCGTCGCCGCCGATCTGCACCTGCGCGCTCGCCGGCGCAGCGGCGCACGAGCAGGCGCACGCGATCGCGCCCACGGCGACACCGATCCCCAATGCTCCCCTGCGCCTGCCCACCGGCGCGCGAAGATACCAGCGCTCCGACCGCGCGTCAGGCGGCGCTCGGCGCCATCGCCGGAATGACGCCGCTGCCGTACGCCTCCAGCGTCGCGTCCATCGCGTCGTGCATGAGGTAGATGTTGAACTGGCCGACGCCCAGCGCCTCGAGCTCGCGCAGCTTGGCGACGTGGTCGTCGACCGTGCCCAGCACGCAGAAGCGATCGACGATCTCGTCGGGCACGAACTCGGTGTCGGGGTTGCCGACGCGCCCGTGGTGCGAGTAGTCGTAGCCCTCCCGACCCCTGATGTAGTCGGTGAGCGCGTGCGGGATGTCGCCGCCCTCGCCGTAGCGCTTGACGATGTCCGCGACGTGGTTGCCGACCATGCCGCCGAACCACCGGCACTGCTCGCGGGCGTGGGCGAGGTCGTCGCTGACGTAGGCCGGCGCGGCGACGCAGATCGTGATCGCGTCGGGGTCGCGGCCCGCCTCCACCGCGGACTCCCGCACCTTCGCGACCGTCCAGCGCGTGATGGCAGGGTCGGCGAGCTGGAGGATGAAGCCGTCGGCCGCGCGACCGACGAGCGCCAACGCCTTCGGGCCGTACCCCGCCATCCACACCTCGAGCCGCCCGTCGCGCACCCACGGGATCCTTACCTCGCCGGCCGGCGTCGTGATCGCGCGCCCCTCGGCGAGATCGCGGATGACGTGGATCGCGTCCTCGGTCTGCTTCAACGTCGTCGGCGGCAGCCCGAGCACGCGCCGCGCCGAGTCGCCGCGCCCGATCCCGCAGATCGTGCGGTTCCCGAACATGTCGTTGAGCGTCGCGAACAGCGAGGCGGTGACCGTGGGATCGCGGGTCGCCGGGTTGGTGACGAACGGCCCGACCATGATGCGCTCGGTCGACGCGAGCATCTGCGAGTAGATGACGTACGGCTCCTGCCACAGGATGTGCGAGTCGAACGTCCACGCGTAGCCGAAGCCGAGGCGCTCGGCGCGCTGGGTGAGCTCGACGATGCGGCTCGCCGGCGGGTCGGTCTGGAAGGTGACGCCGAAGTCCATGGTCACGCCGCCCAGTCGAGGGTCCTGCGCGTGAGCTCGTAGAGGGCGCGCACCGACAGCTCGAGGTCTTCCACCGGCGTGTCCTCCTCCTTGGTGTGGCTCAGCCCGCGCAGGCTTTTGACGAAGAGCATCACGGTCGGGATCACGCGCGCCATCTCGGCCGCGTCGTGGAGCGGGCCGCTCGGGAGCCGGGTCGACGTGCCGGCGACCTCGGCGATCACGGCGTCGGCGAGGACGATGAGCTCCGGATGGAACGGGATGGGCTCGATCTGCCAGATGCGCTCCCACGCGACTTCGCAGCCCTCGTCGGCGGCGACGTCGCGGCTCGCCTGTTGCGCCCGCGCGAGCATGTCGGCGAGGACGTCCGCGTCGAGCGAGCGCTGGTCGAGCGACACCTCGCACACCCCGTTGAACGCGGTGACGATCCCCGGACTGACGCGGACGATGCCGGTGGTCGCCCGCACGTCCTCGCGCGCCGCCGCGTCCTCGCGGAACGCGAGCGCACTGCGCGCGGCCGTCAGGAACGCGTCGTGGCGCACGTCCATCGGCGTCGAGCCCGCATGCGCGTGGAGGCCGGTGAACCGCACCGCGTGGCGCTCGACGCCGAACGTGCCGAGCACCGCCCCGAGCGGCAGGTCGAGACGCTCGAGCACCGGCCCCTGCTCGATGTGCAGCTCGAGGTACGCGGCGGCGTTCGCCAGGCGGCTGCCGCTCTCGAGCGCGCGGTCGAGGTCGACCCCGTGCTCGCGCAGCGCATCGGGCAGCGCGATGCCGTCGCGGTCGGTGAGGCCGCGCACGGAGTCGGGCTCGAGCGTCCCCGCGCACGCGCTCGACCCGAAGAGGCTGCGCCCGAAGCGGGCGCCCTCCTCGTCGGCCCAGCTCACGAGCTTGAGCGTCAGCCCGCGCGGCTCGGGCGCCAGCGCGCGCAGGACCTCGAGCCCCGCGACGACGTCGAGCACGCCGTCGAGCCAGCCGCCGTTGGGCACGGAGTCGAGGTGCCCGCCGATGATCACGGAACGCTCGGAGTCTCCGGGCGCGGTCGCCCAGATGTTGCCGGCCTCGTCGCTGTCGACGGTCACGCCGTCGATACCCGCGAGCTCCTCGCGGAACCAGTCGTTGGCCGTCATCCAGGTGTCGGTCCACGCGACGCGCTGCGCGCCGTCGTCGTCGCCGGTCAGCCGGGCGAGCTCTCGCAGCCCGGCGACCGCTCGCCCCGGATCGACATCGCTCATGCCGAGAACCTAACCGTCACCGCCGGCGCGAGCCACTCAGCAGGCTCCCAGGAGCTCCCAAGCCGGCTCTCGCTCGCGCTACCTAGCGTGCGGGCATGGCTCAGAACCAACCCTCCGAACCGAGGCCCCGCCGGACGTCGCGAAGGATCGGCCGCCGCTCCCTCCTAGCCGCGCTCGCGGCGGGCGCGCTCGGCGTCGGGGTGATCTCCGCCAACGGCGGGTCGCAGCACGCGACCACCACCTCGACCGGCACGAGCGCATCGTCCACTAGCTCCTCGTCCTCGTCCTCGCAGCAGTCGAGTTCGTCGTCGAGCCCGAGCTCCTCGGTGACGACCAGCCAGTCCTAGCGCGATGGGCGACGGGATCGTGATCGTGGGCGGCGGGCTCGCCGCCCAACGCTGTGCCCAGACCCTGCGGCGGCTGGGCTACGAGGGCCGGGTGCGCATCGTGTGCGCCGAGCCGGACGCTCCCTACGACCGACCGCCGCTGTCCAAGGCCGTGCTCGCCGATGCGGACGCGGAGGCCGATCTTCCCTACCGCCCCCCGCACTGGTACGTCGAGCAGGGCATCGAGCTGCTGCTCGGCGTGCCCGCTGCGCGCCTGGACGGCGTGCGGCGGACCGTCGCGCTGAAGGACGGTCGCGAGCTCGCCTTCGAGCAACTGCTGATCGCGACCGGCAGCCGCCCGCGCCACCTCCCCGTGCTTGCTCGGTTTGCCAACGTCCACGCGCTGCGCACGGTCGCCGACGCCCGCGCGCTGCGCGCCGCCCTCGCCCAGGGCGGCCGCGTTGTCGTCGTGGGCGCGGGCTTCATCGGACAGGAGGTCGCCGCGGCGGCCGTCCGGGCCGGCGTGCACACCACCGTCGTGGAAGCCGCCGACGCACCGCTCGCCGCGCTCCTCGGCCACGCCGTCGGGTCCTGGTTCACCGAGCTACACCGCGGCGAGGGGGTCGAGATGGTGCTCGGCGCGACCGTCGTGGCGGCCCACGGGGCCGGGAGCGTCGAGCGCGTGACGCTCAGCGACGGGCGCACCCTGCGGTGCGACCACATCGTGGTGGGCGTCGGCGTGGACCCCGATGTGGACTGGCTCGGAGACGGCGGGCTGGGTCCGGTCGGCGCGGGTGGGCAGACGAGGATGGCCGGAGTGTTCGCCGCGGGCGACGTCACCGGCGGCGGCCACTGGGAATCCGCCGCGCGCCAGGGCGCCGCCGCCGCCCGCGCGATGCTCGGCCTCGAGCCGGTCAAGGCGGCGCCCGACGGCTTCTGGAGCGACCTCTACGACACGCGCGTGCAGTACGTCGGGCACGCGCCCACCGCCGACGCCACGACGATCGACGGCGACCCTTCTGCGCGCGACTTCCGCGTGACGTTCACCCGTGGGGGACGGGCCGTCGGCGTCCTGCTTGTCGGGCGTCCCCACGAGCTTCCCAACGCGCGAGCGCTGCTCGCCGCCTGACACCGAAAGGAAGACCATGTCCTATACCGCAACGATCGACTCCGGCGCATGCGCAGCCCACGGCGACTGCGAGGTGATCGCGCCCGACGTCTTCGCCATCGAGGACATCGCCGTCGTCGTCGGCACCGGCCCCGACGAGCTCATGCTCAAGGCCGCGCGCGCGTGCCCGTCCGTGGCGATCGCGATCACCGACGAGCGCGGGCGCCGCGTCTATCCCTAACGAACGGCCGCCGCGGGCGCCGCGCGCCGGAACGCGCGCTCCAGGAACCGCCCGCTGCCGGCCTCCGCGACGACCTCGCCGTCGCGATACGCCAACGCGCCACGGATGTAGACCTCGGCCGGCGCGCCCACCAGCGTCTTCCCCTCGTACGGCGTGTAGTCGAGCCGGTTGTGGCGGTTGGCCTGCGTGACGTTGATCGTCGTGTCGGGATCCCACACGACGATGTCGGCATCGTTGCCCGGCGCGATCGCGCCCTTGCGGCCGGCAAGGCCGTGGATGCGCGCCTGGTTGGTCGACAGCACCGCGACGAAGAGCTGCTCGGAGATGTGCCCGCCGCGCACGCCCTCGGTCCACAGCGTCGACGCCCGCTCCTCCAGGCCGGGCAGGCCGTTGGGGATCAGCGTGAAGTCGTCGCGCCCGAGCTCCTTCTGGCCGTGGTAGTTGAACGAGCAGTGGTCCGAACCGAAGATCTGCAGGTCGCCGGCCTGCAGGCCGCGCCACAGCGCCGGGCGGTTCGACGGGTCGCGCAGCGGCGGCGAGCACACGTACTTCGCGCCCTCGAACCCCTCGCGCGCGAGGTCGGCGTCGCTGAAGGCGAAGTACTGCGGGCAGGTCTCGCCGTAGATCGTGCTGCCGCGCGCGTGTGCGCGGCGGATCTCCTCGAGCGCCGCGGCGCACGAGACATGGACGACGAGCAGCGGCGTGTCGGCGAGCTCGGCCAGCCGGATCGCGCGGTTGGTCGCTTCGGCCTCGACGAGCTCGGGGCGCGTGAGGCCGTGCCACTTCGGTGAAACGTCGCCGCGCTCGAGCGCCTCGGCCTGGAGCTTGGCGATGACGTCGCCGTTCTCGGCGTGCACGAGGACGAGCACGCCGGCCTCGCGCGCGATCTGCAACGCCTCGAACAGGTCCTCGTCGGCGGTGAAGAGCGGCGTGCCCTTGTAGGCCATGAAGATCTTGATCGTCGAGACGCCGAGCGACGGCAGCGACGGGATCTCCTGCTTGACCGCATCGGTGAGGTTGGTGATCGCGACGTGGAAGCCGTAGTCGATGCGCGCCTTGCCCTCGGCCTTGCCCTGCCAGGTCTCGACCGCCTCGGCGAGCGTGCCCTCGATGTCCTGCAGCGAGAAGTCGACGAGCGTCGTGGTGCCGCCGGCGACGGCACCCGCGGTCCCCGTGTCCCAGTCATCGGACGTGACCGTCCCGCCGAACGGCATGTCCAGGTGCGTGTGCCCGTCGATGAACCCCGGCATCAACAGCGCGCCGGAGACGTCGACGACCTCCGCTCCATTGGTCGGGAGGTCGATCCCGACCGCCGCGATCTTCTCGTCCTCGATCGCCACGTCGGCGCGGAAGCTCGCCTCCGCCGTGACGACCGTTCCGCCCGCAAGCACGATCTCGCTCATGGTCGCAACGCTACTTGCCGCGCCGCCGCCCGGCCACCCTCAGAACGCGTACGGCGCGGTAGCCGGGTTGGCGCGCAGCGCGGCGAGCTCGTTGTCGTCGAGCGGCTGCGGGCGGTCGCGTTCGGCGTCGACCGTGCACAGGAAGCCGAACGACTCGTCGCCCGCGTTAAGCCACCGGTGCGGCGTCAGCGGCGGGACGTAGATCGCGTCGAGCCCTTCGAAGTCGAACACGCTGTCGCCGACCAGCGCGCGGCCGCGGCCGCGGACCGCGAAGACGAGGTGGACATGGCGGTGCTTCTCCAAGCTCGAGTAGCCGCCGGGCTCGAGCTCGAAGTAGCGCGTCTCGAAGGCGGCGCCCGCCGGGCCGATCGTGTGGCGCGTGACAGCCTGCCAGCCCATGCCCGCCGCGTCCACGGCGTGGGACTTGTACTCCTTCGCCTCGACGCCGGCCCACCGGAAGGCCGCGCGGTCAAGCGGGATGCGGCGCGGTGGCTCCGCCACGGGAGCGATGCTAACCGCCACCCAACTGGTCTCATGCAGTTCCGCGAGAGTGGATCTGGTATCTGCACCAGTTGGCCGCGACCATCGGCGGGTGCATTCGATCGCTTCCACTCCGCGGGCACTGCGTCTCTTCGCCGTCTCGATCGTCGCCCGCGTGCCGGAGGCGATGTTCAGCATCGCGCTGCTCGTCCACGCCCGGCACCTGACCGGCTCGTTCGCCGCGGCCGGTGTCGTGAGCGGCGCCTACGCGGTCGGGCTCGGCGTCTCGGGGCCGATCCTCGGGCGGCTTGTCGACCGCCGCGGGCAGGCCGCGGTTCTCATCGGCAGCGCCGCGGTGTCGGCCGGCTTCCTTGTCGTCATCGCGTTGCTCCCGGTGGGCGCGCCGGTCGCCGGCATCGTGCTCCTCGCGGGCGCCATCGGCCTCGCGAGCCCGCCGGTCGGCGCGTGCGTGCGTGCGCTCTACCCTGGCCTCGCCGCCGACGCCACCGCCTTGCGCGCGACCTACGCTGCCGACGCGTCGGCCTCCGAGCTGACCTGGATCGCCGGGCCACCCGTCGCGCTCGGGCTCGGCGCGCTGTGGTCGACCGGTGCGGCTCTGGCCACGGGCGGGGTCGTGCTGCTCGTCGCGACGGTTGTCTTCGCGGTGCAGCCGGCTTCGCGTGCCTGGCGGCCCGAGCCCGCGGCGGCCCCGGCGCGCGGTGGGTCGCTGCGAGCACCGGCCATGCGGACGCTGGTCATGGTCTTCGTCGCGGTCGGCGCGCTGTTCGGCGCGGCCGAGGTCGCCGTCACCGGCGCCGCCAACGGGCTCGGCAGCACCACCGCGGCCGCGCCGCTGCTCGGGCTGTGGGGTGCCGGCTCGCTCGTGGGCGGCGTGCTGTCCGCGCGCTTCGGCACCGGGGCACCGTCGCTGACCCTCGTCCTCGCCGCGCTCGCCGCGGGCCACCTGGCGCTCGCGGCGGCGGCCGGGAGCCTCGTGGCGCTGGCCGCGGTGCTGTTCCTCGCCGGAGCCGCGATCGCGCCGACCTATGCCACGGTCTACGCGCTGGTCGACGAGGCCGCTCCGGCGGGCACGGTGACCGAGGCGTTCGCGTGGCTGGTCACCGCGGTCGCCGTCGGTGGCGCGGTCGGCTCGGCCGTCGCCGGCAGCCTCGTCGATCACGCGGGTCCCGCCGCGGCCTTCGTGCTGGCGGGCGGATGTGGCGTGGTCGCGGTCGTGATCGCGCTGGTGCGGGCGCGCACGCTGGCCGAGCGGGTCCCGGCGCCGGCCGCGGCGTAGCCTTGCCGCGCATGACGCGGTCGTACGTCGTGACGGGCGGGGCGCGCGGGATCGGCCGCGCGATCGTCGAGCGCCTCGCGCGCGACGGCCACGTCGTGGCGCTCGACCGCGACGCGGCCGCGCTCGCCTGGACCGACGGCGAGTCGCGCGTCGACGCGGTGAGCGGCGATGCGGCCGACGAGGCGGTGGCCGAGCGGGCAGCCGAGCTCGCCGAACTCGCAGGGCCGCTGGCCGGCTGGGTCAACAACGCGGCCGTCTTCCGCGACGCCTCGCTGCACGACGCGCCGGCGCGCGAGGTCCTCGATCTCGTCGCGCTGAACCTCGGGCTCGCGCTCACCGGCTGCGCCGTCGCGGTCCGCCGCTTCCTCGCTGCCGGCCGCGGCGGCGCCATCGTCAACGTCTCCTCCCACCAGGCACAGCGCGCGGTGCCGGGCGCGCTGCCCTACGCGACCGCGAAGGCCGCCGTCGAGGGCCTCACGCGCGCGCTTGCCGTCGACTACGGGCCGCAGGGCATCCGCACGAACGCGGTCGCGCTGGGCTCGATCGCCACCGACCGTTACGAGGCGATGGTCGCCGAGCGGCCCGCGGTCGCGGAGCACATGCGCGCGCTACATCCGCTGGGGCGCGTCGGGAGGCCCGAGGAGGTCGCCGCGGTCATCGCCCACCTGCTCTCCGACGACGCCGGCTATGTGAACGGCGCGGTCGTCCCGGTCGACGGCGGACGCGCGGTGCTGGGCCCGGATCCCGAGGCGCGCGACGTCGTCTGAGTCAGGCCGCCTCGCGCCTTGCCCGCGCGCGGTGCTGCTGCGGGCTGATCCCGCGCACGCGCTTGAACGCGGTGCTCAGCGCGAACGGG
>Ga0081455_10005184_pt1 | contig 14345 bp, 14 predicted proteins | sample TabmetS3T2R1_FD_70207 | JGI IMG/M metagenome (GOLD analysis project Ga0081455, IMG submission 70207) | Tabebuia heterophylla rhizosphere microbial communities from the University of Puerto Rico - S3T2R1 | ecosystem: Host-associated > Plants > Roots > Rhizosphere ... | reverse complement strand
GCGCGACGTCTCGGCGCGACGTGGTGAACGGGCGCACGAGGTACTCGGGCCAGTGGACGTGCACGACCCGCGCACCCCGCGCGAATGTTCGAACGATGACACCGGGCGCCGGCCGGATCGGGACCGGAGTCACGCCCACGGCGCGCAGTGCGGCTGTCAGGCGCTGCAGGTACTGGTTGTCGTCGGAGGACAGCCAGTTCGTCACGCAAACGACCGGTTCCTGGCGGCGAAACATGAGGCTCGCCGAGATAGCAGATCGCCTCCGATGCGACCCGCCAGACGTCGCGTCGGTGGGACTGACGGGCCACCAAAGTTGGTAACACCGTCGAGAGCATTCGGCCGGACGCCTGTGCTAGACCGTTGAAGCTGCGACACGGAGCGTCGCGTTGGCCGACCGACTGGGACCCCCGAGGTCCCGGGGGCGGAGGAAGGCCCGTACCTGCACGTCTTCTCCCAACCGATCGACCACTCTTATGCCGACTTACGCAACCCGAAGCTCGCGCGCCCATGGCGCCTACGAGACGGACTCGCTCAGGGCGGCCCTGCGCGCCATCGGACGGTCCTGGTGGATCATCCTTCTCGCGGCGGCCATCGCCGCCGGCGCGGCCGTCGCCTACTCCAAGAGCCGTCCGACGACCTATAAAGCGACGACGTCGCTGCTGTTCAACGACGCGGCCTACCAGCAGGCGGTCGCCGGGGGCTACAACCCCGTCGACGCCCAGCGACGGCTGAAGACGAGTGCGGATGTCCTGCGCCTGCCGGCGATCGCTCAGCGCGCCAAGCAGTCGCTGAGCAAGCAGCCCGGCTACCGCCCGCGGGGCGCCAGCGTCAAGCCCGAGTTCGCGCTCGACTCGAACACGATGAAGCTCGTGGCGACGGCGCCCGACCGGCGATCGTCGGCGATGCTGGCGAACGCGACCGCGAACGCCTTTCTCGCCTACCGGAACGAGATGGGCGCGGACTCCCTCAAGGAGGCGCGGTCCGTGCTCAAGAAGCAGATCGCCGGGGCGAACAGCCGCACCGAGCGCCGCCTGCTCGTCGCCAAGCGCAACAACCTCGACGCGATGAAGGCGCTGGACAACCAGACCATCCAGATCGCTGAGTCCGCGACCGCGCCCGCCGCCGCCGCGTCGAACAACGTCAAGCGCAACGCGGTCATCGCCGCCGTGCTCGGCGCGCTCGTTGGCATCGGCATCGCCCTCATGCGCGTCCGGCCCGAGCCCCAGCCGCTCCACGACCCGTGGATCGAAGAGGCCGAGCGCGAGCGGCTGTCGAGCCGCGCATAGGCGATTTCCGGCTTGGCCACCACGACCTCCTGGTCGCGGCCGTCGCTCGCGCCGCCGTGGCGGCTCGCCGCGCTCGCGGCGATCGCCTCGGCGGTAGTGGGCGTCGCGGTCGCGCGCAAGCCCGAGTTCGGCGTGCTCGCGGCGGGCATCGTGCTCGTCGGCGTCCTGATCGTGCGCGCGCCGTTGTTGGCGTGCGGCGTCGCCCTGATCGGCCTCGCGTACTCCCCGGAGAGCCTCGGCACCACCTTCGGCGTGCTCGGCCATCCCGAGCTGCAGAAGGGGCTGATGTACGCCGCGCTCCTCGCGATGGCGCTCATCCGCGGCGTCGACTGGCGCCTGGCGCTCCCGATCGCGGCGTACGCGGTGCTGGCGGCGCTCAGCGTGCTGTACGGGCATCTCACTCCCGGCCTGACCGTGTCGCAGATGGCGTCGACGTTCGTGACGCTGACGATCGGCTGGGCCGCGCTCGCCGTGCGCTGGGACTGGCAGCGCGACGCGCGCTTCCTGAAGGTCGTCGCGTTCATCGCGCCGGTCTGTGTCGCGCTGGGCATCGTGCTCCAGATCGCAGGCCTGCACTCGCTGTGGAAGGAGCCGTCGGCCTTCGACTCGACCTACCGACTGCGAGGCGCATCGATCGCTGCGCAGCTGGCGCTCATGTCGTTCGCCGGCTGCACCGTCGCCTACATCTGCCACCGGCTCATGGGATGGCGCCCCGCGCGCTGGCTGGTCGCCGTCAACGCCCTGATCCTCGCGCTGACCCTCTCGCGCGGCGCGACGATCGCGCTCGCCGCTGCCGCCGTCATTCCGACCATGCGCTTCGTGCTCGGCCCACTGCCCATGCGGCGCGCCGCCGCTGTCGCCCGCTTCGGGATCGTCGCGCTGCTCGCCGTGGCGGTGGCGGCGGCGGTGGTGCCGCGGCTCGAGGCGCGCAACGCGGGCGGGCGCTACTACGCCGGCGCGGGCACCTTCCAGGATCCGACGAGCGGCCGGACCAACGCCTGGAAGGAGTTCTACGCGATCGCCCAGGAGGCCCCGCTCTTCGGCCACGGGCTGGGCTCCGGGCCCATCACGAAGATCCCCGAAAAGGGCTTCCTCGCCCAGCACAACGAGTACCTGCGGATGTTCCTCGAGGGCGGGTACATCGGCGGCGGGCTGCTGCTGCTCACGATGATCTTCGCCATCGGCACCTGCATCGCGCGCGCCCCGCCGTTCATCCGGCCGGAGCTCACGGGCATCGCCGTCGCGTGGGCCGGGCTGTCGTACTTCGACAACACGCTGACCTCGAATCCGCTGACCGTCCCGCTGTGCCTGATGTTCGCGCTGGCAGCGGCGCGCGGCCGGTTGGAACGGGCCCGGAGGTGACGGCGTGGTCGTCCTCCAGGTCAACAAGTTCTTCCACCCACGGGCGGGCGCGGAGACCGCGTTCCTGAAGACGCGCACGCTGCTGCGCGAGCGCGGGCACGACGTCGTCGACTACGCGATGCGCCACCCGGCGAACCTGCCGTCGCCCTATGAGGGCTACTTCGCGCCGGAGCGCTCCTACGCGGGCGGCGGCGGCCTCGTGCGCCGGATGGGCGACGCCGCCTCCTCGGTCTACTCGTGGAAGGCCCGCCGTGCGCTCAGCGCACTGCTCGACGCGCGGCGGCCCGACGTCGCGCACCTGCACAACGTCTATCACCAGCTCACGCTCTCGGTCGTCGACGAGCTCGCGCGCAGGCAGATCCCGATCGTGCTCACGCTGCACGACTGGAAGATCGCGTGCCCCGCCTACACCCTGTTCACCGAAGGCGCGCCGTGCCGGCGCTGCGTGCACGGCAGCGTGGCCAACGCGGTCGCCCATCGCTGCGTGAAGTCGTCGCGCGGGGCGAGCGGCCTTGCGGCGACGGAGGCGGCGATCGCGCGCCACCGCGGCACCTACGGCAAGGTGCAGCGCTTCATCGCCCCCAGCCGCTTCGCAGCGGGCGTCGCGGGCCTGGCCGGGGTCGAGCGCCGGCGGGTTGCCTACGTGCCGAACTTCCTCGCCGATGCCGAGCTGGCCGCCGCGCCGCGCGACGGCGCGCGGGAGCCCACCTTCCTCTACGCCGGACGGCTCGACGCGACGAAGGGCGTCCGAGAGCTCCTCGGCGCCTTCGCGCGGGTCGAGGGCGCCGAGCTGCGCATCGCCGGCGGCGGTGAGCTCGAGGGCGAGGTCCGGGCGGCGGCGGCGCGCGACCGGCGCATCGCCTATCTCGGCCGCATCGAACCCGATCGCGTGCGCGCCGAGCTCGCCAAGGCGCGGGCGGTGGTGCTGCCTTCGATCTGGGAGGAGAACGGCCCACTCGCGATTCTCGAGGCGCAGGCGGAAGGCGCGGCCCTGATCGTCGCCGACCGCGGCGGGCTGCCCGAGTTCGTCCGCGACGAGGAGTCGGGGCTCGTGGCCGCCGCGGGCGACGTCGGCGCGCTCGCCGCCGCCATGCAGCGCCTTGCTGGCGACGCCGAGCTCGCGCGGCGCCTCGGTGACCGTGGCCGCGAGGAGGTCTGCGCCGAGCACAACGCCGACCGGCACTACGAGCGCCTGATGGCGGTGTACGCGACAGCGATGGCGGAGGTCTGACGATGCGGATCGCGATGATCGGGTTGCGGGGGATCCCCGCCACGTACGGTGGCGTCGAGCGCGCCGTGGAGGAGCTGTCCGCGCGCCTGGTGCAGCGCGGCCACGAGGTCACCGTGTACGCCCGCCGCGCGTACTCGGACGCCGACGTGCACGAGCACCGCGGCGTGCGCGTGGTGCGCCTCCCGCAGGTCAACACCAAGCACCTCGAGGCCGCCACGCACAGCGCGGTGGCCATGGCCCACGCGCTCTCCACGCGCCGCTTCGACGTCATCCATCTGCATGCCACCGGGCCCGGCGCGCTGAGCCCGATCGCGCGGCTCGCGGGCACGCCGACGGTCGTCACCGTCCAGGGGCTCGATTGGCGGCGCGAGAAATGGGGCCGCGCGGCGCGTTCGGTGCTGCAGCTCGCGGCGCGATGCTCCGCGCGCTTCCCCGATCGGACGATCGTCGTGTCACGCGAGCTCGAGCGGTATTTCGCCGGACGCCACGGCGCCGACCCGGTCTACATCCCCAACGGCGTCGAGGAAGAGCGCGAGGAGGGCGCGCCGCCGCAGCCCGACCTCGAGCCGGATCGCTTCGTGCTCTTCCTCGGCAGGCTCGTGCCGGAGAAGCACGTCCACACCCTGATCCGCGCGTTCCGGCGCGTCGATGACGACGTGCCGCTCGTGATCGCCGGACCCGATTCGCATTCGCCCGAGTACGTCGCGGAGCTGCAGCGCCTGGCGGCGGGCGACCGGCGCATTCGCCTGCTCGGCCCGCAGTACGGGCGCGCCAAAGCGTGGCTGATGCGCAACGCCCTGGCGTTCGTGCAGCCGTCGAGCATCGAGGGCCTGCCCATCGCGCTGCTCGAGGCGTTGTCGGCGGCCCGCTATCCGATTGTGAGCTCGATCCCCGAGAACCTCGAGCCGGTCACCGTCGGCGACGAGACGCTGGGCAAGACGGTCCCCGTGGGCGACGAGCGCGAGCTCGCGTCGGCGATCACATCGACCATCCGCGCCCCGGACCGCTCGCGCGTCGGGCGCCGGCTGCGCGACCACGTGCGCCAGGCCTATGACTGGGGCGCGATCGCCGAGGCGACGGAGGCCACCTACCGCGACGCGATCAGCGCTCGCCGCTAGGACGCGACGATGCGAGCCGGCACGCCCACCGCCGTGGCACCCGGCGGGACGTCGGAGACGACGACCGCGCCCGCGCCGATCCGCGCGCCTGCGCCGACGGTCACGTCGCCGAGCACCTGCGAGTGCGGGCCGAACACCGCGCCGTCGCCGATCGTGGGCGTCGGACCCTCCGTGTCCTCCTCGCCGCGGTGCCCGATGGTGACACCGTGCTTGAGCACGACGTTGGCGCCGAGCCGCGCGTCGGGGTGGATGACGATCCCGTGAGCGTGGAAGAGCCGCAGACCCGGCCCGACGCGCAGCCGCAGCGGGAGCTCGATACCCATCACCCACTCGACGACGAGCTTGTACGTCGCGATGAGCGGCAGCGACGCGAGCCGCGGCCGCGGGCCGTCGCCGCGCGCGGCCGCGGTCACGCGGAAGAGCATGACCACGACCCAGACGCGAAGGTCGTGACGATTGGCACGCGAGTCGGCCCGCAGCAGCGCGAGCAGCGGCGGCGGCGGATCGTTGCGGTCCGAGGGCATCAGCGGGAGAGAGTGCACAGATGACGAGGGATTCCCTGCCGGTCACCGTCGTGATCCCCCTCCACAACCGGCGGGAGCTCATCGGCGCCACGCTCGCATCGGTCGCGGCGCAGCGCGACGCGTCCGTGGCGGCGACGATCGTGGTCGACGATGCAAGCACGGACGGGTCCGCCGAGGTCGCGGCGGGCTTCCCCGCCTGCGAGGTCGTGCGGCTCGGCGTCAATCGCGGCGCCGCCGCGGCGCGCAACGCCGGCCTCGAGCGCGTGTCGACGCCCTGGGTGTGCTTCCTGGACTCCGACGACCTCTGGCGCCCGGCGCTGCTGTCGACGCTGTGGCCCCACACCGATGGCAACGCGCTCGTCAGCGGCGCCGCCGTGCTCGAAGTCGACGGGGAGCCCGTCACGCTGCTCGGGACAGCGAGCCCCGCGGGCCAGCGGCTGCGGTCGCCGGCGGACGTGCTCGCCCCGGCGAACCCGATCGTGACAAGCGCCACGTTCGTCCGTACCGACCTGGCGCGCGGCCTCGGCGGCTTCGACACCGGCCTGCGCTACAGCGAAGACCTCGACCTCTGGCTGCGGGTCCTCGAGCGCGGGACGGGATGGTGCGATCCCGCGCCGGTGATCACCTATCGCCGCGTGGCGTCGAGCAAGTCCCAGCAGGCGCATGGCGGCGTGGAGAGCGCGCGCGCCCGGATCGTCCGCAGCTACGCCCGGCGCGCCTGGTGGTCGCGCAGCGCGTGCGAGCGCTACCTGGGCGGGATGTACTGGGAGGGCGTCCGATCGGCGATGCGCGACCGCAGCTGGCCGATGGCGGTTCGCCATCTCCGGCGGGTGCTGCGCCACCCGCGGCGCGTCCAGGGCGCGTTCGAGGGGCTCGAGCAGAATCGGCGGCGGCGCCGGCGCGCTAGCGGCCTGCAACGAGCGTGAAGGTGAGCAGGTCGAGCGTCGTCGAGCGCCGAAAGCGGCGGGCCACCCGCGTCCGCCCGAGGTACGACCGATCGGCTCGGACGTCGGGCACGATCCGCGCGTCGTCCCAGCCCGCGGCGCACGCCGCTTGCAGGTAGTCGTCGGCGCGCAGGCGGTTCGGCGCGCCGGGAAAGTCGAGCAGCTGCTCATACGTCTGGTCGGAGTAGCGCAGGATGTTCAGCGGATCGACGTCCTTGATCCAGCGCATGTGCGTCTGCCCGTCCACGTGGTGGACCATCGCGGCGTCCGGCGCAGCCAGCCGCCGCAGGCTGCGGAAGAGGCCCGGTACGTCCTCGACATGCTCGAGCGTCGCGTTGCTGATGACGACGTCGTGCTCGCCGTCGACCTCCGGCAGCTCGGGGAACGACGCGAGCGTGAAGTCGAGCCGCTCGGGGTCGACCGGCTCGCCCAGCCGCCGGCCGAGCTCGTGGTAGAGCCCCGGGTCGGACTGGCCGGTGTTGTCGAACAGGTCGACGGCGCGGTAGGTGGCCGCGCCCCGCGTGAGGACGACCGCGCCCGTCGACATGTCGGAGCCGGGCCCGACCTCGAGCACGCGCTTGCCGCTCCAGTCGATCGCGCCGTGCTCCTGCAGCCGATCGACGACGCCCATGGCGTGCCCGATCGTGCGGTCCACGTCGGCGGCCGAGAACGGCCGCGGAGTCACGTAGCCGCTGCGCCGGTGCCGGACGTTGTTGGCGATGCCCATGACGAGCCCCGCCAGATGAAGGGCTGCGTTACGCATCCGGGCACGGTAGACCACTCGAACGGACCCGGTTTCGCCGGCGCGGGTTTCGGTAAGCCCACGCGGGGATCTCTCTCGTCACCGTACTTCCGACCCTGCTCGCGTTCGGTCTCGCGTCATTCGCGCCCGCCGGCGCCGCCTCCTCGCAGCGCATGACGCGGATGCTGCGGTCCGACGTGACGCAGCCGCACGAGGCGCGGCCGCACGGCGTGCCCGCGTCGTACGACTGGGCCAACGGCCCGCGGCCGCGGCGCGGCAAGGGGCCCGCCGGCTTCACCGCGTTCACCGCCTGGGGTCAGCTCTATCGCTGCAGCCGCTCCGCGTTCGATCCGCACGAGACCATCGAGCTGCGCGACCTGCAGACCTGGCTGCTGATCGGTCAGCGCTGGCGGCTCGCTCAGCCGCCGTCGGCCCTCGGCGGCTCGGCGTATCCCGAGAACTACGTGGGGCCGCCGACCTCCGCACGGGTCGTCGCGCGCGGTCAGACGCGGACCGACGTGCGCCTGCTCCGGGACTACAACTTCCACTTCTGGCCGCGCGAGGGGCGCGCGGCATACGACCGCCGCGCGGTGCGCGCGATCGCCGTCGTCGCCCGCGCGCGGCTCACCGGCACCCGCCGCGACGCGGGCTGCGCCGTCCTCAGCGTCGGCGGCGACTACTGGCCCACGCGGACCGCGTCCTCCGGCGCCAAGGACGCCGGGATCGGGCGCTTCAAGCGCGTACGTCACAGCTGGCGCGCGTTCAGCATGACCACCGCGAGCCCGAGGACGCTCGACCACCATCCGTTGCCCCTTCGCATACGAGCGCGGGAGCTGCGATGACGCGGCGCGCGATCGCGACCGCGCTGCTGCTCGGCGCGCTCCTCGCCGTCACCGCGTGCGGGTCGGGCGACGATGGCGCCCAGACGAACGTCGCATCGTCGAAGGCGGCGAGCGCCGTGCGCATCGCGGGTCCGCCGGCGGCGGCGGACGTGCGCACGTGGGCGCGCCCGGCCGTCTCGGGCGGCCGGCGCGGCTACGTCGCGACGTTCGAGTCGCCGGCAGGGCCCGTGCGCGCCCGGCTCGCGGGGATCGGCTACCCGGCGGAAGGCGATACCGGCGGGACGCGCTACGTCGGCCCCGGCGTGGCCGCCCGCTGGACCGGCATCGCGCACGGCCAGTACACCGTGACCGTCGCGCACCAGGGCGCATGGGTCGGCCTGCGGATCTGGAGCCGCGGCGGCCAGTGGCGGGCGAAGGTCGACGGCCGCTACGTCGACCCCAAGCCGCGCCCGGTCGGCAGCGACTCGGCCGTCCACACGATCGGGCTCGACTTCAGTCGCGCGCAGCCGTCCAAGCGCCGCGTGGTCCAGTTCGAGCTGCGCGGCGGGGCGTGGCTGGCGGGGATCGTGGCCGGCGCGCACGACCGGCTGGGCCTGCCGCCGCGCGCCTCCGGCCCCTCGGTCTACTGGCTCGGAGACTCGTATTTCGCCGGTGGCGGCGCGCGCTATCCCGGCTTCACGGACCTCGTGCACCGCGCGAGCGCGCGGCTCGGCTGGGGCCAAGTCACCGTAGACGCCCTCGGGGGAACCGGGTATGTCCGGGACAATGGGGCCGCGAAGTTCCCCAACTTCCTGGCGCGGGCACGCGCCAACATTGGCCGGGGCAGGGCGCAGCCGGATGTCGTCGTCGTCGGTGGCTCCATCAACGACGCCGGACAAGACCTACGGGTCATCGGCGCATCCGCGCGCCGCCTGTACGCCTACCTGGCGCGGGCCGACCCGGCCGCCAAGGTCGTCGTCGTGGTCTTCAGCCCGCGGATCCCGGCGCCCGCGAACTTCGCTGCGCTCGACAAGGCGGTCCTCGATGCCGCCGCGGCGAGCCCGAACGTCGTCGGCGCGCTCGATCTGCCGAGCGCCGTCCCTCGCACGGTGGCGCGCGTTCAGGCCGCCAACGGCCATCCCACGCAGGTGGGCCACGACCTCTATGGCCGACTCATCGCGGACTTCATCCGGGCACGAACCCACCGGTGAACGACGGTTACCCCGCGTTCACAGGGCATTCACACGCTACGCTGCGCCGCGCATGGCCCGCCTGTCCCAGGTCTTCACCACCAAGGATCGCGTCTTCTTCGACCTCTTCGAGGAGGCCGCGACGAACGTCGTGCGCGGCGCCGACCTCCTCGACCAGATGCTCGCCCACTATCCCGATCGCGCGGACCTGTCGCGCGACATCGTCATCTGCGAGCAGGAGGGCGACCGGATCACGCACGACGTCTACCAGCGCCTGAACTCGACGTTCGTCACGCCGATCGATCGCGAGGACATCCTCGACCTGATCACGGATCTCGACGACATCATCGACCTCATCGACGAGGTGGCCGACTACCTCGGCCTCTACAAGATCGAGGCGCCGATGGAGCAGGCGCAGCGCCTCGCGCACGTCCTGCTGCAGGCGACGCGGCAGATCGCCGAGGCGATGCCGCGGATGCGCACGTTCGCCCCGATCTCGCACTACACGGTCGAGATCAACCGCCTCGAGAACGATGGCGACCGCATCAGCCGCGACGCGATCGCGTCGCTGTTCGAGAGCGGGATCGACCCGCTGGTGGTCATCCGCTGGAAGGACATCTTCGAGCGCCTCGAAGAGGCGATCGACGCCTGCGAGCACGTGGCGAACACGCTCGAAGGCATCGTCATCAAGAACGCGTAGTGGGCTCAGACGTCGTCCTCGTCATCGTCGTGGTCACTGCGCTGGCCTTCGACTTCACCAACGGTTTCCACGACACCGCCAACGCGATCGCCACGTCCGTGTCGACCCGCGCGATGGCGCCGAAGGTCGCGGTGCTGCTCGCCGCGGCACTGAACTTCGCCGGGGCGTTCATCTCGCTCAAGGTGGCGGCCACCGTCGGCAGCGGGATCGTCGAATCCGGCGCCGTCACGACGACGGTCGTCTTCGCCGGCCTCATCGGCGCCATCGCCTGGAACCTCGCGACCTGGTACTTCGGCCTGCCGTCGAGCTCGTCGCACGCGCTGATCGGCGGGCTCGTGGGCGCCGCGTTCGTCGCCAGCGGCGCCAGCGCGATCCAGGGTTCCGGGCTCGTCGAGAAGGTCATCGTGCCCGGCCTCGTGGCCCCGGTGCTCGCCTTCGTCGTCGCGGGCGTCGCGATCCTCTGCGCCTACCGGATCGTCGGGCGGCTGCGGCCCGGCCCGGTCAACCGGGCATATCGGCTCGGGCAGCTCGTCTCGGGCTCGATGTTCTCGCTCGCGCACGGGACCAACGACGCCCAGAAGACGATGGGCATCATCACGCTGGCGCTCATCGCGCACGGCAACCTGCCCTCCGACAGCTTCGACGTCCCCACCTGGGTCATCGTCTCGTCGGCGGCGGCCATCGGATTGGGCACCTACACGGGCGGCTGGCGCATCATCCGCACGATGGGCAGCCGGATCATCAAGATGGATCCGGCGCAGGGCTTCTCGGCGCAGGGCTCGGGCGCTGCGGTCGTCCTGGTGGCGACGCATCTGGGCTACCCGCTCTCGACGACGCACGTCATCTCCGGCGGCGTCATGGGCGCCGGCGCCGCGAAACGGCTGTCGGCGGTGCGCTGGGGGATCGCCGGGAACATCGCGATCGCGTGGGTGCTCACGCTGCCCGCGGCCGCGATCATCGGCGGCCTGGTCTACGCGTTCAGCTCGATCTTCGGTTCGGGCGCGCTCGGCCCGATGGTCGTGTCGGTGTCGATCCTCGGCGTCGTGCTCGCGTTCTTCGGAAAGCGCGTCTCCCGGGGCCAGGTTCTCACCGCCGACGCATGATCGCCGCGATCGACTGGGGCCAGATCTTCGAGCTCATCTGGGCCGCCGCCGTCGCGGGCATCGCGGTGGCGGTCACCTTCGCCGTGTTGATCGTCGGCGCGACGCGGGCGTCGGATCACCGGCGCGCCGACCGCGGCGGGGTCGCGGCGGCGTACATCGTGCTCGCCGGGGTAGCCGCCGTCGTCTTCGCCGGCGGCGTGGTGTTCGGCATCTCGGTCATCGTCAGCAAGTAGGCGAGCTAAGACGCGCCGCGCAGGTCCCGGGGCGCGGCGACCTCGTCGGCGAGGTCGGCGAGGCTGAACCCCGGCTCCTGGCCGAGTTCGCGCATCGTGCGCATGCGCAGTGCCTGGTAGCGCCGCGCGGCCTCGGTGCGGCGGCCGCGGCGCAAGCAGACCTCCAGCAGCTCGCGCTGGACGTGCGTGTCGAGCGGCTCCAGCTCCGCCAGCCGTCGCAGATGGCCGTACGCGGCCTCGATGTCGCCCGCGCTGCGATCGAGATCCGCCAGCACGTGCAGCACGCGTGCCGCGAGCTCGCGCAGGCGGTCGCGCTCGCCGAGGGCCCACTCCGCGTAGGGCTCGTCGGCCAGGAAATCGCCGCCGTAGAGCCGCGCGGCCTCCGCCAGGCTGCTGCGTGCGTGCGCGTGCTGGCCCGCCTCGGCCGCCTCGAGGCCGGCGTGGGCGACCTGCAGGAAGCAGTCGGCGTCGACGGTCACGCGGGCCAGGTCGAGCTGATAGCCGCCGCCGCGCGTGACGATGAACTGCGAGGGCGCCCGCTTGGCGCGCTGGGGCTCGAGGCGCCGCCGCAGCCCGTGCATGTGGTGGCGCACGTTGTTCGGCGTCTCGGCGCCCGCCGTGGGCCAGAGCGCGTGGGCGATCTCCTCGGTGTGGACCGGGCGCTCGCGACTGGCGACGAGGAACTTCAGCAGCTGCCCGGGGCGCTGGGCCAGCCAGCGGCCGCCGAGCGGCGTCTCGCCGCTGCGGACCTGCGTTCGCCCGAGCACGTCGAGGTACACGTGCGGCCGGGTCGCCCAGTGCGGGTCGGTGCGACGGCGGCGGTCGCGCGGATCGGCGGGGCGCACCTGGAAGACGACGCGGCGCTCCGCGGCACGCGCTGCGGTGACCCAGACCGCGCCGCCGCGGACGTCCACACGCACCTCCGGGAGGATCGCATCGGCCTCCAGGGCGAGCTCGGTGATGCAGACGTCGGCCAGCGGCCCGGTGCCGCTGCGGCAGCCGAAGAGATCGCAGCAGCGCACGCCGAGGCGCGCGTCTTCCGCGAGCCTGGGGTCATCGCCGAGCAGCCGCCGCGCTGCGGCGTTCCAGGCCCGCATCACGCGATCGCGGTCGGCCACGAGGATGCCGAACGGCAACTCGGCTAGGAGGCTCGGAGCGAGGGCGTGGAGAGCCGCGGCGGCGCGGGAACCGCCGATGTCAGGGAGAGGGGTATCGGGCATGCACAGGCGAGGGCCGAAAGGCCCTACTACCCCTTAATGGATAAGAGCCTGCGAGTTTCGGTCCCGCGATGCGATTTCTGGCGGTCCGGGCGGGAAACCGAATCTCAACCTCCTAACTCGCAATCAACAGCGATCTCAAGGCGGTTTGACAGCGCCGTCGTAGCGTGCGGCGCTCCGATGGATCTAGGAACTCTGCGAGAGGAGGTGCCTGTGGCAGACGGCACGACCGAAGTCACGCTCGCCCCGTTGGAGGAGCTGCTCGACGACGCGCACGTGCTCGGCCCCGACCCGTCGGTTGCCGTCGCGGCCGAGCCGCCGGCCGAGGTCGACGAGCGACTGGACGATCGCCGCGTCGCGCTCGTCCTGCGGGAGCCGAAGGACAAAGGAGCGGTCGATCTTGAGCGTGTCGATCTCGAGCTGCCGGATGTGTCCCAGCGACGCGTGGCCGGCGCCGAAATCGTCCAAAGCGATGCTGACCCCGATGGCGCGGAGGCCGCGCAGCACCTCGGTCGTGCGCTCCACGTCGGCCATCACGACGTCCTCGGACACCTCGAGCTCGAGGTGCTCGGGCGCGAAGCGGCGGCCGTGAAGGGTGCGCTCGACCTCTGAGGGCAGGCCGAGGTCGAGCAGGTCGGCGGGGCCCAGGTTCACCGCCACGGTGATGTCGATGCCCGCACGGCGGTGCTCACCGATCTCCTCGAGCGCGCGATCGAGCACGAACATCGTCAGCGCACGCGTGAGGCCGCTCTGCTCGACGAGCGGAAGGAAATGCGCGGGACCGAGCCGGCCGTGCTCCGGATGCTCCCAGCGCACGAGCGCCTCGACTCCGCCGACGGTACCCAGCTGAAGATCGACGATCGGCTGGTAGTGGAGAACCAGCTCACCGGCATCGAGGGCGTCGGTGAGCTGGCCGACGAGCACGAGGCGCTGCCGGCTGTGCGGTCGCGCGTGGGCAGGTACACCTCGTGCCCGGTCCTCATCCGCTTGGCCTCGTACATCGCCACGTCGGCACGTTGCAGAAGGCCCAGCGCATCGCGCGCGTGTTCCGGGAAGAGCGCGATGCCGACGCTGGCATCCACATGGACCCTGATGCCTCCGACGTGAAACGAGCGCTCGAGCGCCGTGCGCAGCCGTAGGCCCGCGGTACTCGCCGTCGCCTCGTCGCCGGGTGCGAGCACGACCGCGAACTCGTCGCCGCCGAGCCGCGCCAGTGTGTCGCTGGACCGCAGGACGCCGCGCAGGCGCGGTCCGATCTGCCGCAGCACATCGTCGCCCGCCGCATGCCCGAGCGTGTCGTTGAGCTCCTTGAAGCCGTCGAGGTCGATGAGCAGCAACGCGACGAGGCTGCTCTCTGCATCCGCGTGCTCGATCGCCGCGTTCAGCCGATCGACCAGCTGCCGGCGATTTCCGAGCCCGGTCAGGTCGTCGGTCACGGCGCGGCGGTCGCTCTCACGGAGCCGGTCGACGACTGTCAGTCCCGCCCGAGCCATGCCGGCAAGCACCGTGAGGCTCGCGAGGAAGACGGCGACCTCGCTCAGGCGCTCGAACTGGCCGACGGTCAGCAACGCGAGCGACACGATCGCGGAGATCAGGATCGCGGTCAGGACGATCCGGCTGAACTCAGGCCCCGGATCGCCGCGCGGTTCCCGGAGCCACGACGCGGAGGTGAGCGCGAGCGCCGCGACAGGCGCGGCCACCGATCCGGCAGCGAGCGCGGCCAGGCCGATCACGCCAAGCAGCACGCCGCGACTCGGCTGCCACCGGCTCAGCGCAAGCACGCCAATGGCGGCACTGCCGGCGACCACGGCCGGAGTGCCGGCTCCCAGCGTCAGGCCGAGTGCTGCGCTGGCCGAGCCCCCCATCGCCGCGTC
>Ga0081455_10005183_pt1 | contig 14346 bp, 10 predicted proteins | sample TabmetS3T2R1_FD_70207 | JGI IMG/M metagenome (GOLD analysis project Ga0081455, IMG submission 70207) | Tabebuia heterophylla rhizosphere microbial communities from the University of Puerto Rico - S3T2R1 | ecosystem: Host-associated > Plants > Roots > Rhizosphere ... | reverse complement strand
CGTGAGGTCACTGTAGTTCGGGTCGACCAGCTTGATCTGATCCCAGACCGCGTCCTTGGCCTGCTCGGACGGGGCCGTGCCTCTGATGAACAATTTGTCGTTTTCGACGTGCAGGTTTTGCAGCCTCACGTTCTGTTGCTCGATCGCGTTTAGCACCGACTGATATTTCTGCTTAAGTTGGTTGAACTTCTGCTCGGATCCTGCCGGGGCGTTGTCCGCTCCGCGCCCGAACATCTTGTCAAAGATACCCATAACACACCTCCACATTTTTTTAGATTGAATAAACACAAACCTGCAGCTTCAGCAGGCCTGTCATATTTATAAGGCAGGCAGTGTTCCAGGATGAGAAAAGGTAGTCACCGTTAATGTTAATCCAACTTCACCCGAGAGATTCGTACATATCAAGCAGACGCAGCCTGAGAAAACAACGAAAACAAACCACGAAGAAACGAAGAGCACGAAGATTTTTTCAGATTCTTCGTGCTCTTCGTTTCTTCGTGGTTTGTTTTCGAGATGTTATTTGCGCTCAACAATCCTGACGACCTGATCGGCTTTTACTTTGGTCAATTTTTCAACTGCGCCGCCGGGCCATCGAATCGTGATCTCGTCGACCGTCGTCGCCGCGCCGAGGCCGAAATGCAGCCGCCAATCGGAATGCGAGATGTAGCTGTCGCCCGCGCGGACTTCATCGACCTGCGTTAAGCCTCCGGCCTTGAGTTCGACGCGCGCGCCGACCGCGTTGCGGTTCGATTTCGTCCCCTGCAACTTCAAACTTATCCAATGGCCGGCCTTCGATCCGCCGTCGTTGCGGAGTAGCGTGGGCGCGCCGTCTATCTCATTGACGATCATGTCGACGTCTCCGTCTTCGTCGTAGTCTCCGAACGCGGCCCCGCGCGACGCGCGCCTCTCGGCCAGGGCCGGAATTGACAGTCCAATCTCGGCGAAAGTCCCGTCGCGCAGGTTGCGGTAGAAGAGCTTGCGCTGGCCGTACTCCCCGCCCGGAAAAGCGCCCTCGACCTGCGGGTAGACGTGTCCGTTGACAACCAGCAGGTCCAGCCAGCCGTCGTTGTCGTAATCGAAGAATTTCACTCCCCAGCCGACGAAAGGCAGGCTCACGTCGGCTGTTTTCGTGGCGCGCGACACGTCGGTGAACGCGCCGTCGGGGCCTTTGCGGTAGATCGTGTTGTATTGGTCCGCGAAGTTGGTGACGATCAGATCGAGCCGCCCGTCGCGGTCGTAATCTCCGATGGAGACGCCCATGCTGCCCTGCTCGACGCCGTTCTCGTCGACCGCCACTCCGAGCATAAAACCCATCTCGGTGAAGGTCCCGTCATGATTGTTCCGATAAGCGTAATTGGGCGTCGCATCGTTCGCCACGAAAACGTCGGGCCAGCCGTCATCGTCGAAGTCCGTCCAAGTCACGCCCAGCCCGTAATAGCCTTTCGGGTCGTCCACCTTTGCCTGTTTCGAAACGTCGGTGAAGGTCCCGTCGCCGTTGTTGCGAAAGAGCGAGTCGCCCGCGCCCGGCAATCCGCGCGGGCCGCACTGCACTGCGATGGCGCGGTACTGGCACAACGCGCCCTTGCCGAACTGCGGCAGATCGTCGAGTTTGAAATCGACGTAGTTGGTCACGAACAGGTCGAGGTCTCCGTCGCGGTCGTAATCGCCCCATGCCGCGCCGGTCGAGAATCGCGCGTCGCTGACGCCCGCTTTCGCCGTCACGTCTTCAAATGTCCCATTGCCGCGATTGTGATAGAGCTTGTTGGGGCCGAAGCAGGTCACGTAAAGGTCGTCATAGCCGTCGTTGTCGTAATCGGCGACGCTCACGCCCATCGCCCAACCGGGATCGGCTACCCCGGCCTTCGCGGCCACGTCTTCAAACTTCCCATTGCCGAGATTGCGGTAGAGCGCGGCGGGCGGGCGCGGCTTTTTGGCGAGCGCCGCCTCGACCGTGTACGAATTGACCAGATAAATGTCGAGCCGCCCGTCGTTGTCGAAATCGAACATCGCCACGCCGCCGCCCATGCTCTCGACGATGTATTTCTTTTCGGATGAGGACTTGTTGACGAAGTCGATGCCGGCGGATTTAGTCGCGTTGGTGAAGGTAACTTTGATCGCTTCTTGACAGGTGGGCGCATAGGGCAGCGCGAGAAAAAGACTCGCGAGCGAGATCAAGAGCGCGGGCTTACATAGAATCCGTCTATTGATTTTCATAATCATTTGTCGGAACCAAAATTAGGCTTGCAGTCGTTTAGTTTTGTGGCAATATAGCGGCGCTTCATACCTTCAGCAAGACCGCATTTTTCTTGAAATCCTGGCTCGTCCATTTCGGGGGCGGGCTTTCGAAATATCCAAGTGCTTGAAAACCGGAGAAAATAAGATATGAAGACCTTCAGCGCCTCGCTCACTTTGGCCACAGTGTTAACCGCCGTCCTCTGCCTGATTGCTCCGCAGGCTTTGCGGTCGGCCCTGGCGCAACCCGACCTCAACTTTCAGCGTGAACGCGGGCGCGCCATGCTCAAAACCATTAAAGATGATTTGAAGAAGAATTACTACGACACGGACTTTCATGGGGTGGACGTCGAAGCGCGATTCGGCGCCGCTGACGCGAAGATCAGGGAGGCGGAATCGGTGGGCCAGGTGTTCGGGATCATCGCGCAGGCGCTGGTTGACTTCAACGACTCACACACCTTCTTCCTGCCGCCGGGGCGCGTCAACCGCACTGAGTACGGGTGGCAGATGCAGGCCTTCGGCGACAAGGTCTTCGTCAGCGCGATTAAGCCCGGAAGCGACGCCGAAAAGAAGGGCCTCAAGACCGGCGATCAGATTCTCTTAGTCGGCGGCTTCGAGCCTACGCGCAGAGAGTTGTGGAAGCTGATCTATATGTTCTACACCCTCAGGCCCCAGGCCGGTCTCCGTCTGGTTGTGCAAAGCCCCGAAGGGCAGCAGCGGCAATTGGACGTGATGTCGAACATCAAGCAGGGCAAGTTGGTGACGGACCTGACGGGTCAAGACATCTGGGACCTGATGCGTGAAGCGGAGGCCGAAGACCGCCTCAACCGGCAGCGTTACGTGGAAGCGGGCGACAAACTGCTGATCTGGAAAATGCCCAGTTTCGCGGTCGAAGAAGGCGAGGTTGACGGAATGATGGGCAAGGCGAGAAAGCGCGAGGCGCTGATTCTCGATCTGCGTGGCAATCCCGGCGGCTACGTCAGAACCCTGGAATGGTTCGCGGGCTATTTCTTCGACAAGGAGGTCAAGATCGCCGACCTCAAAGGCCGCAAGGAGATGAAACCGCAAATGGCCAAACCGCACGGGGACCGAAATTTCAAAGGCAAGCTGGTGGTGCTCGTCGACAGCAAGTCGGGCTCGGCCGCCGAAATCTTCGCCCGCACCGTACAGCTCGAAAAACGCGGCGTAGTCATCGGCGACCGCACGGCGGGCGCGGTGATGCAATCGCGAACGTTTGATCACCAGATGGGAACCGACACAGTGATCTTTTTCGGCGTGAGCATCACCAACGCCGACGTGATCATGTCCGACGGCAAGAGCCTGGAAGGCGTTGGCGTGACGCCTGACGAATTGTTGCTCCCGACCGCCGCCGACATGGCGGCCAAGCGCGATCCGGTGTTGGCGCGCGCGGCGGCGATAGTCGGATTTGAATTGCCGCAGGACAAGGCGGGCGCGATGTTCCCGGTCGAATGGCGTAAATAATAGTTGAGGCCCGAGTATCCCCCGAGCATGCATTGGTCGCCGTCGCTCATTTCAGTGACTCTATGAAGCGTTGTGAGAATTTCATGCGCTCGACCAATGTCGGATGAGACTGTGAGACGACGTCGGACAAACCTTTTCTTTTAGTGATTAGTTGGAGTCTCCGTAGTCCTCTCACGTGACCGGCCGGGTTGCGCCCCAACAGCTTCAAGGAAAGGATGGCGACCCCATCACACTTCAGCTCGATCACTCTCATTGCAAAGGCGTTCTGAGAGCGGCGCCACTCCGCCATCTCATCTTCAAAATATGAGTGGCTCAACTCGTGCGCGAGGACGCCGGCCAATTCATCATCGTACATCGGTTCGGCCAAGCCGTCGGAGACAGCAACCACACAGCCCCTCCAAAGCATCGCCGAGGGGAGATCATTTCGGTAAAGGAACAATACAAGCTTACCGCTCCTGCCGTGCAGCCGTAGGACCTGGGTGAAGATCGCCTCGACGCGGCCTAAGAGCTTGCCCTGTTAGATAGGCCAGCGCAATCGATTAGTTGTCAGGCTGTTCTATCTGAGATTCACGCGGCGCCGATCACTTCTTCTATCTGACGCGCGTCACCGCCTCTTTCCATCCCTCGTACAAGCGCTCGCGCTCTCCCTTCCTCATCCGCGGCTCGAAGCGTTTCTCCTCGCGCCATTGCGCGGAGATCTCTTTTTCGCTCTTCCAGAAGTTGACGGCCAGGCCGGCCAGGTATGCCGCGCCGAGCGCGGTCGTTTCGGTGATCACCGGGCGCACGACCGGAATGCCCAGAATGTCGGCCTGGAACTGGCAGAGGAAGTCGTTGCGCGTCGCGCCGCCGTCGACGCGAAGCTCTTTCGCCCTGATGCCGGAATCCGTCTGCATGCATTCGACCACGTCGCGCGTCTGGTAGGCCATCGCTTCGATCGCGGCGCGGGCTATGTGCGCCCTGGTCGCGCCGCGCGTCAGTCCGACGACCGCGCCGCGCGCGTCCGCGTCCCAGTAGGGCGCGCCGAGGCCGACGAACGCCGGGACGAAATAGACCCCGTGATTGTCGTTGACCGAAGTGGCGAGGGCCTCGGTCTCGGCGGCGTTACCGATGATGTTCAACCCGTCGCGCAGCCACTGCACCGCCGCGCCGGCGATGAAGACGCTGCCTTCCAGCGCGTACTCGGTCCCGCCGTTGGCGCGCCAGGCGATGGTCGTCAAGAGGCCGGTCTTCGAAGCGTTCGCCTTTTCGCCGGTGTTCATCAACAGGAAACAGCCGGTGCCGTAGGTGTTCTTCATCATGCCCGGTCTGAAGCAGGCCTGGCCGAAGAGCGCGGCCTGTTGGTCGCCCGCGTCGCCGGCGATCGGGATGGACGCGCCGAAGAGGTCCGGGTCGGTTTCGGCGTAAACTTCGGACGAGGATTTCACGGCGGGCAACAACGCGGCCGGCACGCGCAATTTCTTCAGAATCTCCTCGTCCCATTTCTGCCTGCGAATGTCGTACATCAGCGTGCGCGACGCGTTGGAGACGTCAGTGACATGAGTCTTGCCCCCGCTCAGGCGATTGATCAACCAGGTGTCAACGGTGCCGAAGGCGAGGTCGCCCGCGTTCGCCCGCTTTCGCGCGTCCTTCACGTTCTCCAGGAGCCATGCGACCTTCGTCCCAGAAAAATAGGCGTCGGTCACCAGGCCGGTCTTCTTGCGAATGACGCGGTCGAATTTTTCCCCTTTCAGCTTGTCGCACATGAGGGCAGTCCGGCGGCATTGCCAGACGATGGCGTTGTGAACCGGTTGTCCGCTCGCGCGATCCCAGACGACGGTCGTCTCGCGCTGGTTGGTGATGCCGATGGCGGCGACGTCTTCGGCTCTGGCGCCGGCCTTCGAGAGCGCTTCGCGCGCGCAGTAGAGCTGCGAACTCCAGATGTCTTCGGGGTTGTGTTCGACCCAACCGGCCCGTGGGAAGATTTGCGGGAATTCTTGCTGCGAGACGCTCGCGACGCGTCCCTGTCGGTCGAATAGTATTGCGCGTGATGATGTGGTGCCTTGATCGAGGGCTAGAACATAATTTGGCATTTGTATAGTCTCCGTATCATTTTCGTCATTCTTTGAAAGAGGTCAGAGGTTCGTGTCGTCGTGCGAGTTTTCACTTTCGGCATGATTTTGTCAATCTTCGCATAGGGCCGATAGCATCTGTTATAGAATCGGGCCTATAGGACTTACGGGACTTATAGGAACAATAGGACTCAATAAGACATATGAGTCCTATTGTTCCTATAAGTCCCATAGGTCCTATTGGGAGGAAGAAAGAAATGATCAATTCGTTCGGTACTGTCTTTGCAGCGCCGGGAGGGGAGCGGCTTCTTTTCACAGTCTTCGTAATGTTCGTCGCGGCCAAGCTCGCGGCTGAAATCTTCGAGCGGTTGAAGCAGCCGGCGGTGGCGGGCGAAATACTGGCCGGCGTGGTCATCGGGCCGAGCGTCCTGGGTTGGGTCGCGCCGAGCGAATTGACGGGGGCGCTTTCGGAGATCGGCGTGATCTTTCTGCTCTTCCTGGTCGGGCTGGAGACGAAGCCGGCCGACATCTTTCACGTGGGGTGGCGCGCGCTGCTGGTCGCCGTTCTGGGCGTGGTCCTACCGTTCATCGCCGGCTATCTGATCATGCTCGCCTGGGGCGAGACGCACATCGAGGCGATCTTCGTCGGCGCGGCGTTGGTCGCGACTTCGGTGGGCATTACCGCGCGCGTGCTGGGGCAGATGGGGCTGCTCGGCCTGGAAGTGAGCCGGATCATTCTGGGGGCCGCCGTGATTGACGACATTCTGGGCCTTCTGATTCTGGCCGTGGTCAGCAGTCTGGCGAAAGAGGGCGGCGTGAATTACGTTCAGATCGGCACGACGGCGGCGCTGGCCGTCGGTTTCACGCTGCTGGTCATCCTGGTTGGCGCGCGTGCGGTCAGCCGCATCCGCACGCGGGTCGAAAAATTGAAGGTCGGGCAATCGTATCTGGTCTTCGGCTTATCGCTCTGCCTTGGGCTGGCGCTGGTCGCGTCTTACATCGGCGTCGCGGCGATCATCGGCGCCTTCCTCGCGGGGATGGCGTTGTCCGAATCGGCCGAAGGCACGGACATGCCGCATCAGGCCGAAGCCGTCACAGAATTCCTGCTGCCGTTTTTTTTGACCAACATCGGGATGCAACTCAAATTGGAGGCGCTCCTGAACCGCAGTACGATATTCCTGGCTCTGGTGGTGACGATTCTCGCCGTCGTTTCCAAGCTGATCGGCTGCGGCCTGGCCGCCTTGCCGTTGGGCAAAAAGAAGGCGGCCCAGATCGGAATGGGAATGGTTCCGCGCGGCGAAGTCGGCGTGGTCGTCGCGCAGATCGGTTTGAGTCTAAACGCGGTCGACGCCGCGGCCTACGGCGTCGTGCTGTTTATGGCCGTCGCTACGACGCTCATCGCGCCGCCGTTCCTCGTAAAGTTGTTCCGCGACGAAACGCGAGTTGACGAAGTGCCTCGGGTTCCGATCACACAGATTTCGTAAATTCGCATTCTTGAAAACTACATCTTGTAGTAGACTTGCCGGCGTCGACGCGAGATATAGGCGTCTTTTGCAGCGAACCCCAATTGGCCTGAACAGCATAAACAAGGAGGCAGATCGAAATGAACTACGCAAGTTATGCCGACACCGTAATCTACGCCGGAGCGTCCGAGCGAGCCGCGTTCATCCGGCGGACTTACGCTCATCTGGCGGGGGCCGTTCTGGCCTTCATCGCCGTCGAATGGATGCTGCTTCAATTGCCGATAGCCGAGGCGATGACCAGCGCCATGACCAGCAGGTTTTCGTGGTTGATAGTGTTGGCCGCGTTCATGGGCGTTTCGTGGCTGGCCGAGCGATGGGCGAATTCGGAGACCTCGCCCCAGATACAGTACCTTGGGCTTGGTGTTTTCGTTGTGGCCGAGGCCGTGATCTTCCTGCCGCTGCTTTACATCGCCAGCAGATTCTTCTCTCCCGACGTGATTCCGATGGCGGCGTTGATCACCGGGTTCCTGTTCACGGGGCTGACGGCGACCGTCTTCGTCACCAGGAAGGACTTTTCCTGGATGCGCAGCATTCTCATCATCGGCGGCTTTGTGGCGCTGGGAGTGATTGTGGCGAGCATCCTCTTCGGATTCAGCCTGGGGATCATCTTCTCGGCCGTTATGGTCTTGTTCGCTTCGGTGGCGATCCTTTACGACACGTCGCAAGTCCTGCATCACTACCGCACAAATCAGCACGTGGCGGCCTCGCTGTCGCTCTTCGCTTCGGTCGCGTTGCTCTTCTGGTACGTGCTGCGGATCGTGATGTCGCTTAGAAGGTGAGAATGGCGCTACTTTGTCCATTTTGTGGGGCCGCCCGCTTGCGCCTGCCCCACAAAATGGACAAAGTCGAGCTAGGCTACTGTGATTTCCTTCGCTAAATAAACGTCCTGAATCGCGTTCAGAATCCGCACGCCCTCGTTCATCGGGCGCTGGAACGCCTTGCGGCCCGAGATCAGGCCCGTTCCGCCCGCGCGTTTGTTGACCACGGCGGTCATCACCGCCTCCGCCATGTCGCTCTGACCTTTCGATTCGCCTCCGGAATTGATCAAACCGGCGCGGCCCATGAAACAATTGGCCACCTGATAACGGGTCAGGTCGATAGGATTGTCAGAGGTCAGCTCGCTGTAAACACGGTCGTCGATCTTGCCGTATGGATTCTCCTTGGTCGCCAGCGCCTTGTAGCCGCCGTTGTTGAGCGGGAGCTTCTGTTTGATGATGTCGGCTTCGATGGTCACGCCCAGATGATTGGCCTGTCCGGTCAGATCGGCCGCGACGTGATAATCCTTCTCTTTGGTCTTGAACGCCGCATTGCGCAGGTAGCACCAGAGCACGGTGAACATCCCCAATTCGTGCGCATGCTGGAAGGCCTGCGAAACCTCCTGCAACTGGCGCGTCGATTCATCCGAGCCGAAATAGATCGTCGCGCCGACTCCGACCGCGCCCATGTCGAAGGCCTGATCGACGCTGCCGAACATCACCTGGTCGAATTTGTTCGGGTAGGTCAGGAATTCGTTATGATTGATTTTGACGATGAAGGGGATTCTGTGCGCGTATTTGCGGGCGCATGAACCGAGCACGCCGAGCGTCGAAGCCACGGCGTTACACCCGCCCTCGATCGCCAGTTTGACGATGTTCTCGGAATCGAAGTAGATCGGATTTTTCGCGAAGCTCGCGCCGGCCGAATGCTCGATGCCCTGGTCGACGGGCAGTATCGAAACATAGCCGGTCCCGGCGAGCCGCCCTGTGTTGAAAAGCGATTGCAGGTTGCGCAACACCGCCGCGTGGCGATCCGAAACGGCCAAGACGCGGTCGACGAAATCGGGGCCGGGCAAATGCAGGAGGTCTTTCGAAATCGTCTTGCATTCGTGCTTCAGCAAAGCCTGCCCTTCCTCCCCGAGCAGCTTTTCTATCTCCTGAATGTCCATAGGTATTTCTCCATTAAATCGGGGTGTTAAGTAAGCCGGGATTTTACTGCGCGTTTTTGGAAAGGGTCAATCAGGCAAAACGCCGCGACTACATATTTTTGCGTGACGCGACATGGAATCAACTCTGAGCGGCGCGTCTAATGCGGTCCATTAAAGCCAAGCCCAATCCCTCTTCATCGACGGTTTGACAGAAGATGGTTTCGATCTCACTCTCATCACATTCGCGGAAAAAATTGAATAATTCGCGCGCATACTCCTCGACGTCTTTGCAAATAAGTATTCGCTCGAACAAGGCGGTCTTAGGCGGCGCTTTGAGCCCGATGTAGGCCGACAAGTCCATGGGGACTGTGTATTGAGGAAATGGGGCAAGGATGACTTTCGCTCTCGGAGCGTAATGGCGATGCTTCATCCCCGGGCTTTTCGGAGCGGCGAGATCGGCCTCGCCCGATATTTTGGGTATTTTGATCTGCGGGACAACCTCTGACAACTCCTCGAGCGTGACGGCTCCGGCGCGCAAAATTACCGGCGTCTCTCCGGAGCAATCGACCACTGTAGATTCCAAACCGATCTCCGTCCGATCGCCTTTGAGTATGCAACTGATGCGGCCATCGAGGTCGGCCCTGACGGCCTGCCAGGTCGTGGGGCTTGGTCGGCCCGAGAGATTCGCCGAAGGGGCGACGATGGGGACGCCGCAGGCGCGCAGAAATTCTCGCGCGACCGGGGCCTTCGGCATACGAACGCCGATGGTCTTCAATCCCGCCGTCGCCGCGGACGGGACCCTTTCGTTCTTGGGGAGGATCAGCGTCAGCGGCCCCGGGAAGAAAGCCTCGATCAGTTTCGCGGCGGTCTCCGGAATTCCGCTCGCGACCTGTTCGATTTGAAAAAGGTCGAAGATGTGCGCGATTAACGGGTTGTCGGCGGGACGCTCTTTCGCGATGAATATTTTTTTGACGGCTTCTTCGTTGAAGATGTTCGCGCCCAAACCGTAAACGGTCTCGGTCGGGAACGCGACGACTTCGCCGCGATGAATGAAGCGCGCGGCGATTGATGGAGACTGTGTGATCTTTGTCTTCACAGTGGCAAGCGCTGAAGAAACGCCCATTTTCCATTTTCCATATTACATTTGCCATTTGCCATTGCCGGAACCGGAAGGGACGCGCAATGGCAAATGGCAAATGTAATATGGAAAATGAGTCAGTAACGCATAGCCTCTACAGCCGCGTCGGACCATGCTTCGAGCGGGGCGTAATCGTCGGTCAAAATCACGGCCTGGTCGCGAGGCAATTCGAGCCGCGACGCGAAGACGGCTTTGATGTAGCCGGTTCGCTCGATCTCCTCTGAAGTCTTCATAGTGAACGGCGCGGCGCTCTCCGCCAGGTTTTCGGGGACGGCGCCGCTGAGCAGAAACATGGTAGAAACGTATTTCCGCTTCTTGCCCGCCAGCAGCCAGTTCGGCGCGAAGACTTGCGTCTTTCCGAATACGTTTTCCATCGTCGCCACAATCGACGAGGCGACGCGGGAGGTTTCGCCGGAGACCCCTCCGACGATGTTGGCCACCACCAGCCCGTCGGGCGCCAGCCGCTTTTTCAAATCAGCGAAGGCTTCGCGTGTGAGCAGGTGGAACGGCGGCGAATCGCCGCTGAAGGCGTCGAGCACGATCACGTCATATTTTTCTGTCAGCCTCGACGTCTCGGTGCGGGCGTCTCCGATTATCACTTTGACCGAAGCGGGCAGGCCGAAATATTCGCGCGCGACTTTTTCCGACATCGGATCTATCTCGATGACCGTCACCTCCGACCCGGCTTCGGCCATGGCGCGCGCATAAACCCCCGGGCCCAGGCCCCAGATCAGAACCGTTTTCGGAACGCCCTTGACGGTCGCCAACCGCTCCAGGCCATAAGCGTATTTGGCGTAAGAGACGTCGCCGATCATCGAACCCTGCTGCACGCCGTTCAGGAACAGGTAGCGCACGCCGTCGCGATCACTCACGACCAGATCGCCGTAGGCCGACGGGACGCGCGCGGTCACCGGATAGAATTCGTCTTTATACAATACTTCGCGGTCGGACACCGCGCCCACCCATTTCACGCCGGCGCTGCTGAGGGCCAGGCCCACAAAGAGCCCCAGGGCCGCCTTTCTCCTGGCCGCGACGATCAGGTAGAAGACGGGCACGATCGCCAGGGCGACGGCGGTCGAAATGAAGGCGGCATGAACCGTCATATTCGGAATCAGCAGGAGTGAGACCAGAAGACTGCCCGCGACCGAGCCTGCGGTAGAAAGCGCGTAAAGATTGCCGACGCTGGCGCCCAGATGTTGATGATTAGCCGCCGCGCGCACGGCCATCGGAGAGAGCATTCCGAGCAGGAAGAGCGTCGGGAGGAAAAGCAGAGTCGCGGCCATAAACGTCCCGCTGACCATCCCCGCGTCATAAGCCGTGCCCAACACTGGCCGCGCGATCAAATCTGAAAGCAGCAGCGTCCCCCCGGCGCAAGCCATGACTATCATCAGCGCTCCCAGGCCGGGGCGGCGATCAGCCACACGCCCCCCGACCGCGTAGCCCACAGCCAGCGCCGCCAACGTCACTGTGATCAGCGCGCTCCAGACGTGAAGCGTGGTCCCGAATTTCGGCGCCAGAACGCGCGAGCCTAAAATTTCAACCACCATCACCGCCGCGCCGCCGATCAACACCGCCGCGCGCAACAACCACGCGCGCGCGCCAGTCAGCGCCAAATCTTCCTCTTCGTCGGGCGATCTCATCGGCGCTACACCTGTCTGCCCCTGTCCAGATTGCCCGACCTGCTCGACAGGCTTAGCGTTTAAAATTGATTGCACGAAAAAACTTCCTCCAAAAGATTTCTGCTCTCTTCCCCGCAAAGATTACGGAGAGCCTCTGGACATCAACACCGCGTCGCAGGCGATTAGGGAAGAAGTGGAGTGGGAACTGCCTCAAACGCGCAGTTAGAATAAGTCAAAACGCGGCGACTTTCCACCCGCCCGGGATTGCGGATTGCGGACTGCGGATTGCGGATTGCGGATTGCGGATTGCGGATTGATAAATCTTTCAATCTCGATTTCGCGTCCGCAATTTAATGGACTCATAAATCCGCAATCCGCAATCCGCAATCCGCAATCTCAGAGGGCCGCTTTACTGTCGCCTTCGACGCAAACTATAATCTCGCAAAACCGGATTCATTTACCGTTCTTTACTGTACGCTGCGGTGGAAAATCACAGTCGCTGATTGGAGGAAGTTACGAATTATGAAAAAGCGTCGTTGGCTCAACGGATGCATGCTCGTCATCTTCGCGTCGCTCTTCGGCCTTGCGGCCGTGGACGCCCAACAACCCAAGCCTCAACAGAAGAAAGGGGACAAGACCAAACCTGCGGATGACAAGCAAGAACCTAAAGAACAATTCGTCATTACCAACGTGAGTCTGCCGGTCACGGTCTCGGACAAGAACAACCGCTTCGTCGTCGACCTGAAGGAGGCCGACTTCCAAATTACCGAAGATAAAATTCCGCAGGCCATTATTTCGTTTAACCCCCTGAGCAACCTGCCGATCGACGTCGCGATGCTGATGGACACGTCGAACAGCGTCAAACCGAAATTGAAATTCGAGAGGGACGCGGCCTATTCATTCCTCGAAACGGTGCTCCAAACGCGCAAGGACCGCGCGTTGTTCGCCACCTTCGATTCGCAGGTCGAACTCCATCAGGATTTGACCAACCGCCTGGATTTGCTGACCAAGGCGATTGACAAGATCAAGGCGGGGGGCGCGACCAAGATGTATGACGCGATCTACAGCGTTTGCCAGCAGAAGATGATGTCGCCCACAGTTGTCGGCCGCCGGCGCGTGATGGTCGTCATTACCGACGGAGAGGACACCGACAGCGAACACACATTGCAAGAAGCGATCGACATCGCGCAGCGTTCCGAGACCACCGTCTATGTGATCAGCACGAAGGCCGGAGGTTTCTTCGGCGTGCAGGCCGGGACCGTGGACCGCAAGGAAGACAAGGATCTCAAGCGACTTGCCGAAGAAACCGGCGGGCGCGCTTTCTTCACCGCCGAGGTGATCGAGCTGGAAAAAAGCCTCACCCAAATTACGCGGGAGCTGCGCAACCAATACATGATCGCTTATGAGCCGACCAACAATAATTACGACGGCAAAAAACGCCAGATCGAAGTGAAACTTCCGAACCACAAAGGATTGAAAGTTAGAACCAAAGAGGGCTACAAGGCGATTCCGCCGCGTGCGACGAGCGCGAATCAGTAGCCGAGATCGTGAGCGATGACGGCCGCGAGTTGCTCCCTTCTCTTGGCGGCAAACGAAAAAAATGAAGTCCGCGACTGCGGAGCCGCGCGTATGGTCGCGGAAGGAGAAGAGAGATGAAGATTAAAACTTGCGCCTTGGGCATCGCAATCGCCGCGACGATGGCGGCGGCGCTCTCATACGCGTTCGCGCCTCAACTGCGCGCCTACCCCCGACAAGACAAACAACAAAGCAACAAGCAGGATCAGAAAAAATCCCAGCAGCAGAAACAGCAGCAGCAAGACCCGCAGCAGAAAGAAGACGTGCCGACGATCAAGTTCGGCACTAAGCTCGTCAACGTGCTCTTCAGCGTTCAAGATAAACAGAACCACTACCTTAATGACCTGAAACAGGAAGATGTTCAGATATTCGAAAACGGCCAGCCCCAGGACATTTTCACCTTCAAGCGCGAACTCGACCTGCCGTTGACGATGGCGATCCTGGTCGACGTCAGCGGCAGCGAGCAGTTCATGCTGCCGCAGTTGAAGGACTCCGGCGGGCGTTTCGTCGATTCTGTCGTCCGCACCGGCAAAGACACCGTCGCCGTGATCAAATTCGAGGGCGAGGCGACCGTCATGCAGGAGCTGACCTCGAATCCGAAGCGCATCCGCAAAGCGCTCGAGGAAATCGCGTTCATCGCGGCGCCTCCGGTCAGCGTATACGGCGGCGCGACTCCGCCGATCAATGGCCAATCGCGGCAGGGCGGGACTTCGCTCTACGATTCGATCATCGCAACCTCCGCCGACATGCTGGCCAGAGAGCCGGGCCGCAAGACGATCATTCTTCTCACCGACGGCGTTGACACCACCAGCCGTATGAAGCAGGG
>Ga0081455_10005182_pt1 | contig 14347 bp, 13 predicted proteins | sample TabmetS3T2R1_FD_70207 | JGI IMG/M metagenome (GOLD analysis project Ga0081455, IMG submission 70207) | Tabebuia heterophylla rhizosphere microbial communities from the University of Puerto Rico - S3T2R1 | ecosystem: Host-associated > Plants > Roots > Rhizosphere ... | reverse complement strand
ATGCAGGCCGCCCAGGACTGGCTGCGCAAGAAGGGCCTGTCGAAGGCTGCGAAGAAGGCCGGCCGCGTCGCGGCCGAAGGCCTGATCGGCGCGCTGACCAAGGGCAACAAGGGCGTGGTGGTCGAGGTCAACTCGGAGACCGACTTCGTCGCCCGCAACGGCCAGTTCCAGGGCCTCGTCAAGATGATCGCGCAGGTCGCGCTCGACGCAGGTGCCGATGTCGAGAAGATCAAGGCCGCCAAGGTCGGCAGCGTCACCGTCGAGACCGCGATCTCGGATGCCATCGCCACCATCGGCGAGAACATGACGCTGCGCCGCGCGGCTTCGCTTGAAGTCGGCCAGGGCGTGGTGTCGAGCTACGTCCATGGAGCTGTCATCGACGGCGCCGGCAAGATGGGCGTGCTGGTTGCGCTGGAATCCGCTGGCAAGGCCGACGAGCTTGCGGCGCTGGGGCGCCAGCTTGCGATGCATGTCGCCGCCGCCAATCCGCAGGCGCTGGATCCGGCCGGCCTCGATCCTGAGCTGGTCAAGCGCGAAAAGGATGTGCTGGCCGACAAGTATCGCCAGCAGGGCAAGCCGGCCAACGTGATCGAGAAGATCGTCGAGTCGGGCCTCAAGACCTACTACAAGGAAGTCTGCCTGCTCGAGCAGGCCTTTATCCACGACACCGGCAAGTCGGTGGCGCAGGCGGTGAAGGAAGCTGAGGGCAAGGTCGGCGGACCCGTGAAGATTACCGGCTTTGTGCGCTATGCTCTCGGCGAGGGAATCGACAAGCAGGAATCCGATTTCGCGGCCGAAGTCGCGGCAGCCAGCGGCAAGAAGTAACCGCCGGCCAGCGCTTTTCCGGCGCTCCTTTGCGCCGGGAAGGCGGACCTGCGCGGGAGAAGAAAGCGATGAGCAATGGCTGAGCCGGTCTACCGTCGCGTCGTGGTCAAGCTCTCGGGCGAGTATCTCGCCGGCTCGAACGGCTTTGGCATCGACCAGCCGACCGTGGACCGAATCGCCGGCGACCTGATATCGGCGCAAAAGCTGGGCAGCGAGGTCGCCGTCGTGGTCGGCGGCGGCAATATCGTCCGCGGCGTGGAGGTCTCCGCCCGCGGCGTGTCGCGCCCCACCGGCGACACCATGGGCATGCTGGCGACCATGATGAACTGCCTGGCGCTGGAGGCCGCCATCGAGCGCAAAGGCACGCCGGCGCGGACACTGTCGGCCTTCGTGATGCCCGAGATTTCCGAGCTGTTCACCCGCAGTGCAGCGCACAAATACCTGGCCGAGGGGCGGATCGTGCTGCTCGGCGGCGGCACCGGCAATCCGTTCTTCACGACCGACACCACCGCCGTGCTCAGGGCCGCCGAGATCGGCGCCCATGCCGTCCTCAAGGCCACCAATGTCGACGGCGTCTACAGCGCCGATCCCAAGAAGGACCGCTCGGCCAAGCGCTTCGACCGCCTGACCCATTCACAGGCGATTGAAGGCGGCTACAAGGTGATGGATGCAACCGCATTCGCGCTTGCCCGGGAGACGTCGCTGCCTATCATCGTATTCTCGATCGCCGAACCGGGTTCGATCGGCGCGATCCTGCGTGGCACCGGCCATGGCACGATCGTCGCCGGCTGAGGCCGGCGTTTGCGCGCAAGCCCCTGCCGGGGCGGCAGCGATAGTTAAGGAAAGGGAGAGGGTTATGCCCACACCTGGTTTCGACATCAACGAATTGAAGCGCCGCATGCAAGGCGCCTCCCAGGCGCTCAAACATGAACTGGGCGGCCTGCGCACCGGCCGCGCCGCGACCTCCATGCTGGAGCCGGTCCAGGTCGACGCCTATGGCAGCCACATGCCGCTCAATCAGGTCGCCACCATCAGCGTGCCCGAGCCGCGCCTGCTTTCCGTGCAGGTCTGGGACAAGTCGCTGGTCAAGGCAGTCGAAAAAGCGATTGTGGATTCAAACCTTGGGTTGACGCCGGCGACGGAAGGCCAGGTGCTGCGCCTGCGCGTCCCCGAGCTCAATGCCGAGCGCCGCAAGGAATTGGTGAAGGTCGCACACAAATATGCCGAAACCGCACGGGTCGCCGTCCGGCACGTGCGCCGCGACGGGCTCGATATCGTCAAGAAGCTCGAGAAAAATCACGAAATCTCCGAGGACGACCAGGAACGGCTTTCCCACGACGTTCAGAAGGCAACCGATGGCACGATCGCCGAGATCGACGCACTGCTCGCGGCTAAGGAAAAGGAAATCCTCACCGTTTAGGGATTGACCGATGTCGAACGCCGCCCCCGCAACCGACGAACCGGATCGCTCCGGCTATCCTCTCCATGTTGCAATCATCATGGACGGGAACGGGCGTTGGGCGGCCGCGCGCGGCCTGCCGCGGGCGGAAGGCCATCGCCGCGGCGTCGAGGCGCTGCGGCGCGTGGTGCGGGCCGCGTACGAGCTCGGCATTGTCTATCTGACGATTTTTTCCTTCTCCTCGGAAAACTGGTCGCGGCCTGCGACCGAGATCGGCGATCTCTTTGGCCTGCTGCGCCGCTTCATCCGCAACGATCTCGCAACGCTGCATCGTGATGGCGTGCGGGTGCGCGTGATCGGCGAGCGCGAGGGTCTGGAGAGCGACATCTGCGCGATGCTGAACGAGGCCGAAGAACTGACGCGCGACAACACGCGCCTCAATCTCATCGTTGCCTTCAATTACGGCTCGCGCCAGGAGATCGCCGGCGCTGCGCAGCGCCTGGCGCGCGAGGTCGCGGAAGGCAAGCGCGATCCGTCTTCGGTCGACGCCGACACGCTCGGCCAGTATCTCGATGCGCCCGAGATTCCTGATCCCGATCTGATCATCCGCACCAGCGGCGAGCAGCGGCTGTCGAATTTCCTGATGTGGCAGGCGGCCTATAGCGAGCTCGTGTTCGTGCCGATCCATTGGCCGGATTTCGACAAGGCGGCGCTGGAAAGCGCGATCGCCGAATATACGCGGCGCGAGCGCCGTTTCGGCGGCCTGGTTGCGAAAACCGGATCGTGACCGAGGGCGAAGCCGCGCCTGCGGCACCAGCCGAGCAGGGGTCGCGCAATCTCTTGATGCGGGTGCTTGCCGCCGTCGTGCTGGCGCCGATTGCGATTGCTATCGCGTGGGTAGGCGGATGGCTATGGGCGTTGCTGGTAATGCTCGCCACCATCGGCCTCTACGTGGAATGGCTTGTGATTGTCGGGCTGGCGCGCGAGCGGCGCGTAATCGTGCCTGGCGTTGCTGCGCTGGCCGTTGCCGGAATCTGCATGATCGCGGCACGGCTCGATGCCGCGCTGATCGTGCTTGCTATCGGTCTCATTGCCGTCGCGCTGTTGTCGCCCGAGCGGCGCAACTGGTCTGCAGCAGGATTTCTCTATGCCGCGGCGGCGCAAGTCGCCTCAGTGCTGGTGCGACACGATCCCGTCAATGGCTTTATGGTGTTGCTTTTCGTTCTCTTAGTGGTCTGGGCGGCCGATATCGGCGGCTATTTTGCTGGCCGCGGCATCGGCGGCCCAAAACTCTGGCCGAAAGTCAGCCCGAAAAAGACCTGGGCGGGCGCCATCGGCGGTTTTGCCGGCAGTCTGGCCGTGGCGGGGGCATTTGCCGTTGCCGGCGCCGGAAAAATGGTGCCCCTGCTGGCGTTAGCTGCGTTTCTGTCTGTGATTTCCCAGCTTGGCGATCTCTTCGAATCCGCGGTAAAGCGGCGTTTCGGCGTCAAGGATTCGAGCCACATCATTCCCGGCCATGGCGGGCTCCTGGACCGCCTGGACGGATTTGTCGCAGCGATCGTGGCGGCCGCGATTTTAGGGTTCTTGCGCGGTGGCGCCGATGGCGTCGGCCGCGGTCTTATGGTTTGGTGAGCTTATGAGCGCAGTTCCATTGCGTAACAACAAGGCCGCAGCTTCTGCCGCGCGCAGCGTGACGGTGCTCGGCGCCACCGGCTCCATCGGCGACAGCACGATGGATCTCTTGCGCGGCGCGCGCGAGCGCTACCGGGTCGAGGCGCTGACCGCCAACAGCAATGTTGAGGCGTTGGCAAAACTCGCCAGGGAATTCGGCGCGCGATTTGTCGCGATTGCCGATCCCGGCCGTCTCGGCGAGTTGAAGGATGCGCTGGCCGGCACCCGCACCGAATGCGGCGCCGGCGAGAGCGCAATCATCGAGGCGGCAGCGCGGCCTGCCGATTGGGTGATGGCTGCCGTCAGCGGTGCGGCGGGACTGAAGCCGGCGCTTGCCGCTGTCGATCGTGGGGCTGCCGTTGCGCTCGCCAACAAGGAATGCCTCGTTTGCGCCGGCGATTTCTTCATGCAGCGCGCCGCGAAAGCGGGCGCCTGCATCCTGCCTGCGGATTCCGAGCACAACGCGCTGTTCCAGGCGCTTTCTTCCGGCAATCGAGAAGAGCTTGTGCGCGTCATCATCACTGCTTCCGGCGGCCCCTTCCGCACCTGGGCGCCCGCCGACATCGAGCAGGCGACGCTGCAGCAGGCGCTGAAACATCCGAATTGGAGCATGGGCCAGAAAATCACCATCGATTCCGCGTCGATGATGAACAAGGGCCTCGAAGTGATCGAGGCATCGTATCTGTTCACGCTGACGCCGGATGAGATCGACGTGCTGGTGCATCCGCAGTCGATCATTCACGGCATGGTGGAATTCTCCGACCGCTCGGTGGTGGCGCAGCTCGGCACGCCCGACATGCGCATCCCGATCGCGCATTGCCTGGGCTGGCCCGATCGCATCGTCGGCCCGTCCGCAAAACTCGATCTTGCCAAGGTCGGCCAGCTCACCTTCGAGGCGCCGGATTTCGAGCGGTTCCCGGCATTGCGCCTTGCCTACGAAGCGTTACGTACAGGACGCGGCGCGACGACGGTCTACAACGCCGCCAACGAGATCGCGGTCGCCGCTTTCGTGGCCGGCAAGATCAGGTTCGGCGGCATCGCGCGTCTCGTCGAGGCGACGCTGAACGACTGGATTCGCACCGGCAATCGCGCGCCGCTGACGTCGGCGGACGATGCGATTTCCATTGACCACGCTGCTCGAAATAAGGCCGCCTCCCTATTGCCTCAAATTGCCTTAAAGGCATCCTAGAGGGTTAGGGTGGGGCCTTTTGGCCCTCGTCGAGGGGAACTGGATGTCTGATCTTTTGCTAAATAGTTTCAATACGTTGAGCCATGGGCTCATCGGCTATATCATCCCCTTTTTGTTCGTGCTCACGATCGTCGTGTTCTTCCACGAACTGGGTCACTTCCTGGTTGCCCGCTGGGCGGGCGTTAGAGTGTTAACGTTCTCGCTCGGCTTCGGCCCGGAACTGTTCGGTTTCAACGATCGGCACGGCACCCGCTGGAAGGTTTCGGCGATTCCGCTCGGCGGCTATGTTAAATTCTTCGGCGACGATACTGAGGCCTCGACGCCCTCGGCCGAAGCGCTCGCCGGCATGACGGCGGAAGAGCGCGAGGGAAGCTTCCATCACAAGAAGGTCGGACCGCGCGCAGCGATCGTAGCTGCAGGTCCGTTTGCGAACTTCCTGCTCGCGATCGTGATCTTCACCTGCCTGTTCACGTTCTTCGGCAAGCCGAGCACAAGCGCGCGCGTCGACAAGGTCGAGGTAGGTAGCGCCGCCGCTGCTGCCGGCTTTCAGGTCGGCGATGTCGTGACCGCGATCGACGGCAAGCCGATCGGAAGTTTTGTCGACATGCAGCGCTACGTCAGTGTGCGCGCCGGCGAGAAGCTGACCTTCACCGTCAAGCGCGGCAATGACACGATCAAGCTCGAAGGCACGCCGCAACTGCGCGAGACGAAGGATCCGTTCGGCAATGTGCACAAGTCCGGCGTGCTCGGGCTCACCCGCGAGACGTCGGCGGGCGAGGTCACGACGGAACGGGTTGATCCTGCGACCGCGCTGTGGCTGGGCGTCAAGGAAACCTGGTTCGTCATCGACCAGACGCTGTCCTATGTCAGCAATATCTTCCGCGGCCGCGCCAGCGCCGACCAGATTGGCGGCCCGATTCGAATCGCCCAAATTTCCGGTCAGGTCGCGACCCTCGGGATCATCCCGCTGCTGCACTTGGCGGCCGTGCTCTCCATTTCGATCGGGCTCTTGAACCTGTTTCCCGTCCCCTTGCTGGATGGCGGTCACCTTTTGTTCTATGCAGCCGAGGTAATCCGGGGGCGCCCGCTGTCGGATCGCGCCCAGGAATATGGCTTCCGCGTCGGCCTCGTTCTGGTCCTGATGCTGATGGTTTTCGCATTTTACAACGATTTCCATCAGGTTCCATGGCTCAGGAATCTGTTTGGCTGAGCGGGCGCCCGCCCGCGGCACTCAGAAGAGGCTTTTTTGTGACGTTGCCGATGGGCAACGTGTTGGAATGAAAATGGAATTGTGCGGCGTCAGAACGTTTGCCCCCCCGGCAAAATTGGCTACAAGCAACGCAACAGGTTGGGAATCTGCCGGTCCCCTGGGGGTTGTGGGGCCGGCATTGGAATGACAAGGGCGCGTGGCGCATGAAGTTTGGAATGCGAGTACGGGGGGGTGTGCTGGCCGCCCTGATCATGTTCGCCGTGCCGGTTGGCGCCACGCTGACGACGCTTGCGTCATCACCGGCGGCTGCCCAGACGGTTGCCGCGATCGTGGTCGAGGGGAACCGCCGCGTCGAAGTCGAGACCATCCGCTCCTATTTCCGCCCCGGTCCTGGCGGCCGGCTTGGCCAGGCGGAGATCGACAACGGCCTCAAGGCGCTGATTGAAACCGGCCTGTTCCAGGACGTCCGGATCAATACCCAGGGCGGGCGCATCATCGTCATCGTTGTGGAAAACCCTGTCATCGGCCGCATCGCCTTCGAGGGCAACAAGAAGGTCAAGGACGATCAGCTGTCGGCTGAAATCCAGTCCAAGCCGCGCGGCACCTTCTCACGCCCGATGGTGCAGTCGGATGCGCAGCGCATCACCGAGATCTACCGCCGCTCCGGCCGCTATGACGTGCGCGTCACGCCCGAGATCATCGAGCAGCCAAACAACCGCATCGACCTCGTCTTCACCATCGTCGAGGGCTCCAAGACAGGCGTGCGGTCGATCGATTTCGTCGGCAACGTCGCTTATTCGTCCTATCGCCTGCGCGACATCATCAAGACGCGCGAATCGAACCTGCTGAGCTTCCTCGGCGGCGCCGACGTCTACGATCCGGACCGGGTCGAGGCCGACCGCGACCTGATTCGCCGCTTCTATTTGAAGAACGGCTATGCCGACGTGCAGGTGATCGCGGCGCTGACCGAATACGATCCGGAGAAGAAGGGTTTTCTGGTCACCTTCAAGATCGAGGAAGGCCAGCAGTACCGCGTCGCCTCCGTGAACTATGTCTCGTCGATTCCGGCGTTCGACGCCAACGTGCTGCGGCAATATTCGCGTGTCAGCGTCGGCGGCACGTACAATGCCGAGGCGCTGGAGAAGTCGATCGAGGAAATGCAGATCGAAGCCTCGCGGCGCGGCTATGCCTTCGCGGTGGTGCGTCCGCGCGGCGACCGCAATTTCGAAGCGCATACCGTGTCGATCACCTTCGCCGTCGACGAAGGCCCGCGCACCTATATCGAGCGCATCAACATCCGCGGCAACACCCGTACCCGCGATTACGTGATCCGCCGCGAATTCGACCTCTCCGAAGGCGACGCCTATAACCGCGCGCTGGTGGACCGCGCCGAGCGGCGCTTGAAGAACCTCGACTTCTTCAAGACCGTGAAGATTTTGACCGAGCCGGGCTCATCGAGCGACCGCGTGATCCTGATCGTCGACCTCGAAGAAAAATCCACCGGCGACTTCTCGGTCTCGGGCGGTTATTCGACCAGCGACGGTGCGCTCGCCGAAGTCTCTATCTCCGAGCGCAACTTCCTCGGCAGAGGCCTGTACGCCAAGGCCGCGGTGACCTACGGCCAATATGCGCGCGGCTACACGCTATCGTTTGTCGAGCCCTATCTGCTCGATTACCGCGTGGCGCTCGGCTTGGACCTCTATCAGCGCCAGCAGCTCGCCAACAGCTACATCTCCTACGGCACCAAGACGTTCGGCTTCAGCCCGCGGCTCGGCTTTGCCCTGCGCGAGGATCTGGCGCTGCAGCTGCGCTACTCGATCTACCAGCAGGAAATCCAGCTGCCCTCCTCGCTGGCGAACTGTAACAACGACCCGAACAATCCTACGCTGGCTTTCAACCCGACGCCGGCTTTCGTGAATTCGGTTGGGCAGTGGCCGAACGGAACGGTGAACGGCGTCACTGACCCGTCAGGCGTGGGCCTGTGGTGCTTCAGCGACGGCGAGGCCTCGTTGCCGGTCCGCAAGGAATTGCAGAGCGGCAAGGTGCTGACCTCGGCGCTCGGCTACTCGCTCGTCTACAACACGCTCGACAACAACAAGAACCCGACCGACGGCCTGCTGATCGATTTCAAGCAGGATTTCGCCGGCGTCGGCGGCGACGTCACCTATCTCAAGAGCGCAGGCGACCTGAAGTACTACACGCCGCTGGTTTCCGACATCGTCGGCTTGATCCACCTGCAGGGTGGTGTGCTCACTAAGGTGGGCCAGGACCTGCGCATGCTCGACCACTTCCAGATGGGTCCGAACCTAGTCCGCGGCTTCGCGCCGAACGGCATCGGTCCGCGCGCGATCAATCCGTTCACCTCAAACGACGCACTCGGCGGCACCAAATATTGGGGCGCCTCGTTCGAGTTGCAGATGCCGTTCTGGTTCCTGCCCAAGGAAGTCGGCCTGAAGGGCTCGGTCTATGCGGATGCAGGCAACCTGTATGACTACCAGGGACCGACGACTTGGGCCTATACCGGCGAAATCACAACGCCCGCCAACTCGAATTGCACGCCGCCGACCAAGCCCGGCATCGTCCCCGCCAATCCCGGCACTTGTACTGGGCTGATCTACGATAACGGCAACGTAGTCCGCACCTCGGTCGGTGTGGGTCTGATCTGGGCCTCGCCGTTCGGTCCGCTGCGCTTCGACTACGCCGTCCCGCTCACCAAGGGACAGTTCGACCGCGTCCAGCAGTTCAAGTTCGGCGGCGGCACGTCTTTCTAAGTGGACTTTGGTGTGATTGGGTACGCCCGGCGCAAGCGGGCGTACCCGTAAACCGCGACCGGGATGCGGCTTTAAAGCCCCGGAAGCGGGTTCTGGTGCGGTCATTTGCCGGACCGCGACGGGTGATATGGCGCAGCCGACATTCTTCCAGAAACCTTCTCCGACGACGTTGGCCGACGTTGCTGCGCTGGCGAAGGCCACGCTAGCCGATCCCTCACGCGGGGGGCAGGAGGTCAGGGGGCTCGCCTCGCTCGACGAGGCCGGCCCAAGGCATCTGACCTTCTTCGATAACCTCAAATATGCCGATCAGCTCGCCGCCTCCAAGGCTGGCGCGTGCCTGGTCAGCGACCGCTTTGCCGCGCGGGTGCCTGCCCATGTCGCGGTGCTGAAGGCTGCCCAGCCGTTCCGCGCTTTCGTGCGGATCGCGCGGGAATGGCATGGCGATGCGCTGCGCCCGCAATCCTGGGTCGGCAATGACGGCATCGCGCCTTCCGCCATCATCGATCCCACGGCGCGCCTGGAGGACGGCGTGGTGGTCGATCCGCTGGCGGTGATCGGCCCCGAGGTCGAGATCGGCGCGGGCACCGTGATCGGGGCGGCCGCGGTGATCGGACCCGGCGTGAAGATCGGCCGCGACTGCAATGTCGGCGCCCATTGCGCCATCCAGGTCGCGCTGATCGGCAACAACGTGCTGATCCATCCCGGCTGCAGCATCGGCCAGGATGGCTACGGCTTCGTTTTCTTCGGACCAGAGGGACATCTGAAGGTGCCGCAGACCGGCCGCGTCCTGATCCAGGACGATGTCGAGATCGGCGCCGGCACCACCATCGACCGTGGCAGCCTGCGCGACACGGTCATAGGCGAGGGCACCAAAATCGACAATCAGGTCCAGATCGGCCACAATGTGACCATCGGCAGGCATTGCCTGCTCGCGGCCCAGATCGGGCTCGCGGGCAGCCTGACGATCGGTGACAACGTGTCGATCGGAGCGAGAGCCGGACTCAACAACCACATAACGATCGGCGATGGCGCACAGATCGCGGCGACCAGCGGGGTGATGGATGATATTCCCGCAAACCAGCGTTGGGGCGGCCATATTGCCCGGCCGGCCAAGCAATGGTTCCGGGAGGTCAAGACGCTTGAACGCCTGGCGCGCGAGAGCTCAGCCCATCTCAAGGGCGAGGGGAAGGAGTGATGGAGGAAGCACCGGTTCTGTTCGATGTCGTCAACATCGAGGATATCCTGCAGACGTTGCCGCATCGCTATCCGATGCTGCTGATCGACCGTGTGATCAACGTCCGGAAAGACTACAGCGGCATCGGCGTCAAGAACGTCACCTTCAACGAGCCGTGCTTTCTCGGGCACTTTCCCGATCGCCCGGTCTATCCGGGCGTCATGATGATCGAGGCCATGGCGCAGACTGCCGGCGTGATCGGCATCCGCTCGAACCCCGGCACCAAAAAACCCCGCGCCGTGTATTTCCTCACCGTCGACAAATGCAAATTCCGCAAGCCCGTGATCCCCGGTGACACCATCGAGTACCACTTGCGCCTGATCGGCCGGCGCAAGGCGATGTGGTGGTTCCACGGCGACGCCAAGGTCGACGGGCAGGTGGTTGCGGAAGCCGATGTCGGCGCGATGCTGTCCGACTGACTGACATGAAGAAGATCGATCCGACCGCGCGAATTGAGGACGGCGCCGTGATTGGCGACGGCACTACCATCGGCCCTTATTGCGTGATCGGCGCCAATGCCGTGATCGGCGAGGGCTGTACGCTGGCCTCGCACGTCACCGTCAGCGGGCATACGACGATCGGCGCCGATTGCGTGATTTCGCCGTTCGCGGCGCTTGGCGGTCCGCCGCAGGATCTGAGCTACAAGGGCGAACCTACGCGGCTGGAAATCGGCAATGGCTGCATCATCCGCGAGGGCGTGACCATGAATGTCGGCACGGTCAAGGGCGGCGGGCTGACGCGCGTCGGCGACCGCGGGTTTTTCATGAACAACAGCCATGTCGGCCATGATTGCACGGTCGGCGATGACGTGATCTTCGCGACCTCAGCCACGCTCGGCGGCCACTGCGAGATCGGCGACTTCGTCTATATCGGCGGGCTGTCGGCGGTGCACCAGTTCACGCGGGTCGGGCCGCAAGTGATGATTGGCGGCGTTTGCGGCGTGCGCGGCGACGTCATTCCGTTTGGCCTCGCCAACGGCCAGTATGCCGTGCTCGAGGGCCTCAACATCATCGGCATGAAGCGCCGAAAGTTCACCAAGCAGCGCCTTGCCACCGTGCGCGCCTTCTATCAAAAGCTGTTTCACGGTCCCGGCATCTTTGCCGAGCGTCTGGAGTCCGTGCAGCCGATGGCCTCGGAAGATCCGGCGATTGCGGAAATTCTGGCCTTCATTGCCGAAGCCAAGCATCGCGCGCTTTGCCTGCCGGCCGACACCGGCAATCGTCAGCAGTAAACGGGGGCAGCCGCAGGCCATGACATCAGCGGCTAACCTCTCTTCGCCGGTAGGCATCGTCGCGGGCGGCGGCAGCATGCCGTTCGCGGTTGCGGATTCCCTGACGTCGCGCGGGATCGGCGTCGTGCTCTTTCCCCTGAAAGGCTTCTGCGATCCGGCCCGCGTCGCGCGCTTTCGCCATCGCTGGATCTATGTCGGCCAGATCGGCACGGCCAAGAAATTGCTCCGCAGCGAAGGTTGCCGCGACATCATCTTCATCGGCAGCATGTCGCGGCCCGCGCTGTCGGAAATCAGGCTCGACTGGGGCACGCTGCGCGTGATGGGCAATTTGATCGCCTCGTTCCGCGGCGGCGACGATCATCTGCTGTCGGGCGTCGGCCGCATCTTCGAGCAGGATGGCTTTCGCATGGTCGGCGTCAAGGACGCCGCGCCCGATCTTTTGATGCCCGCGGGATGCGTTACCCGCGCGGCGCCAGATGGCGACGCATCGGCGGATATCGCCAAGGGCAGGGAAGTGCTGGCGGCGCTGAGCCCCTTCGACATTGGCCAGGCGGCGGTCGTGATCGACGGTCATGTCGTCGCCGTCGAAGACATCGAAGGCACCGACGGACTGCTGGCGCGCGTCGCGCGATTGCGCGAGGAGGGACGCATCCGTGCCAAGGTGGGCCGCGGCGTGCTGGTAAAGGTGCCGAAGAGCGGCCAGGATTTGCGCTACGACTTGCCGACTGTGGGCCCGCGCACCGTGGAGGGGGCGGCACGGGCTGGCCTCGCCGGCATCGCAGTGGCCGCCGAAAACACCATTGCGGCCGAGCCGCAGGCCATGATCGAGGCCGCCGACAAGGCCGGTCTGTTTGCCATCGGTGTTGCCTCGTGAGCCCGGCGCGTTCAAGCCCAAATGTCGGGCGAAAAATTTTCCTGGTCGCGACGGAAGAATCCGGCGACCGGCTTGGCGCCAACCTGATGAAGGTGCTGCGCCAGCGCCTTGGCGGCGCCGTGCAGTTCGAGGGCGTCGGCGGCCGCGCCATGGCGATCGAGGGGTTGGCTTCGCGCTTTCCGATCGAGGAACTATCCATCATCGGCTTTGCCGCTGTCGTCAGGCAATTGCCGGCGATTCTGCGGCGCATCCGCGAAACCGCGGAAGCCGTCGTCGCGGCGGCGCCCGATATCCTCGTCATCATTGACAGCCCCGACTTCACCCACCGCGTCGCCAAACGCGTGCGTGCCAGGGCGCCGCACATCCCGATCGTGGATTATGTCTCGCCGACGGTGTGGGCGTGGCGCCCGGGGCGGGCGCGCGCCATGAAGCCGTATATCGATCACGTGCTGGCGCTGCTGCCCTTCGAGCCGGCAGCCTATGAGGAACTGCACGGCCCGCCCTGCAGCTATGTCGGCCATCCCCTGACCGAGCAGATCGCCCAGCTCCGCCCCAATGCCGAAGAGCAGACGCGGCGCGAGCACAAGCCGCCGGTGCTTCTGGTCCTGCCTGGCAGCCGCCGCAGCGAGATCAGGCACCACATGACCGCCTTCGGGGTGACGCTGACGCGCCTGCAGGCGGAAGGCATCGCGTTCGAGGCGGTGCTGCCAACCATGCCGCATCTCGAGGTGGCGGTCACCGCCGCACTGAAAGACTGGAAAGTGCAGCCGCGCGTCGTCATTGGCGAGGAAGAGAAGCGCGCCGCATTCCGCATCGCGCATGCCGCGCTGGCCAAATCGGGCACGGTGACGCTGGAACTTGCGCTATCGGGCGTGCCGATGGTCGCGGCCTACCGCACTGGCGCGCTGGAGGCGTTCGTGGTGCGGCGGGCGATCCGGCTGAACACGGTGATACTGGCCAATATCGTGGTCGGCGAAAACGTCGTGCCGGAATTCCACCAGAGGGACGTGCGCTCGGAACGGCTGATGCCGCCGCTGCGCGATGTGCTGGGCGATACCCCGCTGCGGCGCAAGCAGGTTGAAGCCTTTGCCCGCATCGATGCCATCATGTCCACCGGCAATCAGCCGCCGAGCGTCCGCGCCGCCGAAATCGTGCTGGCGACCATGCGGAAGGCGCGCGCGCCTCACTAAAGCGCGATGAGACTGGGATTAATCGTCATCGCGCTTTGGGTTGTTGTTTGAGCATGATCTTTTCGGAAAACCGCTTCACACTTTTCCGGATCATGCTCTAGCCGTCCGGCCGCTTGTCCTCCGGCCATTCCGGCAATTGGTCCTTGGGGTCGTACCAGGGTGCGGCGTCGGACCGCCAGATGTGCACTTCGGCCGCGCAGAGATCGCTGTGTCCAGGCATCCCATTCGCAGCAGGATCGTTCCCGTTGCGGGGCGCTCGGCGACGATGTGCGAGCCGCACTGCGTGCAGAAGTAACGTGTCTTTCCCGGCGAGGATTCAAAGCCCCTGAGCAGGTGCTCGCCCCTGACCCAGCGAAAGCGGTCGCGCGGCACGTTGGTCACGGTCGAGAACGCCGAGCCGTGCGTCTTGCGGCAGGTCGCGCAATGGCAATGCACGATCGGGCCGGGTTCGGCATCGACCTCGTAGGTGACGCTTCCGCATAAACAGCTGCCGGCGAGCATGGTGCACCTCCCAAACAAAAATCCCGCCCAGGATATCCGATCCGGGGCGGGATTGCTGAATGCTTGCCTTAACGCTCGCCTTGGCCGCGCTTACTTCCGGTTGTCCATCTGCACGTAGTCGCGGTGGGCGACGCCGGTGTAGAGCTGGCGCGGTCGGCCGATCTTCTGATGCGGATCCTCGATCATCTCGCTCCACTGGCTGATCCAGCCGACGGTGCGGGCGACCGCGAACAGCACGGTGAACATCGAGGT
>Ga0081455_10005181_pt1 | contig 14348 bp, 15 predicted proteins | sample TabmetS3T2R1_FD_70207 | JGI IMG/M metagenome (GOLD analysis project Ga0081455, IMG submission 70207) | Tabebuia heterophylla rhizosphere microbial communities from the University of Puerto Rico - S3T2R1 | ecosystem: Host-associated > Plants > Roots > Rhizosphere ... | reverse complement strand
GCCGCTCCGACGGTGGCCTGGACTGCGGCGGCCACGCCGAAGGCGATCCCGTAGCCGAATAGCAGATCCAGCTTGGTCACCGGCGTCGTGAAGAGCCGTTCGAGGGTTCCGGTCGTACGTTCGCGGAGCATCGCGATGCTCGTGATCAGGAACATGATGATGAACGGGAAGATCCCGAGCATGATCAGCCCGACCCGGTCGAAGGTCAGCGGGGCGTTCTCGTACATGAAGTAGACGATGGTGATCAGAACGACCGGGACGACCAGCAGCAGGGCGATGGTCCGTCGGTCGTGCTCGAGCTGGCGCAGGATGCGACGAGTGGTGCTGACCAGGATGGGGGTCGACATCAGTTGTCTCCCTCCCCGTGCTCGCCGCGAGCCCGAATCAGCCAGAGGAACGCCTCGTCCAGGTCGTTTGTCCCCGCCTCGGTCTTGACGGCCTCGGGCGTGTCGTCGGCGATGACCTCACCCTCCCGGATCAGGATCAGCCGGTTGCAACGGTTGGCCTCGTCCATCACATGGCTCGACACCAGCAGCGTGCTGCCCTCGTTGGCCAGGTCGCGGAAGCTCTTCCACAGCTCGTCGCGAAGGACGGGGTCCTGCCCGACGGTCGGCTCGTCGAGGACGAGCACCTCCGGCCGGCTCACCAAGGCGGCGGCCAGTGAGGCCCGGCTGCGCTGACCGCCGGACAGCGTGGAGACCAACTGATCGGCCTGGCCAGCCAGTCCGACCCGCTCGGTCGCCTCGTCGGCCTCGGTGGCGCCGAGTCGGTAGAGGCTCGCGAAGTAGCGGGTGTTCTCCTTGACGGTCAGGTCGGCGTAGACGCTGGGCGCCTGCGTGACGTACCCGATCTTGTGCCGCAGCGTGCTCGAGCCGGCCGGCTCGCCGAGCACGGTGACCTCACCGGACTTGACGATCTGCACGCCCATGACGGCCCGCATCAGCGTCGTCTTGCCGCTGCCGCTCGGGCCGAGCAGCCCGGTGACGCTGCCCCGGGGGATCAGGGCGTCGATCCCGTGGAGCACTTCCTTCGTTCCCCGCTCGACCACGAGGTCGCGGACCTCGATCGCGGTTTCCATGTCATCGACTCCTCGCGCCGCTAATTCAACAAGTGATGAACTCAATGCTAGGTGAATTTCGACCGGTCCACAAGATCCATTCGGTACGGAGCACCTGCCGGCGTCCTGGCCGGTCCTCTAACGTGGCGCTGAGGTCGTAGGCTCTCCACGCCGGTCAGGGCTCGCGAGCCGGGAAGATGGAGGGGATGAGGTGCTGCGTCGGACTTTGCTCGCCCTGTCGCGGAGCGAGCAGCTCAAACGCGCGGTGGCGACCCTGCCCGTGTCGAGCAGCGTCGTCGCCCGATACGTACCCGGTGAGGCCACCGAGGACGCGGTGAGCGCCGCCGCCGATCTGGTCAAACAGGGTCTGGCGGTCAGCCTCGACCATCTCGGCGAGGACACCCTGGATCGCGCGCAGGCCGATGCCGCCGTCGCGGCGTACGTGGAGGTGCTGGCCGCGCTTTCGGACGCCGGGCTGACGCCGAACGCCGAGGTGTCGGTGAAGTTGTCGGCGGTGGGCCAGGCACTGCCCGGCGACGGCGATCGGATCGCGCTCGACAACGCCCGGCGGATCTGTCAGGCCGCGGCCAATGCGGGGACTGTCGTCACGCTCGACATGGAGGACCACACGACGACCGACTCGACGCTGCGGATCCTCGGCCGGCTACGGCCGGACTTCCCCGACACGGGAGCGGTGCTCCAGTCGTACCTGAAGCGGACCGAGGGTGACTGTCGCGACCTGGCGTACGCGGGATCGCGGGTGCGGCTGTGCAAGGGCGCCTACAACGAGCCGGCATCGGTCGCGTTCCAGGACAAGCACGAGGTCGACCTGTCCTATGTGCGGTGTCTCAAGGTCCTCATGCAGGGCAAGGGCTACCCGATGGTCGCCTCGCACGATCCACGACTGATCGCGATCGCGGCGCGGCTGGCCGAGGAGAACGGCCGAGCCGCCGGCGACTTCGAGTACCAGATGCTCTTCGGGATCCGGCCGAACGAGCAGCAGCGGCTCGCCGACGACGGCCACACCGTCCGGGTCTATATGCCGTACGGCGTCGAGTGGTACGGCTACCTGATGCGCCGGCTCGCCGAGCGGCCGGCCAACGTCGCCTTCTTCGTACGCTCGCTGCTCAGCAAGCGGTAAGGGCGCGACCAACCTGCCCCGACCTGCGATGATGAACCGCATGAGTTTGATAGCCGTACTCGGTGCCGGTGTCATGGGCGAGACGCTGGTCTCCGGGCTGTTGCGAGCCGGTCGGCAGGCCGGCGATCTGATCCTCAGCGAGCGCCGTCCGGAGCGCGCCGCCGAGTTGCGCGAACGCTACGGCGTCGAGGTGGTCGCCAATGCCGAAGCCGCCCAGAAGGCCGACACGCTGGTGCTGGTCGTCAAGCCGCAGGACATGTCCGATCTGCTCGACGAGATCGCGCCCCACCTGTCTAGTGACAAGCTCGTCGTGTCCCTGGCGGCCGGTATCACGACCGCCACGATCGAGGCCCGGCTCCCCGAGGGCGTCCCGGTCGTGCGGGTGATGCCCAACACCCCGGCGCTCGTCGACGAGGGCATGGCGACGATCTCCCGTGGGAGTCACTGCGACGAGCCGCACCTCGCCGAGGCCGAGGCTCTGCTCAGCGCCACCGGCAAGGTGATGCGGGTGCCCGAGCAGCAGCAGGACGCCGTCACGGCGATCTCCGGAACCGGGCCGGCGTACATCTTCTTCGTCGTCGAGTCGATGATCGAGGCCGGCGTGCACCTCGGCCTGCCGCGCTCGACCGCCACCGAGCTGGCCGTTCAGACCGTGGTCGGATCGGCGAAGCTGCTGCGCGAGACCGGTGAGCATCCGGTCGTCCTGCGGGAGCGGGTCACCTCACCTGGCGGCACGACGGCGGCGGCGATCCGCGAGCTCGAGGACCACAAGGTACGAGCCGCGTTTCTCACCGCCCTCGAGGCCGCCCGCAACCGTTCCCGCGCCCTGGCCGCCGGTCAGCCGGAGTAGGCGCGGCCACGGCCCGCCCGTCGCGTCACTCGCTTACCACGTTCTCGTGGTATGTGCGCACTCTGCATGGCGCGCAACCCATGCAGAGTGCGCCCAGGCCGTGCAGAGTGCGGCGGACGCCTGGACAGCCCGTCGTCAGCCGACGCCGATCGCCTGCCGAGCCCGACGCAGTACGACCCGCGCCCGCTCCGACGCGCGGGCAGCTCCGTCCGCGAGTACGCCGTCGACGTACTCCGGATCGGCCGCGAGCTCGGCGTACCGCTTCTGGATCGGGCGGAGCGTGTCGATGACGACGTCGGCCACCGCGCGTTTCAAGGCGCCGTAGGAGTCGTATCCGCTCGCGATCCGGGTCGGATCGGGCTCGTCGGTGCAGCAGGCGAGGATCTCGAGCAGATTGGCGATCCCGGGCTGGGTGCCGGGGTCGTAGCGCACCGCACCGCCGCTGTCGGTGACCGCCCGCATCACCTTGCGGCGGACGACATCCGGCGCGTCGAGCATCCGGATCACCCCGGCGGCATCGTCCGGGTCCGACTTGCTCATCTTCCTCGTCGGGTCCGCCAGGTCGGCGATCCGGGCGCCGATCGCCGCCCGCGCCAGCTGCGGCACGACGAACGTCTCGCCATATTGCGTGTTGAACCGGATCGCCAGATCGCGGGCCAGCTCGACATGCTGATCCTGGTCGCCGCCGACGGGCACGACGTCGGTGTCGTAGAGCAGGATGTCCGCGGCCATCAGACAGGGATAGGTGAACAGGCTCGCCCGGGTCCGCGGGCGGCCACCCTTCTCCTTGAACTGGATCATCCGGCGCAGCTCGCCGACGTAGGCCGTGCACTCGATGAGATAGGCGAGCTCGGCATGCTCGCGGACGTCCGACTGCACGAAGACCGTGGATCGCTTCGGGTCGATGCCGCTGGCCAGGAACAGCATCGCCGTCTCGCGGGTCAGACTCCGCAATCGATCCGGGTCGTGCGGCGTGGTCAGGGCATGCAGGTTCGACACGAAGTACGTGCCGTCCCCTCCGGCGTCTTCGCGGTCGCTGTTCGCGTCTGCGCGGGCTGGTTCGCCTCCGGCAAACCGTTTCAGCGCGCCGAGGTAGTTGCCGAGCGTGAGACTGCCGCTCGGAGTGATACCGCTGAGGATGCGAGACATGGGTTCCTCCGGTGGTTCGGGCCTCGACCGGAGTTCGTACACAAACGACCGCCTGCGTCGAGGCGGTCGGGATCGAGATTGCGTAGGTGATCGGGTGGCCGCCACTCAGGCGGTCCACCACGCGGTCACTCGTACGCAACTCATGAGTCAATTGTAGGCGAAGTAGGGTGCCGATATGACGGGTTCTGCGTGCATGGTCTTCGATCCGGAGCTGACGCAGTACAACTTCGGCCCGACCCACCCGCTGAACCCGGTCCGGGTCGATCTGACCGTCCGGCTCGCCGAGGCGCTCGGCGTGCTCGGCGACGGACGCCTGCCGATCGCACCGGCACCGGTGGCCGACGAGCAGCTGATCGCGACCGTGCACACCAAGGACTACATCGCTGCCGTCGGCGCGTGTAACTCACCGGCCGACCGGGATTTGAGCCACGGCCTCGGCACCGAGGACAACCCGACCTTCGCCGACATGCATCGGGCTTCGGCGCACGTCGTCGGGGCCAGCGTCGAGGCGGCACGTCAGGTCCTCAGCGGCGACGTGGTGCACGCCGCCAACATCGCCGGCGGGCTCCATCACGCGATGCCCGACCGCGCCAGCGGATTCTGCGTCTACAACGACGTGGCGGTCGCGATCAGGTGGCTGCTCGACCAGGGCGTCGGCCGGATCGCCTACGTCGACGTCGACGTCCATCACGGCGACGGGGTGCAGGCCGTGTTCTACGACGACCCTCGCGTGCTGACGATCAGCCTGCACGAGAGTCCGATGACGCTGTTCCCCGGCACCGGAATGCCGACCGAGTCGGGTGGTCCGGACGCCCAGGGGAGCGCGGTCAACGTGGCACTGCCGCCGGGCACGTCCGACGCCGGCTGGCTCCGGGCGTTCCATGCCGTGGTCCCGCCACTCGTACGCGAGTTCGCTCCCGATGTCCTTGTGACCCAGCACGGGTGCGACTCGCACAGCGAGGATCCGCTGGCCCATCTGCAGCTCAGTGTCGACGGTCAGCGAGCCTCCTATCTTGCGCTGCATGAGCTGGCCCACGAGGTATGCGACGGACGCTGGGTCGTCACCGGTGGCGGCGGCTACGCCCTGGTCGACGTGGTGCCGCGGGCGTGGACCCATCTGCTCGCCGCAGTGTCTGATCGGCCTTTGGATCCGCGGACACCCATTCCCGAGGTGTGGCAGGCCCATGTCCGCTCGCTGATCGGCCGTTCCGGCCCGGCGACCATGACCGACGACCGGCCGACCGACTATCGCGACTGGAGCGACGGCTACGACCCCGGCAGCGCCCTCGATCGGGCCGTTCTCGCCACCCGGACCGAGGTCTTCCCGCTGAATGGTCTCGATCCGATGCCTTGATCGGTCCCGATTTGCCGACAGGACTTTCCCATTCGCACCATCAGGCACTACTCTCACGCCAGTACCCGTGTGTCGTCATGCCGGAAGGGAAGCCGGTTCGACACACGATGATTTGGGAAGAACGGTGTGCCATGGCCTCGTCGAGCGGGCAGGACGGCAACGTATCCGAAGTCAAGTTCCTCACCGTCGCGGAAGTGGCTTCGACGATGCGGGTGTCGAAGATGACGGTGTACCGGCTGGTCCACAGCGGTGCACTCGAAGCGGTGCGGGTGGGCCGCTCGTTCCGGGTCCCTGAGCGCGCCGTCCAGGAGTACCTCCGCAAGTCCTACTTCCAGGCCGGCTGACCCCGAGATTTCGCTGTCAGGGACGAGGTACGGCTACGCTTGAGCGTCTGGCTGCTGCCGGATCTCGTACCAGTGAAGGGTGAACCGTGGGCTCGGTTGTCAAGAAGCGCCGCAAGCGCATGTCCAAGAAGAAGCACCGCAAGCTGCTGAAGAAGACGCGCGTGCAGCGTCGTCGCCTCGGCAAGTAGTCCGCATCCGCAGCTGATTTTTCCGGCGTCGTACTCTGGCGCCGAAGGCCAAGCCCGCAACACACGTAGGGGATACGGATGGGTCGCGTTGCGCTGGTAACCGGAGTCTCGAGTGACCTCGGTGCCCGTACCGCACGTTCGCTTGCCGCCGAGCCCGAGCTCGACAAGGTTGTCGGAGTCGACCTCGTCCCGCCCCGGTTCCAGTTGGACGGCGTGAAGTTCGTCCGCGCCGACATCCGCAACCCGGTCGTGGGCAAGGTGCTCGCGGTCGAAGAGGTCGACACGGTCGTCCACCTCGCCGTGCGACCGTCCTCGGGCCGCGGTGGCCGCTCGTCGATGAAGGAGACCAACGTCATCGGCACGATGCAGCTGCTCGCCGCCTGTCAGCGGGCCGCCGGCGTCCGCAAGCTCGTGCTCAAGTCTTCGACCGAGGTCTACGGCGCGTCGCCGCGCGATCCGGCCATGTTCACCGAGGACATGGCGCCCCGGCGCTCGCCCCGCAGCGGCTATGCCAAGGACACCGTCGAGGTCGAGGGCTACGTCCGCGGCCTGGCGCGCCGGCGACCGGACATCCAGGTCACCACCTTGCGGATGGCCCGGCTGCTCAGTCCGCAGCTCGACACCCCGCTCGGCCGCTACCTGCGGATGCCCGCGATTCCGACCGTGCTCGGATTCGACCCGCGACTCCAGGTGCTCCACGACGACGACGCTCTCGCCGTCCTGCATCGGGCCGTGATCAACGACATCGCCGGCACCTTCAACGTCGCCGGCATCGGGATCGTCATGCTCTCGCAGGCGGTCCGGCGGCTCGGACGTCCGACGATCCCGGTGCCGCAGTTCGGTCTGTCGACCGTCGGACAGCTCGTCGCTCGCACCGTACGGGTCGACATCCCGCCCGACCTCGTGGAGTTCCTGACCTACGGCCGTGGCGTCGACACCACCGCCCTGGTCGACACCTTCGGCTACCGGCCCAAGCACTCGACGGCCGAGACGTTCGAGGAGTTCGCTTCTGGGGTACCCACCGGGATGCTCAACGCCGATCGCATCCGTTCCGTGGAATCCAGGCTCACCGCGCTGACCCGGACGGGAGGTGGCCGTGACTAGTCCAGGCTCGGACGGAGCCAACGTCATTCCGCTCGGTGTGCGGGGCCGACCCGGCCGCGGCTCCGGCCACGCAAAGCCGTCGGCAGCCGCGCGATCCGTGGCCGGACAGCAGTCGCCACCCGAGCCGCCGCCCCACGTAGACGATCCGTCACTCAGGCCGCGACGATCCGCAGCCGACGACAGTGACGTGACCGCTGACCTGTCGGCGGATCGTCGGAGCCTGAGTGACGGATCGTCTCGGCAGTCCGGGGTTCCCGTCACCGAGATCGCTTCTGCCGTCGCTGGTGCCGCGCAGCAGGTGTTCGGGGACGATTGGGAGCGCCGGGCGGCCGAGCTGCTCGCGTTCTGCCGTCGGCGCCTGACCGGCGACTACGTCGTCGACGAGTTCGGCTTCGACCCCGAGCTGACCAGCCGTTTCCTCATGACCGCCCTGCGTCCGATCGCGACCAAGTGGTTCCGGGTCGAGGTGCGTGGCATCGAGAACATTCCCGACGAAGGTGGCGCGCTCGTGGTCGCCAACCACTCGGGGACGATCCCGATGGACACGCTGATGACGATGCTGACCGTCCACGACCACGCGGATCGTTATCTTCGGCCGCTCGGCGCCGACCTGGTGTTCACGATGCCGTTCGTGTCGGAGCTGGCGCGCAAGGGCGGCGCGACCTTGGCCTGCAATGCCGATGCCGAGCGGATCCTGTCCCAAGGCGAGCTGGTCGGCGTGTGGCCCGAGGGCTTCAAGGGCATCGGCAAGCCCTACTCCGAGCGCTACAAGCTGCAGCGGTTCGGCCGTGGCGGCTTCGTCACGGCGGCGATCCGTACCGGGGTCCCGATCGTGCCGTGCTCCATCGTCGGCGCCGAGGAGACCTACCCGCTGATCGGCAACATCCCGTCGCTGGCCCGGCTGCTCGGCGTCCCTTACGTTCCGATCACGCCGTTCTTCCCCTGGCTCGGTCCGCTCGGCCTCGTACCGCTGCCGAGCAAGTGGCTCATCGAGTTCGGCGAGCCGATCCGCACCGACGCCTACTCCGACGGTGCCGCCGACGACCCGATGCTGATGTTCAACCTCACCGACCAGGTCCGCGAGACGATCCAGCAGACCCTGCACAGCCTGCTCGTCGCCCGCGATCGCATCTTCCTCTGACGCGGCGCCCACGCGGCTCGGCCTCGCAGCCGGGTGACCTACAGACCGTTCAGGCTCTTGAGCAGGTCGTTGACCGGATCGGTGATCGGGGCGAGCAGGCCGCCCACGCCGTCCTTGGTGTCGTTCGGCTTCGACTCATCCGGCTTGCGGCCGCCGCCGGTGAGGTCCTCGGTCGTGTCCTCGAGGTCGTCGACGATGCCGCCGTCCGAGTTGGGCCCGCCATCGGCGTGGGAGTCATCTCCGCCGGAGGGTGACGTCGCGTCGTCGGACGACGGGCCGGACAGCGGATCGTCTGGAAGGAGCGGAAGATCGGCGTCGCGCGGGACGTCCTCGCGGGACGTGTCCAGCGAGTTGCCGTCGATCTCCCGGTGCTTCTGCCCGGATGCTTCCGCGGTCGGCGATGACGGGTCGGACTTGTCGAGGACATAGGCCACGGCATTCAGCAGCTCACCGTCGACGTTCACCGGCGGTGCGCCATCGCCGCAGGTCGGACACACTCCGACCGCCGTGGAGTCCAGTCCGCTGACGGCTCGGGCGGCGTCGGCGTACTCGGTCGCCGCCGCCCGCGGCATCGCATAGGCGAGGTTCTGGAGCCGCTGGGCCGAATCGGCGGTGAATCTGCGGACGTCCTCGATGTCCTCCTGCGAGCCGCCCTGGCCGTAGGAGTCGAGGAGCAGGTCGCCGCCGGCGTTGGCCTCCTCGGTGAAGTCGGCCAGCGTGTTAGCGATCAGGTCATCGGCGTCGGGGTTGGAGCCGTTGGCCAGTGCCTCGACCTCGGCGAGACGGGTCGCCGCGTGGTCGAGCAGCGCGCGGCCCTCGCCGGCGCCCTCGTGCAGCATGAGCTCGACCCGCTCGGTCCCGCGCTTGACCGGATAGAGCATGTCGCCAGGCATCGACTGGGCGCTCGCGGCGACCAGGCCGAACGACCCGCCCACGACGACGAAGGCCGTGGCGGCCGCGGTCAGCCGGCGACGTACCCGCACCTGCGCCGGCGCCCGATGGTGTGGCGCCGCCGCGGTCTCCGGCGCAGCCGACTCGGCCGCGCTCGGCAGCTCGTCGGCTGCTGCCGCCATCAGCTGGGAGCGCAGATCGGCGACGAACTCCGGCCGCGCCGTTCGCACGGGCATCTCACGCACCCGAGCGGCGATGTCGACGAGTTCGCGTACCCGCTCGGAAGGGTCGGCGGCTCGGCCGCTGGGCGGGTTTCCATCCACAGCGGCCGCGAATGCCTCGACGTCGCGGCGCGACAGTCGCGATCTCATCGGATCAACCTCGAGGACGAAGTGCTACGCAGTGTTGCCGATGACAACGATCCCCAGGCATCGGAGGTTACGGCGGGCGTCATCGCAGATCCTCGGGCAGGTACTTGGCCAGGTTGCGGATGGCACGCAGCTGAAGCTGCTTGACCGCTCCCTCGCTGCGGCCGAGGGCCGTGGCCGTCTCGGCGATGGTCAGGCTCTGGCAGAACCGCATCACCAGGCAGTCCTGCTGCTCGGGAGCGAGTTGATGCAGCGCCTTGACCAAGACTTCGCTGGTCAGCGCGGCGACCGCCCCCTCCTCCGGGCCCGCGGTGTCCGCGGCTCGCTCGGGGAGCTCGTCGGCCACGACCTCCAGCCGGGACCGGCTCGACTTGTAGTGGTCGGTCACCAGGTTGCGGGCGATCGTCGTCAGCCAGGCCCCGAAGTCCTTGCCCTGCCAGCGGAACGAACTGATGCCGCGGAGCGCACGGAAGAACGTCTCGCTCGTGAGGTCGTCGGCCAGGCTGACGCTGGACAGCCGGAAGTAGAGGTAGCGGTGGATGCTGTCGACGTAGTGGTCGTAGAGCTGTCCGAAGGCTTCGGCGTCGCCCTTGCGGGCGAGGTCGACCAACGCCACGATGCGGTGCTGCTCGGCGTCGTCTCGAGGTTCGAGATCGCGCTCGCTGTCCGGCTCGAGCGTCGGCCGAGTGGGTCCGGGGCCGCCCTTGCCCGCCATCAGGACGGTCAGGACGGCATCACGCAGCCCAGCCAGGTCGTATGGCCCATAGACCAAAGGCCGGCTGGTCAGGCGCATTCTGCTCCCTCCACCCCGAGTCCGCCAGCGCGCTGGTCGGGGGCCCGCTCCGCGCGATACTACCTGCGCGTAAAGGTCTTGCCTACCGTGGATCTATGTACCGGTCTATGGCCTTTGCCGACGGCCGTCCCGCGCTCAGCGCAGGCGTCGCCGCAGTGCGAGTCCCGCGGCGATGCTTCCGGCGACGGCCCCGGCGATCCCGGCGGTGAATCCGCCGATCCGGGCGGCCTTGCGTCCGGTGCGGTAGTCCCGGATGCGCCAGCCCTTCGCCTTCGCGTGCGCCCGCAGCTTGGAGTCCGGGTTGACCGCGCACGGGTCGCCGACCAGGTTCAGCAGGGGCAGGTCGTTGTAGGAGTCGGAGTACGCCGAGCACTCGTCCAGGTCGAGACCCTCCCGCTCGGCCAGGGCCCGAACCGCCTCGGCCTTGGCCGGGCCGTGCAGCATGTCTCCGACCAGCCGGCCGGTGTAGACGCCGTCCTCGGACTCGGCGACCGTGCCCAAAGCGCCGGTCAGACCGAGCCGCCGGGCGATGATCCTGGCGATCTCGATCGGCGCCGCCGTGACCAGCCAGACCCGCTGGCCCTCGTCGAGGTGCAGTTGCGCGAGCGCGCGGGTGCCCGGCCAGATGCGGTGCGCCATCGCCTCGTCGAAGATCTCCTCGCCGATCTGCTCCAGCTCCTCGACCCGATGGCCGGCGATGAAGGCGAGCGCCGAGGCACGGGCGTCCGCGACGTGATCCTCGTCCTCGATCCCGATGATCCGGAAGTACGTCTGCTGCCAGGCCGCCTTGAGGATGTCGCGGGTCGTGAAGAACCGGCGGCGATGCATTCCGCGGGCCAGGTGGAACAGGGATGCGCCCTGCATGATCGTGTTGTCGACGTCGAAGAACGCACCGGCGGTCTGGTCCGGTGGCGGCAAGAGCGCGGATTCGACCTCGGCGGAGGCTGCTGAGGCCTGCCCAGCCAGCACGGAGCGCGCCCGCAGGTTTCGTGGCGGCTCGTACGTTTTCGGGCTCACGGCACTGAGCCTACGGCTCGGGCCCGCCGGCATGTCAGCAACTGTGGGGGCCATCGCGCGAATGGTGGCTGACAACTCGTCGGTAGGCCGTCCGGGTCGTATGCCAAACTGGCTTAGGTGACCTCGGTATCGGCCACACACTCGGAGAACTACTCCCCACTCCCTTATGCCAATGTCGCGGATCTGCTGCGGCAGCGGGCCGACGACCGGCCCGATCTCACCGCGATGGTCGAGGGCTACGGCGACGAACGCTCGGTGACCTGGTCCGAGCTGGAACGACGCGTCGACGCCTGTGCGCGAGCCCTCGCCGAGCTGGGTCTGGTGACGGGCCATCGGGTCGCGATCACGATGGTCAACGGTGTGGACTTCGTCACGGCGTACCTCGGTGTGCTTCGCGCCGGACTCACCGCCGTTCCGGCCAACCCGCGCGGGGCGACCGGGGAGCTGATGCGGATGCTCGCCGACTCGGGAGCCCGGATCGTGATCGGCGACGCCGAGACGGCGACGTTCGTACGGTCGGCGGTTTCGGGTCTCGAAGACGCGCTGCGCGGCGCCGACGACGAGCTGAGATCCCGGGCCAGTGTGCCGCGGATCGCGATTGCCGGCGGTGGTGCGGTCGACGGCGAGCTGGTGTTCGACGACCTGCTGTCCGGGGCCGGCCGTCCGGTCGTCAGCCCGGCCGATCCGGAGGCACTCGCCCTGCTGCTCTACACGTCGGGCACCAGCGGACGGCCGAGGGGGGCGATGCTGAGCCACCGCGCGTTGTTGGCCAACATCGCCCAGACCGCCGCGATCGAGCCGACGCCGATGCGGACCGACGACGTCGTCCTCGGCCTACTGCCCCTGTTCCACGTCTACGGACTCAACTGCGTGCTCGGCCAGGTGCTGACCCAGGGCGCCCGGATGGTGCTGCTCGACAGGTTCGACGCCGACGCCACGCTCGACCTCCTCGTACGCCACGAGATCTCCAACCTGCCGGTCGCGCCGCCAGTGATCGCGGCCTGGGCCGGCCGGGAGGATCTGCCGGACAAGCTGTCGGGCGTTCGTTTCGTGCTCTCCGGCGCGGCTCCGCTCGACCCCGATCTGGCCGAGGAGTTCGAGTCCGCCGCCGGCGTCACCGTGCATCAGGGATATGGCCTCACCGAGGCCGCGCCGGTCGTGACGTCGACACTCACCGCGGCCGAGGGTTCGGCGGTCCCCGGCTCGGTCGGGACCACCATCCCCGGGGTGGAGATCGAGATCCGAGACGGCAGCGGACGGCCGGTCGGGGGCGATGACCCGGCCGAGATCTGGGTGCGCGGCGACAATCTCTTCTCCGGCTACTGGCCGGACGGCGTCGACGGCCCCGACGACGACGGTTGGTACGCCACCGGCGACATCGGCGTGATCGCGCCGAGCGGCGATCTGATCCTGGTCGACCGGCTTCGGGAGCTCGTCATCGTGTCGGGCTTCAACGTCTATCCGACCGAGGTCGAAGAGGTGATCGCGGCGGTCCCCGGGGTCGCCGAGACGGCCGTGATCGGTGCACCTGACGAGGAGACTGGGGAGGCGGTCCAGGCATTCGTCGTCGCGACCGACGAGGCTGCGCCCGCCGAGGACATCGTCGACGAGGTCCGTACTCGCTGCGAGACCAGCCTGGCCCGGTTCAAATGGCCGAAGCGGATCACCGTGGTCGACGACCTGCCGCACTCGGCGACCGGAAAGGTCGCCAAGGGACGCCTGCGGGCCCAGGCGCGCCGAGACGCGTTGGGGCTCGGGTGACCGACCCGATGCCGCCTGACGAGGCACGGGTCGTGGTCTACGGCAAGCCCGGCTGCCATCTGTGTGACGACGCCTACACGATCGTCGAGCAGGTGTGCGCGGCCGTCGGCGCCCGTTGGCAAGCGGTGCAGATTCAGGACGATCCGGACCTCATGGCGCGCTATGGCGAGCAGATCCCGGTGACGTTCGTCGACGGGCGCCAGCACGACTTCTGGCGCGTCGACCCGGACCGGCTGCGCGCCGCGCTCGCCTGAGCGGTCGCCGCCGTGCGAGTACAGCCACGGGCCACGCCGCTCGATTTTGTTCTCACGTTCACAAAATCCTAGAGTGGGACCAGCCGCCGTCCCGTCCGGACGAATCCGTACCCCTCAGGGCAAGGCGGTCCAGGAACCATGGTGACCGACTCACGAAATCGACGCGCGGCGCAGAACGCTGATCTGCGCCCCCCGCGCGGCACTCCAGAGGCGACGGTGGCCCGGCTGCCGGTCTATCTGCGTGCCTTGACGGCGCTCGCCGAGCAGGGTGTGACGACCGCGTCGTCGGAGCAGCTGGCGACCGCCGCCGGCGTCAACTCGGCCAAGCTGCGCAAGGACCTGTCCTACCTCGGCTCCTATGGCACTCGCGGGGTCGGCTACGACGTCGAGTACCTCCGCTACCAGATCTCTCGCGAGATCGGACTCACTCAGGACTGGTCGGTCGTCATCGTCGGAATCGGCAATCTGGGCCAGGCGCTGGCCAACTACGCCGGGTTCACGACCCGCGGCTTCCGCATCGCGGCCCTGGTCGACGCCGATCCGGATCGCGTGGGCGACCGGATCGGCCCGCACACGATCAAGGACATGGCCGATCTCGAGCGGCTCATCGACCGGCACGAGGTGTCCATCGGGGTCATCACGACGCCGGCATCCGAGGCGCAGGGCGTTGCCGACCGACTCGTCGGGGCCGGTGTCACCAGCATCTTGAACTTCGCACCGTCGGTGCTCACCGTTCCGGCCGGTGTCCAGGTACGCAAGGTCGACCTGTCGATCGAGTTGCAGATCCTGGCCTACCACGAGCAGCGCAAGGCCAACCTCGACGGTGCCGAGATGCCGCCCGGACTGGCCGCGCCCGAGCCGGCGAAGGAGGCGGCCTCATGAGCGTGCTGGTCGTGGGCATGTCCCACAAGACCGGCCCCGTCGACGTCCTGGAGC
>Ga0081455_10005180_pt1 | contig 14352 bp, 15 predicted proteins | sample TabmetS3T2R1_FD_70207 | JGI IMG/M metagenome (GOLD analysis project Ga0081455, IMG submission 70207) | Tabebuia heterophylla rhizosphere microbial communities from the University of Puerto Rico - S3T2R1 | ecosystem: Host-associated > Plants > Roots > Rhizosphere ... | reverse complement strand
GCCAAGGAGCTCGACATCCGGCGCGTTCTGGTGCCTCGCAATCCCGGCATCCTTTGCGCTATGGGCTTGCTGCTGACCGACCTGCGTGCCGACTTCGCGGCGACCAAGCTCCTGCCCGCCAGGGACAGCTCATCGGCAGAAGTGGCCGAGGTGTTCGCCTCCCTCGCCCAGCGCGCCGACCGGTGGTTCGAGCACGAGGCTATCGCGCCCGCTGATCGCCGGCTCGGACGCACCGCCGACATGCGCTACCACGGCCAGAACTACGAGCTCGCTGTGCCGTTACCAGAAGGCCCGATCACGCCGGCGACCATCCGTGCGCTCGCGGCCGGTTTCGCCGAGGCGCACCGTCAGCGTTATGGCTTCGTGGCCGAAGGTGAAGCCGTGCAGCTCGTGACCTTGCGGCTGGAAGCGACTGGCCAAGTCCGCAAGGCCGAACTGCGCTCGCAGCCCGAGGTCGGACCGAATGCGAGCGCCGCCATCATCGGACGCCGCCAGGTCTGGCTGCCAGAAGCGCGGGATTTCGTGCCCACGCCCATCTATGCCCGTGACGCCTTGCAGCCCGGCCATCGCTTCGCCGGACCCGCCGTCGTCGAGCAGATGGACGCCACCACCCTCGTTCCGCCCGGCATGACGGCGCGCGTGGACGCTTACCTCAACCTCATCCTGGAGACTACGGCATGAACCAGGCGATCAGAGGTTACTGCCCTGCTCCAGCACTTCGATCAGCGCCGCATCAGCCCGCTCGTGGAGGGCGAGAAGGGCTTCATAGGGATCGCCCGGTAACTTGAGCACTTCGGCGAATGCCGGTTCTGTCTTCAACCCGCGCCTCCGCGCCGCCATCACCGCCGAGCGCAAGAGTTGCCCGCCAAGCCCAAGCAGCCGCTGCTCAACGACGAAGTGACGCCAGCCGGCCTGATCGTGAACGGGTTCAATTGAACCGAAGATCTCAAAGGGCCAGCCATGGGCGGTGAGCTTCGCCACAACCGGACGCTTGCCGGCTGACCATTGATAAAGCGCGAAGCGGTCCGTCTCTCGAAAATATCTCCACACGGTTTCGGCAAATGCCGCGAGATCGGGAGCATGGCATACAATATCGATGTCACTGCCCGGCACGCCAAGTCCGAGCGGCAGGGTCCCGACGACATGGGGATCAAAGCTGTGGAGATGCTCGATCATCTGTGTGGAGCGAAGCGCCTGATCGTACGGAAGCACGAACGTCATGGACTGTTGGATCATGCTGGGACGCGGCATGCGCTTTGTACGCCGATCGGGTGATTTAGCAATGTCGGGGGAGCGACGCCGATCATCGCCCTTCTGGCCACCTTGAACATAAGCCGCGGCGACTACATGATCTGATCAAGCGTCGCGGCACGCGCGGCGATCCAAGGTGAGCAACATGCAGAAATACGAGAAGACCACTGACGCCATCGCCAGTCTTTCCGCGGAGCAGTATCGCGTCACGCAGCAGAGCGGCACCGAGTATCCCGGCACCGGCGAATATCTGCACAACAAGGAGCCGGGCATCTATGTCGACATCGTGTCCGGCGAGCCGTTGTTCGCCTCGTCCGACAAGTACGAGTCCGGCTGCGGCTGGCCGAGCTTCACCAAGCCGATCGAGCCCGCCAACGTGAAGGAGCTAAATGACGCCTCGCACGGCATGATCCGTACCGAGGTGCGGTCGGCGCACGGTGACAGCCATCTCGGCCATGTCTTTCCCGACGGGCCGGTCGACCGCGGCGGCCTGCGCTACTGCATCAACTCGGCCTCGCTCCGCTTCGTCCATCGCGACGACATGGAAGCCGAAGGCTATGGCGCCTATCTTGATCAGGTGGAGGACGTGCGATGAACGAAGAACGTGCGGTGCTTGCCGGTGGCTGCTTCTGGGGCATGCAGGACCTCATCCGGCACCAGAAAGGCGTGCTGCGCACCCGTGTCGGCTATACCGGCGGAGACGTGCCCAACGCGACCTATCGCAACCACGGTACCCATGCCGAGGCCATCGAGATCATCTTCGATCCCTCGCAGACCACCTACCGCCAGCTGCTGGAATTCTTCTTCCAGATCCACGATCCCACGACCTCGAATCGCCAGGGCAACGACTGGGGCACCAGCTATCGCTCCGCAATCTTTTACACGAGCGGCGAGCAACAGCGCATCGCCGAAGATACCATCGCCGACGTCAATGCCTCCGGCCTGTGGCCCGGCAAGGTGGTCACCGAAGTGGCGCCGGCCGGCGACTTCTGGGAAGCCGAACCGGAGCATCAGGACTACCTGCTGCGGTATCCGGACGGCTACACCTGTCACTTCATCCGGCCGGGATGGAAGCTCCCAGTGAGGAAGAAGGTCGCCGAGAAGGCTTGAACCTAAGGGCATCTTCGCGCTTAGCCACCCAGTCGCGGCCGGATCGTCCGTTCGAAAGCCTCGACTTCGGCCTCCGGGATGGCATAGCCGCCGGCAAGGTCATGCGCAGGGAAGAGAAAGACGTCGTCGACGCCGGCCTCCTCGTGCGCCCGCAGCAGCTGCTCCGCGCACCGTTCCGGCGAGCCGAACAAGCCAAAGGCGTCGGCAATCTCCCGCGCATCCTTCTCGCTGATGGCCGCAGGGTCATGAGCTTCCGCGACGTCGTGGCCCGCTTCCTTGAGCCAACGGAGATTCGAGGCGCTGGGATAGTTGAGGAACGGCTGTCCCGGTGCGAACCAGCTTCTCACCCAGCGCGCCCCCACTTCGGCGTCGGATCCAAGGCCGAGCGTGACGACAAACGTCACGGGAAAGCCGATCAAGGAACGGCCGGCCCGCCTCGCCCCTTCTGCCAAGTGGCGTCTCGCCGCGCGAACGGACTGCGGATGCACGCCCACCATGAGAAAAGCGCCATCCGCCACTTCGCCGGCGAGCTCGATCATGCGCGGTCCGGCCGCCAGCAGATACACTGGCGTCGGCGTCGCACTACGGTTCCTGAGGCGTGTCGACGTCGTGCCGAAGCCGACGTCTTCTCCGGCGAGCAACCGGCGGAGATCGCGAACTGCCTCGCGCATGACCGCCACCCCGGCTCGTGGCTTGCCGACGCTGCGCGTTGAGATGAAGCCGGGGGCCATCGTGAGACAAGTGCGTCCGGGCGCGATCTCATCCAGGCTGTGGGCGAGCGAGGCCAGCACCAACGGATGGCGGACGACAGGACTTGATGTGGCGGGAAATAGCCGGATGCGTCGTGTTGCCTGCGCTGCCAGCGCCAATGCGAGGTAGGCATCGCGGCCGCTGGATGGATGGTCATGAATTCCGACACCGTCGAAGCCCGCGTCTTCGCAGCGCACGACGAAGTCGGCGATGTCGGGCAAGGATCGGCCGACCGGCACGCGAAGCGCGACGCGAAGCCGGCTCATGTGGCGGGCCCGTTCACTGCAATGTCATGAGGGCGTCGCGGGCCGCTGTCCAGGACGCACGATCAGGCGTACAGAGGAGGCCGCCGCTGCGGTGGGTGGGGTGATAGGGCGTGCCGTCGAAGTGAGCGCTGTAGCCGCCTGCCTCCTGGTGCAGAAGCCAGCCGGCCGCGTGATCCCATGGCATGAGCTTGTTATAGAGCAGAAGATGGCAGAAACCGGCGGCGGCCAGCCGATACTCGTGCGCCGAGCAACGCAACCACGTGGCCATGCCCAAGCGCGACAGGTTGCTGTTGACGGTGCGTCGAAGCGGTTCCGGCAGAAAGGCCGTGCCGACGATCCCTTCCATTTCGGAAACAGGCACGGCCGCCGCGACGCGCAACGCCGAGCGAGCGCCGGCTTCGTCTTCCAGCCATGCGCCGCCACCACGAAGCGCGTAAGCCCAGTCGCGGCATACGGGATCATAGATCACGCCCGCAACGATCTCACCGCGCACCGTGGCGGCCGCCATCAAGCCGAAAAGAGGAAGGTTCGAGCTGAAGTTCTTGGTTCCGTCGATCGGGTCGACGAGAAATGCCAGATCGGCCGAACCGATCTCGTCGAGCAGCTGAGCGTTCCGATGCGTGCTTTCCTCTCCGACCACGACGGCTCCGGGGAATGCCGCAACGAGGGCACGGGCTATCGCAAGCTCGGCAGCTTCGTCCGCTTCGGTCACGAGGTCGAACGCTGAGGACTTCTTCCGGATGGAAGTCGACGACAGGCGTCGGAAGCGTGGCATGACTTCGGTAAGGGCGGCGTCCGCCAGGATCTTGCCAACGCGACGAATGTCTTCCGCACGGAATATCATGGGCGATCCAAGGCGCATATGCAGACAAGCCCGTCAAGCGGAACGGAAGCCGCAGATATTGCCAGGCATCATTGAGACGCTACGTAGCGTAGTGTTAATTTACTTGCGCAACATAGGCATCGCATCAGGAGGAAATGCCTTGACCAAATATAGCTACGACGAGACAGAAGCCTTCAAGACCGGTCGCGACGTCTGGTTCGAGATGCGCGGGCCCAAGGCAGCGCAGGCGATGGTGGACCAGGCCGCCCAGCACGAGATGACACGCGACTTGCGGCAGTTCCTGTTCGAGCATTGCTTCGCCGCGGTGTGGGCCCGGCCCGGCCTGGAGCGCGCCACGCGCAGCATCATCACCATCTCGGTGCTCACCGCCCTGGGGCGCAGCGAGGAGCTGAAATCGCACATCCGCATGGGCATGAACAACGGTCTCACCCGCGAGCAGCTGAAGGAGATCTTCCTGCATGTCGGCGTCTATGCCGGCGCACCGACGGCGGTGGCTGCTGTGCGCGCCGCCATGGAGGAGTTCGAGGCGCAGGACAAGGCGAAGGCCCAGGGCTGAAGGAGAAGACCATGAAGATCGGATTCATCGGGCTCGGCACCATGGGTGCCTTCATGGCTGCCAGCCTGCAGAAGTCTCAATACAAGCTTGTTGTGAACGACGTCCGCCGCGATGCCGCCAAACCGCATGTCGAACGCGGCGCAGAGTGGGCCGACACACCCAAGTCCGTCGCCGAGCAGTGCGATATCGTGTTCACATCCCTGCCCGGACCGCCCGAGGTGGAGAAGGTCGTGTTCGGCCCTGACGGACTGCTGGCCGGCGCGCATGAGGGCATGGTCTATTTCGACCTCTCGACCAACAGCCAGGCGCTGGTGCGCCGCGTCAATGCGGCACTCGCAGAGAAGAAGGCCTTCGGTTTCGATGCGCCTGTGTCTGGCGGCCCCAAGGGCGCGGAGACCGGCAAGCTCGCCATCTGGGTCGGCGGCGACAAGGCCATCTATGACAAGCACAAGAAGGTGCTCGATGCGATCGGCGATCAGGCCGCCTATATCGGTCCGATCGGCAGCGCGACGGTCGCCAAGCTGGTGCACAACATGGCGGGCTACGCCATCCAGACCGCGCTGGCCGAGGTCTTCACCATGGGCACGAAGGCCGGGATGGATCCTCTGGCGCTCTGGAAGGCCGTACGCCAGGGCGCACAGGGACGTCGGCGGACGTTCGACGGGCTGCCCCGACAGTTCCTGGTCGACCGGTACACGCCGCCTGATTTCGCTCTCAAGCTTGCGCACAAGGACGTTTCGCTGGCGGTCGGCCTGGGACGCGAGCTCGGCGTCCCGATGCGACTGTGCAACCTCGTGCTGGAAGAGATGAACGAAGCACGCAATCGTGGCTGGGACACTCTCGACAGCCGATCACCAATGAAGCTGCAGGTCGAGCGCGCGGGCGTGAGCATCAAGTGCGATCCGGCCGCGATAGAAGAGGTGCTGGCGGCCGACAAAGGCTGACGCGATGAGACGGCGCGACTTTCTGTTGGGGGCGCTGGCCGCCCCCATTTTGCTTCGTCCTGCCCTCGTTGGGTCGGCTCGGGCACAGACCTTTCCAAACCGCCCCATCCGCCTGGTCGTGCCCTTCCCGCCGGCCGGCGCCGCCGATCTCACGGCGCGTCTGGTCGGCGAGCGCCTGTCGACGATCCTCGGCCAGAACGTGGTGGTCGACAACCGGCCGGGCGCCGGCGGTAACATCGCCGCGGAAGTCGTCGCGCGCTCCACCCCGGACGGCTACACGCTGTTCCTGGGCGGCGCGACCATCTTCTGCGCCAACAAATCTCTTTACGGCGGTAACATCCCCTTCGATCCCTTGATGGACTTCACGCATCTGAGCCGGGTATCGATCGGCACGACCGTGCTGGTCGTCAACGCCAAGGAACCCTGGAATACCTTCGCCGAGTTCATCGCCGCCGCGAAAGCCAATCCTGGCAAGATCGTAATGGGCTCGTCCGGACAAGGCACGATCAGCCATCTCAGCCTTGCCAGCCTTATGCGGGCAGCCAAGGTGCAGATCACCCACGTACCCTATCGCGGCCTGGCGCCGGCATTGAACGATCTTCTGGCGGGTTCGGTGAACATGATGTTCGACGGCATCCCGGCCTTGATCCCGCCCGTGCGCGAAGGACGGCTGCGCGCACTGGCCGTCGGCAGCGCCAAGCGCGTGACCTACGTGCCGGGACTGGAATCGGTGCCGGCCATGGACGAGCTGCTGCCTGGATCGGGCATGGACATGGAGTTCTGGTACACCGTGTCCGGCCCGGCCGGCCTCCCGCGCGATGTCGCATCAACCTTGCACACGGCCGTTGTGAATGCCGTCAACCAGCCGAGCTACGGCGAACGCCTGCAGCCACTCGGCTTCATGCCGATCACCGACGCCTCTCCGGCCGCCTTGACCTCCTATATCGAGGCGCAGGTGCCGATATGGGAAGAACTGGTCCGTGTCTCGGGAGCGCGGATTGAGTAGCGTGCGGATCGAGGGGCAAGCATCGACCCTCGAGATGCGCCGCGGTCGCCCGCGCAGCGCAGAAGCCCAGCAGAAGATCCTGGCCGCGACGGCTGAGCTGCTGTCCGAGGGCGGCTTTCAAGCGGTCACCATGGAGGCCGTGGCGGGGCGCGCCGGCGTGGCCAAGACCACCCTCTATCGCTGGTGGCCCAACCGCGCGGCGCTCGCACTGGACTGCGTCTCGGCCCGCATGACGCCGATCGCCGATGCGCCACGCACCGGCAGCTATCGCGAGCGCTTCAAGCGCCAGCTCAAGGCCACGATCCGACTACTCAACGGCAGGCAAGGCCAATCGATCCTCGCCTTGATCGGCGCCAAGCAGACTAACCCGTCGTTGGGGCGGGCCTACTCCGAGCAGATCGCCCGCCCGCGGCGCACGCAGACGAGACGGATGGCGCAGCAGGCGATCCAGGCGGGCGAGCTTTCAGTAGGCACCGATCCGGACCTCTTCCTCGATGCCATCTACGGCCCGCTCTACTACCGCAAGGTCGTCTCCGGCGAGCCGGTGACGGACGACTTCATCGACGACATCGTCGATGCCGCTTTCAGGGCGTTTGGGCGCCGAACGGGACGATAACCATGGTCAACGAACCCTACGAAGTCTACGCCATCAAGTACGCGACTCGCTCAGGTACGCGCAGCGCCAACTTCATCGGCGGCGATCCGCACGATGGGCCCATGCCGATGGACTACTTCGTCTGGCTGATCCGCAACGCCGGGCGAACCATCGTCGTTGACACCGGCTTCAGCGAAGCCGTCGCCCGGCAGCGCAAGCGCTCGTTCCTGAGAAGCCCCAGCGAGGGGTTGGCTCTTCTCGGGGTGCAGGCGGCGACGGTGGCGGACGTCATCATCACCCACATGCACTACGACCATGTCGGCACCTTCTTCGATTTTCCTGCCGCGCAGTTCCATCTTCAGGATGCAGAGATGAGCTACGCGACCGGCCGATACATGCGCCACAGCCGCTTCAACCATGGCTATGAGGTAGACGATGTCGTGGGCATGGTGAAGCTGGTGTTCAAGGACCGCGTCCGCTTTCACGACGGCTCGGCCGAGCTTGCGCCGGGTGTGAGCGTGCATCATATCGGCGGACATACCGCGGGTTTGCAATGCGTGCGCGTCGCGACGGCGCGTGGCTGGATCGTGCTCGCCTCCGACTGCAGCCACTACTACGAGCATATGGAGACCGGTCGAGTCTTCCCGACGGCATTCCATGTCGGCGAGATGGTGGAAGGGTACGACAAGCTGCGCGCCCTGGCGGACTCTCCAACCCACATCATTCCAGGCCATGACCCCTTGGTCATGGACCGCTATCCACCACCATCGAAGGCGCTCGCGGGTATCGCCGTCAGGCTCGACGTGCCGCCACGTTGACCAACGCCGAGCCGTTGCAGCCTTTCGACTGCCGCCGATCGCTTCCTCGTTCGAGCGGGCGTCCAGCCCAACACACGCTTGGCCTTCGCATTGCCGGCGTTCTTGCACTTGTCGCGAAGCGGCTGAGGACAGTGCCTCAGCGCGCTAGGAGAGGACCTCGGCCTTCACGGCAGCACTCCGCAAGGCCGTGGGCAGCACGTCAACGGATTTTCGTCGCGGCCTGTAGGTTTAGCCTTTGATGAAAGCGAGCAGGTCGGCATTGATGGTATCGGCCTCGGTCGTCGGCATGCCGTGCGGGAAGCCCTTGTAGGTCTTCAGGCTGCCGTTCTTCAGCAGCTTGACTGACAGCGGTGCAGAGTCGGCATACGGCACGATCTGGTCGTCATCGCCGTGCATCACCAGCACCGGCACCGTGATCTTCTTCAGGTCCTCGGTGAAGTCGGTCTGAGAGAAGGCGACAATGCCGTCGTAGTGGGCCTTAGCGGCGCCCATCATGCCCTGACGCCACCAATTCAGGATCACTGCCTGCGAGACCTTGGCGCCTGGCCGGTTGTAGCCATAGAACGGCCCGGACGCGAGATCGTGGTAGAACTGAGAGCGATTGGCGGCGAGCTGCACCTGCAATCCGTCGAAAACCTCCTTGGGCAGCCCACCGGGATTGGCCGCGGTCTTGGTCATGAGCGGCGGCACGGCGGAGATGATCGCGGCCTTCGCCACCCGGCTTTGGCCATGGCGCGCGATGTAATGCACGACTTCGCCGCCTCCGGTGGAATGGCCGACATGCACCGCGTCCTTCAGCTCCAGGTGCGCGGTCAAAGCGGCAAGATCGTCGGCATAGTGATCCATGTCGTGCCCCTCGCCCGTCTGGGTCGAACGGCCATGGCCGCGGCGATCATGCGCGATCACCCGGAAGCCCCTATTGAGAAAGAAGAGCATCTGCGTGTCCCAGTCGTCGGACGACAGTGGCCAGCCGTGGCTGAACACGATGGGCTGTCCGCGGCCCCAGTCCTTGTAGAAGATCTGAATGCCGTCCTTGATGGTGATCGTAGGCACGTCGTTGGTCCTTCGGTGAGTAGCAAGGTCGGCGCCTTGCTACTTCAGGACTGCGGCGCAGTGCTTTCAAAAATGCCCTCAGGCAGATCGGCGGTCACTGGCTCGCCCAAGGCTCGAGCGCACGATCAGCCGATGAAAAGGCATGATCGCTGCGAGGTACCATCGCCCGAGCGCGTTGTGGCAATGGACCGCGGTCGTCGCAATGAGAATAGGGTTCCTTTCCGTTGTCCGCCGCAGCAGCGACAGCCGGAAATCGAGATGACGGTCGTCAGCGCCCAGGATGATCTCGTTCGCACTACGCGCGAGGACCGGAAAGAAATCGATACGGTCCTGCGCGCCTCGGGTCCGCCGGACCTCCGATGAGCTCTTGACACCGACCAACCCCATGATGCCGTCTCGGATAAAGAGCAGCAGGCGAATCCACGGCGGCGGATTGTCGAGCGCCCTGGCAGCGATCACCTGCATGTCATCCGGATGCTCTTCGGGAAGGCACACTGCGTAGCTGTCGACCAGATCCGCTCCTGTAAACCAGTCGGCAAAGCCGCATTCTGCTGGAGGCTCGATTTGTGTCACCCGGTGCATGTCACCCTGCCATGAAGCATCGGAATGACGTCATCGGCGTTCCTCGTCAACTGAGCCGCTAGAATGGGTTTGCGCACGATTTGAGGGGGAATGGAAGTGCTCGACAGCAAGACCGACAGCCAGAGCATCGTCGCCCGCGAAGCGCCGCTCGTGGAATTGGAAGAGCATCGCACATCCCGTCTCATTCTCTATGACGCGATCGCGAGCGAAGCCATGGGCACGTTGACCACCGGCGTATTCCTGGCCGGCTTCGCAGTCGCACTCGGCGCCGACTATCTCGCCGTCGGCGTGCTGGCGGCCGTCCCTTTCTCCGTGCAGCTCCTGCAGATTCCCGCAACCCTCCTGGTCGAGCGCCTGCGCCGGCGTCGTGACATCTGCGTCTGGGCCGCTGGCATTGGCCGGATCTTCCTGCTCGGCGCCGCCGTGGCGTCGCTGCTCCCCTCCAACGCCGGTGTCGTCACACTCATCGTCTCGCTTGCGATCTATCAAGGCATGGCCTCGATCGGCGGCTGCGCGTGGAATTCCTGGATGCGCGATCTGGTGCCGCCTTCGGAATTCGGCCGTTTCTTCGGGCGACGCACCATGGCGACCACAGCCGTCTCCATCGCGCTTGCTCTTCTGGGCGGTCTCCTGATCGATGGTTGGAAGAAATATTTCCCGGGCGATGAAGCCATCGGCTATTCGATCCTGTTTACGCTGAGCGCCCTGATCGGTTTTCTTGGCGTCTACTTGCTGCGGATCACACCGGATCGACCGATGGCGCCGGTCGAGAAAGCGGTGCATCCGATCGCGCTGCTCTCCGCGCCGCTGCGCGATGCCAATTTCCGTCGCCTGCTCGTCTTCCTGTCGTCGTGGAATTTCGCCATCAATCTCGCAGCGCCTTTCTTCGTCATTTATATGTTGAAGACGCTGGACTATCCGATGACGGCCATTCTCGGCCTCACCGTCACGAGTCAACTCAGCAATCTTGTGGCGCTTGGGCTGTGGGGCACGCTGATTGACCGCTTCAGCAACAAGGCGGTGCTGGGCATCGCCGCGCCGCTTTTTCTTCTCTGCATGCTCGCCTGGACCTTCACGGGCCTGCCATGGGCCAAGCCCATGCTGTTCTACTTCCTGGTCGGCATTCACGTCCTGATGGGCCTGTCGACGGCAGGCGTCGGGCTCGCTTCCGGCAATATCGCGATGAAGCTGTCGCCGACCGGACAGGCCACCGCCTACCTGGCTGCCAACAGCGTCGTCACCGCGAGCTGCGCGGCAGTGGCGCCGATCCTGGGCGGCCTGTTCGCGGACTTCTTCGCCTCCCATCAGCTCACCCTCGCCTTCACCTGGAAAGGCGGTCGCGAAGACGTCACGCTCCAGGTCCTCGATTTCCACGCCTGGACGTTCTTCTTCGCCATTGCCTGCCTGGTCGGCCTCTACTCTCTGCACCGCCTGTCCTTCGTCGAGGAGCCGTCCGGCACGACAGACCGGCTGCTCCTGCGCCATCTGCTCCTCGAGGCGCGCCGATCGGTGCACAGCCTCTCGAGCGCAGCCGGCCTTCTGCGTGTCGTGCGCCTGCCCCAATGGCTGGTTCGGACATAGGGATCAAACCGGACACGTGAAGAGCTTGTGCAGCTCCTGCCTGCCCTCGAAGCCGATTCCGGGAAGCTCAGGCGGGCTCGCGACGCCGTCGCAGATGATCGTGTCGTCGGCATAGCCGCCGAACGGCTGGAAACAGAGCGGATTGACCTCGGCGCCGCCCAGACCGAGAGCCGCCGCAACATGCAGGCAGAACAGGTGTCCGCCGTGTGGCCAGAAGGCGTCGCGTGGCCAGCCCCGCTTCTCCATCAGCTCGACGATCTGCAGATAGCCGGTCACGCCATAACAGTGGACGGGATCGAAGACGAGAATGTCGCGATCGCGACGCATGCCGGCATGGCGATCGAGCAGATTGGCCTCCGCCACCGAGAACAGCGCTTCGCCGGCGGCGATCGGCGGCGCATAGCGGCGAGCGACCGCTGCGACAGTTTCGAAATCCAGCGGATCGCAGATGTCCTCGAACCACCAAAGCCCGAGAGGAGCCAACGCCCTTGCCGCTTCAAGAGCCATCGTCGGGGTGTATGAGTTCATGGCGTCGACGGCGACATGCTCCGGTCCACCCAGGACTCGCGTCGCTGCCTCGATGCGTTTCAGATCCTCGGCCAGGGATAGGTCGCCAATCTTGATCTTGGCACGTCGATAGCCGAGGTCATGGAAGCGGCGCATCTCATCCGACAGCTGCGCTGAATCGTCGGCCGGATAGTAGTAGCCGCCGCCGGCATAGAGGGAGACCTTCGGGTTGCCGGTTTGCCGGTGGCCCGTGCGCTCGCCAAGAAACCGGCAAAGCGGCAGCCGCGCGATCTTGGCCGCGGCATCCCAGAGCGCCATGTCGATGGCGCCCACGGCCACGCAGCGCTCGCCATGCCCGCCTGGCTTTTCGTTCGTCATCATGACTCTCCAGGCCCGGAATGGGTCGATGTTCGCTCCGGCCGGGTCCATGACGTCGACGTCGGTAGCGGCCAGCAGACGCGGAGCGAATCGCTCCCGGATCAGCCCGCCTTGTGCGAAGCGGCCGATCGACGCAAAGCCATAGCCGACGATCGGCTTGCCCTCGCGCAGCACGTCCGTGACGACCGCAACCAGGCTCGTCGTCAGCCCACCCGAGGGCATGGCCGGGTCGGCATACCGCGAGATCGGCAGGGACACTTCCCGTATGTCGACGATGCGCACGTTCGGCTCTCTTCCTGATCATCCGCAGTTGGAGCCAAAGGCACCAGCCGCGCCGTATGAGGCGGTTTCGGTCAAGGAAAGTCCGAGCCAGTCGGCGAGCACTTGCGCGGTATGCTCGCCGAGCAGCGGCGGCCGGACGGTGTCCGCCGGCAGGCTGTCGTCGAACCGGATCGCACTCGCGATGTAGCCGATGTCCCCTGCCGTTGGATGGCCATGTTGCCGGATCACGCCGCGCTCGACGAGCTGGGCCGCGCTGCAGACCTCACCGACCGTCTTGATCTCGCCGCACGGGATGCCCACACCGCCCAGACGCTGCATCCAGGAATGACGCGTCTGCGTCCGCAAGATCGGGGCGAGTATGTCCTTGAGCGCCGGACGATGGGCGACGCGGTCTGCCTGGCTTTGAAACCGCGGGTCGCTCTTGAGATCGGCACGTCCCACCATGTCGCAGAACGAGAGCCAGAACTTGTCGTTTGCCACGCCGATATTGATCCAGCCGTCGGCGGCCTCGAAGGTCTCGTAGGGGCTGATCGTGGGATGGGCGTTGCCGCGCCGCTTCGGGCTTTCCCCTGTCGCGAAGCAGATGCCGGCATTGAACGTGAGCAGCGACACCGCGGCATCGATCATGGCGACATCGACGCGGCCGCCCCGGCCGGTCTTCTCGCGCCGCATCAGCGCGGCCAGCACGCCTTGCGCGGCATAGAGCCCCGAGACGAGGTCGGCGATCGACGTGCCGACCTTGGTCGGCGGCCCGTCAGCGTCACCGGTAACGTCCATGAGCCCGGATTCGCCCTGGACAATGAGGTCGTAGCCGGGTCGGTCGCGGTCGACGCCAGTCCGCCCAAAGCCCGAGATGCTGCACAGCACGAGCCGGTCGTTGTCGCGCGACAGGGTATCGTAGCCCAGCCCTAGGCGCTCCAGCGTGCCAGGACGGAAGTTTTCGACGACAAGATCCGCGACCGTCGCCAGCCGGGTGACGACTTCCTTGCCCGCCGGTGATTTGAGGTCGATCGCGCAGCTGCGCTTGTTGCGATTGACCGAGAGAAAGTAGGCGCTCTCTCCGCCCAGGAACGGTGGCCCGTAGCGTCGGCTCTCGTCACCGCGGCTGGGCTCCTCGACCTTCACGATGTCCGCACCGAGATCGCCGAGCAGCATCGTGGCAAACGGTCCGGACACGACACGACAAAGATCGAGGACCCTTGTCCCGCCAAGCGGGGCAGTGTCAGACCAGGGCATCGGCGAGCTCCGTCATGGTGCGGACCAGGATGTCGGGTTGATGCGGGGTGATGCCGAAGGGTCGCCGTCTTCGGTCGATGAATGCGGTATGCATTCCGGCCGCCTTCGCGCCGATGCAGTCGAACGCGTGATTGGCAACGAACAGGACCTGGTCCATGCGCACGCCGACCAGCTCGGCAGCCTTCTTGTAGGTCGCCACGTGCGGCTTGAAAGAGCCGGCCGCTGCCACTGAGATCACCTTGTCGAAGGCAATGCCGTGGTGCTCTTTGGCAGCCTCCAGCATGTCCGGATCACCGTTCGACAGGACGACGAGCTTGTACCGCGTCCGCAGGCGATCGAGCGCCTTCGGCACTTCCGGAAAGGGGCGCAGCTTCTCGATCTCAGCGACGAGATGGCGGACCTCGTCCATCGTGAACGCGATGCCCGCCCGTTCCAGCACATGGGCGACCGACCGGTGTCCGATCTCCCGGTAGGACGTGTGCTCCTTGTGGATCAGGGCATCGATCATCGAGTTCTCGAAGTGCGTGCGGCGCCACCAAGTGACGAACGAGTCCGGGCTGCCGGGCCAGCCTTTGCTCTTGAGAAAAGGAGTC
>Ga0081455_10005179_pt1 | contig 14353 bp, 10 predicted proteins | sample TabmetS3T2R1_FD_70207 | JGI IMG/M metagenome (GOLD analysis project Ga0081455, IMG submission 70207) | Tabebuia heterophylla rhizosphere microbial communities from the University of Puerto Rico - S3T2R1 | ecosystem: Host-associated > Plants > Roots > Rhizosphere ... | reverse complement strand
GCTATCATCTGGCGCAATGCTCATTTTATTCGCCTCACTGGTTGGATGTACCGCAGCCCCGGACCGCATCCTCTATAAGGAGTATGCGGGTTATAATTATTGCCACATGAAGGTGCAAACCAGTAGCACCGCAAATCCAAGTCAGCGCGAGGTTATCGATTTTTACGGGCCGTGCGATGAAACGGCCAGCAGTATTGCATCAGCACATCGATTCAGCAGAGACCACACAGAATAGTCGGAACCGAGCGGCGCATCACACACATGAGCCGGTAACCATATTTCAGCACCGGCTTGCTTAGAGTAAAACGAACCTAACCGACACGAGGATTGCAACTCCTCATAGCTCGTCTAACCGTAAAGGTTGTCATCCCCACATCCTGACATAATTACTTGCTAGAACATCCAGATGTTTTTGGCTTGACGATCTTCATCCGGCCGGGTTATACCCCGGCAAAGCTTGATATCCACAGCCTCTATAATCCTTCTAGCGCTGATCGAAGCCGCTGCTCAGAGTTACCATCCACTTATCTTCACATCTGGAACCACGATTGTCATCCACAAATCCCCCAATGAAATAGTTGTTGGCGCTGACAGCATGTTGGTGCGGAGGTCAGGTACTTTAGCGGTGCCGCTCACTGAATGTAAAATCACTCGGGTCGGCAACGATTTTTTCGCGATAGCAGGTAATGTACGCGAACAAGTTAAGGGATTCGATGCCATCAAGATAGCAACTGAAGCTGTTAGAAGTTCTGACAAGGCGGCAGAAAAGGTTAAAGCGTTCGAGGAAAATATTCGGCCACCGTTGACTGAACTTTTAAGGATCGTAAAATCCAACACTCCAGAATATTTTGACAAACTCTTTCGGGATAAGATTGTTCTTGCAGTAGCTTTTTTCGGAATAGAGGAAGGAACCCTTTATCTCTATGTGCGCACGTATATAGCGGCAGTCTACAACACGAATGATGTAGAAGTTGAGTTTGAAAATAAAACCGACTGTCTCGCCGATTGTGCGCAGACTTTCGCATTCGGTGAAAATGCCGCTATAAAAGAGTTTATTGATACGAATCCAAAGTACCGTGCTGCTTCAACAGTTGAATTCGTACGACAGCTCGTTCAACTCGAAATCGAACAAAAACCCGAATATGTTGGGCCACCAATCGACATTGTCCGTTTGAATACAAATGGTGCCAATTGGGTCCAAGTAAAGCCTGAGTGTAAGTGATGTAGGAAATCCCTATGGCTTTGCCGCTTCTCAATCGTGCGGGCTGCTTCGCGTGCGTCGACTATCACCGCGTTGGGCAAGCGTTCAGGAATTAAGACAAGCGCATAAAAGAGCAGAGCGCTTCGAACACAGCGACCAAATCGAACCAAACGAGACGAGGATTGTAAATCCTCTTAGCGCGTCTAACTCATAGACAACACAAGAGAATTTTTTCACTTTGCCATTACTTTGCTATCCCAGCCCCACGTCGCTTCGACATAGGATCCAACGTTCGTAAGTGCAGGTCCCACATGAACTGATAGTCGCTTTCAACAGCAGGTCGTCTTTGAAGCATGTCTCCCTAGCCGTCGGGCTAACGTCAACCTCAGCCGGCGCTCTTAGCGATCGGTGTAAAGCGACAGTTGGGCCTGAAATCGTTTTGCGATGCGCTTCGCCTACTTCAATGGCCCATCTGCCACGCTCGGATTGCTTCTATCGGATAAATCAACATGATGACATTCAGAGTCAAGCTGTCTCTAATCCAACCAAGCAATACCACTTCCGTTACGACGAACACCGCGACAGAACGACGGAATCCTAGATGCCGCGCCAGTATGAATCCAACACCGAAGGAAAGAATGTCGCCCAATGAATTGACGATCGTATCGCCTTGATAGCCGATCGCGGCGGTAAGACCACGATAGCGCTCGATGATCGTGTTTGTATTCTCAACGACCTCCCACAACGCTTCAAAGGAAACCGCGAGGCAAAATCGCCAAGCCCACGATAGCCTCGGAATAATCAACGCAAATAATCCGCAGAATATGAAACCATGAAGAACATGTGTGAAGCTATACGGATCAAGAAGCTGCTGCGAATTCTCCGCACTCCAAACGTCACCCACCCAAAGGTGAAACCGTCCACAAGAGCATAGCCACGTTCGCCCTTGAGCGTGGAGTTGATACACAGCAGCAGCCACGACTATTACGGCGACAATGTACGGCCAGAATCTGCTCATCTTCGTTGAAACACTCGAACTTCAACTTTAAAAGCGATTAGTACAGATGGGAAGTAGCAACCCTTGGGCTCCCGGTCTCACTAGGCAGAATGCAAAAATGAAACCTTTGGCAAATAAATGAAATAGGAATTTCATGGTGTAATTGCTTTGCAACCAACTCCTTCGCCGCACTCTTTGCCGCTCTTTACTTTGCGCTTCGCCTTTTGCTCTTGCGTCGCGTTCCGAACTCCCTGCTCCGAGCTCCGTGCTCGCTGCTAAATCCCCATATTATCTTCCGGTTTGCGTTTCACTTTATCTTTGATTCTCGGTATGCCGCTCCATTCTCTGGACATCCAGAATTCAGTCCAGCTGCCGAGAACACCGGCGGCGTGGGATGCTTGCATTAGCTTTCAGCGGACAATTCAGTCAGCAGTCGCGGGTCGAGTTTTTTTCTGACGGTTCGCCGGTCCAATTTTAATTTCTTGGCTGTCTCCGAGTAACTTCGCGTTTGCGAGTACACCAATGTGCAATACTGCGTTAATAAATCTTCTGCCGATAATGTACCTCCCACGATGGAGCTTATGAGCCGTTCTCGGGCGCTGTGAATAGGTGTTCGTGGTGGATAATATTCCGCACGTATCAACACACTGCGGACACACTGTTCCAACTCGCGGATGTTGCCGGGCCAAGTGTAGTCTTGGCCCAAATGCTCGTTGATCCAGGTTTCTACTTCGTCAGCCAATCCTTCGGCTTCCTCCCCAACTAACGAGCGGGCTACAAATATGATCATCTCTCGTAATAGTTGTGGCGATTCACAAAGCTGCTCATGAAATGACGGCGTTACAATGATGTCCGAACATAAGCGATAGTAGAAATCAGTACGGAAATCTCCCTTGCGCAAAGCCGCGGCGAGATCGCGGTTCGTCGCTGCAATGATTTTTCCATGAAATAGTTTGTCTTTGGTATCCCCCAGCGGTTGAAATGTCCGTGTCTGGAGCACCCGAAGTAATTTAACTTGTATCGACGGGTCTAAATCCCCGACCTCGTCGAGGAAAACCGATTCCCAAGGCTCGCAGATTTCCAACCATCCGCGCCGATCCTGAAGAGCTCCCGTGAAGGCGCCGCGCCGATGTCCGAACAGTTCTGATTCAATGAGCGTCGCGGGCAGCGCTGATAGATTTAGCGCATGGAATGCCGAGGAAAAATTCCCGCCAAATGTTTTTCTTTTTTCATCAAAAGGGATGTATCGGGATAGGCCAATAGCTCGGGCCACCAGTTCTTTACCCGTGCCCGAAGGCCCCATAATAAGCGTAGTGATGTCGCTTATCCGCTCATACAACATCTTACGGTACCGCCGCATATCGTGCGTAAAAATCGACTGCCAAGCCGCAGCACGCAATCGAGCGGCTGCCATCGACGTGCCGACGATATAATGAAAAATTAAGTGAAATGCGCGGCGGAGCTGATAAAAGGAAGCAAATATGTGGGACGGTTCCTGGGCAACGCGTGTCGCGATTGGGGGGATATGGAAGTAATGCTGCCAATCGCGAAAAAAATCAGCATAGAAGCCAAACTGGCCGTGCCCTGATTTCGCATCCAACTCCTTGAGGATGGCAGTGTGTAACGACTCTTCATACTTACGGTACAGCGCGAACAGTACCGCGACTTCGTACAATTCCCATTCTCGATCGACCAAATACGAGCCGCTTGCGATATGTTCCCTTAGTTTCTGACAGACTGTCTCTAAGCGATTTGAAATCTTCGTAATATTGGCACGGGGACGATCAGGATCCTCGACCTGCATACTCCATACAGGCTCTGCGTCGTGAAAATCTTGACCGAGCGCCTCTCGCTCGTACGCGATCCGCTCAGGGAGGAACGGATTGCAGTAGGCGAGCTTCAACACGGCTTCCAAAAAACTACGGTCTGCTCCAATTAAACTCGGCATAAGTTTTCCCTCGGTATGCGCATCAAATGTACAGGGCATGATCATTCTGTGTCAAACAGATTGAAATGAAGCGAGGTGGCCTTTTCCTAACCAGCTGAATTGAAAAGCATAGTACCCTAGCAGTCCACGGCATACGCCTTGCGCTTGTAAGCGCTGAACCTTGGATAGAAAACAGGAGTTTGGCATGAACCTGCTCATCATCAACACTGTTCCGGTAAGTGTCTGGCTCATAGCGACGTTTGTCGGACGCTCGGACGAACGCAAGCCACTGACACCAGAAGACCGCGCCAAGATCCAACGGCTGACAGGAGGCAAACGATGATCACCGTGGAACAAATCACCGATGTTTTTGCCCGCGCCACCGACGAATTTAAGGATTCCGGTGATTACCAAGACCTTTTGTCGGGCACCGCTTCGGCCGGGACGGCGCATGAGTTCCTGCGCAATGTCTTTCGCACGCACTATCTCTCCTCTCATATCGTTGCCCTCTGCTTCGCGGCTCTGCCGTCCCGCGCTGCAGAGTTGTTGAAAGAAAATCTCCTGGAGGAAATGGGCCGATCGGAAGCAGAAAAACCGCACTCGGCGCTCTTGCTGGAAATGGCCCGCGGCGTCGGGTTTACCCAGCATGAAATCGACGGTTTGATCGCCGACGCACGACAACGGGTGGCGATCTTCTGCGCCACTCGCGTGCCGGTGGCGACTCTGCGCGAGCTGTGTCTATCCGTGCTGCTCGAAACCATGAGTTTCGAGTTCATGCTCTCGCGCCATTCGAGCGCCATCGCTGCCGCTCTCGTGGCACGCTACGACATTCCTAAAGCCGCGCTAAGTTGGTTCGAGCTCCACTCCGAAGTGGATATCCGCCACGCCGAAGAAGCGGTGACCGTGATCCAGAACTATCTCGACTTCCACCAGATCTCTGATCAGTTGTTCGAGCAGATCGCGCGCTCGACCCTCGGCGACAACCTTTTTGTTCGTCATTACTTTCCGCCGCTCACCAAACAACGCACCCGGGCCAAAACGTCGCCAGCAAAAGCCTACCGTGTAGAATCGATCACTCTCTATCAATTGCGCATTCCGTTTCACCAGGCCTTTCGCCACGCGCTCCAGAGCCGGGAAGAAAGCGACACCGTGATCGTCAAAATCACCGGCAGCGACGGCACCATCGGCTTCGGTGAAAGCCTGCCGCGCTCTTACGTCACCGGCGAAACCACGGAAACCATTGTCGCACGGATCCGTGAGAATCTGGCGCCGAAAATTTTCCGCGAATCCTTCGCCCCCGGCTGGGAAACACTCGAGCACCTTCAAAGCATGATGCCGATTTGGACGCAGAGCGAAACGACCGGGATCATTGCATGGAACGCCGCCTTTTGCGCCGTCGAGTTGGCGCTCCTCGATTGGGCTCTCCGCGCCGGGCAATGCGCTCTGGCTGATCTGCTTCCGCCGGTGCGTTTCGAAGTGGTTTACAGCGGCGTGATTTCAGCCGATGCGCCGCACGACGCCGCGGCGCTCGCCAAACGCATGGCGCGTCTGGGAATACGTCAGATCAAAGTGAAAGTCGGCACCGGCGAGGATGCGGCACGCCTGGAAGCCGTGCGCCGTGTCGCCGGAGATAAGATTGAATTGCGCGCCGACGCCAACGGCGCCTGGAGCACTACAACGGCCATCGAAGAGCTGTCGCGCTTGAAGAAATTCAATTTACAAGCAATCGAGCAACCGATCGCCCCGGATGACATCGACGGAATGAAACGCGTTCGTGCCGAGAGTGGAGTTCCGGTCATGGCCGATGAATCTCTGGTCACGCTTGATCAAGCGCGCCGGCTCATCGAGCTTGGCGCATGCGATTATTTCAATATACGCCTGTCAAAGAACGCCGGCGTCACCGGTAGCCTAGCCATCGCCAAGCTCGCCGCGGAAGCGGGGATTAAACTCCAAGTCGGCGCGCAAGTCGGTGAAACCGGCATTCTTTCGGCCGCCGGCCGAACTTTAGCTGCCCATTTACCGGCCCTCGAGTTCGCCGAGGGCTCCTTCGGCACTTGGCTTCTCGTCGAGGACGTGACTTTCGAAAACGTCGCTTTCGGTTGGGGCGGCCGCGCCCCGCTTTTGAAATCGCGCGGCCTGAGCGTGACCGTGAAAGAAGAAGCGCTCGAGCGCTTGACCACAAAGAAAACCGAACTGGGGCGTTGATCAATGCAGATCCTCGTCAGAGCCGCGGCGCTCATTACAAGCCAGCAATGGAGACGCTGGCAAGCGCTCACCACAAGGCCGCGCGAAACTCAGGAAGAGCTGCTGCTCCGTATCATTTCCCGCAATCGAGCGACACAATTCGGCCGCGATCATGGTTTCGACAGGATTCACACTTTAAACGATTACCGCAGGCAAGTCGGTGTCGCCGACTACGAGCGGCTGCGTCCCTACGTCGATCGCGCTAAAGGCGGCGAGTTTAATGTACTGACCGCCGACCCCGTTGTCATGTTCGCGGTGACGAGCGGCAGCACCGGCGAGCCCAAGCTTATTCCCATCACTCAAGCCGCCAAACAAAACCATCGCGCATTGACACGGCTGTGGTACTATCACGCCTACCGCAGTCATGCCGATCTATTCCGCGGCAAATTGCTCGGTGTCGTCAGTTCCGCCAACGAGGGACATACGCCGGGCGGTATTCCCTTCGGCGCAGCCTCGGGGCTGATCTATCAGAGCAGCCCGCGCTGGATACAAAATGCCTATGTGAATGCGCCGGAGATTTCCGAGATTAAAGACTTCGAAGCCAAGTATTACGTCACCATGCGCTGCGCCCTCGAAAGCGAAATCTCATTTCTTGGCACGCCGAATCCAAGCACGATCCTCAAAATGGTCGAAACGGCCGACCGAAACAAGAGCGATATCATCAAAGATATCCACGACGGCACCATCGCCGCCCGATGCCCTCTGCCTACGGACATCCGTCATCTGCTGGCGAGCCGGCTCGACAAAAATCCCACGCGCGCGCAGCAACTGGAAGATTGTGCGAATCGAGCCCGAACGTTGCAGCCGAAAGACTACTGGCCTCGATTGCAGCTCATCGGTTGTTGGAAAGGTGGCAGTGTCGGAGCGCGCTTGAAAGAATTCAGTTGTTGGTTTGACGACGCAACACCTGTGCGTGATCTCGGTTACATGGGCAGCGAAGCGCAGATGACGCTGCCGATTACCGATGCGGGCTCGGCGGGCATTCTCGATATCAGCGCCAACTTTTACGAGTTCATTCCGGAAAGCGAAATGGGCAGCGCCAACGCCGCGCCGCTTATCTGCTCCGAGCTCGAGGAGAGCAAGGAGTACTATCCCATCCTCACCACGCCCGGCGGCCTCTACCGCTACGATATCAACGACGTGATCCGCGTCGCTGGCTTTTACAATCAAACGCCGCTGATCGACTTTGTCCGTAAGGGGCGCGACGTCACCAACATCACCGGAGAAAAGCTGCACGTCAATCACGTGATGCAAGCCATGGCAGAGGCGCAGAGCAACGTCGGCATCGCGGTCCTGCACTTCCGTGCCTGTGCCGACGTAGCGCAGTCGCGTTACGAATTCTCCGTGGAATTCGACGGCGCCAACCTACCTCAAGATGGAACGTTGACACGACTGCTCGCGGAATTGGACACGCGCCTAGGTAAGCTGAACGTCGAGTACGCGCAGAAACGGGAGTCGCGTCGCCTGAGAGTGCCGGTCTTGTGCATGATGAAACCGGGCTGGTTCGAGCGCAAAACCCGCGCGAGCCTCACGCGCGGCGCCCGCGATACGCAATTTAAGGCGCAACTTCTAAGCCCGACACCGGAAGATCAAAGCGAGATTCTGCGTGTCATAGAGCTTACGGTGAAACCGGGAGCGCTAGAAAACTAATTGCAACTGATGCATGGAGCCATCCTCGCCCTTTTGACACTGCTGTTCTTCCTTCGCGTTCTCGGCCAAGCTCTCGTCGCTTTCCTGCGGGTCACTTGGCTGCCGCCCATGGAACAGTGGTTTTCCGGCCTCATCCCTTACCCGATTCTCCTAGTAATTCAGATCATCATGCTCGCCAGCATGGTCAAGATCTCAGCGGATATTTGCCGCGGCCAAGGTTTCTTCGCCATCTTGCGGCCGCGCTGGTCGCGCGTGCTTATCGGCTTCAGCGCGCTTTACGCCGGCGCCATGATCGCGCGCTATATTCTAACGATGATTTTTAAGCCCGAGATGCGCTGGTTCGGCGGCACCATTCCGATTTTCTTTCACTTCGTGCTGGCTGGTTTTATCTTGGTGCTTGGACGCTACCACTCCCAAGCCAGCAAATGAAAGCTATCATCTTAATCATCGGCTTAATCATCGGCGCTTACTTGACCTGGCTTGCGTGTGTGCCATCCCGGCTAGGCTCATGGTGGCTCGCGAAACAAATCGGCTCGCGGCCCGCCGAATATTCGGTTCGCATCGAACGCGGGGTTACCATGACTTCGTATGACGGAACCCAGTTAGTCGCGGATGTTTATCACCCGTCTGACGCGAGTCCGCACCCGACCATTCTGGTCCGCATTCCGTATACAAAGAATTTCTATAATACGATGATCGCAACCGTTGTCGGAAGATATTGGGCCGAGCGTGGATACCACGTCGTCATCCAGGGCACGCGCGGACGCTACGAATCCGCCGGAACATACGATCCCTTCAAACACGAGCGACGAGACGGCATCGAAACCCTGCGCTGGATCGCCAAGCAGCCTTGGTTCAACGGGCGATTGGGCATGTGGGGAGGCTCCTACTTCGGCTATACTCAGTGGGTGTTGGCGGATCAGTCTGCGTCTGGGGCCTCGGCGTTTAATATTCAGATTGCGAGCAGCGAATTTTACCGTATGTTTTATCCCGGCGGCGCATTCTCACTCGAAAGCGCTTTGAATTGGGCTGTCGGCAGCCACGGCAAAGAAGACATCGAGCCCGACCAAGAAACCCTGGATCGCGGATTAAACGGCCTGCCACTGATCCAAGCGGACGACCGTGCCATAACCGATATCCCGTTCTTCAACGACTGGGTGAATCACCCAACAAGAGACGAATATTGGCACGCCGTCGACGGCGATGAGCGGGTGAAAAATCTCACTGCGCCGGCGCTTTTGATGGCCGGATGGTACGATCCTTTCTTACCGGCGCAGCTCGATGATTTCGTGCGTATACGGCGCGATACCCGTCCGGAGGTAGCGGCGGCATCACGCTTGGTCGTCGGACCTTGGGCGCACGCGCGTACCGTCATTCTGCCGGAGGGCGCGGTTCCGCCCAACTATCGCGTCGAGAGTTTCGCGCCAAGTGTGCCGTGGTTCGACCAACACTTGCGCGGCACTGGAGAGGCGTTGGCGGCGCCGGTCCGAATCTTTGTCATGGGCGCGAATGTTTGGCGCGACGAGCAAGAATGGCCGCTTGAGCGGACGCACTTCACGGATTTTTTTCTCGACAGCAGCGGCCGCGCAAATAGCGCCGCCGGCGACGGAAGACTATCGTTGAAAGCGCCAGCCGAAAACACACCGCCGGACGCTTTTATTTACGATCCATTGCACCCCGTGCCGTCTGCCGGCGGCGCCATGATTGGCCCGCGTGCCGGCATCGCTTTACAAAACAAGCCCGAAGCGAGACCGGATGTGCTGGTTTACTCAACGCCGCCACTGGATGAAGACATCGAAGCAACCGGACCGGTGAAGCTCATTCTCTTCGTTGCGACGACGGCGCGCAATACCGACTTTACTGCCAAATTAGTCGACGTATTTCCGGACGGCTCAGCATATAACGTGTCCGACGGTATTCTTCGACGCGGGTATGAAGGCAGTTCTCCTACGAAAATCACCGTAGACCTTTGGCCCACAAGTTTCGTTTTTCGCAAAGCACACCGTATCCGGCTCGAGGTGTCAAGCAGCAATTTTCCCCGATTCGATCGCAACCCGAATACCGGAAGAACCATCGCCACCGAAACGGAAACGATCGTCGCGCGCCAAATGGTTCATCATAGTTCGTCTATGCCATCGCGACTGGTTCTACCGGTGATTCCACATCGGGAGACAGCCACGGAAATACGAACAACAAGATGTGATAAGAAAACGCTCACCGCGGAGGCCTTCAAATCACGATGAATTTCCAAAAGCTGGCTCATAAAGCGTTTCAAGGCATCATTCCCGAACGAGCCGAACCTCATCTGTCTCTGACGAACGGTAAGTATCAACGCGCTTACCCGGTTGCCTCCTTCGACGAATATAGAAACCGTGTTTCAGCGGATCACTCGAAGTGGAAGATTGTTCCGGTGGACACTTGCCTGTTTCCCGAGAATCTGAAAGAGCCGCTTCCGTGCCACGGACCCCGGGGCAATTTTGCTGGTCGTGTTTGCGCTGGTCGAAATCTTTGGGCTATCCTTCGAAACCGGCTCGGGAGTCGAAAATTACTCCTAAATTAGCATTCGTTTTTCCCGAAAAAATAGGAAGCGATTCCATGACCAACGGAACCTACGCCAAAACGCTCAAGCAACCCGGCTTCCGCGCCTTTTTCTGGACCCAACTTCTAGGCGCGTTCAACGACAATTTTTACAAGATGGTGGTCTCATTGGTGGCGTTGAATCTTATCGCCGGTGAGGCCGACCATTTCTACGTTGACCTCATTACGTTGCTGTTTATTCTTCCCTCAGTGCTTTTTTCCGGCTACGCCGGTCACATGGCCGATGTCTACAGCAAGAGAACCGTCCTCATCGCCGTCAAAATATTTGAAATCTTAGTCATGGGCTCGGCCATCGTCGCCTTCTTGTCCGCCCGAGTCGAGCCCATGTTCGTGATCGTTTTTCTCATGGGGCTGCATGCCGCGTTCTTCAGCCCGGCAAAATACGGCATTCTTCCTGAAATGCTCCCCGACGCGGAGCTCTCCCGGGGGAACGGGCTTTTAGAGATGAGCACGTTTGTAGCGATTATTCTCGGCACATCTCTCAGCGGCCCGATCTACACGGCGTTGAAAGATCGCCCGGCGTGGATCGGTCTTCTGCTCACGGCCATTGCAGTGTTGGGAGCGCTGACCAGCTTCGGCATCGCGAAAGTGCCGCCCGCCGGCGGCTCCAGATTGCTCCGGCTCAACCCCTTCGGGGAAATATGGGACGGCATCAAGCGCCTCTACCCCGATAAACCCCTTTGGCTCACGGTCATCGGCATCTCCTATTTTTGGTTCCTGGGCGTTCTCGTTCAGCTAGACATGCTCTACTTCGGCAAAGATCTGCTCCGGCTCAACGAATCGCACATCACGCTCCTGGGAACCTTCCTCGCCGTGGGCATCGGCATCGGCAGCCTCGCCGCCGGCCGTCTTTCTGGCGATAAAGTCGAACTGGGTCTGGTGCCCCTGGGCTCCGTTGCCATGGGAATTTCGTTGATCCTGCTCGCGCATACGGGGCGCTCCTCCGTGCTGACCTCGGCGGCGTTGATTCTCCTCGGCTTTTCCAGCGGGCTCTTCGCAGTGCCGTTGAATTCGTTCCTGCAACAGAGAAGCGGTCGCGACGAAAAAGGCCAGCTCATCGCCACCAACAATTTTCTCAACACCTTGGCTATGGCCTTGGCAGCCGGCACACATTGGTTTTTAGCCACCCGGCTCCAGCTCTCCCCGGACTGGGTTGCGCTCATCCTTGGATTCTTGACACTTCTCGGCACTCTGGTCGTCCTGCGCTACCTGCCGGATTATGCCGTGCGCTTGGTTCTTTGGCTTCTCACCCACACGCTTTATCGCATCCGGGTCGTAGGGGAGGAGCACATTCCACGTCGCGGTCCGGCGTTGCTGGTTTCCAATCATGTCTCGTTTGTCGATGCCCTTCTCATCGGCGCCACGATGCAACGCTTCATACGTTTCATGCTTCATCGCGACTATTACGACAACCGATGGCTGAATTGGTTTTTCTGTTTGATGGAGACGATTCCGGTTTCGGCAACGAATCGGCGCGACATCGTCCAATCGCTGAAGAGAGCGCGCGCAGAGTTGGAGAACGGCCGGGTTGTCTGCATCTTCGCCGAAGGCGCCATCAGCCGGACCGGACACCTCATGCCGTTCAAGCGGGGCTTCGAGAGAATCGTCGATGGGCTCGATGTACCGATTGTTCCTGTGCACCTGGACCAATTGTGGGGCAGTATATTCAGCTTTAAAGATGGCCGCTTTTTCTGGAAATGGCCAAAAGTATTTCCTTACCCGGTAACGGTATCATTTGGCGCGCCGCTGCCGTCAAACAGCGAAACGCAACAGGTTCGTCAGGCGGTATTGGAGTTGGAAAGCAACGCGGTCTACTACCGCCGCAGCGCCCAGGAACTGCTGCACGGCAAATTTATCCGCACCGCGAAGCATCATTGGTCTTCCTTCTGCATGGCCGACACGACGGGCGTCGAATTGTCTTTCGGTAAGGCTCTGATCGGAAGCCTGCTTTTTTCGCGCTGGCTGCGAAAGCAGCGTGCCAGCGAATCAATAATCGGCGTTGTGCTTCCGGCTTCGGTCGGCGGGGCGCTCGTCAACGTGGGCATCCTTCTGGCCGGCAAGGTGGTGGTCAACCTGAACTTCACTGCCGGATCCGCGGCGATGACTGCGGCGATCCAGCAGTGCGGTATCGGCACCATTCTGACTTCCCGCGCTTTTTTGTCCAAGGCACAGATCGAAGAGACGTCACATATGATCTTTGTCGAGGAGATTACGAAATCGTTTTCAGCAGGCGAAAGAGTTTTGACCACGCTCACGGCGTTTCTGATTCCAGGCCGGTACTTGGAGCGTCACTACACCAAGAATCAGAAACCAGATAGCTTAGCAACGGTCATTTTCTCCAGCGGCAGTACGGGAACGCCCAAGGGTGTCATGCTTTCCCACCACAATATTATCTCCAACATCGAAAGCGTCTGCCAAGTTATTCCGCTCACTCCGAGCGACCGAATTATGGGTGTCTTGCCTTTCTTTCACTCCTTCGGTTTTAGTGTTTCCCTCTGGCTCCCTCTGGTCGCTGGGTTTGGCGCCATCTACCACCCGAACCCCATGGACGCCAAGAGCATTGGCGATACCGTGCAAAAGTATCATGCTACGCTGTTGATCAGCACGCCGACGTTTTACGCCGGCTACATGAGACGCTGCTCGCGTGAACAGTTTTCCTCGTTGCGCTATGCGATTGCCGGCGCGGAAAGGCTGCGCGAACAAATTGCCAAAGACTTCAGAGATAAATATGGCTTCGATCTGTTAGAAGGTTACGGCTGCACGGAACTCGCCCCTGTGGTTTCCGTGAATCTTCCGGACGTAATCGACGGCGTTGAAAGGCAGGTGGGGAAAAGACCCGGGTCGGTTGGCCGTCCGATTCCCGGCGTCGCGGTAAAGATCATTGATCCCAGCACAGAACGACCGCTGCCCATCGGTCAAGAAGGTTTGCTGCTCGTCAAGGGAGCGAATTGCATGCTCGGCTACCTTGGTCAACCGGAAGTCACAGAGCAGGTGCTGCGCGACGGCTGGTACGTTACGGGCGACATCGCCGCGATTGATGAAGACGGCTTTATCCGAATTACGGACCGTCTCTCGAGATTCAGCAAGATCGGCGGCGAAATGGTGCCGCACATGAAGGTCGAGGAAGTCATCAACGGCATCCTGGGCAACGTGGCATGCGTGGTGACCGCGATTCCGGACGCTCAAAAAGGAGAAAGGCTTTTCGCCCTTTACACCGACAACAGCATCACAGCCGATGAGCTGTGGGACAAACTTTGCGAGACGGAACTTCCTAAATTGTGGATTCCTAAGCGCGAGAATTTGTATCCGGCGGACTCTATTCCGCTCCTGGGGTCGGGCAAGGTGGACCTTGGTAGAGTCAAGGCTATCGCTCTCCAGTACACAAAGAAAGTAAACTAGGCCCGCCACCGAGCAAGAAAGCACAAGGACTAGTCGGTGATATTGAAGACCTGGCCGAGACAATCCGGCGTTACCCATGGACCACCCTTACCGCTTTGAAAGGTGACCCTCATGTTCTCGCTAAACTGGAGGAAACAGAGAAACTCTTAAAAGACCTCACGAAAACGCTGTCCCGCTGAACTCTACCTATCTAGCCGATCTCGTATTGGAAACCGGATCAGTTCCTCAGGCAAACTCCTAAAGGCGCATTGGATTTTTCTTGGCGAGGAAGACTACTACGAGTAAAATATTGCCCCACGAAAGGCTAATCCGCGCATGCATGTCGTCCTTGGTAGAA
>Ga0081455_10005178_pt1 | contig 14354 bp, 12 predicted proteins | sample TabmetS3T2R1_FD_70207 | JGI IMG/M metagenome (GOLD analysis project Ga0081455, IMG submission 70207) | Tabebuia heterophylla rhizosphere microbial communities from the University of Puerto Rico - S3T2R1 | ecosystem: Host-associated > Plants > Roots > Rhizosphere ... | reverse complement strand
AGCTCCAGGCCTACGATCGGGCACTGCTCGGTGGCGCGCCGTCGGAGGTTCCCGAGCTGATGGCCGATCGGAACCCGATCTACTTCGCGGACCGGGTGGTTGCGCCCGTCCTGTTCGTGATCGGCGAGAACGACTCTCGGTGTCCGTTCCGCCAGGCGATGGCGTACGTGGACAAGCTACGTGAGCGCGGCGCTGCCCACGAGGTCTACCTCTTCGGGACGGGTCACGGGTCGCATGACATCGACGAGGAGATCCGCCAGCAGCGCGTCATCCTCGACTTCCTGGCACGCAACGCGCTCACGTAGGCGGGAGCGCTCGCCGACCATCTCGCCGGATAGACTGCGGTCGAACGACGAAGCTTGGGGGCGATCTCTCGTGGGCGACCATGTCGGCCGGCTGATGTCCGATGTCACGGCCAAGAATCCGACCGAACCCGAGTTCCTCCAAGCGGTCCAGGAGGTCGCTGACTCCCTCCAGCTCGCGCTCGATCGTCACCCTCGGTATCGCGACGCGCGGATCCTCGAGCGGCTCGTCGAACCCGAACGCGTGATCATGTTCCGGATCCCGTGGCAGGACGACGCGGGCGAGGTGCACGTGAACCGCGGCTTCCGCGTGGAGATGAACAGTGCCCTGGGCCCGTATAAGGGCGGGTTGCGGTTCCATCCCACGGTCTATCTGGGCATGCTGAAGTTCCTCGCGTTCGAGCAGATCTTCAAGAACGCGCTCACCACGTTGCCGCTGGGCGCGGGCAAGGGCGGCGCCGACTTCGATCCGAAGGGCAAGTCCGAGGCCGAGGTGATGCGGTTCTGCCAGTCGTTCATGACGGAGCTGCAGCGTCACGTGGGGGCCAACACCGACGTGCCCGCGGGCGACATCGGCGTCGGGGCACGGGAGATCGGCTATCTGTTCGGCCAGTTCAAACGGATCCGGAACGAGTTCACGGGCGTGCTGACCGGGAAGGGGCTCGGGTGGGGTGGTTCGCTGATGCGACCTGAGGCCACCGGCTACGGCACGGTCTACTTCGCGCAGGAGATGCTGGCGACCCGCGACGATTCGCTCGAGGGCAAGGTGTGCCTGATCTCCGGGGCGGGCAACGTCGCGCAGTACACGGCCGAGAAGCTGCTGGCGCTCGGGGCGAAGCCGGTGACGCTCAGCGACTCCGGCGGGTGCATCCACGATCCGGACGGGATCGACGAGCACAAGCTCGGATGGGTGAAGGATCTGAAGAACGTCCGCCGGGGACGGATCATGGAATACGCGGAACGGTTCCCCTCCGCGACGTTCACGCCGGCCGATCCCTCGGCGGACCACAACCCGCTGTGGAACGTCCCAGGCGATTGCGCGTTCCCGAGTGCCACCCAGAACGAGATCAGCGCGAAGGACGCGTCCAATCTGCTGAACAACGGCGTCCACGTGGTGAGCGAAGGCGCGAACATGCCGACCGTGCCCGACGGGGTCGAGGCCTTCGTGACGGCCGGCATCCTCTACGGTCCGGGGAAGGCCGCCAACGCCGGGGGGGTGGCGGTGAGCGGGCTCGAGATGGCCCAGAACTCGATGCGGGTGACCTGGACGAGGGACGAGATGGACGGACGCCTCCGGGAGATCATGCGGCGGATCCACGAACAGTGCCGCGATACCGCCGAGGCCTACGGGAAGCCAGGCAACTACGTGCACGGCGCGAACATCGCGGGCTTCCTGCGGGTGGCCGACGCGATGCTCGCGCAGGGGCTCATCTGAGCGAGCCTCCAGGGCCGGCGAGGTAGCGTGGTGGCATGCCAACGTGGCTGCTGGTCCTGACGGCGATCCTGATCGGCTTCGCGATCTGGAAGATCGGGATCGGGACGATCCGGTCGTTCTCGCCCGACCCGACACGTGAGACGCCGCCCGAGGAGCCCGAAGACGTGGACGATCTGGACGTGTTCCTGGTCTGCGGGGAATGCGGGACGGAGTTCAAAGTGTCACGGCTCGGCGAGCTGCAGATCCCACGACATTGCGGCGAACGGATGCAGGTGGTGCGACGCACCCCCGGCGCGTGAGTTATCCACCGTTCATCCACCGTTCGTGAACGCGGAGTGACCTCCGCGCCAACGCGCAGGTGTTGTCCACCGTTGTGGACAACGGTGTGGAAGATCACATGCGTGTGATTCGCGGGATGGTCGCGGTGAAGGAGCGAGCGACGGTCAGTACCAGAAGGTCGTGCCGATGAATCCCGCGCCGATCAGCCCCAATCCCACCCAGAGCCAGATCGGATCGGCTTGGTCGTCGGTCCCGGGCATCAACCCGATGTAGTTGAGGACGATCACGATGACCCCGACGGCCATCAGGCCGATCAGGAGCGGCCCGTACCAGCGCGGGCTCGACTTCGTCTTGGCCCGGCGGTCGGGGGTCAGCTGGTAGCGCTGGCCCGACCCCTTCTTGCGGCTCTTCGACTTCGGCATCTCAGCGCAGATGGTACCGGCACGTCGGATGGCGCAGACGGGCGGCGCAGCGATAGGGTTCTTCTCCGATGGCCCAGGACACACCTTCATCAGACTCCGAGGTCGAAGCGCTGCGGCAGGACCGCGATCGATTGCAGGCCGAGCTCGACGCCTCCAAGCGGGGGCGCACCAAGACCCGGTGGCGGGTGATCACCGTCATCCTGGTCGCGCTGTCGGTGCTCACGTTCGCGGCCGCGGTTCCCGGCGTGTGGGCCAAGCGCACACTGCTGAACACCGACCGGTACGTGGCCACCGTTGGTCCCCTCGCCGAGGATCCCGCCGTTCAGGAGTACATCGCTCGAACCGTTACGACCGAGGTGTTCGAGGCGCTCGACGTCGAGGGGCGGCTCGAAAGCACGCTCCAGGAGCGAGCCGACCGGCTGGCGTTCCTGGCCGGCCCCATCACGAACGCCGTGCAGGGGTTCGTGCAGGACAAGGTCCAGGACCTCGTCGCGAGTCCCGCGTTCGCCACGTTCTGGACCGAGGCCAATCGGTTCACCCACGAGCAGGTGCTCGCCGTGCTGTCGGGGGATGCCGGGCCGCTCCAGGTCGAGGGCACGAAGGTGGTGCTGAACCTGCTGCCGTTCGTGAACGAGGGGCTCAAGGCGGTGTCGGGCGTCGCGAGCCAGCTGATCGGCCGCACGATCACGCTCCCGGAGATCAGCGCGAACGAGGTGCCCGCCGATGCGATCGCGAAGATCGAGTCGGCGTTGAACGTCGAACTGCCGGATCGGTTCGGGACGATCACCGTCTACGACGGCGATGAGCTCGGAGACGTGCAACGAGCCGTCGACCTGTTCCAGAAGGCGGTGATCCTCCTCGCGCTGCTGTTCCTCGTGTTCGGTGCCGCCGCCGTGTGGATCTCGAGCCGACGGCGCCGGACCCTGTTGCAGCTGATGACGGGACTCGCCCTCGTCCTCGTGCTCGAACGTCGATTCGCGATCGCAGAGGCGAACCACATCGTCGGACTCGCGAGGCCGGAGAACCAGGCCGCAGCCCGCGACGTCGTCGACAGCGTGTTGTCGAGCCTGCTGACCTACACGGCCCGGCTGCTCTGGGTGGTGGTCCTCGTCGCGCTGATCGCGCTGCTCTCAGGCCCGTATCCATGGGCGGTCGCGATCCGCCGCTGGACGGTCGAGCTGTGGCGCGCGGGGGTCGGCGCCGCACGGGGAGCGGAGCTGCCGAGCGCACCAGCATGGGTCGTGGCGCACCGCGATGTTCTGATGCTGGGGGCGGCTGCGCTCGCGGTCCTCGTGTTGCTGCTCGCGGACCTCAGCGTCGGATGGTTCCTGGTGATCGCCCTCATCACGGCCGCCGTGGAGCTGTTGCTCTACCGCCTCGGCTCGCGGCCCGCCGAGGAGGGCGGCGGATGACGTAGAGTCCGCGGCGACGATGGTTCGTCGACAGTGAGGGATCGGACCTAGAGGAGGAGATCCGTGATCGCAACCGAGTGGAGCTTCGGCGACGTGCTGTGGACCATGCTCGTGTTCTTCTTCTGGTTCATGGCGATCTGGATCTTCATCGCCGTGTTCGCCGACATCTTCCGCCGCAACGACCTCTCCGGATGGGGCAAGGCCGGCTGGATCGTCTTGATCTTCATCGTGCCGTTCCTCGGGGCCCTGATCTACATGATCGCCCGGCCCAAGATGACCGAGCAGGATCGGGAGATCGCGATGAAGATGCAGGAGCAGCAACACCGGCTCGAGGGCTACTCCGCGGCCGACGAGATCGCGAAGCTCACCAAGCTCCGCGACTCCGGGGAGATCACGGCGGAACAGTTCGAGGAGCTCAAGAAGCGCGCGATGGCGTGAGCGCGGTTCCATCCATCACGAAGCGCGATCCATGACAGCGAGGAGGTGACGACATGGGCATCGGCCCCGTCGAATACATGGTGGTGGCGTTCCCCGAGAACCGGTTCACGGGTGATATCGCCCCGGCGCTCGCCGACCTGGTCGAGGCCGGCACGATCCGGATCATCGATCTGGCCTTCGTCGGCAAGGACACGGACGGCACCGTGACGGCCTTCGAATTGGGCGATCTCGAGTCCGAGGTCGGGGCGGCGTTCTCGAAGATCGTGTCCGAGTCGAGCGGTCTGTCGGGCGGTCTCCTGAACGAGGAAGACGTCGAGGCGGTCGCCGAGGAGCTCGAGCCGAACTCGTCGGCCGCGCTGCTCGTGTGGGAGGACCTCTGGGCGACGAAGGTCGCCGACGCGATCCGAGCGGCCGGCGGCGAGCTCTGGGACCTCGAGCGGGTACCGCATGAGGTGGTCCAGGCCGCCGTGGATTGGGCCGAGCAGAACTGAGCGACGAGGAGGGATCGAGAGATGAGACGACGAGGGCCCGGGTTGGTCGGGATGGCCGCACGCACGGCCGTGGTCGCCGGGACGGCGACCGCGGTATCCGGCCGGGTCGCGCGCCGGCAGCAGCGGAAGTACTCCGACCAGGACGCTTCCTATGCGGAGCAACAAGGGGCCGCGTACGAGCAGGGGGCACAGGAAGCGGCCGGGCAGGCTGCGGCGCCCCCCCAGGATGACGCCGCACAGCAGATCCGTGAGCTCGCGGCCCTGAAGGATCAGGGGCTGCTCACCGAGGACGAGTTCGCCGCGAAGAAGAAGCAGATCCTCGGGATCTGAGCCGAGGCTGCGCCTCAGGCCGGCGCGACGCCCGAGCGCGGCCGGATCGTGAGGGTCGACACGGTGGCCGCCGCGACCGCGGGCTCCGAGAACGAGAGCGGATGCATGTCGCCTGCCTGCCATAGCGGCGCCTGGTCGTTCCAGTGCGGGCTCGCCGGGTTCCCGCTGTTCCCAGCCGGGAGCACGCCCATGCTCCGGTCGAGATCGCCGAGGTCGTAGACGGCGCGCCACGACGGGATGACCGCGGCCGGGTACCCGTCGCGCCCGTCGAACCCCCCCTGCATCACGGTCTGTTCGTCCCCGCCGAGCTCCACGTCCACGGCGACGAACAGACCCTCGAGGCCGGGGATGGCCGCGAGCGGGTGTGCCAGCCGGAGCCGATGGATCGCACCCCACCGCCACCCATCCGGACCCGGGCTCCCGGTCCGCTCGCGAAGTTCCTCGGTGGCGTCGGTGAGGGCGTCGCCGAGCAGATCGTCATCGAGCCAGGCGACATCGGGCCACGAGCCGTCCTCCCCGCGCTGGTCGAGCAATCGGGGGAGCGCTCCGCCCACGAAGTCCTCCCGCCATGCGAGGTAGTGGCGCGCGAGATCGTCGCCCAGGCGGGGCTCGAGGCACCGGCGGGCGATGTGCGCGCACCACGTGTTGAAGATCGCCGCCGCCGCCGAGTCCGCGGCCATCTCGCCGTCCCACCCGCGCAGGACGTCGATCGCTTCGCGCTGCGCGGCGTTCCGCGGTTCGAACCGCAGGAGCCAGGGCAGCGTCGCCTGCGCCGGCAGGGAGACGGTGTCGACCTGCAGCGCGGCCATGGACGCCACGTCGTGCCGGTCATCGGCCGCGAGGACCTCGGCGATCCGCCGTGCCCGGGCGGGCATGTGGAAGTCGTGCCCGATCAGGTGCGGGTAGGCGTCGTCGTGGATCCGGTCGTTCGCGGTGACGATGAACCCGCGCTTCGGGTCCCGCGACCACGGCAGCTCGTCCTCGGGGATGAACCCGTCCCATCCGTGGTCGGAGACGTGGCCGGGCACCGGCATCGTCCCGTCGCCGGCCCGCCGGATCGGGTACGCACCGGTGCAGACGTAGCCGATCGTGCCGTCGACGTCGGCGTACACGACGTTCTGCCCCGGACAGGCCAACCGGAGCGCAGCTTCGCGGAACCTATCGAACGACCTGGCGCGGGCGGCAGCGAGCGTGAGCGACGGCTGGCTCCCGCGCTCGGCACCCGTCCAGCGCAGCGCGTAGGTCGCGCCCGGCGGCAGGTCGACCAGATCCGGGTCCAGGACGCCGCTGACGAAGCTGTCGAGGAGCGGGCCGTGACGTGACTCGCGAACCTCCACGACGTGGGGCTGCTGCTCCCCACGGACGACGATCTCCTCACGATGGATCGTGAGGGGCTCCCACGCGCCGTCGAACTCGGCCGCCGAGCCATCGTCGTTCAGCCGTTCGACGTAGAGATCCTGCACGTCGCCCGAGACGTTCGTGACGCCCCACGCGTGATGCTCGGTGGTGCCCAACAGCACGCCGGGCGAGAACGTGAGCGCGACCCCGCGTACCCGGTAGCCGGGCGCTGACAGGAGGCACTCGAACCACGGGCTGGGATGCAGGGCCAGGAGATGGGGATCGTTCGCGAGCAGGGGTGCCCCCGACGCCGTCCTCGAACCCGCGACCACCCAATCGTTCGATCCCTGCCCTCGGGTGCGAGGGATCGCGTCGAGCACCGCACCGTGCAGCCCACCGGCGGGGGAGGAAGGGGGTTCGCCGGACCGCGGAGGCAAGAGGATGTCGAGCGCCTCGCCCCCGGCTCGCTCGAGGATCCATGCGCGGAGGAGCTCGCGGTCCCAGTTGCCGGACAGGCTCCAGGCGAAGTACGCGAACGCGGCGGCCCAGGCCGCGGGGTCGTCGGGGATGTCCGGCTGGAGATCGAGCAGCGTGTACTCGAGCGGCACGGCCGGCGCCGCGGCGATCCAGGCCGTGACGCCGTCACGGAACCGCGCATGCATGCCACGCGACACTTCGTCCCAATCGTGCGCGAGCCGTCGGCCGGCGCGGTGGATCCCGATCGTGCGGACGAAGCGATCCTCGGCGAGCGTGCGATCGGCGAAGATCTCGGAGAGCCGGCCGGTCGCGGCACGAAGCGTGAGGTCGAGCTGGAACAGGCGCTCCCCGGCGGTGACGAACCCCTGGGCGAACCAGAGATCGTTCAGGCTCTGCGCGTCGATGGCCGGTACCCCGAACGCGTCGCGACGGACCGTGACCGGTGCCTCGAGGCCGTCGATCGAGAGCGCGCCGTCGGTGGGGAACGAGGCCACTGCGGCGACGGCTCGCAACGCGTCGGCGGGATCGGACATGTGCCGGATGGTATCGGCACCGGCTCCGGGGCCGCCGCGCTCCCTCGCCGCTAGCCGGCTGCTTCCTCTTCCTGCTGCGTGTTCCCGAGCCAGCTTTCGTACAGCCCGGCGTAGACGCCGCCGGCAACGGCCAGGGCTTCGTGCGTGCCCTGCTCCACGATCCGCCCGGCATCGAACCCCAGGACGCGGTCGGCGTGCTCGGCGGTCGACAGCCGGTGTGCGATCGTCACCGTCGTCCGACCCGCCGACAGCCGCCGCAGCGCCTCGGTGATCCTGGCCTCCGTCGCTGGGTCGACCGCGCTCGTGGCCTCGTCGAGGATCAGCAAGCCGGGGTCGGCGATCTGGGCGCGCACCAGCGCGATCAGCTGACGCTCGCCGACCGAGAGTTGCTCGCCCCGCTCGCCGGCGCGGGTCTCGAGCCCGTCCTGCAGGGACGCCGCCCACGCGCCGAGCCCGAGCTCCTGGAAGGCCGCGTCCACGTCCCGATCAGTGGCCCCGTCACGCCCGGCACGGACGTTCTCCCGCACGGTCCAGTCGAACAGGAACCCGTCCTGCGGCACCATGCGGATCGCGACGCGGCGCGAATCGGGGGCCACCTCGCGCAGGTCGATGCCGTCGATCAGGATCCGGCCCGTCGCCGGGTCGGCCAAGCGGGTGAGCAGCCGGGCGAACGTCGTCTTGCCGCTCCCGGTCTCGCCGACCACCGCGACGTGCGACCCCGCCGGGATGTCCACATCGATGCCCTTGAGCACCGTCCCCCCCGTCCGGTACGCGAACGTCGCATCCTCCACCCGCACGGACAGGGCGCCGAGCGCCGGCAGACGGACGCCCTCGATCGGTTCCTCGATCTCGATCGGAAGGTCGAGCACCGCCAGGATCTTGCGCCAGCCGGCGATCGCGGTCTGCGTGTCCGCGTAGATCTCCGGCAGATCCTCGAACACGCTCAGGAACACGTCCCCGAGGAACAGGAACGCGGTCGCCGTCCCGAAGGTCAGCCCCCACCCCTTGCCGAAGATCGCGCTGAGCGCGATCACGACCGACAGCGTGAGGGCGTAGAACACGCTGGCGATCGGCCACAGGGTCGCCGACCGCAGGTGCGCGAGAACCTCGGCGTCGTAGCGGCGTCCGATCGCTCCTTGCACCCTGGCGTGCGTCTCCTCGTCGATCCCGTACGCGCGGACGACGGCGGCGCCCATCACGCTCTCGGACACCTCCGACAGCATCTCGCCCACGCGTGTCCGCGCCGCGTCGAACGCTTGCGTGAGGCGCGACTGCATCGATCCCATGATCCCCACGAGCGGCACCATGAGCAGGACGACGGCGATGGCCAGCTGCCACGAATACACGAGCATCAAACCCAGCGCCGCCGTGGCCTGGATCCCCGAGATGAGCCACGCGATCCCACCCCATTCGGTGAAATGTTGCAGCGAGTCCGCGTCCACCGTGACCCGGGCGACGAATACGCCGCGCTTCTCCTCGGACTGCTCCGCGATCGAGAGCCGATGGATGTGTTCGAAGGTGCGCACGCGCAGATGCATCAGGGCCTCCTCGGAGGCCTTCACCAGCCGCCGTCCCGCGGATCGTGCGGCGAGGAACGCCAGGACGACCAGGGCGAACGCCAGCGCACAGATCCCGTACACGAACTTCGGCTTGAACTCCGGCGAAAAGCCGTGGTCGAACACCTGCTGGACCAGGACGGGCGTGACCAGCGACACCACGGTCACCCCGAGCGACACGATCAGGGTGAACCCCAGCCCCGCACGGAGCTCCGGGCTCTCCTTGATCCCGCGTCGCAGCACGGCGAAGGCGCCGCGCAGCTCGGGCGAGACCGGCAGTTCGTCGTCGCGCCGCACGCGTTCGTCGACGGCCGTCATCGCTCGCCTCGCTCGTACGCCCGGATGATCGCCGCGTAGGCGGGCTCGTCGCGGAGCAGCGTGGGATGCGAGCCCGTGGCTTGGACCTGACCCGCCCGGAGGAAGATCACGCGGTCGGCCAGGCTGATCGTGGACAGGCGGTAGGCCACTACGACCAGCGTGGTTCGCAGGTCCCGCCGAAGGGCGCCCAGGATCTCCGCCTCGATCGATGGGTCCACCGCACTCGTCGCGTCGTCGAGGATCAACAGGCGGGGCTTGCGGACCAGCGCCCGGGCCAGCGCCACCCGCTGTCGTTCTCCTCCCGACAATGAGTGCCCACGCTCGCCCACCACCGTGTCGTAGCCCTCGGGCAGTGCCCGGATGAAGCGGTCGCAGGCGGCGATCCGTGCGGCGCGCACGATCTCCTCGTCGGTCGCGCCCGAATCGAGGGCGATGTTCTCCCGCACCGTCGTGGCGAACAGGAAGCTCTCCTGGAACACGATCGCCACCGAGCGCCGCAAGGACGCCGGGTCCGTGTGGCGGAGGTCGATGTCGCCGATCGCGACGTGCCCCTCGTCCGGGTCCACCAGGCGAACCATGAGCTGGGTCAGCGTGCTCTTGCCCACCCCGGTCGGACCGACGATCGCGACGGACTCACCGGGCTCGACCTCAAAGGTGACACGCTGCAGCACCGGGGACTCGTCGTACCGCAGCCGCAGGTCGTGGACGTGCAGGCCGAGGGGTCCCGCGGGCAGGGGGCGGACGTCGTGAGGAGGCGGCACCGTGACCGGCTCAGCGAACACCTCCTGCAGGCGGTCGTACCCGACGACCGCCCGAGGCAGTTCGGCGAGGATCCAGCCGATGAACCGCATCGGCCAGGACAGCAGCTGGAACAGCGCGACGAAGGAGATCAACTGGCCGAGCGTCACCGCGCCCTCGGCCACGCGCCACGATCCCACCGCGAGTAGCAAGGCGGTCCCGAGCGTCGGCAGCGCGTCGAGGCCGGCCTCGAACGTGGCTCGCACGTAGCCGCCGGCGATGCGTGCGTCGCGGAGGTGACGAGCCTTCTCGAACAGTCGCTGCGTCTCGGCCTGCTCGCGACCGAGGGTCTTGACCACGAGTGCGCCGTCGATCGATTCATGGGCGACGGCGCTGACCTCGCCGATCCTCTCCTGGGCGCGCCGAGCCGGGCCTTCCATGCGCTTGGCGAACGCATGGTTCATGAGCGCCAGCGCGGGGAACAGGATGAGGCCGACGAGTGCCAGGAAGGGGTCGGTCACGGTCAGGTCCACCAGCGCGAGGAGCGTCAGCACGATCACGCCGGTGGCGAACGGGACGGGCCAGTACAGGTCGACGGCCGCCTTGACGTCGGCCTCCATGTGCGCGAGCAACTCGCCGGTCGGGGTCTCACGGTGGTACTGCAGCGAGAGGTCGCGATACCGGTTCGCCACGCGCGTGCGAAGGGTCGCCATCACGCGCTCCCCGGCCACGCCGCTGTAGTAGCGGCGCACCATGATCCCCAGGGCGCGCAGGATCCCGCCCAGCATCAGGGCGCCGACGGCGAGCCAGATCTTCCCCGTGTCGCCGTTGCCCTCGAACGCCGGCCGCACGACGTTGTCCGTCGCTTTGCCGAGCGCGATCGTCAGGCCCACCGACGCGAACGCGAACACCACGGCGCCCGTCACTGACGCGGCGAACGGCTTGGGGTGCATACGGATGTAGGAGGCGATCAGCCGCATCCCACGCCGGAAGATGGCGCGGTCTTCCGTGTTCGGTGTGGTCATCGTCGCCTGCATCGAGAACCTCGTGGATCGTGCTGGGGCCTGGGTCGCCCCCACGGCCGTTCGTCGAGCGAGCAGCGCGTGAGCGGGCGATCCTGGCTCCGGCTGGTGCGGACGTCACCGCACTCGCGGAGCGCGGTCGCGAGTGACGGGTGGAGCGAGGTGCGCCGAGCCGAACCGGCGGACTCGGCCGCGGCCTCGGTGCGCGTGCCTGCTCCGAGTCAGGTCACGTGCGGGTCCACCACCGACGTGGGGATCGGGACACCCGAGGGTTCGCGGCTATCGCAGGGGCCATCCACCGGAACCTCCTCTCGAGCGCACGGGACGTGATGCGATGCTCGCACATCGACCGGCGGCCGTCACGTCCTCCCGAGCGGCTTGAGCACCGAGTGACCCGCTGGGATGATGCGCGCTATGACGATATCCGGGACCCACGACCGTCCGTGGTTCGCTTCCTATCCATCAGACGTCCCGCGCTCGTTGGCGCCCTACCCGAAGGAGTCCGTGTTCGAGCTGCTTCGGGGGGCGGCGGCTGGTTTTCCCGACGCCCCGGCACTCGCGTTCTTCGGGAAACACACGACGTACTCGCAGCTCTTGCAGCAGGTCGAACGATGCTCCGCGGTGCTCGTGGGGCTCGGCGTTCATCGCGGTGACCGTGTCGGACTCCTGTTGCCGAACTGCCCCGAGTACGTGATCGCCTGGTACGCGTGTCAGAGGATCGGGGCGGTGGCCGTCGGCAACAACCCGCTGTACACGGAGCGTGAGCTCGAGCATCAGATCAAGGACTCCGGCGTCCAGGTGATGATCGTGCTGGATCAGGTCTATCAGCGGTTCGGCGCGGTCCGCGGTGCCGGCGGTATCCGCGAGGTGGTCGCGGTGCAGCTGAACCGCTCGATGCCCGTCCCGATCCGGTGGCTGGCTCCCCTGAAGTTCCGTAGCGATGCGAAGAAGCACGGTACGCCGCTGCCGTTCATCCCGGCAGATCACCGGGTGCGGTGGTGGCACGACCTGATGCGTCACGCCGGGCCGACCCCCCCGGAGGTGCGGATCGAGGACCCCGAACACGAGGTCGCGGCGCTCGTGTACACCGGCGGGACCACGGGGTTGTCGAAGGGGGCGATGCTTTCGCACACGAACCTGGTGTCGAACGCACGGCAGGCCGCCGCGTGGCTCAACGTGGTTCGCCAGGGGGAAGACGGGATCCTCGCGGCGCTCCCCTTCTTCCATTCCTTCGGGACCCTCGTCATGAACTTCGCGATGACGAAGGCGGCGAAGCTCGTGCTCTTGCCGCGGTTCGAGATCGACATGGCGCTGAAGGCGATGTCGAAGGAGAAGCCCACGCTGTTCCCGGGTGTCCCGCGCATGTACATCGCCCTGAACGAGGACCCCCGCACACCCAAGCACGACCTCGGTTCGTTGAAGGCGTGCATCTCCGGCGCGGCCCCGCTGCCGATGGCGGTCGCCCGACGGTTCGAGGAGATCACGGGCGGTGGGAAGGTCGTGGAGGGCTACGGCCTCAGCGAATGTTCTCCCGTCACCCACGCGAACCCGCTCGTGGGCACGCGCAAGGAGGGCTCGATCGGCTTGCCCCTGCCGGACACCGACGTGAAGCTCACCGATCTCGATGAGCCGGATCGCGTCGTCCCGCAGGGAGAACGCGGCGAGATGTGCATCCACGGTCCCCAGGTGATGCTCGGCTACTGGGATCGCCCCGACGAGACCGCGTTGATGATCCGCAACGGATGGCTGCACACCGGCGACGTGGCGGTCATGGACGAGGACGGCTACTTCCGCATCGTGGACCGGATCAAGGACATGATCATCGTCTCCGGGTTCAACGTGTATCCGACCGAGGTGGAGCACGTCCTGTACGACAACCCGAAGGTCCTGAAGTGCGCGGTCGCCGGCGTTCCCGACGACACCACCGGCGAACGCGTGAAGGCCTACATCGTGCTGCGGCCCGGCGAGACGGCCACGGCCGAGGAGCTGACGCAGTGGTGCCGCGATCCAACACAGGGGCTCACCGGCTACCGCGTTCCGAAGGAGTTCGAGTTCCGCGACTCGCTGCCGGAGACGCTCATCGGCAAGGTGCTCCGCCGAGCGCTGCAGGCCGAGGAGCGGGACCGGCGCGAGGCAGCCGGGACCTCGCCCCCTTCATGAACCCGATCCACTGGGACCTCGGTGGCGGGCTCGTCGTCCGGACGCTCACGCCCGACGACGACGGGAGGATGTTCGAGCTCGTCGAGGCGAACCGCGACCGGCTCCGTCCGTGGATGCCATGGGAGCCGCGGACCCAGGGTCCCGCCGACACGAGGGTGTTCATCGAACGGTCGCTCGCGTCCGAGACCGACCTCGAGGCGAACGGGCTCTGGCTCGACGGTGAGCTCGTCGGCACGATCGGGTTCCGGATCGACCCCCCCGACGAGAAGGGTGAGCTCGGGTACTGGATCGATCGCGGAGCCGAGGGGAGGGGGATCGTGACGCGAGCGTGCCGGCGGTTCCTGGCCTTCGGGTTCGACGAGCTCGGACTGCATCGGATCGAGCTCCATGCCGCCGTCCAGAACCGGCGGAGCCGAGCGGTCGCGGAGCGACTCGGCATGGTCCAAGAAGGGATCACACGGGAGAGCGAACGGGTCGCCGTTGGGTTCAACGACTCGGTCGTCTACGGGCTGCTCGTCGGCGAATGGCGTCGGAACGTGGGTGGCGGCACTGGCTAGTCTGAACCAGACTACTGAGCACGACGCCGAGACGCGGGCGGTCGTGTTCGATCTGTTCGGGACGCTCGTTCCGGAGTACACCAAGGCGGAGTTCTACGCGACGGTGGATGCGATCGCCGACGCGGTGGCGGCGGACCGTGCGGCGTTCCGTGAGGCCTGGATCGCGACGGCGCCGCAGCGGCAGACCGGCGGGTTCGCCACGATCGAGGACAACGTTGCGGCCGCCTGCGCCCGATTGCACCTGACGGCGGATCCGTCGGCGATCGAGCGAGGGCTCACGCCCAGAGCCGAGATGTACGCTCGGTGGTTCCATCCACGGGACGGTGCGCTCGAGACGCTCGAGACGCTGCGCGGCCGGGGGTACCCACTCGCGCTCGTGAGCATGTGCGCGCCCGACACCCCGGCGTTGTGGCGGGCGACGGAGATGGCGCCGCTGGTCGAGGTCACCGTGTTCTCGTGCGAGGTGGGGCTGCGCAAGCCGGACCCCGAGATCTACCGGTTGGCGGCGGACCGGCTCGGCGTCGAGCCGTCCATGTGTGTGTACGT
>Ga0081455_10005177_pt1 | contig 14355 bp, 12 predicted proteins | sample TabmetS3T2R1_FD_70207 | JGI IMG/M metagenome (GOLD analysis project Ga0081455, IMG submission 70207) | Tabebuia heterophylla rhizosphere microbial communities from the University of Puerto Rico - S3T2R1 | ecosystem: Host-associated > Plants > Roots > Rhizosphere ... | reverse complement strand
GAGGAGGTGCGGGCGGCGCTGGCCGACGGGCGCGGCCCCGCCGCCGGGGTCAGCTCCGCCGCCGGAAGGCCCACAGGGCCAGGGGGGCGAACACCGCCCCGATAGCCGCCGCCCAGGCCAGCGCGCCCAGGGCGGGCGCGGCCACCTCGCCGCCGACCAGCAGGCCGCGGACGGCGTCGACCAGCAGCGAGGTCGGGTTCACGCCGGCCCAGGCCTGCAGCCAGCCGGGCATGGTCTCCACGGGCACGAACGCGCTGGAGATGAAGGTCAGCGGGAACACCACCACGAACCCCAGCATCATCACCTTCTCGGGCTCGTCGACCAGCATGGCGACCAGCACCGGCAGCCAGGAGAAGCCGAGGGTGAACGCCACCAGCAGGGCGACGGCGGCGAGCACGTCGACCGGGTTGGTCTGGATGCGGAAGCCGAGCAGCGTCCCCACCGCCATCAGGATGGCCATCGACCAGACCTGGCGGACCACGTCGGCCACGATCCGCCCGGCCAGCGGGGCCGAGCGGGCGATGGGCAGGCTGCGGAAGCGGTCGAACACCCCCTTGGTGATGTCGGTGTTCAGGGCCATGCCGGTGTTCATGGTCAGGAACAGGGCGTTCTGGCAGATGATGCCGGCCAGGCCGAACTGGAGGTAGGCCTTGGGCGAGCCGGCGATGGCGCCGCCGAAGACGTAGGCGAACAGCACCACGAACATCAGCGGCTGCAGGCTCAGGTCGCCCAGCTCCATCGGGTTGTGGCGGATCTGGACGAGGCTGCGCCAGGCCAGGGTGAGGGTGTGGCGGATCGCGGCCAGCGGCCCGACCCGGTCCTGGGGGACGGTCTCGGGGAGGCTGGCCGGCTGGGCGATGGTGGTCATGCGGCGCTCCGATCGTCGTCGTGGTCGGCCTCCTGGTCGGTGTGGTGGCCGGTGAGGGCGAAGAAGACCTCGTCGAGGCTGGGCTTGCGCAGCGACAGCTCGGCCACGGCCACCTCGGCGTCGGTGAGGCGCTGCAGCACCGCCGGCGGCACCCGCGGGTCGCCGACCTGGGCCGACACGGCCTCGCCGTCGACCTCGGGGGCGGCCCCGGCCAGGTCGGTGACGACCCGGGCCACCACGGGCACGTCGGCGGCCCTGACCGGGCTGACCCGCAGGACCTGCCGGCCGACCTGGGCCTTGAGCTGGTCGGGGGTGCCGACGGCGACGACCCGGCCCCGGTCGATCACGACCACGTCGTCGGCCAGCTGGTCGGCCTCCTCCATGTACTGGGTGGTGAGCAGCACCGTGACCCCGCCGGCGGTGAGGTCGCGGATGACCGCCCACAGGTCGCCGCGGGCCCGGGGGTCGAGGCCGGTGGTCGGCTCGTCCAGGTACAGCACCCGGGGCCGGCCGACCAGGCTGGCGGCCAGGTCGAGGCGCCGGCGCATGCCCCCCGAGTAGGTCTTGGTGGCCCGCCCCCCGGCGTCGGCCAGGCTGAACCGCTCCAGCAGCTCGGCCGCCCGGCGCCGGGCGGCGGCCCGCGAGAGGCCGAGCAGGCGGCCGATCAGGAGGAGGTTCTCGACCCCGGTGAGGCTCTCGTCGACGGCCGCGTACTGGCCGGTCAGGGCGATCAGCCGGCGGACCTGCTGGGCCTGGGCGACGACGTCGTGGCCGCCGACCAGGGCCCGGCCCCCGTCGGGCCGGACCAGGGTGGCCAGGATGCGCACGGCCGTGGTCTTGCCGGCCCCGTTGGGGCCGAGCACGGCCAGCACCGTCCCGGTCCGCGCCGCCAGGTCCACCCCGTCCAGCGCGGTGGTGGCGCCGAACCGCTTGACCAGCCCGTGCGCATCGATGGTGTAGTCCATGACACTCCCTTGGGTCGGGTTCACGGGAGCATCCTGGACCGGGCCACTGACACGCCGGTCACATCCGGCTGACATGCGGAGGTGATGTGATGTCGCGGGTCGATCTGCTGGTTGCCCAGATGGACGAGACGTACGGCCGGCTCGCCCGGCGGCTGGACGGTCTCGACGACGCCGAGTACCGCTGGGAGCCGGTCCCAGGGTGCTGGACGGTCCGCCCCGCCGCCTCGGGCGCGTGGGTGGCCGACTACGCCGAGCCGGACCCGGAGCCGGCGCCGTTCACCACCATCGCCTGGCGGCTTGTGCACCTCGCCGACTGCAAGCTCGTGTACCACGAGTGGGCGTTCGGCCGGCGCGAGCTCACCTTCCCCGACCTGGTCGCCCCGGCCACGGCGGCCGGCGCGATCACCCGGCTGGCGGAGGGGCAGCGGCTGCTCCGCTCGACCCTGGCGGGACTGGACGACCATAAGCTGGACACGCCCTGCTGGACCAACTGGGGTGAGCGGTGGCCGGCCTGGCGGATCCTGTGGACGATGATCGACCACGACGCTCACCACGGCGCCGAGATCGGCTGCCTCCGCGACCTGTACCGGGCGACCCCGGAGGCCGGCCGCTAGGGCGGTCGCCGGCGTGGTCAGATCTGGGCGGCGAACCCCTCCACGGTCGACTCCTGGGAGCGTTCGCCCCGGGTCAGGCGGCGGTAGACGAAGAACCCAAGGGCGATGGCCACCAGCGAGGAGAACAGCATGATGGTGGCCAGGGCGTTGAGGGCCGGGGTGGGGCTGGCGCGGGCGGTGTTGTAGATCTTCACCGACATGGGCTCGGAGGCGGCGTCGGCGGACAGGTAGCGGACGAGCACGAAGTCGTCGATCACGTCGGCGAAGACCAGCACGGCGCTGGCGAAGATGGCCGGCGAGAGCAGCGGCAGCAGCACGTGGCGGAGCGCCCGGGTCGGGGAGGCGCCGAGGTCCATGGCCGCCTCCTCGTACTCGCGGCCGATCGACAGCATCCGGGCCCGGCAGATGATCACCGGGTAGGAGAGCTGGAAGGTGACCAGGCCGAGCAGCTGGGCCCAGGTGCCGAGCTGGACCGCCTTGAGCAGGTTGGTGAACAGGAACAGCAGGGCCACGGCCAGGAGGATCTCGGGGAGCACGAACGACAGCAGCATCTGGAAGTTGAAGCCGGCGGCCAGCCGGCCCCGCCAGCGGTCCAGGCCGATGGCGAAGGCGACCCCCAGGGGCACGGCGACCAGGGTGGTGAGCACGGCCAGGCGCAGGCTGTGCAGCAGGGCCCGCTGCAGGTCGGGGTCGTGCCAGACCGACAGCACCGGGTCCTGCCAGTACCAGCGCAGCGAGAAGCCCTGCCAGCTGGAGCGGGAGCGGCCGGAGTTGAACGAGAACCAGACGGCGATCGCCACCGGCAGCACCGACCAGGCCAGGTAGCCCCAGACCAGCGCCTCCAGCAGCCGCGGCTTGCGCCAGGGGTCGGTCAGCCAGCGCCTCACCTCCCCACCTCCCGGGAGGCCCGGGAGGTGGCCCGGATGTAGGCCACGATGGGCACGGCCAGGAGCACGATCATGATCAGCACCAGGGCGGCGGCCTGGCCGCCCTGGCCGGGGCTGGCGATGGCGTCGTTGACCAGGTTGCCGACCATCGAGGTGCGGGGGGACCCCGACAGCAGGTCGTTGGTGAAGTAGTCGCCGAACATGGGCAGCGAGGTCACGACCAGCCCGGCCAGGATGGCCTGGCGGGACAGGGGCAGGGTGACCAGCAGGAAGGTCCGCCGCCGGCTGGCCCCCAGGTCGCGGGCCGCCTCCAGCAGCCGCTGGTCGACCCCGTTCAGCCCGGCGTACAGGGCCAGGACCATGTAGGGGATGTAGCCGTAGACCAGCCCAAGGGTGACGGTGACGGGCTGGCCGGCCAGCCAGGGGAACGGCTCGCGCAGGATCCCGGCCCCCAGCAGCAGCCGGTTGACCATGCCGTCGCTCTCCAGCAGGTTGACCCAGGCCAGCATGCGCATCATGTAGCTGACCCAGAACGGGGCCAGCAGCGCGACCAGCAGCACCCCCTTGCGGCGGCCGGCGTAGCGGGTCACGTAGTAGGCGACCGGGTAGGCCACCACCAGGCAGAGGGCGCTGGCCGCGGCCACGTACGCGAAGGTGCGGACGAACGCCGGGCCGAGGAAGCCGCCGGGCCCGAAGATGCGGTCGAACAGCAGCTGGAACTGGAACGGGTTCCACTCCACCGGGTTCCACACCGGCACCGGGGTCCGGAACAGCGGGTCGATGGCCCCGAAGGCGATGGCCAGGACCACGTAGAACGGCAGCAGGAACAGCACCACCAGCCAGACCATCCCGGGGAGGGCGAAGGACGGCCAGAACCAGCGGGGCTGCCAGGCGCCGGCACGGGCGGAGGCGCGACGCGCACCCCGCCCGTGCGGCGGCTTCGGCCCGGCCTCGCCGGGCGCGGGGGCCGGCGGCGGGGCCTGGGTGGTCGCCACCGGCTAGGCCCCGGCCTTGAACTCCTGCCAGACCGCGTGCCAGCGGTCGTCGACCTCGCCCGGCAGCTCCAGGTAGCGGTAGCCCGACTCGAAGAAGGCCGGCAGCACGGTGGCGGTCTCGAGGTTCTTGGGCAGCAGCTCCTGGTTCTTTACCAGCTCGGTCGGGTTGATCTTGTTCTGGGGCGGCTGGTAGCCGTTCCAGCTCATGTTCTCGATGGCCACGTCGTAGTCGAGCAGGTGGTCCAGGAACAGGTGGCCCAGCACCGGGTTCTTGCCCGAGCGCAGCAGCACGATCAGGTCGCTGTTGACCGGGCCCTTGCCGTCTTCCGGGAACCAGTAGCGCATCACGTCGGCGCTCTGGCCCTTGGGCATGTAGTACTGGGCGTTGACCATGTCGCCCGACCAGGCCTGGGTGATCCAGGTCTTGGCCTCGGGCAGGTCGATGTAGTCGTTGGTGTTGACCCGCGGCCGCACCGCCTTGGCCAGGGCGACCAGCTGGTCGCGGGCCAGGTTGAGGTGGTCCTGGTTGGCGGTGTTGAGGTCGGTGATGCCGTTCTTGAGCAGGGTCATGCCGATGGCCTCGCGGTAGTCGTCGAGGATGCCGACCTTGCCGCGGTACTGCTCGTCCCAGAGGGCCTCGTAGGGGTTGGGCAGCTTGGCGATGTCGTCCTTGACCTTGTCGACCCGCCAGGCGATGCCGGTGCTGTAGATCGTGTAGGGCACCGAGTAGTTCCAGCCCTGGTCGTACCAGGGGTTCTGGAAGGCCGGCCAGACCTGCTCGATGTTGGAGATGTAGGAGTGGTTGAGGGGGCGCAGGAAGTCCCCCTGGACCAGCTTGCCGATGTAGTCGTAGGTGGGGAACAGCACGTCGAAGGCGACCTGGCCGGCGCGGAGCTTGGCCACCGCCTCGTCCATGTTCCCGTAGGTGGAGACCTGCACCTTGACGTCGTACTTCTTGTACTTCTTCTCGAAGTCCTGCACGACCTTCTTGTAGATGTACTCGGTCCAGTTGTAGACGCGCAGGGTCGCCCCCTGCTCGGGGGCGAGGCCGTCGGCGATGCGGCCGGCGTCGGCCGGGACCGGCCAGGTGACCGGGTTCTCGGGGCTGGCCAGGGTGGGGCCGCCGGCGCCGGGGGCGACCCCGGTGGCGTCGCGTTGGCCGCACGCCGACAGCAGGACCCCACCGGAGACGGCCAGCGCCGTGGCGGCGGAACGGGAGAGGAAGGCTCGGCGGCTCATCCTGGCCATGGCTGCCTCCTGAGCTTGCAGGTGGGCCGAAAATAACCATAAACTGAACGTTCAGTCAACGTTCTGCGTGACCTTCCGGGGAGCCTTTCGTGCGCGAAGGCCTGCTTGATCAAAGCTATCCGATGTCGGAGGCGGATCGGGAGATCCAGGCGGCCGCCAGGGCCCTGGCCGACGAGCTGGTCCCCCACGAGGTCGAGGCCGAGCTGCACGGCGGCGAGCTGCCCGACGGTCTGCTGGAGGCACACCGGCGCCGGGTCGCCGAGCTCGGCTTCGAGGCCGTCAACATGCCCAAGGAGCTGGGCGGGGGCGGCTTCTCGGCCTTCCAGCAGGTGCTCGTCCAGGAGCAGATCGGCCGGGTCACCAACGCCCTCGGCTGGGTGGTCCACACCCCCGCCTCCTGGCTGCCCAAGGTGGCCACCGCCGAGCAGCTCGACCGCTGGGTGGTGCCGACCATCCGGGGGGAGCGCCGCGAGTGCTACGCCATCACCGAGGAGGGCGCCGGCTCCGACGTCGACGCCATCCAGGCCACGGCCACCCGCGACGGCGACGGCTACCTGCTCAACGGGGTCAAGTGGCACGTGACCTCCTTCAACCACGCCGACCACGTGTTCTTCCAGGGCAAGCTGGCCGGTGGGGCCAACGCCGGCGCCCACGCCATGTTCGTGCTCGACCTCGACACCCCCGGCATCCGGGTGGTCCGCACCCCCGCCTACACCCACACCTACCCCTACCACCACCCGGTGGTCGCCTTCGAGGACGCGCGCGTCCCCGCCGGGCAGCTGATCGGGGCCGAGGGCGACGGCATGCGCTTCGCCTACGAGTGGTTCCGGTACGAGCGGCTGATGATCGCCGCCCGCTGCCTGGGCGCGGCCGAGCGGCTGATCGAGGAGGCGACCCGGTTCGCCACCGAGCGCCAGGCCTACGGCCGGCCGATCTTCGACTACCAGGGCGTCCAGTTCATGCTGGCCGACTCGCTGACCGAGCTGTGGGCGGCCCGGCTGATGACCTACCAGACCGCCCACGGCCTCGACGCCGACCTCGACGTCAAGGTCCAGCACGCCCAGTGCTCGATGGCCAAGCTGTACGCCTCCGAGATGGCCGGGCGGGTCGCCGACCGGGCGGTGCAGGTCTTCGGGGGGCGCGGCTACATGCGCGAGAACGTGGCCGAGCGCTTCTACCGGGAGCTGCGGGTGGACAGGATCTGGGAGGGCACCTCGGAGATCCAGCGGGCGATCATCGCCGACCAGCTCGCCAAGCGGGGCGTCGGCCGGCTGACCGGATAGGAGACGCCATGACCGGAGCGGACCGCCTCGAGGAGCTGATCGCCGCCCAGGAGCAGGTGTTCCTGGACCGCCAGCCCCGCTCCCGGGAGCTGCTGGAGCGGGCGAGCGCGTCCCTGGCCGGCGGGGTCACCTCGAGCTGGCAGATCTCCCGGCCCCAGGCCGTCTGGATCAGCCACGGCCAGGGCAGCCACGTCTGGGACGCCGACGGCAACGAGTACGTCGACCTCCACGGCGGCTACGGGGTCATGGCCGTCGGGCACGCCCACCCGGCGGTGGTGGCCGCGGTCACCGACCGGGTCGCCAAGGGCACCCACTTCGCCCAGCCGACGGCCGAGGCCGTCGTGGTCGCCGAGGAGCTGGCCCGGCGGTTCGGGCTGCCGCTGTGGCGCTTCGCCAACTCCGGCACCGAGGCCACCATGGACGCCGTCCACCTGATGCGGGCCATCACCGGGCGCTCGCGGATCGTCAAGGTCGAGGGCTGCTACCACGGCCACCACGACTCGGTGCAGGTCTCGGTCTACCAGCCGCTGGAGGAGATCGGGCCGGCCCACGGCCCGGCCAGCGCCGTCGCCTCCAGCGGCATCCCGGCCGAGATCGTGCGCCTGACCACGGTCGTGCCCTACAACGACCTGGAGGTCACCGAGCGGATCTTCGCCGAGCACGCCGGCGAGGTCGCCGGCATGCTGCTGGAGCCGGTGATGATGAACGCCGGGATCATCCCGCCCCAGCCCGGCTACCTGGAGGGCCTGCGCGAGCTGACCCGGCGCCACGGCGCCCTGCTGGCCTTCGACGAGGTCAAGACGGGCGTGACCGCCGCCCCCGGCGGGGCGGTCGAGCGCTACGGGGTCACCCCCGACATCATCTGCCTGGCCAAGGCGATCGGCGGCGGGCTGTCCACGGCCGCCATCGGCGGCAGCCAGGAGGTCATGGACCACATCACCAGCGGCCACTACGACCAGGTCGGGACCTTCAACGGCAACCCCCTGGCCATGGCGGCGGCCGCGGCCGCCCTCACCGAGGTCCTCACCCCCGAGACCTACCGGCGGGTCGACGGGCTCCAGCAGCGCACGGTCGAGGGGGTCGAGAAGGTCCTGGCCCGGACCGGCCTGCCCGCCCACGTGGTCGCCGTCGGGGCCAAGGGCTGCGTCACCTTCTCCCCCACCCCGGTCCGCAACTACCGGGACTTCCTGGCCATCGACGACCGCTGGAGCCACTGCCACTGGCTCTACCAGCACAACGGCGGCGTGTTCCTGCCCCCCTGGGGCAAGGCCGAGCAGTGGCTGCTGTCGGCCCAGCACACCGACGAGGACGTCGACCGGTTCCTGGCCAACTTCGCCGCCTTCGCCGACGCCGCCCGCCGCTGACCACCCGCGGCGGTTACGATGCCAGCGGGCGGAGCGGGCGCGCTGCAGTGAAGGGGTCGCCATGAGCGGAGGCGAGATCCGGCTGGTCGGGCTGGTCAAGCGGTTCGAGGACGTCGCCGCCGTGGACGGCATCGACCTGGACGTGCCCGGCGGCGAGTTCTTCGCCCTGCTCGGCCCGTCGGGCTGCGGCAAGACGACCACCCTGCGGCTGGTCGCCGGGTTCGAGCAGCCCACCGAGGGGCGCATCCTGCTCGACGGGGTCGACATGGCCCGCACCCCGCCCCACAAGCGCCGGGTCAACACCGTCTTCCAGAGCTACGCCCTGTTCCCGTTCCTGAACGTGGCCGACAACGTCGCCTTCGGGCTGCGCTTCCAGGACGTGGGCAAGGCCGAGGCCAAGCGGCGGGTCGCCGAGGCCCTGGCCCTGGTCCAGCTGCAGGGGCTGGAGCGGCGGCGGCCGGCCCAGCTGTCCGGCGGCCAGCAGCAGCGGGTCGCGCTGGCCCGGGCGCTGGTCCTCAACCCGACGGTGCTGCTGCTGGACGAGCCCCTGGGCGCGCTGGACGCCAAGCTGCGCAAGGCCCTCCAGGTCGAGCTGAAGGCGCTCCAGGAGGCGGTCGGGATCACCTTCGTGTACGTGACCCACGACCAGGAGGAGGCCCTCACCATGTCGGACCGCCTGGCCGTGATGGCCGGCGGCCGCATCGAGCAGGTCGGCCCCCCGACCGAGCTGTACGAGGCCCCGGCCACCACCTATGTGGCCGGCTTCCTGGGGGTGGCCAACCTGTTCCCGGCCACCGCCCGCGGCGGCGACGGCGGCGGCCGCTGCCGGCTGCGGCTGGGCGAGTTCGACCTGGAGGCGGCCGGCGGCGACACCGCCGCCACCGGCGACGTCCGGGTGGTCATCCGCCCCGAGCGGGTGCGGCTGGAGGACTACGGCTCGACCGGCCCCAACCGCGTCCCCGGCATGGTCGAGCGCCTCGTCTACCAGGGCCCGGCGACCCAGCTGGTGGTCCGCCTGGCCAACGGCGAGTCCCTCCAGGCCCTGGTCCAGAACCAGGGCCAACCGCTCTCCTGGCAGCAGGGCACGGCCATCGCCGTCCACCTCCCCCCGGACGCCCTGCGGGTCCTGCCCGAGGCGCGCTAGGACTACCCGGCGACCCTCCCGTCGGGGGCTTCGACGCCGCGGGGTGGGGCCGTCGGCTGGGTGAGGGCCGCCCGGTCCTCGGGGGTCCAGGGAAAGCCGAGCTCCTTGGCGCAGGTGTCCATGCACAGGTCGAACATGCGGTCGCGGGACACCTCGGGGTCGCGCAGCACGACCAGGATGGCCAGCCCGTCGATCAGGGCGGCCAGCCGCAGGGCGAAGGCGTCGGGATCGACGTTGGCGAACTCGCCGGAGGCCTGGCCCTCGCGGACGATCTCGCCGATGGTGGTCCGCCAGCGCCGGTCCATGGCCAGCCGGTCGCGGGCCACGTCGGGGTCGCGGGGGGCCCGGGCCCACAGGTCCAGCCACAGCACCCACTCGTCGAAGTCGTCCTCGGCCTCCCCCACCGAGCACGAGCAGCGCACCAGCTCGACCAGCCGGTCGCGGGCGCTGGTCAGCTCGGCCACCGCGTCGGCGGTCTGGGCGTAGAACCGCTCCTCGGCGAAGGCCAGCGCCTCGGCCAGCAGGATGTCCTTCTTGCCGAAGTAGTAGATGACCAGGGCCGGGCTGGTCCCGGCCTGGTCGGCCACGTCCTTGATGCCGGTGTCGCAGAGGCCTTTGTCCGCGATCACCTGCACGGCCGCCTTGAGGATCTGCCGACGCCGCGCGTCGGAAAGCTTTCGTCGTGGGCTCATGCCTGCTCCAAGGATCTCGGCGTGGAGATGCAGTATGGCCTGCCGGGCTTGTCCCGCGCCCGACCACATTTTAGACTGAACGTTCAGTCAATAACCAGTGGAGGCCGTCATGAGCTGGGACGCGATCGTCATCGGAGGCGGCCACAACGGGCTCGTGGCGGGCGCCTACCTGGCTCGGGCGGGGGCCCGGACGGTGGTGCTGGAGGCCCGCTCCAAGACCGGCGGCGCGGCCGCCACCGACGCCCCCTGGCCCGAGGCCCCCGACATCAAGGTGACCCGGCTCTCGTACGTGATGAGCCTGATGCCGCCCGGGATCCTCCGCGACCTCGAGCTGGAGCGGCACGGCTACAAGCTGTACCCCATGGGCCCCGCCTACCAGGCCTGGCCGGACGGCCGCTCGCTGACCATCTACGACGACGACGCCCGCCGCAACCACGAGCAGATCTCCCGGTTCTCCAAGAGGGACGCCGAGGCCATGACCCGCTGGGACGCCTGGCTGGAGGGCCTGGCGGCGGTGCTCGGTCCCCTGCTCACCCGGACCCCGCCCAAGCTGGGCTCGCGCCGGCCCTCGGACCTGCGCGACCTGCTCCGGCTGGCCTGGCGCTACCGGGGCCTGAGCGTGCGCTCGGTGGCCGACGTGACCCGGCTCATGACCATGAGCGTCCGCGACCTGCTGGACGACTGGTTCGAGTCCGAGCAGGTCAAGGCCAGCCTGGCCATCAACGGGGTGATCGGCACCTGGGCCGGGCCCGACTCGCCCGGCACCGCCTATGTGATGGCCCACCACTCGATCGGCGACGTCGGCGACGGCCACCTGGGCAGCTGGGGCTTCCCCGAGGGCGGCATGGGGGCGGTCTCGGACGCCATCCACCGCTCGGCGCGCAGCTTCGGCGCCAGCGTGCGCACCGACGCCCGGGTGGAGCGGGTGCTGGTGTCGGGCGGCCGGGCCGCCGGGGTGGTCCTGGCCGGCGGGGAGGAGCTGCGCGCCCCGGTGGTGGTGACCGCCATCCACCCCAGGATCACCTTTCTGGAGCAGGTCGACCGGTCCGAGCTGCCCGGCGACTTCGTGGCCGACATCGAGCGCTGGAAGACCCGCAGCGGCGTGGTCAAGATCAACCTGGCCCTGGCCGAGCTGCCCGACTTCACCGCCGACCCCGGCACCGAGGTCGGCGAGCACCACACCGGGTCGGTGGAGATGGCCCTGTCGGTCGACTACATCGAGCAGGCGTTCCAGGACGCCAAGCAGGGCCGGGGCGCGACCCGGCCGTTCTCGGACGGCTGCATCCCGACGGTGTTCGACAAGACCCTCGCCCCCGAGGGCGTCCACGTCATGTCGCTGTTCACCCAGTGGTGCCCGCACGAGTGGTCGGAGGCCCCCCACACCGGGGAGCTGGAGGCCTACGCCGACCGGATGATCGACTGCTACGCGGAGCTGGCGCCCAACCTCAAGGGCGCCATCCTGCACCGCGACGTCGTCGGGCCCTGGCAGATGGAGCAGGAGTGGGGGCTGGTCGGGGGCAACATCTTCCACGGCGAGCTCTCGGTCGAGCAGCTGTTCCACATGCGCCCGGCTCCCGGGTACGCCGACTACCGCAGCCCGATCGCCGGGCTCTACCAGGCCAGCTCGGCCACCCACGGCGGCGGCGGGGTCTGCGGCATCCCCGGCTGGCAGGCGTTCCGGGCCATCCAGGCCGACCGCAAGCGGGGCCGGCGCCGCAGGTGAGCCGGGGGTGCCGGTGAGGCTGGGCCCGCTGCTGGAGCCGCGGTCGATCGCGGTGGTCGGGGCCAGCGCCCGCCCCGGGTCGTTCGGAGACCAGCTGGTCGGCCAGCTGCTCGGGGGCGGGTACAAGGGCGAGGTCCACCTGGTCAACCCGCGCTACGCCGAGGTGGCCGGTCGGCCCTGCCGGCCGTCGCTGGCCGACCTCCCGGGCCCGGTCGACCTGGCCGTGCTCGCCGTGCCCAACGCCGCCCTGGAGGCCCAGCTGGGGGCGGCCGCCGCCGCCGGGATCCCGGCGGCGGTGATCTTCGCCAGCTGCCTCGAGCCCCGGGGCCTGATGGAGCGCCTCCGGGCCATCGCCGCCGGGGCCGGGATGGCGGTGTGTGGCGGCAACGGCATGGGCTTCTTCAACCTCGAGCAGCGCGTGAGAGTTTGCGGCTTTCCCGAGCCGCCGGACCTGGAGCCGGGGCCGGTGGCGGTGGTCAGTCATTCCGGGTCGGTGTTCTCGGCCCTGCTCCACAACGCCCGCGGGCTCCGCTTCAACCTGGTCGTGTCGGCCGGCAACGAGCTCGTGACCAGCGCCGCCGCCTACCTCGACCACGCCCTGGACCTGCCGAGCACGCGGGTGGCGGCGCTGTTCCTGGAGACGGTCCGGGAGCCGGCGGCGTTCCGGGCCGCCCTGGCCAAGGCGGCCGCCCGGGCCATCCCGGTGGTCGTCCTCAAGGTCGGCCGCGGCCAGGCCGCCCGGGCCATGGTCGCCGCCCACTCGGGCGCCCTGGCCGGCGAGGAGGGCGCCTACCAGGCCCTGTTCGACGCCTACGGGGTCGCCCAGGTGGCCACCCTGGACGAGCTGGCCGACGCCTGCGAGCTGCTGGCCGGCCGGCGGGCCGCACCCGGCGGGCTGGCCGCGATCCACGACTCGGGGGGCGAGCGGGCCCACCTGCTGGACGTGGCCGAGCAGCTCCGGGTCCCGCTGGCCGCGATCTCGGAGGCGACCCGGGAGCGGCTGGCGGCCGCGCTGGAGCCCGGCCTTCCCGCCACCAACCCGCTGGACGCCTGGGGCACGGGCAACGACGCCGACGCGATCTTCGGCGCCTGCATCCAGGCCCTGCTCGACGACCCGGCCACCGGCGCCCTGGCCCTCGACCTCGACCTGACCACCGAGCCGACCCCGGACACCAGCTACACCGGCCTGGCCGTGGCCGCCGCCGCCTCGACCACCAAGCCGGTGGCCGTGATCGCCAACCTCACCGCCGCCGCCGACCCGGCCGATGCCGCCACCCTCCGCGCCGCCGGGGTCCCCGTCCTGGAGGGCACCGCCACCGGCCTGGCCGCCTTCGGTCACCTGCTCGCCTACCGCGACTTCCTCGCCCGAACGGGGGTCGCGCACCACCCGGGGCCTGTGGACGGCCCGGCGCCGCCCGCGCCCGGGTCGGCTACCCTCCCGAGTGGGGGCCGGCAGCCGGAGGGTGGGGGTGCGGCACGCCCAGCGGGTCGGGTGGGGGCGCCCCAGGAGCGGCCCCCGCACAAGGGGACCCTGAGCCAGGGCACCCAGAGCCAGGGCACCCTGAGCCAAGGCACCCTGAGCCAGGGCACCCAGAGCCAGGGGACTCGGCACCAGGGGACCGGACCGGGGAGCCGGGAACGGTGGCGGGAGCGGCTGGGCGACCCGGGGCGGCCGCTGGACGAGGCGGAGGGGCTGGCGCTGCTGGGAGCCTGGGGGGTGCCGGTGGTGGCGGCCGAGGTCGCCGGCTGCCTGGAGGAGGCGGTGGCGGCGGCCGGGAGGGTCGGCTGGCCGGTGGCGCTGAAGACGGCCGCGCCCGGGATCACCCACAAGTCGGAGGTGGGCGGGGTGCGGCTGGGACTGGACGGGCCGGAACGGCTGGCCGACGCCTACGCCGACCTGGCCGGCCGGCTGGGGCCGCGGGTGCTGGTGGCGGCCATGGCCGGGCCCGGGATGGAGCTGGCCCTGGGGGTGGTCGCCGACCCGCAGTTCGGGCCGCTGGTGATGGTGGCCGCCGGCGGGGTGCTGGTCGAGGTGCTCCGCGACCGGCGCTTCGCCCTGCCCCCGGTCGACCACGGCCAGGCGCTGGCCATGCTCGACCGCCTGGCCGTCCGCCCCCTCCTCGACGGGGTCCGCGGGGCGCCCCCGGCCGACCTGGACGCCGTCGCCCGGGCGGTCGTCGACCTGTCGACCCTGGCCGTCGACCTCGGCCACCGCCTGGCCGCGCTGGACGTGAACCCGCTGGTCGCCGGGCCCGACGGCTGCGTCGCGGTCGACGCCCTGGTGGTCGCGAGCGGCGCCTGAACGGTCCCTCGCCGGGAACTGCCATACTTTCGCGCGTCATGGGAGCGAGTACCGACCGCCGGCTGGTCGCGGGCCGTTATGCCCTCGGGGGGCTGCTGGGCCGGGGCGGGATGGGCACGGTGTGGCGGGCCGACGACGTCCTGCTCGGCCGGGCGGTGGCGGTGAAGGAGGTCGAGCTGCCGGTCGGGCCGCCCGGGGCCGACCGGGTCGCGTTGCGCGGGCGGGCCCTGCGCGAGGCCAGGGCCGCGGCCCGGCTCAACCATCCGGGGG
>Ga0081455_10005175_pt1 | contig 14359 bp, 12 predicted proteins | sample TabmetS3T2R1_FD_70207 | JGI IMG/M metagenome (GOLD analysis project Ga0081455, IMG submission 70207) | Tabebuia heterophylla rhizosphere microbial communities from the University of Puerto Rico - S3T2R1 | ecosystem: Host-associated > Plants > Roots > Rhizosphere ... | reverse complement strand
GACGTGAGTGCCGGTGTTCTTCGAGCCCTTGTAGAACCGGACACCGGTGACGTAGCCGGCGACATCGGAGCGGAACTTGACGCCGACCTCGACCGCCTTCGGGTCGTTGCTCGAGGCGAGGCTGGGCTGGTCGGACGCGTTCCAGAGCGTGCACGGACAGACGGGCGGGTCGAGCGTCGTGAAGCTCCAGACCCGGTCGCTTGCGAGCGGGTTTCCGGACCGGTCCTTGACGCCGTTCCCGCCGCCGAGGAGCGTGGCGGTGTAGACGGACGAGTAGGCGAGCTGTGAGCTCGGCGTCATCGTCGCGGTGCGTGCGACCGGGTCGTAGGTGACCGACGTCGGCACCGTGGCGCCGCCGGAGTTCTTCAGCGAGAGCGTCGCGGGGCCGATCGTGGCGCTGTCCATGGCCTCGCTGAACGTGACCGTGACGTCGACGCGGTTGTCCACCGACACGGCGCCGTCCGCGCCGCCGCCGACCGCGCCCCAGGGGGAGATGATCCGATGATCGCACGCCTCCTTCAGGGCCTCGCCGTGGTGTTGCTGGCGGTCGTTCCCGCCCGCGCGATGGATATTCAGCGTGTCGTGTCGTCGGGCGGTGTCGAGGCGTGGCTGGTCGAGAACCACGCCGTGCCGATGATCGCCGTCGAGCTTGGCTTCCATGGCGGTTCGCGCAACGAGGCGGCCGGCAAAGAGGGCACCGCCACAATGATGGCCGGCTTGCTCGACGAGGGCGCCGGGCCTTACGATTCGCTGGCCTTCCAGCGCAAGCTCGAGGCGCACGCGATCGCCATCGATTTCGACGCGGGCCGTGACACGGTGACGGGCAGTCTGCGCACCTTGACTGCCCATCGCGACGAGGCCTTCGACATGCTGCGGCTCGCGCTGACGGAGCCGCGCTTCGATGACGAGCCGGTCGCGCGCGTGCGCGGTCAGATGCATTCGCTCATTCTTCGGCAGAACGAGGATCCCGACGACGTGGCCGTCAAGGCCTGGTTCGAGACGATGTATCCAGGCCATGCCTATGCGCGCCCGACGCTCGGCACGGACGCCTCGGTGGATGCCATTGCGGTCGGCGACCTCAAATCGTTTCTCGCCCACCGGCTCGCGCGCGATCAGCTCAAGATCACGGTCGTGGGCGATATCGATGCCGCGACGCTCAAGGGCCTCCTGGACAAGACGTTCGGCAAGCTGCCGGCCAAAGCCGATCCGGACAGTGTTCCCGAGGTCTCTGCGCCCGCGAAAAGCAAGAGGGTCGTGATCAAGAAGGACAATCCACAGACCGTGGTCGTCTTTGGCGGCGCGGGCCTGAAGCGCGATGATCCCGAGTTCTACGCGGCGACGGTGCTCAACTACATTCTGGGCGGGGCGGGCTTCGCGTCGCGTCTCACGGAAGAGGTGCGCGAAAAGCGCGGGCTCGCCTATTCCGTCTACACCTCGCTCATGCCGCTCGATCATTCCGGTGCGTTCATCGGCAGCGTCGGTACCGAAAACGGGCATGTGAAGGAATCGCTAGCGATCATCGAAAAGGAGATCGCGAAGCTGCTCGCAGAAGGCGCCACGGCCGAAGAACTGAAAAACGCCAAGACCTATCTGACGGGCTCTTATCCCTTGCGCTTCGACACCAGCGGCAAGATTGCTCAGGAGCTTGTCGGCATTCAGCTCGAAGATCTGGGCATCGACTATGTCAACAAGCGGAACGGCTTGATCGAGGCCGTGACGCTCGACGACCTGAAGCGGGTGGCACCGCGGTTTCTTCAGCCGGACCGCCTCATCGAAACCATCGTGGGCGAACCGAAGGGGTTGTAGACTGCGGCCCATCCTTCGAGGCTCGGCTTCGCCTCGCACCTCAGGATAAGGTCCGGCGTTTGATGCAACTCGGACCTCATCCTGAGGAGCCGCCGAAGGCGGCGTCTCGAAGGATGGGCGACGCGCTCCGTTCTGGCCGGTTTTTTGAGACTCAGATAAGGTGACGTCATGCATTATTCCCAAGACATTTCCACCTGTTTTGATGATCAGATCGGCCCCCACGGGCTCGCCTGGGCAAGCTTCAGCAAGCGCGTCGCCGCGTCAGAAGGCGCGCTGAAAGTGCTGCGCGCGGCGTACGCCGACAAGACGCTCGAGCTTCTGCGCATCTGCGAAGCGCGCGACGATCTCGCCAAGATGAAACCCGTAAGCGAGCGCTTCGCGGCCGGTGCCACGGATGTGTTTCTTTTCGGCACGGGCGGCTCGAGCTTGGGCGCGCAGGCGCTCGCCCAGCTCGTGGGCTACGGTACGCCGGGGTTCGCTTGGCCCAAGGGCCGCCCGAGATTTCATTTTTTCGACAATCTCGACGGCCAAAGCCTTGCCGACGCTTTCCACAATTGCGATCTCAAGACGAGCCGCTTCCTTGTCGTGTCGAAATCCGGCGGCACGCCGGAAACGATGAGCCAGATGCTGGTGGCACTCGCCGCGCTCGACAAGGCGGGCGAGCTTGCCGCTGCGAAGGATCGCATTCTGGTCGTGACCGAGCCCAAGCCGAGCGCCATGCTCAGGCTTGCGCAGAAGCACGGAATCCCGACGCTCGATCACCCGCTCGGCATCGGGGGGCGTTATTCCGCGCTGTCGATCGTGGGCCTCCTGCCCGCGGCGCTGATGGGTCTCGATCCCGTCGCCATCCGCGAGGGCGCGCAATCGGTGCTAAAGCCCATTCTGGATGGCGCGGCCGCGCGCGACGTGGCCCCGGCACAGGGTGCAGCGCTCGCGATTTCGCTCGCCGAGGAGAAGGGCATCTCGATCAGCGTGCTCATGCCCTATCTCGACCGACTGGAGCGCTTCGCCATGTGGTACCGCCAACTCTGGGCCGAAAGCATCGGCAAGAACGGCAAGGGCACGACCCCCGTCCGCGCGCTCGGCCCCGTCGATCAGCATAGCCAGGTGCAGCTCTATCTCGATGGCCCGCACGACAAGCTCTACACGGTGATGATGGGCGAGATCGCGCGCACGGGCGCGCAGATTCCCGCGGCGATCACGGGCGGTGATGCCGATCTCGCCTATCTCGCGGGCCGCACCATCGGCGATCTCGCCGATGCCGAGCAGCGCGCGACCGCGGTCACGCTCGCCAAGAACGGGCGGCCTGTGCGCGTCATCCGTGTGCCCAAGCTCGACGAGCGCGCGATGGGCGCGCTCATGATGCATTACATGCTCGAGACCATCATCGCGGCGCATCTCATGGGCGTCGATCCTTACGACCAGCCCGCGGTAGAGCAGGGCAAGATCCTGACCAAGCAATATCTCAAGGAGAGCGCGGGCTGATGACGATCCGCCGCCTGCCGGAGGGGCTGATCAACAGGATCGCCGCCGGCGAGGTGGTGGAGCGGCCGGCGAGCGCGGTGAAGGAGCTGGTCGAGAACGCGCTCGACGCCGGCGCGCGCCAGGTCGACGTAATGATCGAGGATGGCGGCGCGAGCCTGATCGCCGTCAGCGACGACGGCATCGGCATGACGCGCGACGAGCTTCTGCTCGCGATCGAGCGCCACGCGACCTCGAAGCTCCCTGATGACGATCTCGAGCACATCGCGACCCTCGGTTTTCGCGGCGAAGCGTTGCCGTCGATCGGCGCCGTCGCGCGGCTCACTGTTTCAAGCCGCAAGCGCGGCGCCGGCGATGCCTGGTCGCTCGCGATCGAAGGCGGCGCCGTGGGTGAGCCCGCGCCGGTCGCGCAGGGAATAGGAACGCGTGTCGTCGCGCGCGATCTGTTCTACGCGACACCGGCGCGTCTCAAATTCCTCAAATCTGCGCGCGCCGAGCAGGCGGCGATTGTCGATGTCGTCAAGCGGCTCGCCATGTCGCGCGCCGAGGTCGGGTTCTCGCTCGCGGCGGACGGGCGTCGTGTGTTCGACGCGGCACCCGAGGCCGTGCTCGACCCGACGGAATCGCGTCTCAAGCGATTGGCCTCGCTGCTGGGGCGGGAGTTCGGCGAGAACGCGCTGCCGATCGACGCCGAGCGCGAGCGGGTGCGGCTGATGGGATTTGCCGGGCTGCCCACCTATCATCGCGGCACGGCGCAATTCCAGTTTCTGTTCGTGAACGGGCGCCCGGTGCGCGACAAGCTTCTGCAGGGCGCGGTGCGCGGCGCCTATCAGGATTTTCTCGCGCGAGACCGTCATCCCGCGGTGGCGCTCTTTCTCGAAGTGCCGCCCGAGGATGTCGATGTCAACGTGCATCCGGCCAAGGCGGAGGTGCGTTTCCGCGATGCGCCGTTCATCCGTGGGCTGATGGTGAGCGCGTTGCGTCATGCGCTGGCGGGGGCGGGTCATCGGGCCTCGACCACGGTGGCGACCGCTGCGCTCGGATCTTTCCGGACTCAAGCGCCGCTGCCGCGCGGTCCGCTTCTGCCGCTCGACCGCTTTGCGCCGACAGGTTGGGCGCCCACGCCATCCTGGACACCACCGGCGAGCGGGCTTGCAGAAACTGTCCCTGAGACACCCGAGTCAACCGGCGCGCCGCGCGAGACGCCACCGCTCGGTTTCGCGCGCGCGCAACTGCATGACACCTACATCGTCGCGGAGACAGACGATGGCCTTGTCGTCGTCGACCAGCACGCGGCCCATGAGCGTCTCGTCCACGAGCGCATGAAGCGCGCGCTCGCCAACGGCGGCGTCAAGCGGCAGATCCTGCTCATCCCCGAGGTCGTGTCGCTCGGCGCCAACGAAGCGGAGCGCGTGCTCGCGCGGGCAGGCGAGCTCGCCGAGCTCGGGCTCGTCATCGAGCCGTTCGGTCCGGGCACGGTGCTGGTGCGCGAGACGCCGGATCTGCTCGGGCTCTGCGACGCGGCGGGGCTGCTGCAGGATCTGGCGGATGATCTGGCGGAGCTCGATGAAGCGCTCAGCCTGAAGGAACGTCTGGACGCTGTGTGTGGCACCATGGCGTGTCACGGTTCGGTGCGCGCGGGCCGCAAGCTCAAGGTCGAGGAGATGGACGCGCTGCTGCGCGAGATGGAAGCGACCCCCCATTCCGGCCAATGCAATCACGGCCGCCCGACCTACATCGAGCTCAAGCGCGCCGACATCGAGCGCCTGTTCGGGCGACGGTAGACCTCACAAATCCTTCAGCTTCGGCGTTGTGTCGCCGCCGCCCCAGGCCTTCGCGAAAAGAGCCTTTGTCGCTTTGGCGCCCTTCCTGTCCTTCGTGGACTCGTAGGCTTTTTGTAAGCCGTAAAGCGCATAGGCGTTGTTCGGCGCTTCGATGAGCGCGGTCTGGAAGGCCTTCACGGCATCGTCCTTGCGGCCCGCTTCGAGATAGGCGGCGCCGAGCGTCTGCTGGACCGGGTAATACCAATAGGGCGGCTCCATGTAGGGTAGCGCGGCCTGTCGCTTCGCGGCGGATTCGAGCAGGCGGATCGCCTCTTTCTTCTTGCCTTCGGCGCGCGCGATGCGTCCTTGCAGAACCTCCTGAGCGAGCCCGAGAAGCTCGGGCGCAGGGATGCCGCCCTGGGTGAGCTGATCGAAATTGCCGCTCTTGATCACGGTGGTGATGAGGTCGGATTCATGCTTGGCCTCGTCGAAGCGGCCGAGCCGCATCAGCGCCACACCGCGCGCGTAGTGCCACATGCCGTTGACGTACGGAAGTGAGGCATCGGGCTCGGACGAAGCCGCGAAGGCCGCCGCGTCGCCCATCTCCGCCTTGATGAAGTACGGCGCGACCTTGATCGGATGCACCATGGCCGCCGCGCGCACCATCTCGAACGGAACCGCGGCATCGAGCTTGTCGGCGAATTCGAGTGCGGTCTTCTGATCGCCTTGGATGTAGGCGGACACCGCGACGAAGTGAATATTGTGGGGGTAATAGCCCGCGCGATACACCGGGCCGGGTGCCGCGGTCTTGAAGTAGGCCTCATCGACGAGAACAGCCTGCTTGTTCGACGCAAGCGAGTCCTTGTGGCGCCCGATGCGATACCAGATGTGCGAGGGCATGTGCACGATGTGGCCTTGCCCAGGCATCAACGCCGCAAGCTTCTCCGCATAGGGCGTGGCACGGCCCGGGTTGTCGGACGCCTCCACCATGTGGATGTAGTAGTGGATGGCGCCGGGGTGCTCCGGGTTTTTGGCGAGCACGCGTTCGAGGCGCGCAAGCGCCTCACCCGCTTTGCCCTTGGGCTCGTGGCCACCGGGCTGCCAGTAATCCCAGGGCTGGGTGTCCATGATGGCTTCGGCAGAGAGCACGGCGATGTCGAGATCGTCCGGATACTGACGGGTGACCTCCGCCATGGCGTCGGCATAGGCCATGTCGAGCGCCTTGCGGTCGGCGAGCGGATTGGAGCTGTAGCGCTTCGCGAGCGCCGCAATAAGCGCCCGCTCTTTCGGATTTGCCTTGTCGCTCAGCTTCTGGGCCTTGCTGATGGCGGCGTACGCGACGGGCACATCCTCGGGAAACATTGGTGCGTTGATGTTGGGGCCGAGCACCAGCGCCTCGCCCCAGGAGCACATGGCGCAGCTCTTGTCGAGGCGCTGCGCCTTACGGAACGCGCGCGCGGCTTCGCTGTGATTGAAGCCGTAAGCCAGCCTCAGGCCCTGGTCGAAAAAGCTTTGCGCCATCGGCTCCTTCGTCGTCACCTTCATGCTGTAGGTGCCGAGATTGTCGTAGCGCACGGGCCCTTTGTCGTTCTTGGAGAAATTCAGCCGCGCCATCGCGTAGCGATCGGGTGAGTAGATGTCGCGCAAGGTCCCGCGCGGACCCGCAGCGCAGATCGAACGCGCGATCTCGGCCGGGTCGAACAGGCTGTCCGTATTGGGCGCGGTGGCTGCGTAGGAAGGGAAGGCGAGAAGGCAGAGGGCGAACGCTGACAGGGTTGGTCTCATGACGATCTCCTGCGCGATGTTGTCTACGCTTCAGTCTAGCCCAAGCCGCAGAATGCGAACAGTCGTCTCGCCGTAGGCACGTGTCTGCGCCAGCCCGAATCCATCCGGCGCTTCGAACGCGTCGTCGGATGCGGTCTCGACGACGAGCGTCGCGTCTGCCGCGAGCCAGCCGCCTTGGCGTGCGGCCGCGAGAGAAGGTGCGACAAGGCTTCTGCCATAGGGTGGATCCGCGAATACGAGATCGAACGGGCCGCCGGCCGAGGGCGGCATGGGCCCAAGGGCCGCGGCATCGCGGCGAAAGAGCTTCGTCGCGCCGGTCAGGCCCAGCGCTTCGATGTTCGCGCGAATGGCTGCGCGCGCGTTCGCGTCTTCTTCGACGAACAGCCCGAAGCGGGCGCCGCGCGAGATCGCCTCGAGACCCAGCGCGCCGGTACCCGCGAACAGGTCGAGCACGCGCGCGTTCTCCAACGGGAACGCTCCGTGTGACAGGATGTTGAAAATCGATTCCCGCAGCCGGTCCGAGGTCGGCCTTGTGACCGCGCCTTGCGGTGCGATGAGCGTACGCCCCCGAAAACGACCCGCCACAATTCTCATTTGCGTTTTCGCTTGCTCGGCGCGCCGGGCTTTGCCGCGCCGAGTTGGTCGGCGAGCACGCGCGCTGGAACCTCCTCGATCGCGCCTTCGGCGAGTTGGCCGAGCTGAAACGGACCATAGGCGATGCGGATGAGGCGGTTGACCTTCAGGCCCAGATGCTCGAGGACGCGACGGATCTCGCGGTTCTTGCCCTCCTTCAGCGCCACGGTGAGCCAGGCATTGCTCGCCTGCGCGCGATCGAGCTTGGCCTCGATGGACCCGTAGCGCACGCCGTCGACCTCGATCCCGGCGGCAAGCTTCGTCAGGTCCTCGGCCTCGACCCGGCCGAACACGCGCACGCGGTAGCGCCGCGTCCAGCCGGTCGCAGGGAGCTCGAGCCGCCTCGCCAGCTCGCCGTCATTGGTGAGGAGCAAGAGCCCCTCCGAGCTGAGATCGAGCCGGCCGATCGAGATGACCCGCGGCAGGTCGGGGGGAAGACCGGCAAACACGGTCGGCCGCCCCTGCGGGTCGCGATGGGTCGTGACAAGGCCCACGGGCTTGTAGTAGCGCCACATCCGGCTCCGCTCGGGCGCCGCCACTGGCTTGCCGTCGACCGTGATGAGCGAATGGGCGTCCACCTTGACGGCAGGCGTTACAAGCACGGCGCCATCGACGGCCACGCGACCCTCGGCGATCAGCCGTTCGGCTTCCCGGCGGGAGCAGATGCCCGCCCGCGCCAGACGCTTGGCGATCCGTTCGCCGTCGGTGGCAGCCTCGGGAGCTTCGGCCGGTTGACCCATATGGCGGACCCTCTTTACGGTCGGCCGTTATGAACCCGGTTTCCGCTGCCTTCAAGCCGTCCTTCATGGACGAAGCGCTCGCCGAAGCGCGCGCCGCCGGCCTTCGGGGCGAAGTGCCGGTCGGCGCCATCGTCGTCCAGGGCCCGGCCATCGTCGCGCGTGCCGGCAATGAGACCCTCGGCTTGAGCGATCCCACCGCGCACGCCGAGTTGCTGGCGCTCCGCCGCGCCGCGGCCCTGCTGGGCTCGGAGCGGCTTGGCGATTGCGATCTCTATGTGACGCTCGAGCCCTGCGCCATGTGCGCGGGGGCCATCTCGTTCGCGCGCGTCCGGCGGCTTTATTTCGGCGCGGCGGATCCCAAAGGCGGGGCAGTGGACCACGGCCCGCGCTTTTTCACGCAAAGCACCTGCCATCACCGACCGGAGACTTATGGCGGTCTCGCCGAAGCGGATTGCGCGGCCTTGCTCCGCGACTTCTTTGCGGCGCGCCGCGCCTGAGGGGGAAACCATGGACTTCGAGCACAACAGCAAGACGAAAGAGCTCATCGCTCGCCTCGAACGCTTCATGGGCGAACACGTCTATCCGGCCGAGCCCGTTTTCCATGCAGAGATGGCGGCTTTCGGGGCGGACCGCTGGCGCATTCCGCCGATCATGGAAGAGCTGAAGACGAAAGCCAAAGAGGCAGATCTCTGGAATCTCTTCTTGCCCGAAAGCGAGAAGGGATCAGGGCTCACCAATCTCGAATATGCCCCGGTCTGCGAGATCATGGGCCGCGTCGAATTCGCACCCGAGGTGTTCAACTGCTCCGCGCCCGATACCGGCAACATGGAGCTTCTGGAGCGCTACGGCACGGAAGCACAGAAGGACAAATGGCTGAAGCCTTTGCTCGCGGGCGAGATGCGCTCGGCCTATCTCATGACCGAGCCTGCGGTCGCTTCGTCGGATGCGACCAATATCCGCACCGAAATCCGGCGCGACGGCGACTCGTACGTCATCAACGGTCGCAAATGGTGGTCCTCCGGCATCGGCGATCCCCGCTGCAAGATTCTCATCGTCATGGGAAAGACGGACCCCAATGCGCCACGACACAAGCAGCAGTCCCAGATCTTCGTTCCGCGCGACACGCCGGGCGTGAAGGTCCTGCGCATGCTGCCGGTGTTCGGCTTCGATGACGCGCCCCATGGCCATGGCGAGGTGCTGCTCGAAAATGTCCGCGTGCCCGCCGAGAACTTGATTCTGGGCGAAGGGCGGGGCTTCGAGATCGCGCAGGGCCGCCTCGGGCCCGGTCGGATCCATCACTGCATGCGGACCATCGGAGCCGCGGAGCGCGCGCTCGAAATGATGTGCAAGCGCCTGCTGGCGCGGACGGCGTTCGGCAAACCGATCGCGGAACATTCGGTCTGGGAGGAGCGCGTCGCCACCGCGCGCACCGATATCGATATGGCGCGGCTACTGACCCTCAAAGCGGCTTACATGATGGACACGGTCGGCAACAAGGTCGCGCAAGCCGAGATCGCGATGATCAAGGTGGCCGCGCCGAAGATGGCGCTCAAGATATGCGACGACGCCATTCAGGCGTTCGGCGGCGCCGGCGTCACGACGGATCCCGGCCTGGCCCGCATGTATTCCCGTTTGCGCACCATGCGGATCGTCGATGGCCCCGACGAAGTCCATAACCGCGCGATTGCGCGGCTCGAATTCCGCAAATATTCGAATACCAATTAATCCCGAGCGCCGGCCTTGCGCGCGAAGCTCCAGGCGATTTCGGTGAGCGGGTCGATCGCGGCGGCGAATTGCTGCGCGCGATCGCTCGAGGCGTTGCCCTCCCGGAGACGGCCGTTGATGCCCTCGTAGATCGCTGCAATTCGGAAGAGATGATAGGCCGTGTAGAAATCGAGATTTCCGACGTCTGCGCGACCCGTGCGCGCGCAATAAGCGCGGATATAGTCTGCCTTTGTGGGAATGCCTAATTCTTCAAGATCGAAGGCTTCGAGCGTCGGTGCTTCATCGGACATGTGCAGGCCCGGCGACCACGTCATCAGCTGATAGGTGAGATCGCTGAGTGGGTGGCCGAGCGTCGCAAGTTCCCAATCGAGAACGGCGATCACGCGCGGCTCGGTCGGGTGAAAGATCATGTTGTTCAGCTTGAGATCGCCATGGGCGATCGACACTTCGTCGCCGGGCGGAATGTTGTCCGGCAGCCATTTGGCGAGGCGGTCCATCATGGGGCGCGGCGCGGCGCGCGAGGCCTCGTATTGCCGCGTCCAGCGCGAGATCTGGCGGGCAAAGTAGTTCCCGGCCTTGCCGAAATCGCCGAGGCCCAGCGCTTCGTAGTCGAGCTTGTGGAGCTGGGCGGTGGTTGCGTTCATCGAGTCGTAGATCGCGGCGCGCTCGGATTTCGGCACGCCCGGCAAATCGGCGCGCCAGAAGATGCGGCCTTCGACGTGCTCCATGACGTAGAATATCGAACCGATGACGCTGTCGTCCGCACATAGAACAAAGGGGCGCGGGACGGGAAAGCCCGCCTTGTGCACAGCACTGATGACGCGGAACTCGCGGTCGACGGCATGGGCGGACGGCAGGAGCTTTCCCGGAGGTTTCCTCCTGAGCACGTAGTCGCGTCCGGGCGTCGCGATCGCGTAGGTGGGATTTGACTGCCCGCCCTTGAACTGGCGCACCGTCATAGGGCCGTTGAAGCCGTCGATATGGCGCGCGAGATAGGCTTCGAGAGACGCCTCATTGAGACGGAAAGCCGCCGGAACATCCTTTGTCCCCGAATAAGGGTTCTCGGACGTGTCGGTCATGGGGCTCGTGCGATCGCACGCCAGCCGATATCGCGGCGGCAGAAGCCCTCGGGCCAGTCGATGGCGTCGACGGCGCGATAGGCGCGCGCCTGCGCATCGGCCACTGTCGGGCCGAGTGCGGTGACGTTCAACACGCGCCCGCCGGTCGCAATCAAGCGGCCACCTTCGCGCTCGGTTCCCGCGTGAAAAATCGACACGCCGGGAAGAGCGGCCGCCTCCGCAACCTGCTTGATCTCGGTGCCCTTGACGTAATCCCCAGGATATCCCTTGGCGGCGAGCACGACGGTGAGTGCCACCTCGTCATGCCAGCGCAAATCGATGTGGCCGAGCTCGCCATCGCAAGCCGCGAGAAGAACGGTCAGGAGATCGGACTTGAGTCGCGGCAGCACGACCTGCGTTTCAGGATCCCCGAAACGCACGTTGTATTCGATGAGCTTCGGCCCGTTTTTCGTGATCATCAGGCCGGCATAGAGGAAGCCACGAAACGGCGTCCCTTCGGCTGCCAAGGCGCGCACCGTGGGGCGGACGATGCGCGCCAGCGCGTCCTCCGTCAGCGCCGGCGTGAGCACGGGCGCCGGCGAATAGGCGCCCATGCCGCCGGTGTTGGGGCCCGTGTCGCCGTCGCCGACGCGCTTGTGGTCCTGCGCCGTGCCGAACGGCAGCACCGTCTCGCCGTCGACGAGCGCGAACAGGCTTGCTTCCTCGCCTTGGAGAAATTCCTCGATCACGACGGAGGCGCCGGCCGCGCCGAACTTGCCGCTGAAGATGTCGCGAAGCGCGGTCTCCGCTTCCGCCGTCGTCATCGCGACGGTGACGCCCTTGCCGGCCGCGAGCCCGTCTGCTTTCACGACGACGGGCGCGCCGTGCCGCGCGAGATAGTCGAGCGCAGGCGCAAGGGTGTCGAAGCTTTCGTATGCCGCGGTCGGAATGTTGTGGCGGGCGCACAGCGTCTTGGTGAAGCCCTTCGAGCCTTCAAGCCGCGCCGCCGCGGCACTTGGCCCGAAGGCGCGGATGCCCGCGGCGGCGAGCGTGTCGACGAGCCCGGCACAGAGCGGCGCTTCGGGACCTACCACCACCAAATCGATGGCATGCGCGCGCACGGCTTCGATGATGGCCGGAAAATCCATCGGATTGAGCTTGAGGCAGGTTGCGACCTCGGCGATGCCGGCGTTGCCCGGCGCGCAAAAGAGCCGATCGAGAAGCGGGCTCGCGGCGAAGTTCGATGCGAAGGCGTGCTCGCGGCCGCCAGATCCGATGATGAGAACGTTCATAGGGTCCCTGCGCTGTGCTCGACCCTTCTAGCACAGCCTCGGGCGGTGCGTCCCTACTCCGCGGGCAAAGGAGGGGCGTCGGGGGCGGCGCGGTGTTCGTGGCGGTGGGCGAGGATCGTATAGAAAGCGGGAACGACGAACAGCGTGAACAATGTCCCGATCATCATGCCCATGGAGATGGTCACGCCGATCTCGAAACGGCTTCGGGCGCCGGCGCCCGAGGCGATGATGAGCGGTAGCACGCCCATGACCATCGCGGCGGTCGTCATCAGAATGGGCCGCATGCGCACGCCGGCGGCTTTGATGATGGCGTCGTGCCTGTCCAGGCCTTCGGTCTCCTGCAGGCGGTTGGCGAACTCGACCATCAGAATGCCGTGCTTGCTGATGAGGCCGATGAGGGTCACGAGCCCGATCTGGGTGTAGATGTTGATTGTGGTGATGCCGACGGCCACCGGCAGCAGCGCGCCGAACACCGACATCGGCACAGCGACCAGGATGATCAGCGGGTCGCGCCAGCTTTCGAACTGCGCGGCGAGCACCAGGAAGATGATGATGATGGCGAAGCCGAAGGTCGCGACGAGGGAAGCTCCTTCTTCGACATATTGCCGGCTTTCTCCCTCGAAGTCGTAGGAGAAGCCGTCGGGGAGAACGTCGGCAGCGGTGGCCCTCAGGAAATCGACGGCCTGTCCCACGGTCTTGCCGGGGAAAGGCGCGCCGCTGAGCGTCGCCGCGTTGAGCTGCTGAAACGTCGTGAGCGCGTTGGGCTGCGTCTCGCGGCTGACGCTGGCGACCGTCGAGAGCGGAACCATGTCGCCTGTGGCTGTCCGCAGCTGATAGCGGCGCAACCACTCTTCGTTCAATCGGAAATCGCGCTCCGCTTGCGGAATGACTTCGTAGCTGCGGCCCTGCAGATTGAAACGGTTGACATAGTTGCCGCCCAGCAGCGTGGCGAGCGAGCTGCCGATATCGGCCATGCTGATCCCGAGCTGATTGGCTTTGGCATGGTCGATTTTGATGTGCAATTGCGGCGTGTCGAACCGAAGGTCGGCGTCGGTGAAGATGAACAGACCGCTTTGCCGCGCCTTCTGCTGGATCTCTTGCATCACGCCGAACAACGTCTTGAAATCCGCGGTCGTCTTGACGATGAACTGAACCGGCGCGCCGCCGCTCGTTCCGGGCAGCGGCGGCGGGCTGATCGCTCTCAAGCTGGTCACCGCCAAGGTGGAGGACGTCGTCGCCCAGGAGAACCTGCTCGGTGACGCGGGCGTGCAGGGCGCGCTGCCGGTCGTGGAGCAGCCCCTGGTACGCCACCTCGTGCGTGAGCGCGTGCTTGAACGTGTACTCGAGGTCCGGAAAGAGCCGCGTTTCGTAGAGGAACTCCGCGGCCTGGAGATGCGTGAGCTCGGCGCGCACCTCGTGCTCCGGAGCGTCGGCCACGGCCAGGAGCAGCGGCATGGGCACGTCCTTGCCGATGACGGCGGCGGCCTGGAGCAGCCGCTTGGCCTCGGGCGCCAGGCGGTCGATGCGCGCGGCCAGGATGGCCTGCACGGTGGCGGGGATCGTCAGGTGCTCGACGGGCCGGGTGAGCCGGTAGGCGCCGCGCTCGCCGGCCAGGGCGCCCGTCTCCACCAGGGTCCGCACCGTCTCCTCGAGGAAGAACGGGTTGCCCCGCTTCACTAGCATCTGCGTCACCGGCCCGAGCCCGGGGTTCGGCCCGAGGAGCGCGGCCAGTAGCTCCGTCGCGCTCTCGGCGGGCAGGGTGTCGAGCCGGAGCTGGGAGTACGCTGTTTTGCTCCCCCAGCGATGCTCGTACTCGGGGCGGTAGTTGACCAGGAGCAGGAGGCGGGCAGACCCAAGGCTCTCCACGAGGCTGTCGAGCAGAGCCTGGGTCTCGCCGTCGACCCAGTGCAGGTCCTCGAAGACCACCAGCAGCGGTTGCACCTGGCTCTCCCGCAGCAGCAGGCGCTTGACCGCGTCGAGGGTGAGCTGGCGGCGCTGGGGTGGGTCGACGCTCTGCCAGGCCGCGTCCTCGACCGGCACGTCGAGCAGCGCCAGCAGCGGGGGCAGCAGGGGCT
>Ga0081455_10005174_pt1 | contig 14360 bp, 14 predicted proteins | sample TabmetS3T2R1_FD_70207 | JGI IMG/M metagenome (GOLD analysis project Ga0081455, IMG submission 70207) | Tabebuia heterophylla rhizosphere microbial communities from the University of Puerto Rico - S3T2R1 | ecosystem: Host-associated > Plants > Roots > Rhizosphere ... | reverse complement strand
ATCCAGTCGGTCGCACGGTAGCGGGCGAAGCCGTAGCCGATCACGATGAGCCCGACCAGCGAGACGAGCCCCATCACTCCCTTGTAGGGCCACTCGCCGATGCGCGCGATCACGGCGGCGCGCGGCGCGCGCAGCGTCACGAAGACATGCGCGCCGAGAAACAGCACCAGTCCGATGACCAATTGGCCCATGGCTTCCCCGCCGCAAATGCCTATCCCGCCGCCGCCTTGCGTGCCCTGGAACCGCTCTAAGCGGGCGCAGTAGAGGCCATGGCAGGTCCGGAGGCAAGGCGGTCACCCGTGCGGCCGAGGATGCCCGCGGAAGGCGCCGCTGCGGCAAACTCCCCGCTTGCAATGACCCGATCGCCCGTGATGAGTGACTTGTCGCGTGGCAGAGGATGCGAGAGAGACGAATGAGAACCAGCCTGGCAATCGCATTGGCCGGATCGCTGTGGGCGCTCGCGCCGGCCGCGGCGCAAGACTGGCCGACCAAGACCGTCAGGATCGTCGTGCCGTTCGGACCCGGGTCGACGCCCGACATGGTGGCGCGGCTGATCGCCGACCGGCTGCAGCAGAAGCTCGGGCAGAGCTTCGTGATCGAGAACAAGCCGGGCGCCAGCGGCAATCTCGGCACCGACGCGGTCGCCAAGGCCGAGCCCGACGGCGCCACGATCGGCGTCTCGATCGGCGGACCGCTCGCCATCAACACTCTCTTGTTCTCCAAGCTGCCCTACGACCCGGCGAAGGACATCGCGCCGATCACGCAGTTGATCACGCAGCCGAGCGCGCTCGTGGTCAACAGCGCGCTGGCCGTCAATTCCGTGGCGGAGCTCGTCGCGCTGCTCAAGCGCGAGCCCGGCAAGTACAATTTCGGCTCGATCGGCAACGGCTCGCTGTCGCACCTCGCCATGGAGGCGATCGCGCTCAAGAGCGGCACGCAGATGGTGCATGTCCCTTATCCGGGGTCGCCGCAGGCGATGACCGCGGTCCTGCGCGGCGACGTCGCGATGGCCTGCCTGCCCGCGATCGCGGTGACCCCGCAGCTCGTCTCCGGCAAGGTGAAGATTCTCGCCGTCTCCACGGGCAAGCGCTCCGCATTGCTGCCGGAGATCCCGACCTTGAAGGAGAGCGGCATCGACGTCGAAGCCGACGCCTGGATGGGACTCATTGCGCCCGCCAAGACGGGCGACGCCGTGATCGGGCGAATCCACGACGAGGTGGTGGACGCGATCAAGGCGCCCGAGGCGCGCGAAAAGCTCGCGACACAGTTGATGGAGCCGGTCGGAAATTCGCCGACCGAATTCCGCGCGGTGATCGAGCGCGAGATCGCGCGCTGGTCACCCGTCATCAAGGCGATCGATCTGAAAATCAATTGAGTTGGCCTCGTCCGACAACGCGCCCCAGTGCGTCGCGGGGTTGCCGCGAACCAGCATGACGCCGGTCCTCATCCCGCCGATGAGCAACACCTCGGGCCGTCCGAAAGCGGCACCGCCGAGCACGGGAAACGCCATGTTCCGACCCTTGCAATATTGCGCGCTGACAGCGCTCGCGCTCGTGGCCGCCGCGCCGTCGTCGCGCGCGCCGGCCCAGAGCTATCCGTCGAAGCCGGTCACCATCATCGTGCCGCTCGCCGCCGGCACCGGCATGGACACGCTGGCGCGGATCTATGCCGAGCAACTTTCCCAGGCTCTGGGCAAGCCGGTCGTGATCGAGAACAAGCCCGGCGCCGGCCTGATGCTGGGCACCGCGGCGATCGCGGCCGCGCCTCCCGACGGGCATACGCTCGGCATCTCGACCGCCACCCCGATGGCGGTCAACCAGGTGCTCTACAAGAAGCTCAGCTACGATCCGGACAAGGACTTTTCGCCGGTCTATTTCTACGTCAAGTCGCCGTTCGTGCTGGTGGTCAATCCGGCGCTGCCGATCAACACGGTGCCGGAGCTGATCAAATACGCCAAGGACGCCGCCAAGCCGATGAGCTACAGCACGCCGGGCCCGGGCACCTCGCAGCACCTGTCGATGGAATTCATGGCGCAGCGGTTCGGCCTCAAGATGACGCACGTGCCCTATCGCAGCTCGCCGCAGTCGATCGCCGACATCGCCGCCGGCCACGTCGACCTCGGCTTTGCCGAGGCGGGCGCGTCGCTGCCGCTGATCCGCGAGGGCAAGCTGCGCGCGCTCGCCGCCTCGTCCTCGGTCCGCCTCCCCACCCTGCCCGAGGTGCCGCCGTTCGGCGAGGCCGCCGGCGCGCCGGATTTCGAGGCGGTGTCGTGGCACATCCTGCTCGCACCGGCGGCGACGCCGCAGGAGATCGTCGACCGCCTGCACCAGGAGATGCGGCGCATCATGTCGACGCCCGACATGAAGAAGCGCGCCTCGGATATCGGTCTCCTCCCGCTCGATTCGCCGCCGCCGGACGGCATCCGCCGCTACATCAAGTCCGAGCAGGAGAAGTGGGGATCGCTGGTCAAGAAGCTCGGCCTCGACGGATCGCAGTAGCGTGCCGGCCGCGCCGCCCGAACAGACTTTGACCCATCGAGTTAGACCACCGGCGAGCGGCCGCCGTCGACGTTGATCGCGGTGCCCGTGATATAGGAGCCAGCGTCGGAGGCGAGGAAGCACGCGATATTGGCGAACTCTTCCGCCCGCCCGATGCGGCCGAGCGGGACCTCCTTGGTGCGCGCGGCCACGTAGTCGGCGAGCGGGATGCCCGCCTTCTTCGCCGCCTGCACGTGCTGGTCGGCCTCGATGAAGCCCACCAGCAACGCGTTGACCAGCACGTTATGCGGTGCGCCTTCGCCGGCGAGCACCTTGGTCAGTGCGAGGCCGGCGGCGCGGGTGATCGAGGTCGGCGCGCTGCGCGCGCGCGGCGCCTTGGCGCCGATATTGAGCGTGTTGATGATGCGCCCCCAGCGGCGCGCCTTCATCTGCGGCCAGGCGAGCCGCGTCAGCCGGATCGCCGCGAACAGCTTCTGATCGAAATCCTCGCGCCAGACCTCGTCGGTGATTTCCTCGAAGGCGCCGGTGCGCGAGGTGCCGGCATTGTTCACGACGATGTCGATCTTGCCGAACGCCTGCATGGCCTCGTCGTAGGTCCGCTGGACATCCGCGGGAACGGCGACGTCGCCTTGAATGGCGTGAACGCGTCCTCCTCCGCTCGCGCCGATGGCCTTGGCGGCGGCGGCGAGCGCGTCGCGGCCGCGCGCCACGATGGCGACGTCGGCGCCCGAGGCCGCGAACCGCGTCGCGATGGCGAGCCCGATCCCCTTGCTGGCGCCGGTAATGACGGCCGTGCGGCCGGCGAGACTGACTTGCATCGTATCCTCCCCATGCGCCCGAACCGGCGGCGCAGCGCGAGTTCCTAGCGCCTCCGCGGCCGCGGGGAAAGCCGTCCGCTATCCGTCATGTCCGGCATGCGCGAGTTGCGCTAGGCTGACGGCGCGCGAGTCGAGGAGCCGCCATGGAATTCACCTTGCTGTTTCTGGCCGTCGCCGTCGTGCTGCTCGCAGCCTGGTACGGCACGCGAACGCTGGCGCTGGCCCTGTTCGCCGCGACGCTGATCGCCTGCGTCGTGACCTACCTGCACCACGCGAGCGCGGTGCTCAACCTCTCGTTCTGAGATCCCGCCATGGCTCCCGCGCTCGCCGTCACCCTCAATGCGCTCGGGCTCTATGCCATCGCGCTGGTCCTGATCGTCGCCTTCGGCGCGCAGCTCATCCTGCACGAGCTTCCCTGCCCCTTGTGCCTGCTGCAGCGCATCCAGTTCGCCTTGCTCGCCGTCGGACCCGTGCTCAACGTGCGCTTCGGACCGCGGCCCAGCCACTACGCGCTGTCGCTGCTCGTCGCCACGGCCGGCGCCGCCTTCGCCATGCGGCAGATCCTGTTGCACATCATGCCCGGCGATCCCGGCTACGGCTCGGCATTGCTCGGCTACCACTACTATAGTTGGGCCTTCATCGGGTTCGCCGTCGCCATTCTCGCGCTCGCAGCCATGCTGCTGTTCGACGGCCAGTTCGCAGCCGGGACGCCGCTGCCGCAGATCGGCGCCTTCGCACACGCCGCCGTGTGGCTGGTGATCGCGCTGACCGCGCTCAACGTTGTCGCGACCCTGCTGGAATGCGGCTTTGCCGCGTGCCCGGACGACCCAAAGCACTACGAGCTGCTCAGGTTTGGCCAATGACGATCTCGTCGGCGGCGTGATCGCTGCCCGGCGTTTTCGCCGCCTGCCGACGCCTCCTCATTCCGCCAAGCGTTTGCGGCGACTGGACGCTCCGTCGCCTTCGGATGCGTCGCCGACGGGCGCGGCCGCCCAGCCGAACACCGACCTGCCTCCATAGGAATGCGAGCGCCGATGCTCGTCCGCAGCAAGCTGCTCCACGCTCGGGCCGCGGGCGCCCCGCTCGAGCCGGCGTGCCTGCGCGTCCAGCCGCTGGAGCGCGGCCAGCTCTTCCTCGCGCCCAAGCTTCGCCTTCTGCACGGCGGATTTCAGCACGCCGATGGTCTCGTCGTAGACGCGCACCGGCACCGGAAAAGGGTGTCGGTCCTTGCCGCCGAGCGCAAAGGAAAAACGCGCGGGGTCGGTGAATCGGCACGGTGCGCCGTGGACGACCTCGGCGACCATGGCCAGCGCGCGTACGGTCCGCGCTCCGACGCCGGGAACGAGCAGCAGCTCGGAGAAGTCGTGCGGGGCCCGGTCGGCAGCCGCGGCCAGGTTCCCGTGCAGCCGCCGTGTGATCACGTCGCTCGCGCGGACGTCGTGGTGGGGAGGCATGATCAAATGCGGCAGCGACGGCTGCAACGCAGCGCTCCCCCGCTTCGTTGTGCGGTCGCCGAGCTTGCCGAGTTCCGCGACGATGCGGTCGGGTCCGAGCGACGCGAGCAGGTCGAGTTGGGTTCGACGCGAACGCTCGGCCCGGTGGTCGGTGAGGTTGACGATCTCGCCCTGGCGCGGCCCCTCGATGGCGGCGTGCGGCTCGTCGACAAAGCTCTTCAGTCCCTCCGAGAGCCAGTGATAGCGGCGCGCCTGCCTGAGCTCGCCGTTCATGCCTTGCTGGACGACGGCCCAATGGCCGTCGTCGGTGACGATGAAACCGTGCAGGTAGAGATCGAAACCGTCCTGCACAGCGGCGCTGTCGACCTTGGCGACGAGGCGGCTGGCCGTGGCGAGCGCCGATCCGTCGAAGCCCGCCTGCTCTCCGATGGAGATCAGCTCGTGCGGAGTCTGGCGCGAGAACCGGCCGCGCCCGCCGCAGACGTGAATTCCAAGCTCGCGCTCCAAGGGAGCGAGCCCGCGCTTGAGCGCTCCGATGACGCTCGTGGTGATGCCGGACGAGTGCCAGTCCATGCCCATGACGGCCCCGAACGACTGGAACCAGAACGGGTGAGCCAGGCGGCGCAGCAGTTCGTCGCGCCCGTAGTGATGGACGATGGTCTGACTTATGACGGCGCCGAGCCGCGTCATGCGATCGGCCAGCCACCGCGGCACGTGTCCGCCATGCAGCGGCAGATCGGCGGTTCCAGCTCTTCGTGCCATCGGTTGAAGTCCAGAATTGGCGATCGGGCCGCCGATCGCGTCGGTCAACTGCAAGACTTGCCCACATGTAGTGATTGCGAGACGATTCGTCGCCGGTTGCGGCCCAAAATACGGCGGCGGCGGCGGTCCAAAAAAGTTCTGCGGCGATGTCGGCAGCGCGATCGTCCGTTCGTCCTCGGGACGATCCAACCAGGAGAAAGCGAAATGACCGTCAAAGCCGAAGCTGCCCCGACCTCCGACCGCGAGCTGGTGCTGACCCGCCTGATCGACGCGCCGCGCGCCAAGCTCTACAGGGCGTGGACCGATCCCGAGCTGCTCAAGCAATGGTTCGCGCCGAAGCCCTACACCACACCGGTCGCGGAACTCGAGGTGCGGCCGGGCGGCGCCAATCTCATCGTCATGCGCGACCCGCAGGGCAACGATCATCCCAATCGGGGCGTCTATCTCGAGGTCGTCGAGAACGAGCGGCTCGTCTTCACCGACGCCTATACCAAGGCGTGGGAGCCGTCGGGCAAGCCGTTCATGACGGTGATCCTGACCTTCGAGGACGAAGGCGGCAAGACGCGCTACACCGCCCGCGTGCGGCACTGGACGGTCGCCGACCGCGAGGCGCATGAGAAGATGGGCTTCCACGGCGGCTGGGGCCTGTGCACCGACCAGCTCGCCGCATTGGTCGCGAAACTATGACACCGGAGCGACGTCCGGCGGTTCGGAAGGCCCGCAACGTGACGCGCGCACGCCTCCCGGCGGCCGGACGCTTTTGCAACGCAGGTACCGGCGATGATCCGCATCCATAATTTCGCGCGCGGCGGCCGCGGCCTGCGCGTGATCTGGCAGTGCGAGGAGATGGGGCTGCCCTATCGCCTCGAGACGGTCTCCTTTCCGACGAGCGAGGCCTACCGCGCGCTCAATCCGCTCGGCACGGTGCCGTTCCTCGAAGACGCGGGCGGGGTGGCGATCAACGAATCCGTCGCCATGATGCTCTATCTCGCGCAGAGATACGGCCCCACGCCGCTGTTACCCGCCACCACCAATCGGAGCGTCGCGCGCGTCCTGCAGATGACCGTGTTCGGCGAAGCCACCATCGCGGCGGCCCTCAATCCCCTGCTGGCGGCACACTTCGTCGCCCCCGAGGCGGACAAGCGCAATTGGTCGGCGCGCGGACAGGAAGGGCGCATAAAGCAGGCCGTGGGCTATGTCGCCGACATGCTGGGGAGCAATCCCTTTCTCGCCGGCGACGAGCTGACGCTCGCCGACATTTCCGTGAGCACCGCACTCGGCATCTGGCGCGGCGCCTTGAACGGAGCCCTGCCGGACAAGCTCGCCGCCTACCAGGAGAGAATGGCGGCGCGGCCGGCCCATCAGCGCGCCGAGCTGGCTAACCGAGGGCCTTCCCGTATGTCTCCGGCGTGAACCCCACCAGAAGCTTGCCGCCGGTATCGAGGACCGGCCGCTTGATCATCGAAGGCTGCGCCAGCATCAACGCGAGCGCCTTCCTCTCGTTGAGCCCGCCCTTGTCCTTGTCCGGCAGCTTGCGGAAGGTCGTGCCGACGCGGTTCAGAAGCGTCTCCCAGCCGACATCGCGCGCCCAGGCTTCGAGCCGCGCCCGCTCGATCCCCTGCGCCTTGTAGTCGTGGAAGGCGTAGGCAACGCCGTGGCCGTCGAGCCAGGCGCGCGCCTTCTTCATGGTGTCACAGTTTTTGATGCCGTAGATGGTGATGGCACGTGCCTTCGCCACGGGCTTACTCCCACTCGATTGTTGCTCACACCATAATGAAACTTTGACGAACGGGCCGAGCCGTCACAGGTATCTCAATTCGATCGATGCCGACAAGACCGACCTTGCTTGTCCCGTGGAATGCCTCTCCTCTTCAGTTTCGCCAACGCCGGCAGCATGGAGCCAACGATGCGAGCGCCGAAGACGGTTCGAAGCGCGGAAGCCCTCGGCCGGGTTAGGCTCTCGCGCTCCTTCTTCATGCGAGATTTCCTCTACAGCGAGATCGCCAACGTCCACCGCATGACCAACCTGCCCGACGATCCCGACCTTGCGATCGCGGCAGGACGGCGCCTGTGCGAGGATTTGCTGGAACCGCTGCAGGCGACCTTCGGCCGGATCGCGATCCGTTCGGCCTATCGATCACCGGCCGTGAACGCCTACGGCAACGCGCACGATCACAACTGCGCTTCGAACGCGCGCAATCATGCCCGCCACATCTGGGATCGTCGCGACGCCCGCGGCATGGGCGCCGTGGCCTGCGTCGCCCTGCCGTGGCTGGTCGACCGCATGCAGTCCGGCACGCCGTGGCAGGCGATGGCGTGGTGGATCCACGACCATCTGCCGTATAGCGAGCTGCAGTTCTTTCCGAAGCTTTGTGCCTTCAATATCGGCTGGCACGAGGTGCCCAAGCGCACGATCTTCAGCTTCATCCCGCCGCGCGGATACCTGACCAGGCCCGGCTTCCCGAACCACGACGGCAATCACAGGCATCTCTACGAGGGATTTCCGCGGCCGGTCCGGCCAGCGGCGCGCTGAGCGGCCGCGCGAACGGCGGGCTGCGTGAAATCGAACCTCAGTTCCCGAATGGGGTCGTCAGCTCCGTCTCGTTCGTGTCCACCACGAATACCGCGAGGAGCTTGGCCGGCTTCGTCTTGCTGGCATTGGCGCTGACGCCGTGGCGATCGCCGGGCAGCTCGGAGAAGCTCTGTCCGGCCTTGTAGGTCGTCACCGGTCCGTCGTTGACCTGACTGCGGATCGCTCCCTCGAGCACGGTCGCGTAGATGAAGGCGGACTTGGGATGCGTGTGGCCAGGCGAGTAGCCGCCCGGGCCGTATTCGACGAGCACACCCTTGATGCTCTTGCCGGGGACGTTCGGCAGCTCGTGCTGGTAGACGAGGGTCACCTTGGCGTTCTTCTCCTTCGGCGCCTGCGCGAGGACGCTGCCGAACGGCAGCGTGGCGACAATCAGCGAACAGAGGATAAGTTTCATGGAGCCCTGTCTTTCGGTTTGGCGGATGCGGGATCAGGCTCGTGCCCGTGAGCGGCGGAGCCATTCGTCGAAGCCGATGCGGCCCAGGCGCGCTTCGCCCAACGGCACCAGCGAGCGTTCCTCGACCCGGCTGCCGAAGTATCGGGCCTCCGGGTCGCTCACGACCTCACGCGGGTCGCCGATCGCCTTCAGATAGCGGGCGACGATTTCGTTGAACGGCGCTCGGTCCGGGCCGGCGATCTCGACCATGCCGTTGCGCGGCGCCGCGAGCGCCACATCGGCAACGACGGCGGCAACGTCGTCCGCCGCGATCGGCTGGAACAGGCCGGGCGAGATCCTGACCTTGTTTCCATCCGTGCCTGAAGCGGCGATGCCGCCGAGGAATTCCATGAACTGGGTCGAGCGGATGATGGTGTAGGGGATGGCCGAGGCATCGATCAGTTTTTCTTGCGCGACCTTGGCGCGGAAATAGCCATTGTCGGGCGACCGGTCGGTGCCGACGATCGACAGCGCGACATGGTGGCGGACGCCCGCTGCGGTCTCGGCCGCAAGAAGGTTGCGGCCGGAGGTCTGGAAGAATTCCAGCACCGCCTTGTCTTCGAACGAGGGCGAATTGGCGAGGTCGATCACCACCTGCGCACCGGCCAGCGCCTGTTTCAGCCCCTCTCCCGTGATGGTGTTGACGCCGCTGTTGGGCGAGGCGGCGACGACGTCGTGACCGCCCCGGCGCAGAATGGCGACGGTCTTCGAGCCGATCAGGCCGGTGCCGCCGATGACGACGATCTTCATGCGTTGGCCTCCCTTGCCGATCGTTGGAGACCCTTATAATGGGTTTGAATGCAAGTGAGGACAACGCGCGAGTATCACGCCGAAATGACGCAGCTCGTCCGGATTGTGCCTGACATAAATCGCGGCGATCTTGCCGTCCTTGATCCGTAGCGCGGTGCTTGGCAGCGTATCGCTGCTCCAAAATACCGTCACTGCCTGGTGCGAGACGGCGAGCAGTGAGAGTGCAGCCCGCTGCATGCAATCCGAAATCGCAACCGTGGTCGACGCAACGCCCCTGGCGGATCTCGTCAACGCAGCCTACCGGGGCACCGGCGGACACTATGGATGGACCCACGAGGCGGAACTGATCGCGGGCAACCGCGCCAGTACGAGGGATGTCGCAACTTTGATCGACGACAGTTCGGCGACCGTGTTGATTCGGCGCGGCGACAAACCGCCTGCGCTTCTCGGCTGTGTCGCAGTCGAGATGAACAACGCAGATCGTTGCACCATCTCGATGCTAGCCATCGCCCCGGAACATCAGGCTGCCGGGTTGGGCCGTGCTTTACTCGCAGACGCAGAACAGTTCGCAGCAAGCAAAGGTGCGACGATCGCGAAGATAACGGTGGTCCAGCAGCGGGAAGCGCTGATCGCTTGGTATGAACGTCGCGGCTACCGGCGAACTGGCGCGCTTGAAGCCTTCCCCTATGGCGACGACAGCGTAGGTATGCCGATGCGCGACGACCTTGGTTTTGTCGTTCTCGAAAAAAACCTGTGACGCCGAATGCGCGCTGGTACACCGCAGAACGTTACCCCGGACTACGAGGTGGCGAATCGCCAGTGGCCAGCGGTCCCTACTCCCACTCGATCGTGCCCGGGGGCTTGCTCGTCACGTCATAGACCACGCGGTTGACGCCCTTGACCTCGTTGACGATGCGGGTGGCGACGTGGCCGATGAATTTCATGTCGAAGGGATAGAAGTCGGCGGTCATGCCGTCGGTCGAGGTCACCGCGCGCAGGCCCACCACGTAGTCGTAGGTGCGGAAGTCGCCCATCACGCCGACGGTGCGCACCGGCAGGAGCACCGCGAACGCCTGCCAGATGTCGTCATAGAGCCCGGCGCGGCGGATCTCCTCGATATAGACGTCGTCGGCGCGGCGGAGAATGTCGAGCTTCTCGCGGGTGATCTCGCCGGGGCAGCGGATGGCGAGCCCCGGCCCCGGGAACGGATGCCGGTCGACGAAGGCGCCCGGCAGGCCGAGCTCGCGCCCGAGCGCGCGCACCTCGTCCTTGAACAGCTCGCGCAGCGGCTCGACCAGCTTCATGTTCATGCGCTCGGGCAGGCCGCCGACATTGTGGTGCGACTTGATGGTGACCGACGGCCCGCCGGTGAACGACACGCTCTCGATCACGTCGGGATAGAGCGTGCCCTGGGCCAGGAACTCCGCGCCGCCGAGCTTGTTCGCCTCCGCCTCGAACACGTCGATGAACAGCTTGCCGATGGTCTTGCGCTTGAGCTCGGGATCGGTGACGCCGGCGAGCGCATCGAGAAAGAGCGCCTGCGCCTCCACGTGCACGAGCGGGATGTTGTAGCTGTCGCGGAACAGCGCCACCACCTTCTCGGCCTCGGCGAGCCGCAACAGGCCGTGGTCGACGAATACGCAGGTGAGCTGCTCGCCCACCGCCTCGTGGATCAGCACCGCAACGACGGCGGAGTCGACCCCGCCGGAGAGCCCGCAGATCACGCGGCCCTTGCCGACCTGCGCGCGGATCTTCTCGATCGCCTCGGCCTTGAAGGCGCGCATGGTCCAGTCGCCCTTGCAGCCGGCGATCTTGCGCACGAAGTTGCGCAGGAGCGCGGCGCCGTGCGGCGTGTGCACCACTTCGAGGTGGAACTGGGTGGCGTAGAACCTGCGCCGCTCGTCGGCGATCATGGCGATCGGCGCGTTCGGCGAGGTGCCGACCACGCGGAAACCCTCGGGCAGCGCGGTGACGCGGTCGCCGTGGCTCATCCACACGGGATAGCGCTCGCCCTTGCGCCAGACGCCGTCGAATAAAGGCGAATCCTCGGTCACCAGCACCTCGGCACGGCCGAACTCGCGATGGTGCCCGCCCTCGACCACGCCGCCGAGCTGCTGCGCCATCGCCTGCTCGCCGTAGCAGATGCCGAGGACCGGCACGCCCGCCGCGTAGATGCCGGACGGCGCCAGCGGCGCATCCTTGTCCAGCACGGACGCCGGGCCGCCCGAGAGGATCACGCCCTTCGGCCGCATCGCTGTGAACGCCTCCTCCGCCTTCTGGAACGGCACGATCTCGCAATAGACCTTCTCCTCGCGCACGCGGCGCGCGATGAGCTGGGTGACCTGCGAGCCGAAATCGACGATGAGAATCTTGTCGTGCCCCGCGAGCCGGTCGGAGCCGGCGCCGCCGCGGACGAGGGAGGAATCGAGGACGGTCATTTGCCGACCTATGTGCGACCCCCTGCCCGCCCGGTCAAGGCCGCCGCCAGCCTTCACCACAGGCTAGGAACCGGGGCGGCAAGCCAAGGATGCACAGCGGCGCGCGCAGACTCGATCAAGCCGGCCGTCCGGCGCGGCCCACCCTTTTTACAAGAACGCGAAGTCGTTGCCGTCGACTGGGGCGCCGTTGCTGAGCGTGATCACCTCATTATGGCCGTCCAGGCTGGAATGAATCTGCCACTGGCTGACGCCGATCTGCGTGAAGGTCGCGCCGCTGGTGCCGAAGCCAAAGAACCGGAAACTGTCGCCTGACGCCTCGCCGTTGCCGGCGAAATCCACGACGGTGTCGCCGTTGGCTTGCCCCGCATGGAACACGAAGGTGTCGTTGCCGGCATCGCCAGTGAGCACGTCGGCACCGCCCTGGCCGTCGAGCGCGTTGTTGGCGGAATTGCCGAAGATGCCATTGACGAGCGCGTTGCCGGTACCGCCCAGATCGAGCGAGCCCTGCTGCACCAGGTTGTCCACGTTCGCCGGCAGGATGAAGTGGACGACCGCATAGATCGTATCGTTGCCCTCGCCGGCGTTCTCGATCACCTGGTCGAAGCCGTCGTCGACGAAGTAGGCGTCGTTGCCCAGGCCGCCCCTCATGGTGTCTGCGCCGGCACCGCCGTTGAGGAAGTTGCTTCCGGTATTGCCGATGAGCAGGTTCACTAGGCCATTGCCGTAGCCCTGCAGGTCGGCGCCGCCTTGCAGGATCAGATTCTCCACGTTCGCCGACAACCCGAAATTGACCAAGGCGTAGGCCGTGTCGTTCCCCTCCCCGGGGTTCTCGATCACCTGATCGTTGCCGTCATCGACGAAGTAGGCGTCGTTGCCAGCGCCGCCGCGCATGACATCGGCGCCGCCGTTGCCGTTGAGGATATTGCTCCCGCTGTTGCCGTAGAGCGCGTTGACCAGGCCGTTGCCGTAGCCCTGCAGGTCGGCGCCCCCTTGCAGGATCAGGTTTTCCACGTTCGCTGACAGACCGAGGTGCACGGTCGAGTAGACCGTGTCATTCCCCTCACCGGGGTTCTCGATCACCTGATCGTTGCCGTCGTCGACGAAGTAGGCGTCGTTACCCAGGCCACCGCGCATGACATCGGCGCCGCCGTTGCCGTTGAGCAGGTTGCTTCCGGTATTGCCGATGACTAGGTTCACCAGACCATTGCCGTAGCCCTGCAGGTCGGCACCGCCTTGCAGGATCAGATTCTCCACGTTCGCCGACAACCCGAAATCGACCGAGGCATAGACCGTGTCGTTGCCCTCGCCTGCATTCTCGATCACCTGGTCGAAGCCGTCGTCGACGAAGTACGCGTCGTTACCGGCGCCGCCGCGCATGACATCGGCGCCGCCGTTGCCGTTGAGGATATTGTTCCCGCTGTTGCCGTAGAGCGCGTTCACCAGGCCGTTGCCGTAGCCCTGCAGGTCAGCGCCCCCTTGCAGGATCAGGTTTTCCACGTTCGCCGACAGCGCGAGGTGCGTGCTCGAATACACAGTGTCATTCCCCTCACCGGGGTTCTCGATCACCTGATCGTTGCCGTCGTCGGCGAAATAGGCGTCGTTGCCGGCGCCGCCGCGCATGACGTCGGCGCCGCCGTTGCCGTTGAGGATATTGTTGCCGCTGTTGCCGTAGAGCGCGTTCACCAGGCCGTTGCCGTAGCCTTGCAGGTCGGCGCCGCCTTGCAGGATCAGATTCTCCACGTTCGCCGACAACCCGAGATGGACCGTCGCATAGACCGTGTCGTTGCCCTCGCCGGGGTTCTCGATCGTCTGATCGCCAATGTTGTCGACAAAGTAGACGTCGTTGCCCAAGTTGCCGATCATGGTGTCGGCGCCGCCGGCGCCGTCGAGCGTATCGTTGCCGTCGGCGCCGTAGAGCGTGTTGGAGCCGCTGGCGCCGGTGAGGTGAACGTCGGGAATGTTGGCGGACAGCACCGTTGTATCGTTGTTGCCCAACGTCTCACCGACAACCGCTGCATCGCCGGTGCCGATCGCCGTCCGGTCACGTAAATCCGGGAGAGCAAACGTCGTCTGCCCGTTGCCCCCGTATTGCGTGCCGAGTAGGGAGAACAGGGCCTGGTTTTGATTGATCGGCAGAAGTTGGCCTTCCGCCTTGGCCCAGCCTTTCGGCGCAAAGTTTCCGGCAAAGGCGACGACTTCGCCGAGATACTGCTCCGTCGGATCGACACCGCCGCTGTCTTGCGATGGGAAAAGGCCCGTCAACGAGATCAGATAGGTGAGCGCCAGCGACGGCTCGTGATTGTCGATGGGCTGTCCGCTGCCGCCGACGGATACGGGAAGATTGGCGTTCGACAGCAACGACTGCGGTTGCCCCTCGATCGCTCCGATCGGCAACTGGGACGATGAGCCGACGATGGTGCGACCGCGCAGATCCGGGAGGTGGAAGGTCGTCATCCCGTCGCCGCCGTACATCGTGCCGATGAGCTGGAACAACGTCTCGTGGTCGGCGATCTGCAATATTTGACCCGCCGCTTCCATGAAGCCGCCGGGCACGAACGTGCCCGCGAATGGCACGATCTCTCCTATGAAATCGTTACCGCCCGTGCCGCCACCT
>Ga0081455_10005173_pt1 | contig 14360 bp, 11 predicted proteins | sample TabmetS3T2R1_FD_70207 | JGI IMG/M metagenome (GOLD analysis project Ga0081455, IMG submission 70207) | Tabebuia heterophylla rhizosphere microbial communities from the University of Puerto Rico - S3T2R1 | ecosystem: Host-associated > Plants > Roots > Rhizosphere ... | reverse complement strand
GCCGCGTCTGAGACCGCGTCTGGGAGCATGGGAGGCGTGAGCGATCCGATTGGGGCTCGCGACCACCTGGAGACCGGCGCCGGTCCGATCCAGATGCACCGGCTCGCGGCGGCGGGCGACGTCGAGCGGCTGCCGCACACCGTCAAGATCCTGCTCGAGAACCTCCTGCGCCGCGTCGGCACACGCGACGTCTCCGAGGCCGACGTGCGCGCGCTCGCGGCGTGGCCGAACGGCGACGCGGACGCGAACCTCGCGTTCATGCCCTCGCGCGTGCTGATGCAGGACTTCACCGGCGTGCCGGCCGTGGTCGACCTCGCCGCGATGCGCTCGGCCGTGGCGAGGGCCGGCGGCGATCCCGCGAGCATGGACCCGCTCGTCGACGTCGACCTGATCATCGACCACTCCGTCCAGGTCGACCTGTTCCGCTCGCCCGCGGCCTACGAGGCGAACATCGAGTGGGAGTACCGGCGCAACGGCGAGCGCTACGCCCTGCTTCGGTGGGCCCAGCAGGCGTTCGAGGGCGTGCGGGTCGTGCCGCCGGGTGCCGGCATCTGCCACCAGGTGAACCTCGAGCACCTGGGAACGGTGGTCGCGCACAAGGACGGCGTGGCCTACCCCGACACGCTGGTCGGCACCGACTCGCACACCACGATGGTCAACGGGCTCGGCGTGCTGGGGTGGGGGGTCGGGGGCATCGAGGCCGAGGCCGCGATGCTCGGCCAGCCGATGTTCCTGCCGCAGCCGACCGTGCTCGGCGTTCGGGTCGTCGGCGCCCTGCCCGCGGGGACGACGGCGACCGACCTGGTCCTCACGCTCACGCAGATGCTGCGCGCCAAGGGCGTGGTCGGAAGCTTCGTGGAGTTCTTCGGGGACGGCTGCTCCACGCTCGAGCTCGCCGACCGTGCCACGCTGTCGAACATGTGCCCCGAGTACGGGGCCACCTCCGCGTACTGGCCCGTGGACCGGGAGACGCTGCGGTACCTGGCGACGACCGGCCGGGGCGAGCGCGTCGACCTCGTCGAGCGCTACACCAAGGAGCAGGGGCTGTTCCGCGCCGACGGCGACCCGGAGCCGGCCTTCAGCGACGTGGTCGAGCTGGACCTGTCGACCGTCGAGCCCTCGGTCGCCGGACCCAAGCGCCCGCAGGACCGGGTTCCCCTGGGCAACGTCTGGACGTCGTTCGTCGCCGCGTTCCGCAACCACCTGGAACCGGACCCCGAACCCACCGAGGTCGGCCGGCTCCTCGAGGAGGGCGGCAACCCGGAGATCGCGATCGAGCTCGACGGACGGGTCGACCCCGGGACCGAGGCGCCCATCGAGCTGAACGACGGCGCGGTGCGCCACGGCTCGGTGGTGATCGCCGCGATCACCAGTTGCACGAACACCTCGAACCCCAGCGTCATGATCGCCGCGGGGCTGCTGGCGAAGAAGGCCGTCGAGGCGGGCCTCGACACCAAGCCGTGGGTCAAGACCTCGCTGGCGCCTGGCTCCCGCGTGGTGACCGAGTACCTGGACGCGGCCGGGCTCACGCCGTACCTGGACAAGCTCGGCTTCTCGCTGGTCGGGTTCGGGTGCACGACGTGCATCGGCAACTCCGGGCCGCTGCCCGACGATGTCGCCGAGGCCGTCACCGGCGGGGATCTCGCCGTCGCCGCCGTGCTGTCCGGCAACCGGAACTTCGAGGGCCGGATCCACCCGCAGGTGCGCGCGAGCTACCTGGCCTCGCCGCCGCTCGTGGTCGCCTACGCGCTCGCGGGCCACGTCGAGGTCGACCTCACCGGCGATCCGCTCGGCACCGCGGCCGACGGGACCGAGGTCTACCTACGCGACCTGTGGCCGAGCGCCGAGGAGGTTCGCGAGGCGATCGCGAACGCGGTCTCGCCCGACCAGTTCGAGCGCGAGTACGCGCGCATCTTCGACGGCGACGAGCGCTGGCGCTCGCTCCCCACGCCGGAGGGACCCGCGTACGCGTGGGACCCGGACTCGACCTACGTCCAGGAGCCGCCGTTCTTCCTCGGGATGGACGCCGAGCCCTCGGACCCTTCGGACATCACCGACGCGCGATGCCTCGTCAAGGTGGGGGACTCCATCACCACGGACCACATCTCGCCGGCCGGCTCGATCAAGGTGGACTCGCCGGCCGGCCGGTACCTGGTCGAGCGCGGGGTCGAGCAGCGCGATTTCAACTCCTACGGCGCCCGTCGCGGCAACCACGAGGTGATGATGCGGGGGACCTTCGCCAACGTCCGGCTGATCAACGACCTCGTGCCCGACCGCGAGGGCTGGTGGACGGCGCATCAGCCCGACGGCGAGGTGACCTCGGTGTTCGACGCGTCCGAGGCCTATCGGCGAGAGGGCGTGCCGCTGATCGTCCTGGCCGGCAAGGAGTACGGCTCGGGCTCCTCCCGCGACTGGGCGGCCAAGGGACCGTCGCTGCTCGGCGTTCGGGCCGTTCTCGCCGAGAGCTTCGAGAGGATCCACCGCAGCAACCTGGTCGGGATGGGCGTGCTGCCCCTGCAGTACCTGCCCGGCGAGTCCGCCGCGAGCCTGGGGATCTCCGGGACCGAGACCTTCGACGTGACGGGCATCGCCGGGGGGATCGAGCCCGGCAAGCGCGTCCGGGTGGTCGCGAGGGCCGGGTCCGGCGAGCAGACCGCGTTCGAGGCGATCCTGCGGATCGACGGCGACGCCGAGGTCGAGTACGTGCGCCACGGGGGGATCCTGCAGATGGTGTTGCGGGAGATGCTCGCGAAGGCCGTCTAGCGGCTAGGCCGTCACCTCTGCCGAGAAGATCGGCTGGGTGGTGGGGGCCGACGGACAGTCCGCGGACTCCACGGTCACGGCAAGCAGGCCCACGCCCTCCAGGGACTTGTCCGCGAAGCCGAAGACCGACCCCTCGGCGCTGGGCGTGGCGCACATCGCCGAGGTCGGCGTGTCGCCGGTGAACAGCCACAGCTCGTAGACCTTGCCCTCTGGCAGCGTCGGGAGCCCGGTTCCCACCATGTAGAGGCCGGAGGATCCTGGCGTGAACGCCGCGGCCAGCGTCCCGGGCTCGGTCTCGCTCTGCAACGTGAGGACGGTCTTGCCGGACGGCTGCTCGCCGGTCACCGCCGTGCCCACGAGGACGCCGCCCGCGAACAGGACGATCGCCGCGGCGACGCCGACCAGCGGGCGAAGCCATGGGCGCCGGTGTGCCGGAGCCCCGGGCCGCTCGCCCGCGGGTTCGGCCGAACGCCCGAACGCGCGCTCGAACGTCTCGTCCGCGAACCCCTCGCGCACCGCGACCGGCTCGAGCGCGAACGCGAGCCGCCCGGCGGTCTCCTCGTACTCGGTCCGGAGCCGGCGGCACTCCTCGCAGTCGGGGCCGTGCGACGCCATCTCGCGCTCGAGCTCGGCCTCGTCCGAGGGATCCAGCCCGCCGATCGAGCGGACCGCGAGGAGCTCCTCGATGCGGGTGTGGTCGCGCATCATCGATCCCCGCCCCCGATCGCGCCACGCAGGCGCCGCATCCCGAGCAGCGTTCGCGATTTCACCGTGCCGAGCGGGAGCCCCAGCTGCTCGGAGATCGTCGACTGCGACAGGCCGCCGAAGTACATCAGCTCGATCACCTGTCGCTGCTCGTCGGGCAGGGCCTCGAGCGCCGCGCGCACCGCCTTGCGCTCCTCGGGCAGGTCGATCCGGTCGGCCACGTCGTCGGCAGGGTCGGGGGAGACGACGGGATCGGACACCATCGACTCCTCCGCGCGCCGGCGTTGGGACTCCTCGCGCCTGACCGCGTCCACGGCGCGGTGGTGCACCATCCCCATGAGCCATGCACGGACCGACCCGCGCTGCTGGTCGTACCCGCTCGGGTTGCGCCACACCGCCAAGAACGCCTCCTGCACGATCTCCTCCGCGAGGAACGGCTGCCGCGCGACGCGGCGCGCGAGCGCCATCGCGGTCGGGGCGTACCGTCCGAACAGGCCTCGGAATGCCTCCTCGTCGCCGCGTCCGATCCGCTGGACGAGCTCGCGGTCCCGAGCCTCGGACAGGTCGGCCGTCACGCACGCCTCCGCGGGTGTGCGCGCGCCGGCGAGCTCGAGCAGCTGGGTCGCGGCCATGGGGTCGGGCGGTCCGTTCCTCGGGGGACATTCGCACAGGCCGCGCGCTCGGATCGTCGGGGCGGGCGGGGGGAACGCGTTCTCATCATCCGTGCGGGGGCCCTGCCTGCTGGCGCATCCGGCGGTCGGCCTCGGCGATCAGCTCCTGCAGGCCCACCGGACGCTCCGGGTCGTAGGTGGCCGAGCCCAGCGAGATCGCCGGCCCGGCCCCCTGACCCGAGCGCGCATTGCGCTCGGCCACGGCCTCGACGATGCGTTCGAGGACGATGGACTCGGTGCCGGTCGCGGCGCCGGCGAGCAGGACGCAGAACGCGTCGGCGCCGACCCGTGCGGCGACGTCGGAGGTGCGCACGGTCGAACGGATCAGCTCGGCGGCGTCGGTGAGCGAGGTGTCGTCGGTCTCGCCGGTCGGCACGTCGACGCGGACGAACACGATGATGACCGGCTGCTTGGACCGGTCTGCCAGCCGCAGGTGATGGCCGGCCAGGAGCTCGAACCCCCGCGAGTTGAACAGCCCGGTGAGGTCGTCGACGGTCTGGTGGCGCCGCAGCTCGGCCTCCACCTTCTGCAGCGAGGTGGCGTACCGGATCGCGCGCTCGACGGTCTCGGTGGCCGCGTCGGGCGGGAGCACGTCGCTCGCGCCGGCGCGCAGGGCCGCCCCGAGGTCGCCCGCCTCCTCGGCGACCGCGATGATCGGCACGTCAGGCGCCCGTTCGCGCAGCGAGACCACGACGTCGGCGCCGGACGCGTCGGGCAGGTGCAGCGACGCGTACACGACGTCGATGCCCCCGTCGGACAGGTGTGCGAGCGCGCCCAGCATGTCGTCGGCGGTCTCGACGACGCACCCACGGATCGCGCCGGGGACGACCCCGACGGCCAGCACGGACAGTTCGGGTTCTGCGGTCGCGTTCATCGGTTCGCAAGAGCCTATCCCGGCGCCGTCGCGCCCCGCCGTCGCCGGATCGGATCAGCCGAGCGCGGCCCGGATCGCCTCGAGCGCCGAGGGGTTCTCCAGGCTGGACAGGTCGCCGGGCTCGTCGCCGGTCACGGTCGCCCGGATCGCGCGTCGGAGGATCTTCGCCGAGCGCGTGCGCGGCAGCTCGGAGACCACGAGCACCCGAGAGGGCCTGAAGGCCTTGCCCAGGTGCTCGGTGACCAACGAGGAGAGCTCGGCCGGCAGGTCGTCCGGCGGCTCGCCCTTGGGGACCACGAAGCACCAGATCGCCTCGCCCTTGACCTCGTCGGGGACGCCGACGACGGCCGACTCGGCCACGTTGGGGTGCAGCGTCAGCACGCTCTCGACCTCCGCCGGTCCCAGCCGCTTGCCGGCCACGTTCATCGTGTCGTCGCTGCGGCCGTGCAGGAACCAGAAGCCGTCCTCGTCCACGCTCGCCCAGTCGCCGTGGCACCACACGCCGGGGAACCGGCGCCAGTAGGCGTCCAGGTAGCGTTCGCGATCGCCGCGGAGCCCGCGCGTCATGCTCGGCCAGGGCTTGCGGCACACGAGCTCGCCCACCTCTCCGGGCGCGGCCTGCGTCCCGTCCGCGCGGTACACCGCCACGTCCATCCCGAGCGCGGGGCCTCGGAGCGTGCACGGCTCGAGCGGGCTGATCGGGTGCGGCGACAGGAAGCACGCGCCCACCTCGGTGCCGCCGGACAGATTGATGATCGGCAGGCGCCCGCGGCCGATCTCCTCGAAGAACCACCGGTAGGGCTCGGGGTTCCAGGGCTCGCCGGTCGAGGCCAGGATCCGCAGCGACGAGAGATCGTGCGAACGCACCGGTTCCTCTCCGGCGGGGATCAGCGCGCGGATCAGCGTGGGCGAGACGCCGAGCTGGGTGATGCCGTGGCGTTCGATCATCGCCCACAGGCGGTCGGATCCGGGGTGGTTCGGGGCCCCGTCGTACAGGAACACGGTCGCGCCGAGCGCCGTCGCGCCGACCACCTCCCACGGCCCCATGATCCAGCCGAGGTCGGCCACCCAGTACAGGATGTCGCCCGGCCGCACGTCGGCCTGGTACGCGACCTCCTCGGCGATCTTGACCAGGAACCCGCCGTGCACGTGCACGGCGCCCTTGGGGATCCCGGTGGTGCCGCTCGTGTACGCGATGAACAGCGGGTGCTCGGGATCCAGGCGCTCGGTCTCGAACCGGCCGGCGTGCTCGGACAGCAGCTCGTCCCATCGGACGTCACGGTCCCGGTCCCAGGGCGCGTCGGTCCGTCCGGAGCGCGGAACCACCACCACCCGCGTCACGGTCGGCGCGAGCGCGACCGCCTCGTCGGCCGTCTCCTTCATCGGCACCGTGCGGCCGCGTCTGGGGAACCCGTCCGCGGTGACCAGGACGGTCGCGCCGGCGTCCGCGAGCCGCTTGGCCACCGCGTCGGCCCCGAACCCGGAGAACAGCGGCAGCCACACGGCCCCGAGCTTCGAGCACGCCATCACGGCGATCACGGCCTCGGGCCCGGGCGGCAGGAAGATCCCGACCGCGTCCCGCGACCGAACGCCCATCGCGCGCAGCCCGTTGGCGAGCGCGTCGGTGCGCTCGCGCAGCTGGCGATAGGTGAGTCGAGACGTCGTCCCCTCCTCGCCCTCCCACGCGACGGCGACCGCGTCCGGCGTACGCTCGGCCCACCGGTCGACGCAGGCGTGGGCGAGGTTGACCGACCCGCCGCCGAACCACGTCGCCCACTCGATCCCGCGCGAGGTGTCGAGCACGCTGGCGTACGGCTCGTAGAAGGGGAGGTCGAGGTCGCGCACCACGGCGTCCCAGAACCACTCGACGTCCTCCGTCGAGCGACGGATCAGCTCCTCCTCGGTGGCGATGCCGTTGGCGCGCATGAACCGGGTGACGTTCGCGCGCTCGACCACCTCGGGGGTGGGACTCCACACGATCGTCATCGGCTGCCTCGCTTCCGTTCCCGGCCTTGTGGGTAGGCTGGTGGCCCGGGGCCGGCCACGGCTCCCGAACCCAGCCTATGGCCCAGGACACCCACACGCAGACCGACGAGCCGGGCGCGCCCGGACGCATCCCGGCGACGTCGCCGTCGCATCCGCATCCGCATCTGCGCCGCGTGTTCCTCGGCGTGACGGCGACCGCCTCCGCGTTCGTGATGGTGGTGGCGGCCGTCGCCTTCGGGACGTACTTCTGGGCGCGCGGCCAGATCCACACGATCCCGCCCATCAACGAGCCGGGCCAGCAGGGCCAGACGGCCGAGGACATCGCCGGCAGGTGCGCCGAGCGCGCGTGCAACTACCTGCTGCTGGGCAGCGACTCGCGCAAGGGGCTGTCGCCCGAGGAGATCGCCGCGTTCGGCAGCAACGCGCACATCGGCGGGGAGAACCGCTCGGACACGATCATGCTCGTGCACACCCGCCCGGACAAGAAGGAGGCCACGTTCCTCTCGTTCCCCCGCGACCTGTGGGTCGACATCCCGGGGATGGGGATGGGGAAGATCAACTCGGCGTTCGAGGGCGGGATCGACGGCGGCGGCGCGCAACGCGTGGCCCGCACGGTCAAGAGCATCAGCGGGATGCAGATCCATCACGTGCTGTACGTGAACCTGCTGGGGTTCCAGAGGGTAGTGGACGCGCTCGGCGGCGTGGACATGTGCGTGCCGTACCCGATGTATGACCCGCTGACGCTGCTCGACATCAAGGCCGGGTGCCAGCACTTCGACGGGAGGACCGCGCTCGCCTACGTGCGGACGCGGCACCAGCCGTGCGACACGGTCCCGGACTTCGCGCGCATCAGCCGCCAGCAGCAGTTCCTGCGCGCGGTGATCGCCAAGCTCCTGCAGCCGGGTGAGCTGCTGAAGCTGCAGGACGTCATCCCCGAGCTGCTCGGCAACCTGGTGGTCGACCAGGGCCTGAACCCGGCCGAGCTGGTGTACCTGGCCGGTCTGTTGCACAACGTCGGGACCGAGAACGCCGACTTCCGTGCGCTCCCGACGGTTCCCGAGGGGATCTACGACTCGAGCGGGCAGTACCTGTCGGTGGTTCGGATGGTGCAGCCCCAGGCCGACGAGCTGATGCGCCGGCTCCGCGAGGGCAAGTCGCTCGGCACGCTGGGGACCCAGCTCGCCGGGACCGCGCCCTCGCCCGCCAACATCGTGGTCTCGGTGGTCGAGCGCGAGGACGGCGCGCCGATCGCGAACGACGTGTTCGACATCCTGACCGAGGGCGGGTTCAACCAGTCGCCGGGGATCGTCGACGAGACCGTCGTCACGCCGCCGGCCAAGGGCTCGATGATCCTGTACCGCTCGGGCGCCGAGGACATGGCCAAGGTGGTCGGCTCGTACTTCGGGAACCTCGACCTCGTCCCCGCGCCGGCCGGCACCCTGCCGAAGGGGCAGGACGTCGCGGTCCTGGTGACCGACCGCTACCAGATCCCGCCGCCGAACCCGAACGGCCCCGTCGACTGCCCGACGTAGGCCGCTAGGTCCGGGGCCTCGCGCCGGCCCGCAGCACCGACGCCAGCTCGGCGAACGCCACCTCGGGCACGTACCGCTCGCCGATCAGCCGTCGCCCGGCGTCGCGCAGGCTCGTCCACAGCGTGTCATCGGTCAGCACGCGGGCGGCGGGACCGGCCATCGCCTCGGGGCGGTCGGCCACCAGCAGGTGCTCGCCCGCCACGACGTCCAGGCCCTCGCCCCCCTCGGCGGTGGTCACGACCGGGAGCCCGCGCGCGAGCGCGTTCAGGACCTTCACGCGGCTGCCCGAGCCGCCGACCGCGACGTCGACGAAGCACCGCGCGCGACGGTACAGGCGCTCGTCGTCCTCGACCGGCCCTGCGTACTCCACGCCGCGGGCGTGGTGGGCGAGCCGGATCAGGGACTCCGGCGCGCCCGAGCCGGCCACCACGAGCCGGGCCTTCGGGACGCGTTCGAGCAGCGGGGGGAAGCCCTCGGCGATGAACCGCGAGAGCCCCTCGGCGTTGGGCGGCCAGGACAACGTGGCGAAGAAGAGCAGGACCGGTTCCGGCGCGGGATCCAGCTGCGGGCGTTCGGCCAGGGCGGGGTCGGGCACGTTCGGCAGGACGCGCACGTCCTCGGGAACCTCCCCGAGCTGCAGCAGCGCCCGGCGGTCGGGCTCGGAGACCACGAACACGGTGTCGAAGTCCTCCAGGATCGCGCGCTCGTACCGCCGAACCCGTCCCGCCTCGAGCCGCACCATGGCGCGCCGCGCGCGGCGCGGCTCGAGCGCGGCGTGGCGCTCCCACATCACGTACTCGGCGTTGTGCTCGTGCAGCAGGCGCAGGCCGGGGAAGCCATCCGGCACGTCCTGGGCCATCAGCCAGCCGTCCACGAACGCGACGTCGTGCGCCCGCTCCGAGGTCAGGCGCTCGATCGCCGAACGCATCTCGCCGCTGCGGTTGCGCTGGATGCTGAGGGGGACCCGGGCCGCGTAGCTCCGCGCCAGGTTCAGGCCGGTGCGGCCGCGTTCGATCGGTAGGGTCAGGGTCCGGCCGTTCGGCCGCGTCCACGGCTCGTCGCCGGGCGACCCGAACGCGGCCACGTCCACCTCGTGGTCGCGCTCGAGGAACGAGAGCAGCGCGGCCGACTTGATCGTGCCGCCGCTGCGCGGGTCGTCGAGCCGGCGCGGCGTCAGGAATAGGATCCGCATCTCAGGTTCGATCCACCAGAGCCAGCACCGGGAAGACCAGGGTCGCGCGGGCGATGCGCGGCAGGCGCGAGGGCTCGAGCGCGAGGCGCCACAGCCACTCCAGTCCGAGCGCGTGCATCCAACCGGGCGCCCGGCGGAGCGTCCCGCCCCACATGTCGAACGCGCCGCCCACGCCCATCAGCACGCGCGCGGACGGCAGGAGCTCGGCGTGTTCGGCGATCCAGCGTTCCTGCTTGGGTGCCCCCAGACCCACCAGCACGACCGCCGGAGCCAGCGAGCGGAGGCGATCGATGAGCTCGGTCTCGACGCCGAGATCGGCGGCCCGCCCGTCTCGGCCGAAGACCACGCCCGCGCCCACGACCGCGACCGCCAGACCCGGCAGGGTCGATCGCCACCGCTCGGCCGCGCGCTCGGCCGCACCTCCGTGGCCGCCGAGCAGCACGACGGCCTCGCCCCTGGAGGCGGCAAGGCGGAGCAGGTCGGCGCCGATCTCCACGCCCGGCCAGCGCCGCACGCGCCGACGGGCGCGGATCGACTCGACCAGCGCGACGCCGGTGCCGTCGGGGAGCGCCAGGTCGGCGGTGTTCAGCACCGAGGCGTACGCGTGGTCGTCGCGCGCGAGCAGCAGGATCTCCGGGTTCGGCGTGAAGACGCGGTGGGGGCGCTCGTCGTCGAGCATCCGTCCCAGCTCGCGCAGCAGCTGCCCCCGCGAGTCCAGCTCGTCCAGCTGCACCCCGAAGACGGAGGAGCTCACGGGCGCTCGCCGGCGTCCGCGCCGGCGGGGGCGAGGGTCTCGTACAGCCGTTCGGCCCGCTCGCGAAGCCCGACGGGCACCTCGCGCCGGTACCGCTGCCGGATCTCGTCCTTCATGCCGTCGCGCACGGCGGACGGCCTCGGGACGATGCGTTCGAGGTGCTCGCCGCCGCCGCGACGCGCGCGCCAGTCCTCGTCGATCTCCCGCATGCAGCGCGCCACGTTCTCCTCGGTCGCGTCGAACTCGGCGAAGGCGGTCCCGAACCGGTCGTTCACGCGCCGCGTGATCCGGCCGACCTCGCCCCCCACCACCTCCGCGAACGTCCCCACGACGAAGTCGGCGCGATAGGGGAGCAGCGGCTCGTGGAAGTCGGCGTAGCCGCGCAGGACGCCGGCGAACGTGCGATCTGGGTGTCGGATCATGCTCGAGACCACCGCGCCCTCGGGATCCCGGACCAGCACGAGCGCGGGCACCCCGAGCCGGATCGCCGCGATCACGTGGCCGGGCGCGTGTGTGTGGTGTGCGACCTTGAGCCGCGCGGGCTCCTGCGCCAGGTTGAACGCTGCGAGCGCGAACGAGGACGCCGAACGCGGGAACGACTCGATCAGCAGGTCGGTGTCCTCGGCCACCAGCTCGCCCTCCCCGCGCAGACGCGCGAGCGGCATCGCGGTGATCGGACGGCGCGCGAGCTGCGTCATCACCCGGTAGCGCAAACGCTCCACCGGCGGATGCTACCGCTCGGTGCCGGGCCGGCCGCCGCCGGTCAGGAGGCGCCGGCGGGCACCGCCCGCGCGAACAGCTCGGCCAGCGCCCGCTCGGTCGCGAACACGACGTCGTCCGGGCCGGCCTGCTCCGCCAGCCCGCCGGCGTCCGAGACGAGCGCCGGGGTTCCCAGTCGCTGTGCGCGCGCCAGGGCGCCCGAGGACCACGCGCGCCGGTACGGGAACACCATCCGGTCCGCCGCCTCGACCCACGCGTCGAAGTCCTCGTCGGAGACGAAGGCCTCGAGCATCGTCACGCGAGGCGTGGCGTCCGCGAGCGCGCGCAGCTCGCGGACGTGACGGTCGGTGGCCTCGCTCGGGATCCGGACCGACCCGACCACGTAGAGCTCGCCCGGCGATCCCGCCGCCTCGAACGCGCGGATCGCGCGGTCGAACCCCTTGTCCGGCTGGAGGAAGCCCGCACACACGAACAGCGGCCCCTCGACGTGGAGCCCCAGGCGTTCGCGCGCCTGGTCCCTGGAGAGCCGCGCGTGCACCTCCACGCCGTCGGTGTGCTCGATCAGGCGGAAGCGCGTGCGGATCCGATACGCGCGTTCGAGCGCCACCCGCTCGGCGTCGGTGTGGAACGCGAGCCGCGCCCGCGCGAACGCCAGCCCGAGCATCCGGTAGTCGGGCCGCCACCGGTTCGGGGGGACGTTGGCCTCGTGGATGAGGATCTCGACGTTCGGGCGCCGGAGGACCAGGGACAAGAGCGACGCCGCGGTGACGACGTGCGTGAAGGGCGAGCGCGGGCGGAAGTACAGGCCCGTCTCGTAGTGCACGACCACGCGGTCGAACCGGCCGCCGATCGCCGCCGCGTGCCGGAACGCCGCGCCGCCGATGAACGGCAGCCGCACGTCGCCGTCGCCGTCGGGCGGCGAGAGCACGACGACGTCGTTGCCCTCGGCGCGCAGCCGCTCCGCCTGCGCGTGGGCGTACGTCCCGATGCCGCAGTGCCGCGGCGGGTACGTGCTGACGATCAGGATGCGCTCAGGCATCGGCCGCCTCGTGCAGCACGGCCGCCGTCCGTCGCGCGGTCTCGTCCCACGAGTAGCCCGACGCGCGTTCGATCCCGGCGGCGCGGAGGCGCCCGCGGAGCGCCTCGTCGGCCACGACCGAGGCGATGCTCGAGGCGAGGTCGTCGGGATCCACGGGGTCGATCAGCACGCCGGCGCCGTCGACGAGCTCGGGAAGGGCGGACACGTTCGAGGCGATCACCGGCGTGCCGCACGCCATCGCCTCCAGCACCGGCAGCCCGAACCCCTCGTACAGCGAGGGATACACGAGCGCGTCCGCGCCGCCCAGCAGCGCGGCCTTGGTGGCGTCGGGCACGTAGCCGGTCAGGATCACGCGCCCGAGCGAGCCCGGCGGGACGCCGTCCAGCGCCTCCCGGACGCGGTCCCGCCCGTCCGGGTCCCAGGGGCGCCCGCCCACCAGGACCAGCGTGGGCCGGTCCCCGGCCGGCATCCGCCGCACGGCCTCGGCGAGCGCCGGCAGGTTCTTGCGCCGGTCGAGCCCGAGGAACACCAGGTAGGGCCCCTCGATGCCGAAGCGCCGCCGCGCGCCCGTCACCTCGTCGTCTCGCTGCGGACGGAACGTGAGCGTGTCGACGCCGAGCGGGATCGTCGCGATCCGTCCGGGTTCCACCCCGTACAGCTCGATCACGTCCCGGCGCGTCGCCTCCGAGGGCACGATCACGCGCGCGGCCACGCGCAGCGTGCGTTCGAGACCCGTGAGCCACCACGGCACCGTCTGCGGCGCGGTGTCGGGGTGGAAGCGGAACCCCAGGTCGTGCACCGTCACCACCTGTCGCCTCGCCCGCGTCGGCGCCGGGACGAAGTTCGGGCCGAACAGCACGTCGAACCGCACGAACCACTCGATGCGCGGGAGATCCAGGCGCGCGGTCATCCGGTTGAACAGCCGCGCGGGGATCGGGGTGCCGCGTTCGCGAAGGTTGGGCGCGGGGACGTCTCGGAAGAAGCGCCGCCCGCGCACGAACCCGCCGGCGTTCAGGTACCACGCGACGTACTCGGTCTCGGGGTCGAGCACCGGCATGTGCCTGATCAGGTGGGAGGTGTAGTAGCCCACGCCGGTCTTCTCGGGCGCGGTGGCCGGGCGGGCATCGATCGCGACCCGCATCGCTACGCGTGTCCCCCGTCCGCGCCCGTCCTCATCGTGCGTGCATCGTACCGACGCGGGAAGGCCGGGCATGTTGCGATACGGCGACGAGATCCGAGGCCCGAGGTTCGCGGTGATACGCTCGCGCCCCGATGCCGAACGACCCCGACGAGCCCGCCGACGACGTGGCCGACGACGCGCGTTCGGTGCTCGAACGCGAGTTGTACTGGGGCGTCGACCCGAGCTCGGCCGCCGACCAGAGCACCCGGCAGATCCGGATCGCGCTGCACGACTTCGCGGCGGCGATGCGCGCCGACGAACGCTCCCGCATCCCGCGCCGCGAGCCGTTGCTCGGCTCGGCCTCGCCCTGGAAGCGACAGGTCAAGGGCTGGTTCTACGTGGTGCTCCGCCCGGTGACCCACCGCTACGACCGGCTGCTCGGCGACCTCGCGACGCTCAACCGCATGCTCGCCGAGCGACTGGCCGATGCCGAGGCGGAGATCGAGCGGCTCCGTGGAGCATCGGCCGCACCGACATCTGCTGCCTCGGAGGAGCGCGGGTCCCCGGAGCAGACCTGATGCGCATCGCGGTCTGCCACCCGCAGACGCCGTTCGTTCGCGGCGGCGCCGAGACGCACGCCGAGCAGCTCGTGCGCGCGCTCCGCGACGCCGGCCACGAGGCCGAGCTCGTGCTGGTCGCGGGCAAGTGGTACCCGGGCGCCGAGCTCGTGCACCAGATGGCCGTGTGGCGCAGCATGGAGCTGTCCGAGTCCAACGGCCTGCCGATCGACGCGGTGATTCCCTTGAAGTTCCCCGCGTACCTGCTGAACCACGAGCGCAAGATCGTCTGGCTGATCCACCAGCACCGCACGGCGTACGAGCTGTGGGACCACCCGCAGTACGCGGACCTGGCCCGCCAGCCCGAGGGTGTGCAGGTGCGCCAGATGATCCACGCGGCCGACCGCGTCGCGCTCGGCGAGGCCAAGCGCGTGTTCGCGAACTCCA
>Ga0081455_10005172_pt1 | contig 14360 bp, 15 predicted proteins | sample TabmetS3T2R1_FD_70207 | JGI IMG/M metagenome (GOLD analysis project Ga0081455, IMG submission 70207) | Tabebuia heterophylla rhizosphere microbial communities from the University of Puerto Rico - S3T2R1 | ecosystem: Host-associated > Plants > Roots > Rhizosphere ... | reverse complement strand
CTATTCGCTTCACTGAATGCGGACCCAATATTAACGAACACACCTAAAAATACCAATAGCATCGTCTCCAAACAGCCATCAAACGTAGCACTTCACGATAACGCAACGTCAATCGAGTTGGCTAATAAGATCATCGATACGGCGTCTATGGCGTCTTTGAACGCTCATCGGAGTCAAACAGATCGTGGATAAGTATAATAATTCAAAAAATTCTCTATGAGTTGAAAGTGTTTCTTATAAATTATACAAAATAGATTACTCATCTGTATTAAGCCTGATAATTTATGTAATGATCAAGATATACCTATCATCATAAACTAAGTTAACCTTTATCTGTCTGAAGTGAGTCAAAACTGATCAGATGGATGTAAATTATAAGGTTGCAGTTGTTACAGGTAGCTCCAGTGGGATAGGTTTCGAAACATCTCTAGTCCTAGCTAGGAATAATTTTCATACGTATGCAACAATGCGAAATCCAGAAAGAGGAACAAAAATGAGACCCGTTCGGAGTGGAGAAAACTTGCCAATTAAAATTATTCAGCTTGACGTTACTAGTGATAAATCAGTAAGGGAAGCCATCCAATCAATTCTATCCGAATCAGGAAGGATAGATGTATTAGTTAATAATGCAGGCTTTGGATTGGTAGGAGCATTTGAAGAGCTTGGTATGGATGAGATCAAGCAACAGTATGAGACCAACTTCTTTGGAGTTATAAGAGTAACCCAAGCTGTCATTCCTATAATGAAGGAACAAAAATCAGGAATGATAGTAAATATAAGTTCAGGTGCAGGTAGATTTGGCTACCCCGGTGGATCTGCATATGTTAGTACCAAATTTGCGTTAGAAGGTCTGAGTGAGTCTATCTCGTATGAACTTGAGCCTTTTGGCATAAAAATTGCATTGGTGGAACCGGGATTTGTTAAAACTAATTTTTCCAATGTAATAGCAAAGAGATCGCAAGAGCCAGATTCGGAATACTCAAAAATGATGGAAAAAATGGCTGGAAGAATGGAGGAGATGAGGCGAAATGCCTCTTCATCAGAACTCGTGGCAAATATAGTCTTGGAAGCAGTAACAACTAAGAATCCAAATTTGAGATATCTGGCTGGAAAAGATGTTGAGCAGTGGATGGAACAGAAGAAGAAATTGTCGGATAAAGAATTTTTTAATATGATTAAGAAATCGCTGTTGTGAAAGATATCTTAATTGGGTTCGGTCGAAATGATAATGCTAGGAATATAATTTACGAACCTCGCAATTTAAGCTCGATATTAATTTATTCAACTTATTGGTCATGTGTAGGCGGCTCGGAGGGGAGAAATCATCTTCGAACACCGTCGAGTCCATGAATTCGACGATTACCTAATGTTATGTACCGACCTGCAATTTCTGTCCAGATAATCAGCTATTTCGTCGAATGACGCACCAGAATCATTCAGCTCTATCAATAATTCTTTACTGATACCGGCCTGTCTTAAGGCGACTAATGCAGCATATAATCTTCTTTCTGCATTGGTGATGCATTTGCCATCCCAACCATAATAAGACATGATGACACCCATAACACATCTTCCACCAAGTCCGTCGGTATACTGCTTTCTAATCTGTGTAAACTGTTTTCCATATGTACGTATTATTTGGGAAATAGATAATTCTTGGTTCGACTGTTGACTAATGGTACTAATGTTAGGCACATCAGTATTTCGTTCGATGTTCTGTGTTAACTGCTTCTTATATGTACGTAGAGTTTGAGAAACAGATGATTCTTGTCTTAACAGTTGTTGCTGAGCCATAAATTCACAATAGATAATCACATACAAATTATTTAGGATTTACGCTTACTGCATTTCTTTGGAAATGATTTTTGGTCTAGATTACATATGCTATTGATGCGACTGGTGTTTTTAGTTATTTGTTATTGTCTCTAATTATAATTAATATCGGTCTTGAGGATACATATTTTCAAGAAACTTATAAGTAGCACAAGTATTTTAAAGACAGCTGATGACCACCCCTGATCTACCTTTTCTGGAGTCAGATAGAATAGTCTTCAAAATGTTTGCGTGCGAAGAACATCTGAAGAATATAAAAAATATTATATCCCAACACGGAGATCTCTTATCAAAAAATGCACGAGTAGTTGCTGAGATGGAAATAGATTCATTGATTTCACAAATGATTGGAACCTTTGATTGTCTACTATTTAGAATAATTGATAAATTTCAGTTATCTGGCATTCCCAGTGATAGAATTGAATTAAATAAGGTGATTAGCGCGCTGTCAGCGGAGAGTAATGGAATAGAATTGGCAAGGGAATTACAAAAGGCAAATCAGGAAGGCAACTGGTACTGGAAGGTAAAGGATTTGAGAAATTATTCATTGAATGGTTCATTACTCTCGGCAGAAGCTTCTTTGGACGTCATTCCATATTTCGAGCAAATACTCGTTCAGCTTAAGGAATTCATCAAAAACATCTTAATGAATGAACCGAAATTGCAAACAAAGGAATATTAGAATAAGATGTAGCTCTGATCACTTGTCTATCTGGTGGACACGATACTTTACTAAATTGGGAGAGATTATACGTTTAATTAGTAACAAACTTTACATTATATTATTTTATAATATTTACAAGAATTATATTGAAAAGATATAAATTTTTTGGGTTCGGTGCATTCGGAGATTCCATGTATTCGGGTTCTGTTACATCGTATTTTAGATTTTTCGTAATAGGAAAGTCGGGAAAAATTTTTACTAAGGTATAGAAATATTCTCTAGATTATTAGACAATAGGCATTTGAAGAGAAGGAGAGTGATTATGTTATATCAATCTGAGCCCTATTCTTTTACAACCTTCCAAGCCGGATGGATTTCATGCCACCCTTTCGGTTTGTCGGTTACCCACGCTCCCCAGATATGTACTTGATCTCCAGTTTTTGGAAGATATACACCTGCAATGTCTTGGTCTTTAGGCACGATTTCGACTACCAAAAATCCATCTGTTTTTTCTCTATTCTTGTCGTTGAGCAGAAAATCATATTTTTTATCTACGTCCAAGAAAAACTTGTAATCACCGTCATCCATCTTTTTGGTGTGCTTCACTACTCCTATTACATCTTGACATTCGCTTAAGACCCTAAGATCTTTCTCGTTCGAGGCGCCACTAAGGACATTGCCTGTTCTGCAATTTGGACCTGTCAGCGCTTTGTGCTCCTTGATAACAATTACATCCCGAGTTTCTATTCTTTTTTGTTCTTCCAATGGAATGGGCTTTTCACCCTCCCTTTCTATAATTAAACTTTCCAGCTTTTGTTGTAATTGGATATTGTTAGTTTGAGTGTTGTTGATTGTTATTTGTGGGTTATTTTGAATCTCCGTACTCTGATTGGCTTGGAGCTGGTTTTGAGATTCTACACTCTGGCTGGCATTTTGGCTTGATTGTGACTCGGCTGACGAAGACGAAGATGATTCGCTAGTTTGATTTAGATTTTCTTCGCCCGTATCATTACTCATTGCACCATTTGTACTACCCTCATCCAATGAGTTTGTAGGGCCTTGTGCACTATTCTTTTCCCCGGTATCATTACTCATTGCACCATTTGTACTACCCTCATCCAATGAGTTTGTAGGGCCTTGTGCACTATTCTTTTCCCCGGTATCATTACTCATTGCACCATTTGTAGCCTCATCCGTTAGACCGCTCAAAGTTTGGTTTGTACTCCCAGTTGTTGAGTTTTGACCTAGCGAGGAAGTGGGTGTTCCCAGTTCGTTCTCAGAATCGTCTTGTATATTTACAAAATATTTATCCTTATCATAAGCCGGAAAGGCACTAGCAGAAATTTGGGATAAGTTATTTTCCGCTGAATACATTATTACCAAAATGACTGACAACGAGGTGACCAAAATTAAATCACCAATATTCATTTTTATGTTGATTTGAACCATCAAAAACTTAAGGTCAACATTAGTTATAAAGAACTACTGCAAAAACTCTGATTCAAAGAATGTAAGGATGCACCAATTATAAGATTATTATTCAGATGTTGTACCGCTTCAAACTGAACCTGAGCAGTTTAAGAATTTTGTCTTTTATCGTATATTTATAATTTTAATATGTCAAAACCTTTTTGCTTCTTCTGAAAGTCGATAGCTATAGGTTACATTTAGACATTAAATTTATCTATTTTGAATTGGTATTAAGTATAGGCTGATGTCGAATTATGCAGGAAAGTTCAAGATTGCAGCACTTATTAGCAAATCATGCGTGAATAAGTCTAGAATTAGTATGCAATATTCTGTATTTTCATTTTCATCACCTTTAATGTTGGTTTTCTTCTTTACACTGTCAGCTAGTTTAGGATTAATTTTTTCTTCCAATTCTATGAATTCAATTTATGCTCAGATTGAGATTCCAACTGATAAGAATGTCACATCCCCAGATTTTAATGCCACGATAGGTGAAGATACGGAGCCAAAACCCGATATATTATATTCTGCATTAAAAACGAACACAATATTGGGTGAAGTGCAAAATAACTTTACATATCCTATTGAGTCGGTTCTCATAACGGCAAGTGTCTATGACAAGAATGGTGTAATTGCGGCAACTGGAGATACTTACACTAGTGATTATCAGATAAAGCCAGGAATGAAATCTGGGTTCGATATTTACTTAGATGAAAAGTTACCTAGTAACAGTAAATATACATTGACAACCAGATTTGAAAAATCTGAAGAAGATAAGCCAGACGCCCTACAACTGACTGTCGGCAGAAATTCTAAAGATTCAAATAATTTTAGAGTCGTTGGTGAGGTATTAAACCAAGGTCATGATAATGCCAATTCGGTGAGAGTGTCTGGAATATTTTATGACAAGGAGCACAAAGTACTGGACGTCGATTACACCTATACAAATCCTGACATAATTAGTCCTAATAAAAAAGCACCATTCGAATTATCATTCTACACAGATAATCCAGAGAAAATTAAGTCAACAGCTATTAATGCCCAAAGTATGGAATATTCTTTAATAACAAATAGCACTCAGAATACGACAAAATCAAACCCATGACAGTCGAATCAATTTTGTTAATGCTACTTATCTAGCCTTACTAATACTGGAATTATTGATTTGCTTTTGTGATTCCAGTCTTTCGTTTGTCATTTATTGAAAGTCCTAATGCGGTGGTTCTGCTAACGCTAGCATTTCAATAATTGGATTGACCTCTAGTTGTAGGTGGGTCAGTTGGGATTTAACATTGCCCCATAATTATTTTTCATTGGAACTTTTCGCAGTTACACAATCTACATGACCTATCAAGAGGATCTCCTGATGACTTTGGATGCAATGGTGAATAATGCTCATCGCTTCTATGACGGCAACTTGGGTTTGAGCATGGTTCGGCATTGTGAGCCTCCTCAGCCTTTTTGTGATCCTTTTGTCCTTTTATTTCCAACAAAGTTACTTGCATGTATAAGGAATTTAAAATTTCATTCCCAATTATCCAAGAGCTTTAAACAATTATCACAAACAGGATATCCAGTATCTTCTTGATATTCAGTTTTGCACCTCTTACAGATCCTACGTTTTGACATCGATTGTATATATCCGACTAACTTTAAGAGAATTTGTAAAAGGGTCCCTCAACGCCAAACTCAGATAGAGTATGACAGGAAGAAAAGAAATCATGAGAGTCTCTTGTCTTTTTCATCTAACGTGTTCAACGATCACTTTCGATTTTCTTTAAAGAAATAATTTACTTTAAAATACGGTCTTACGTTACCACAATTTGGACATTTTTCTAGTTGTTCAGTAAAATTTGTTGCTTCAAATGATCGCCTATCTTGCTGATAGCCTGCCGGGATTGTCTTTCCACAATCTTTACATTTAATTAAGAGCATATGAAAGATCACTGCTCGTTACTTTCTTACCCATTCGTCGCCTTGCTTTTTGTATTTCTGCTTAACTGCAGCCCAAGCTGTTTTGTGAGCTACTTCCTCAGCACTTTGACTCTTGCCACCACGTCTTTTTTCAGGATTCTGATACTGTTTTACTGCGTTTGCGTGTGCCTTTTTAAAAATATGTTGAGCGTGTACAGGCAGTGAATCTATTGCCTTTTTTGTTCTAGTAGATAAGGCTGTATCGACATTAGATTTACTAGAGGATCTTTTAGGCATACAATATAATACACTAAATCCTATTTATAGAGCAACTTACTTGCCTTTTTAAGACAAATTCCCAAATTGATTTGTTTAAATTTGATTATTTCTAAGTCTCTTGTCTAAATCAAAGAAAGCATACGGCGGGTTGGTACCTCTCGTGTTTTATTGATTATGTCTCCTCATTTGACTTCTACTAATTCAATTCCTTCTTTACTACCTTTGAGAGTTTTTTCCTTGATGTCTCCTACATTAGATGCATAGTATTTTTGTTCAACGACATCGGGCTCAAGTGCTGAAAACTCCTTAGTTTTGATCACATTTGAATAAGAACCGTAAGGAACAGTGACATTATTGTCCAAACTCAGAACGGTTGCCTTGTCTTCAGCGACATCTTTGGCGAACTCTTGGTCATACGTAATTCCTACCTTCGGTTCTCCTAGCATTATTAATCCAGCCTTGGCTCCTTTCACTCCGGATTCCCAGGAACCTTCATGGGGGTTTTTCTTGTTGGTAAAGTCAGTCGTATCCTCTCCCATATACCATACATTTCCTTTATCATCTTGCGCGTACCAATCATTTGTTGTCTCTTCTAATTTTCCTTCCACAAAGACAGTATCATTAACCACGCGTGTGGGTATCCCCTGAACCTCTTTTGTATCGTTGGTGACAGTGATAATATCCCGCATCGAGTTTCCCTCCTCATCAGTGCCTTTGTAAGTCATTATGGTGCCCGGCTTCAAAGAGTAGTACTTATTGTCTATTTTCAGTGGATCATGAAAATTGGATGTGTCCAATGCAGGAGTTTGTGTTTGCACTTTTGATGTGGCAACTACATAATTAACACCAATACCTGTAAGTTGTTGACTAAATGAACCCAGACTAGCTACAATCAAAACACTGACAATCAATGTGATTAATGTGACAAAGGTCAAAATTGACTTATTTTCCATTGGGTGAAAGTAAATTGCATCATTAATAAGAAATTTGATACAAATATATCACTAAGTTACCGTTTTTGAGAGGAGAGGCTATTAATCACTTACACTCTTGTACCAATACATTATAAATAAATGGATTGATTTGAAAAGCACTTATCGTATCTTTGCAAGAGAATTTATCATATGGATATTCACTACGTTACTAGCACTTGATACAGATTGATATAATACCTATCTAATACATTGGTTATGAACAAAAAATTGGTTTTGGTTGTTATCGTAATGATAATTCTTGGAGCTGTCATTATAGCAGCAACCACGACAATACAACAACAAGTACGCGCAGTTACTAGTAAAAGAGATTTTCAGGGAGGTACGCAAACATCGATATTCGAAAACGATGTTTATGTTGCATGGTGGACCAATAAATCGGGGAACGATGAGGTAATGTATCGATTGTCGTCTGATGCAGGGAAAACATTCACCGACAAAGTTAATCTCAGCAATACTCCTAATTCTGATTCAGTGGATGTAGAAATATCCGCAGATGAAGGGAGAGTCGCAGTTTCTTGGTGGGAAAGAAATCAAACTCTAAACGAGCCTGTAATCAGAATAAGCAATGATAATGGCAAGACATTTGGACCTGTATTGAAACTTGCGTCTGATGGACCCATTGGTTGAACGGTGGCTAAGCTCTTCAACATCTCGTCATTATAAAATAATAATAGGTTAAAAGCCTTTTAACGAAAGATATTGACAATTATAATCCTAACTGGAGCTCCAGGTGTGGGGAAGTCGACAGCCGTAATACATGCAGCCAGAGCGTTAAAAGATAGAGGCCTTAATGTGGGGGGTATAGTTTCCAGAGAGCTCAGAACTAATAATATTAGGATAGGGTTCGAGTTCATTGATCTTAGTACTAGTGATGCACGAGTCCTGGCATCTATTACTGGAAAAGGTCCTAAGATTGGGAAATATTTTGTTGATCTTGCAGGCTGCCGCTTTGCAGCTGAAAGACTAAGTGGTGCGATAAAGAATTCCGACGTCATAATTTGTGATGAAATTGGTCCTATGGAACTCAAATCAGGCGAGTTCATAGACTCGGTAAAGAATTTACTTGTTGTCGACAAGAAACTAATAGTTGTAATACATCAAAAGTTACAACATCCCCTAATCGACCAGTTCAAAAAGCAATCTAGTCTTATAATCAATCTTGATTTGGAGAACAGAGCAAAAGTTAATCAAATATTGCTTAATAGATTATCGGTTGAATAATATGCTTACAATAAAAAAAATTTGGACACCTATTAACTCCCAGTTAATTTAATATCCTGATGAGCCTGCTTGTTGTCCAGATGTTGATGAAGGACTTGATGAGCTTGCTGCCGACGACTGGTTTCCAGTTTGATTGCCAGTTTGATTTCCTGCTTGGGTAGCATTGCCCTGAGCAAATACAGCTGTCATTTGCATTGCTATTATACCACTCATCATTGTGCAGATTACTAGTGCTAGGACTAGTGCGGATGTCTTGTTGTTTGTCATGTACAGTTTGTAGTTTTTAATATTTATTAGGAAGTCAAACTCGATTTGAATTATTGATTTAACAAGTACCTTAGTTAAGCCAAGTTCTTATATTACTAGCCGTTAGTTTCGTTAACTCTTTACGTCGATGTATCATTGGAACCGGTGGGATTTTCTACGCTTGCACTAAGTCCCATTGGTATACTAGAATTATTTATACAGATAAAGATAATAAATATCCTTCACCGAAATAGGTTAGAATTTGGACAGAAAAGAGCCTTGCTGATACACGAATTCTTATGACATTCTACGTAAGCCGCTTTATAGTATGTAGTACAGAAAAACAGTAGTCTAGGGCCTCAGGCAAAATGGTCTTTTGGATGATATAGGAGGTATAAGAATCAGTGTCTTTGAACAACAGAATTGTTAGTATTGTAGACGACGACCCAGGTACCACTATGTTTTTTCATGAAGCATTAAAAAGTATTCCAGGAATTAAAATATCTACGTTTACAGATCCTATCGAGGCACTCGAGCATTTTCAAGTTAATGATTACGCCTATGTCCTGGTAATATCTGATTACAAAATGCCTGATCTGAATGGCATGGAATTATTAAAAAAGATAAAAGACTCAAATCGCTTAGTAAGAACGATACTAACGACTGCATTTGAAATAGATGATCTCATTGATGATAATCTATTTCAAGAATATACTGAAAAGAAAATTATAAATGGATACCTTCAGAAGCCAATAGGTTCACACGATCTTATTAAAGAGGTAAATACACAGTTAGACTCTTATGAAGCCCAGAAAAAATATGGTTCCTAATGAATAGAATCGGATAAAATATTTACAGTATTACTTTGTCTATTTCTGCTTGTAGACAAATAAAATGAAATAAAGTAATGATTAGTTCTCGTGTAATAAAGTCGTAACGTGTCTATGATATTCGTGAGGTTGTACTTCACGGTCACATAGTTTGCATTAATTTTCCCAGATGAATCGGCTTGAATTGTAATGTTGTCATAAGACTCACTGAAGGTGTGGGATGTAAGTTTTTATCCTTTACTTATTGTTGGTATACTTATTGGTCGATCAGTATTACCACGAAAAGCTTATCTATTCCCTAAAGAAATAGCATGTGATATGTTGGACAGGTTCTTAGAAGAGGATCTTGAAGAGGAATTGAAATGATAATGATACAGGGCATGATTGATTAATGTTCGATCATAAAGACTGGAGAAAATCATCTGATAACGAAATATTTGTATTGAAAACCTGTCCTATATGTAACAGTTTCATCACTGTGGGTTTAAGCAATGAGTATTCTTAGACCGTTAATAATAATCGCAATTATCATCTTGATACAGTTTACTATAAATGGCAATCTTTATGGTTACAATCAAACCGAGTATTGCCATGAACATTATGCTAATGGCACGGTAGTTTGTCATAACATGCCGATGAACATGACTATGCCCGTTAGTGAGGGTGGATGGATGGATAGATAGATAGATCCTTCATTTCTGTTTTGTTCTTTTTCTCTTTGTTTTTGGTTTTGTTTTTGGTTTTGTTTTTGGTTTTGTCTTTGGTTTTGTCTTTGGTTTTGGTTTTTTAGTCCTCTTTACACTGGCACCTACCTTATCTTTTACGTCCACATTTTGCATCTGTCTTGCTGCTTTTTGCTTATAACCACAAATAGCGCATTCGTAGTCTCTAATGCTCCCAGTTTCTTTAAATTGACCTTTTGGTTCTCCGCTAGGGCTAGCGGTTACCACAGGATACAGATGACCCTTTTTGCATTTAGGACATAACTCCAATCCCGACACAGAATTATTAATCGTGGGGTGGGTATTAAATATTAAAAATAAACTTTTTTCCGTCGAACAACCCAAATGACCGCAAGGGATAATAAAATCAAATTAGCACCTGTAGAGGACAATAAGAAGTGCACTTGGGAATATTCATAGGCTCATTGTTTGTTCTACTAATAGGTTTATTGATAGGTGGGGCCGAAAATATTGCACACGGTCAAACATCCGAATTTGATCCACGAAAATTTGATCCACTACAAACAGATTGTGTACCTTACCATGACGAACATATAGTGATTATAAAAATGAATTGTGGTCAAGAAATACCATCAATCATACATTATGTAAATCAGGGGTATGAAATAAAAGCGGTATGGAATTCTGTGATGTACCTAACGAAATAAAATGACCGTCTACAGAGATTTTATACTTGGTTTTTGTTCTTCTGCCTTAGTTCTGTATATTATCTATATTTTCCACTGGTGATGATAGAAAATGAGTCTATGGCTTTAGTTATGAATTTCAAAATGATGTAATATTTGCACTTTGTGTAAAGGTAACAACGCCAGTAATTGGCCTAATAATATTTGGTGACAAATTAAGTAAAAAGATAAACGAAATAATTTTTCCAGCAATCCCTCTCTTTAAGTGGCATTGTATATTATATCTCATTTAGCCTAATTAGGTTTCATAGACTATGACTGTAGAACAAATATTACAAAAGGAAATAAATAAATCAAAGAGATCGCTTGATCTACAAACTGAGGAGTCTACATACAAGCGAGATCTTCAAAAAAGGATTGAACTATTAAGTTGGACTTTAGAAAATATGAAGAATTCTGATATCTATATTTGTGCGCTTATTGAAACTAAAATGAATGAAATTATTAATATAATAAATCCGATCCACAGAATTTTAGATTGGATATTATATCAGGTTTGCATTAATGAAAAATAGACTTTCCGGGGTAACTTAGGTAAGGCTAGTTCTTATATTTAGTAGCATAAATATCATTACTCTTTTAACACAAATAGATACCGGCCGGTGGGATTCTTTTCCGTTAGTTTCAGTCCCACCGGTATTTACTAAAATTATTTTATACTTATCGAATTTTTAGAATAACTAGCTTCCGTCTTATAGAAGATTTTATCATACTTATTTTTATTTAAGTTATTAACAAATTAATATTCGCAACTAGTGGCCGATGGGGTTGATTCTTGTTCAACTGCTAAACACGCATTAACCACTAGTTGCTTGAATTATTTTATACTTTGTTGCCCAAGCCGTTTCCTTTTGCGGTTCTAATTGTTTCATTCTTACCTATCTTACCTACCGAGTTCAGAGAACTACTAGATGTTCGGGTTCGGTGGGACTGATAATGCTAGCACTCTAATTTTGTAACCCGTTTCGTCAAGGACTTGACTCGTATATTTAGACTTGGTTATAATAATAGATATGTCTATTTGCATAATGGAAGGCCAGAGTGAAAAGTAGCTCCCCCTTTACCATCTATTTTGAGTTATCTTCTTTCTTCCACTTATAACTTTGAGTTTCATCATCTTTGCCAACAGTCCAAAAATCATAATTCCCCCCAATGCGATCGCCTGCTTTATTAAGCTTTATTTGACCTGACATCCCTTCAAATGATTCCACAGTTTCAACAACCAATTCTTTAAATGAGTTAGTTAAGATTCCCTTGTCCGAGTTAATGGTACTATTTTTATCAAGACTTAGCGCGGCTATCCAATAAGAATCATAGGCAATTGCAGAATATGTAATTGAACCCACTTCATGTAATTTTCTTTCTAGTTCTTCTTCAAGAACATGAGATTTCCCTGTCTCACTACTTAATGAATACAGCGGATTAGAAAAATTTGTTTTCATTGCAAACATTGCTGAATCAATATTTTTTATTATATGATGATTTTGTGCAATACTATCGCTGCCATACCATCTTACTTTTTCCAAGATTTCATAAAGTGGTGACTGAATTAAAATGGGTGTAATTTCATCAAAAGATATTGCATATACAGCCACGGATTTAATACCATATTTCCTTACAGTGTCAGATACAATTTTACTTAATTTTTCTAAATCCTTATTCCACATTATGAAATTTATGCGGTGTAAACTCGTGGCAAATTTTCCTGTATATGGTTGATAATTAATGCCTTCTTCTACTTTGCCTCCTAGTTTTTCAAAATTGGATTTAGTAGATTTGTAGAGTTCATTTCCATAAATATCAGCTCTCCAAAAGGGAACAATAGCCTTTATGTCGTCATTAATCATTCTTTGCGCAATTATCATTCCTTGATATGTGTCATCAGGAACTAAGCGGAAAAGATTATCATTTTCAATAGAAAGTAATGGTGAGGTACTAGAATAACTAAGAAGTATAATGTTATTAACATCTGCATATTCTCTAACAGCTGATACTGCAGTACTTGTTGCAGGTCCTACAATAATTTTTGCACCATTTTCATGTAATTTTTTTATTGCTACTAAACTTTCCTCCGGGCTCGTCTTTGAATCAGCCATCAACAGCTTAAAGTGCGATGATGAGTTCATCTCTTCGAAGTGCTTGTTTACTTCGTTTTCAGCATCCTCTAAAGCTATCTTAACGGATTTACCAAGAGAAGACAAAGAACCCGTATAAGGTAAAATGGCACCAATTACAAATTCCTTTTTTCCATAATCGTTGTTAGAGGGTAGAAAATTAGAATCCGTAATAAAAAATTTATTCTCATTACCACTGAAAATATCTGTAAAATAAAAACCTGCAAATATCAGAAAGGATGTCAATGTAATAGAACCAATGAGAACTTTTTTGGGAATTCCATGTCTAACCTTTATTACAATCTTGGAAACAGAACCTTTTGAATGCCATTTGATAGAGTATCTAAGATACCATATGAGACCACCTGCAATTAACAAATAATGTGCAGAGAGTAATAACGCAGACATCCATAATTGTTCCACAAATGTGGTAAGAACAATAATTGCAAACCAACTATCCCCAATAACAATTGCTAATAGTCCAACTAACTCACATATCCATGGAATAAAGTGATGTCTTTCATTCTTTATATCAAGAAGAATTATCAACGCAAGCACAGCTAAAATTGAATTCAAGGTTGGATAGGCTATGGTGACAGCAAAGAGCATAAGACCCCTAAAATTTGATGTTTCTGTATTCTCAAGTGTCAAGTTTAAGATGTAAAACAAAAATAAGCCCGTACCAATGACTATTAGAAAAAGGTATTTTCTATTGGTAGTGTGATCAATCTTCCTGTATACTATTGTTAATCGATATATGAGGAATCCATATGCAGACAGTAAGAATAAATCTGCTAAGGAAGGTACCGGTGATACGATGTCAAGCACTAATTCATAATATGCCCATAGTAGGTTTGCAATAAACCAGAAAACCAGACCGAGTGCTAGAAGAATATTAGCCTTATTTCCTTCCCCTTCTTTTCTATCTTTATCCTTGATAAGAACCATTGCAGAAAGTCCTACAGCAATGAGCGAATTTATTATCAATATCCAATTGGAATAGAATACTTTACTGTCTGGCTCGGCAAAAATAATAAAGGAGTTTCCTATCACTATTGTAATAATTACTCCTAAAAAAAAGTAAACAGGATTCAAGTTCCTTTATTTATGACTATTATTATCAATTATAAACTCTTTTTATGATAATGAATTTTTGAAATGGTGTCATGTCTTTTGAGAGTTGTAGAAGGTATTAATAGGTACTCTCACTATTTTACAGGACATGTTAGGAGATCTAATATACGAACATAAGGGCAAAATTACAAGCCAGAGAGTATTAGATGCTGAAGGAGCTAAGATGGAAACCTCCTTTTCAGGTAGTGCAAAATACAGAGGTACTGATGGTACAGAGATTGGAACATATTC
>Ga0081455_10005171_pt1 | contig 14363 bp, 10 predicted proteins | sample TabmetS3T2R1_FD_70207 | JGI IMG/M metagenome (GOLD analysis project Ga0081455, IMG submission 70207) | Tabebuia heterophylla rhizosphere microbial communities from the University of Puerto Rico - S3T2R1 | ecosystem: Host-associated > Plants > Roots > Rhizosphere ... | reverse complement strand
CGTGGACGGGGATTCTGAAACCCCATGCAATGGCTTGAAGAAATAGAAGGCGCCCAGCAGAGAGAAGGCCAGGGCGCCGGCCGTGGTTATGGCTGTGTAGATCTTGCGAGTATTCATTCTCTGATCCTTTCCCGAAGACGCGCGCCGCCGACGCAGCCGGCGCGCACAGTGATACTGAGGAGAGCGCCTAACCGCCGCTGAGGGATAGTTTCGGCGGTGGCGCTCCGCTGATATGAAGGCGCGTCCGCCCTCGTCCTTATATGCGGGAATGGCAGGCGGAAAATTGAACGACAGTTTTATTAATTTTTGGCGCAATCTGGGTGATGGGGTTTACGCACTGTGTAGAGAGGAAGGAGGAAAAAGCAATGACCCTCGTAATAGGCGAGAAAGAGCTTCAACAGTTGCCTGTAAGCGTTGATCCTGAGATCGTCAGTGGCGCGCCCGTTTTTCAAGGAACGCGCGTTCCGGTCGAAGCTCTGATTAACAACTGGGAAGCTGGCCTTACACTTGACGAATTTTTAGATAACTTTCCAACCGTCACGCGAGAGCAAGCGTTACGAGCGCTCGAGTTTGTAACCTGATTTCTCACTTGGCCAACATTACCCGCAGATGTGAAGGAGAGGCCTTTGACCGAAAAACCCGCTGCGTCGCCTTGACGTAATCCTCTTCTCTGGCCTTGAAAATATTCTCGACGTACTTTTGCGGATTGCGGTCGATCACCGGAAACCAACTGCTCTGAACCTGAACCATGATCTTGTGGCCTTTCAGGAAGCGGTGATCGCATTGATGCATGTCAATCACATACTCGTTGACCTCGTCCGGCGTGATCGGCTCGGGCTTTTCAAAACTCTTGCGGAAGCGCCCGCGAAAGACGTCGTTGGCTATCATCAGTTGATAGCCGCCCATCTTGAAATCTTTCGGATAGTCCTCCGGGTAGACGTCAATCAGCTTCACGATCCAATCGCTGTCCGTTCCCGTCGTCGACGCGAACAGATGCGCGGCCAGGTCGCCGGTGATCGTCACGTCTTCTTTCAAAGGGTCGGTCTCCCAGCTCAACACGTCAGGCCGGCGATGAACGAACCGTTGATCTTCGACCAGCCACTCTCTCCACCCTGAACCGCGAGAGTAATAGGTCGGCTCAATCGGGCGCGGGCGATAGGGAACCGGGCTGGCCGGGTCAGAGACGTAACTGTCAAACGCGCGCGCATCGGTCTCTGCAGGCGGGTCGAAAGAGAGCTTTCCGTTCTCGCGGAAATAGAGTTTGCGGTCGGTTGTGACGTTGCGCGGCGGCCACTGGTCATAACTCTTCCACTCGTTCGAACCGGTCTGGAAGGTGATCGCTTCGGCGATTCCGAGCTTGCCTTCATCCTTCAGCCAATATGCGAACCAGGGCGCTTCGATCTTTTCGCGGTAATGCCGCGAGGTGTCGCTGTCGAATTTTATTTTGCCGAGGCTGCCGCCGTCCGAACGCGCCCAGCCGCCATGATTCCACGGCCCGGCGACGAAGAAATTGATCCTCTTTTGGTCGTGAGGCTCCAGCGTCTCGTAAATCTTGATCGGGCCGTAAAAGTCCTCCTGATCCCACCAGCCCGCGACAGTGAGCGTCGGGACGTTCACCTTCTTCAAGTATCCGGCCATCGCCTGCCGTCGCCAGAACTCGTCGTAGTTGGGATGATCGACGAAATCGTTCCAGGTGGGGATTTTGCCATTCAAGTATTTCTCGTTGGCGTTCGAGAGCGCGCCCAGTCGCAGGTACCATTCGTAGGTGTCGTATCTGTCAAAATCGAATCTTGCCTGCTCCTTGTTGGTCTCCATCATCGTCGCGTACTCGAACCCGTAACTCAGCCTGAACGCGCCGTTGTGATGAAAATCGTCGCCGAGAAACATGTCGGCGGGCGAGGCCTGTGGCGAAGCGGCCTTCAAAGCCGGATGCGGCGCGAGCGTGGCCATCGCCGCTGTCCAGCCGGGATAAGAGATGCCGATTATGCCCACGCGCCCGTTGTTATTGGGCGCGTTCTTTATCAGCCACTCGATGGTGTCGTATGCGTCGGTGGCTTCATCGACCGCTTTCGGATCGCTCTTTTCGCCGAGCAAGGAGACCGGCGCCCGCTGCATCACGAACTGGCCTTCGGATTTGTAGCGCCCGCGAATGTCCTGAAAGACGAAGATGTAACCGTCGGCGGCCAACGCCGCGTATCTGCCCTGCGCCCAGCCGCGCGCCGATTCGGGGGCGTTGTAAGGCGTGCGTTCGAGTATGATCGGCAGGGGCTTGGAGGCGTTTTTCGGAACGAAGATGTTGGTGTTAAGCCTCACGCCGTCACGCATCGGGATCATCGCGTTGGTCATGTCGAAAGCAGGCTCTGTTTCCTGTCGTGCGTCCGATTGAAAGGCGACGGCGAAGATGAACGCCGCAACGAACAATCCGCAAAGTGTGACCCGTTTCATAACTCCTCCGGAAAACCCCCTGGGTACGCGCCGCTTCCAGCGCGCAGTCGTGGAGAAAGAAGTATTGATTGGAAACAGACGCTCCCCATGTCGCAGCGCTCGCGTTGAGTGATTATCACTTGAAACCATGCGCATCCGGCCCCGAGCGCGCTGCGGTTCTCCAATGGGTCCGCCACCCACGCCTGCGCGCTGGAAGCGACGCGTAGCCAGGGGCGATTTTCATTTGACTCGAGCCATCGCGTATGCGTCCACGAACTCGCCGTCGCGGAACGAGTGCTTGCGAAGCGTGCCTTCGATCTCGAATCCGAATTTGCGATAGAGCGCGATCGCAGGCTCATTATCCGTGAAGACGGTCAATTCTATTCGGGAAAGGTTCAGCCATTTGTCGGCCAGATCAACCACCGCCTGCATCATCGCTTTTCCAACGCCTTTGCCTTGCCAATCGTCGCGAACCATCATCCCGATCTCGCCCCTGTGGTTGACTCGCGGCCTCGATGAGGTGTGCAGGCCGATCACGCCGACGACCTCTCCGTCAACGACGGCGACCAGGGTGTATTGGCCTTCCCCACTTTTGGTCAGAAGTTCACGGACTGATTCGAGGCTGCGGTAAGGCAATTGCAGCGTGTTGCGGACGACCATCGGCGAAGTGTAACACTTCCAGATGGCTTCGGCGTCCGAAGGCTCGGCTTTGCGTATGGCGACGTCCATAATAATGACCTACAAACACCAGTGTCGGGCTTCCTATTTAGAACACGCGCGAAAGTTCCCTCAACACGATATCACCATAACCAGAATCTTTTATTGAGATTTCTCCTTTGGCCTCTTTGGAATTCAAATTGAGAAAAAACTCCCCGGCGTCATCCGCAACAAAAACCTTTGTCGCGACCCAATCGCCTCGCGGCTCTGACGTGAAACTGCCGGCCAGCGTATCCCCCCCTGATCCACGGCTCAGATTCTGACCTAATATGGCTACAGTGAAATCGAGGCGACTAGTTTTGGATTTCCGAACTTTTATATTTTTGGCTTCAAGAGCCTTTGCGACTTGCCGCAAGAATTCTGAGTATTGCGAGTCAGGTTCACTGATAAATGAGCCCGTTGAGATAGTGAAGGGGGAATCGCCGCCAGGAGTTCTAAGGACCAGGCGGATCTGGAACCGGGCCATACCTGCTGAAGATTCGTGAGTGGCCAGCCAGGTCACTTCTTCACCTTCTTTTACATTTTGTCGGCCTAGTTCCTGAATCTTAAAAGAGACGGAGTTTAGATCTGAATTTTGAATTGGCGAGCTTACTGGAGTAGCGCTTCCCGAGGACAAGGATTTACTCTTGCAAGCAGACGCCACTAGAAAAACGGTAATTGAAGCGGCTATTAGTGGGAAGGATCTCTGTTTAATCATTGATCTATCTCTCAATTACCTTCGAAATCCTATTTCGATTATTTGCGAGTCAGGGTCGTTGCGGGAGCATGCGACGAACTCAGGTTCGTCGGAAATTGCTCTCGTCTGGCGATCTCTTGTTCGACCCAACTTCGCGCCCACTGGTCGGCCGCGAGCACCGTGTCCAGGCTCGAAGCCGGCTGCGGCGCGTGGGCCTCGCAGGCGGCGCGGATCAGACGGGGAATGTCGCCGAATTTGATCTTTTCGTCGAGGAATGCGGCGACCGCTACCTCGTTCGCGGCGTTCAAGACCGCAGGCTGGGTGTCCCCGCGACGCAGCGCGTCGTAAGCGAGCGCGACGCACGGAAACTTCTCGGTGTCCGGCGCGAAGAATTCGAGCTTGCCGAGCAGGGTCAGGTCGAGCGGGGGAAGCTCCGCCGGACGGCGTTCGGGGTAGGTCAACGCGTACTGAATCGCGTGGCGCATGTCCGTGACGCCCAGTTGCGCGATGATCGAGCCGTCGACCAATTCGATCATCGAATGCACGACCGATTGCGGATGCACGAGGATGTCGATCTCGTCCGCCGAGGCGTTGAAGAGCCAGCGGGCCTCGATCACTTCGAGGCCTTTGTTCATCATCGTGGCCGAATCGACGGTGATCTTCGCGCCCATCCGCCACGTCGGGTGTCGCAGCGCCTGCGCCGGCGCGGCGTTCTCGATCTCTTCTTTCGACGAATTCCGGAAAGGCCCGCCGGACGCGGTCAGAATCAGCCGCCTCACTTCGCCGCGCCGTTCGCCGCGCATGCACTGGTGTAGGGCGTTGTGTTCGCTGTCGACGGGCAACAACTCGGCGCCGGATTTCTCGGCCGCGCGCGTCATCAGTTCGCCGGCGACGACCAGCGTCTCCTTGTTCGCCAACGCGACGCGGCGCCCGAGTTCCAGCGCGCGATAGACCGGCAACAATCCCCGCGCGCCGACGACCGCGCCGATCACTATCTCCACGCCGTCGCAGGTCGCGACTTCGCACAGTCCTTCGACGCCGACGCCGACCCTCGGCTGCTTCACGCCCCGCCGCTTCAATTCGTAACGGAGCTTCTCCGCGCACTCCTCGTCGCCTGTCGAGACCACGCGCGGGCGATATTGTTCGACCTGCCGGGTGAGCAGTTCCACATTCGATCCCGCGCCCAGGGCCGCCACGCCGAACCCGCCTTTCAAGGCGTCGACGACGCGCAGGGTGTTGCAGCCGATCGAACCGGTCGAACCGAGAATCGCAATCTGTTTCATATGGTTATTTCAGGAATATCCAGTAAAAATAGTAGAGCAGAGGGGCGTTGAAAAGCATGCTGTCCAACCGATCGAGCAACCCGCCGTGCCCGGGGATCAAACTGCCGGCGTCTTTCGCGCGCGCGCCGCGTTTGAGCATCGATTCGCATAGATCGCCTGTAATGCCGAGAAGTCCCATTACAAGAGCCAGCGGAACGGCGTGAACGACCTTCAATTCAGGAAAGAAGGTAAAATGCGCGATCAACGCGGCGGCCACATTACCCAGAAGCCCGCCGATCGCGCCTTCCACGGTTTTGCCCGGACTGACGCGCGGCGCGAGCCTCCTTCGTCCCATCGCGCGCCCTGTGTAATAGGCCCCCGTGTCTCCGGCAAAGACGATTATGAAAAACAACGTCAGCAGCTTCGGCGCAAGCCGCGGTATGTCGGGATGCTCGATCACGCGAATCGCGATGATGTATCCGCCTAGGACTGCGACGTACAACACGCCGAAAATCCTGATCGCCGCCGCCGGGAGCATCTCGCTGAAGTCTTCATCCTTCGCGCGAGTAAAAAGCTGCGCGAGCATTTCAACGATCACTAGCGCCGCGATGATCGCGACAATCAACTCATGCCGCTCATAATAAAAAGCGGCGAGCGTCGCCGCCGCCGCCGCCAACCCCTGAACCTCTCCGCCGCGCGAGGCCAGCCGGTAATACTCATAAAGTCCGATCAGGACGCCTGCGGCGGCGATCGCCGAAAACCAGATCGGGGCGCCAATCCAGAGGGCGGCGAAGAGAATCGGCAGAAAGATGATTGCGCTAAGAACTCGAGCCATAGCGGGAGTGGGGAGTGGGGAGTGGGGAGTGGGGAGTGGGGAGTCGACGCTTGCTCTTCCTCCCCATTCCCCATTCCCCACTCCCCAACATCACGAGCCTTTGACAACGGCGATCATCGCGGCCTCGTTCAAGCCGCCGAACCGTCGCTCGCGTTTTTGATAATCGATGATGGCGGCGAAAAGATCCGGGCGGCGGAAGTCGGGCCACAGCGTATCCGTCACATAGATCTCCGAGTAAGCGATCTGCCACAGCAGGAAATTGCTCACGCGCATTTCGCCGCTGGTGCGGATCAACAGGTCGGGGTCGGGTAGGCCGGCGGTGTAAAGGTGGCGCGCGATCTCGATTTCGGTGATTGATTCGGGCGGGCGGCCTTCGCGCTGGAACTTCTCCATCAGCTTGCGGAACGCGTCAACCATCTCGACGCGCCCGCCGTAATTGAGCGCGACGTTCAGAATCATGCCGCTATTGTTGGCGGTCTTGCGGATCGCGCCCCGCAATTCGTACTGCACCGATTCGTCCAACTCGTTCGTGCGGCCGATGGTCTGAAATCTGATGTTGTTGCGGTGAATGTTCTCCAGCTCTTTGCGAAGGTACTCTTTCAGAAAAGTCATCAACGCTTCGATCTCGAACGGGGGCCGCTTCCAGTTCTCGACCGAGAAGGCGTAGAGCGTCAGCGCCTCGACGCCCAAACGCGCGCATGTGTCCACGGTGACGCGCACCGCTTCGACGCCGGCGCGGTGGCCGGCGACGCGCGGCAGGAAGCGGCGATTGGCCCACCGTCCGTTGCCGTCCATGATCATCGCGATGTGACGCGGCAGACGCGTAAAATCAATCTGTCTGAGCAACACTTCGTCCCGCGAGCCGTGCTCAATTACTTCAAAGAAATCTTCCAACATTGTCGTTGTAATGGCGGCGCCTTTGATTCGGATTTGATGTTTATGAGCCCGCGAAAAGGGCAACAAATAGGCGTCGAATACTAATACTCGACTTTCATCAGCGTCAACCCTCGCGCCGGGGCGGGCGTTCCCGCGAGCGCGCGATCCTTGCTTTCGATTAATTCGGGGATCGATCCGGCCTTCAATCGCCCACGGTTCGATTCGACCAGCGCGGCCACCATCGTGCGAACCTGATAGCGCAGGAACCCGTCGCCGGTGAAAAAGAACCTAAGCAGATCGCCTTCGCGCCCGACGGCGACTTCCGTAATAGTCCGCGTAAACGTCTTCGCGTCGCAATCGGCGACGGTGAAGGCCGTGAAATCGCGCGCGCCGACTAGCGCCATGCCATCCTCGGCCAGCCTCTCGACGTCGAGCGCGTAAGGATAATGCCACGCGTAACGGATCAGGAACGGACTCATCACTTCGGCCAGATAGATCTGATAGCGATAAGTCTTGCCTTTCGCGTCGAATCGCGCATGAAATTCCTCGCCGACCGGCGCGGCGTCAATTGCGCGAATGTCGGGAGGCAGATTGCCGTTGATCGCGCGGCGTAAATCTCCGCCTTCCCATTCCCGCGACAGCCTAAATGAAACCACCTGCCCTTCGGCATGAACCCCGGCGTCTGTCCGCCCGGCGGCATGGGTCGTGACCGGCGCGCCTTCCAATTTTTCGAGCGCGCCGTTCAATACTGCCTGAATGGTCAACTGACCCGCCTGGGTCTGCCAGCCGAAATAATCCGCGCCATCATATGCGAGTTTGATCCTATACTTCATAGATACTTTGTGAAACCGCCTGGCTCCGCATGAAATGCTAAGCTGCGTGAGGCTGCGGCGTCAAGTACTTTGTGATATAAAGTGAAGTTCAATAGGACCTATAGGACTCATAGGACTGAGTTTTATTAGTCCTATGAGTCCTATAGGTCCTATAGGTCCTATAAGTCCCATTCATGGAGCAGGGGGTGGGTCGGGCTTGCCGTCGCTGATCAAAACCGCGTCGTTGATGACCCTACCCCGTTCGCAGGCCAGAAACTTTCCGTCGCGCGACCATGCGAATCGAAAGATTCGATCGGAGGTGAAGCTGGTCAATTGGCGGGCTGGGCCGCCGTCGATGGGCTTGCTCCATATGTTAGAGACGCCTTGCTGCGTGGCGATATAAGTCAGCGCGCGGCTATCCGGGGACCAGCGGAGAAGTAAAAAATCGGGCCTCGCCATCTTTTCGACCAGGGCAAGTTCGCCCCCGGTAAACGGAATGAGCGCAGCCTTGTAACTGCCGTCCTTCTGGTCCTGGTGAATACATGCGATCCATTTTCCGTCGGGCGAGACCGAGGGAAGGAAAGCCGAAGCGGTACTCAACTGCTTCGGCTCGCCGCCGTCGATAGAGACCTTCCAGAGCGATGGATTTTCACTGGCCAAAGATCTGTAAACGACCCAGCGCCCGTCGGGCGACAGACTGGGTTGGGAATTGTTCTTGTCGCGCGTCAGTTGCTTCAAGTCGGCGCCATCAATATCCATTCGCCAGATTTGGCCGCTCCCGGTGCGCTCCGAGACGAAGACGATATGGCGGCCGTCGGGCGTAACGACCGGCATGAAGTCGGTTTGGGGGTCTCGTGTGAGTTGTTTCTGTCGCTTGCCGTCAGCGGTTGTGATCCAAACGTCCACGTTACCGCTGGCTTGGGAGCCATATACCAGTCGCTCATCGGGAGTCCAATCCAGGCCGAACCGCTCGCTGAAATTGCTCCCGAAACCGTATTGAATCTGCGCCGCGCGCTCGGCGTCAAAGCCGCCGGCGCCTTTCGAAATTATCGAGAGGTGTGAAACGCGATCCGTTCGCTGAGTAAGTATTACGCCTGGCGCGGCGGTGTTTGATGAAACGCTGACGCCCTCGTAGGTATTCATATCCTTCGTCACAGGCCGGGCTTCGCCTTTCGGAAAGGTCAGCAGCCAGATTTGATCGCTATACACCCCCCAGCTCCGCTGCCAGGCGTTGAAGATCAAACCGCTGCCATCGCCGAGCCAGGCCACCTGGCCAATGGCTGTCCAGGCCTGCGAGCCAATCGGCTCGGATGAGCCGTCTTCGACGCGGACGGCCAACACATGCTGCATGGAAATTCCGCCCTGGCTGATCACACCCGCCGCGCAGGCGATCAGGCGACCGTCTGGCGACCACGACGGCCCCGCCATTGTCAAAATCTCCGGCCGTCTCCGCGTCAGCACATTTCGTTCTTCCAAACCGTCGTTCCTGGCGACAATGAGAGAGACTTCTTCCCGCTCCGGATAGCCGCGGACGAAAGCGAAATACTGGCCATTGGGCGAAAACGTAATAGGGCTGTCAACGTCCGCCATTATTTCGCGTGGCGCGCCGCCGAGCAGCGGAACCTGGTAGAGCCTTCTCAAAATATCGCCTTTCGGGCGCGCGACGTAGTAGATGAGGTTGTCATCGAGTGAAAACGTCATGCCGCCGAAGGCGACTTCCGAGGACGCGACGATCTGCATGCCGCTGTTGGGGCCCACTTGTCTGACCCAGAGGCTTTGCAGACCGCCGTCTTCAACCGCATAAACGACGAACTTGCCGTCATGTGAAATCGCCGGGTTCAAGACCTTGCCTAAAGCCGTCAGCTTGGTGAGCGTGGCTTGCCGAAAAGCGGTCCCGGCTTGCGCGCCGTTATTGCCGGCTCGGCGGCTCGCGACAACGAGGGCCAGGACGATGATGGCCAGACTGAACGCCATCAATGTCGCAACCGCCACGGATCTATTTCGACTGAGCTTTTCAGTCGCGACTTCGATGTCGGGCGGAAGCGGCTGTTTGCGCCCATCCAACTGATCCGCGGGCTGATTCGCGGGCTGATTCGCGGGCTGATTCGCGGGCTGATCCGCGGGCCGATCCGCGGGTTCGGCTACAAGCGCCGGCGCATGGCCGTTGACCGCAATCGCCTCCTCCTCCGAAACGCCAATGACCGCCAACGACTGCACGCCGGCGACGAATCGGTAGCCGCGCTTCGGAATCGTTTCGATGTATTGCGCGTCGGCGGCCCCGTCGCCCAGCGCCCGGCGCAATTGAGAGATGTTCTGCGTAAGGTTGCTCTCTTCGACAAAGGTGTCGGGCCAGAGCGAATGCATCAATTCATCCTTGCTCACCACTCGCCCGCTGTTTTCGACCAGCACGAGCAACGTGTCGAAGACCTTCGGCGGCAACGGCGTCATCCGCCCGTCACGCATTAACAACCGCTCGTCCACGTCCAAACGAAATGGTCCGAATTCATACAACTGTCTGGTTTGTTTATGCATAACTAACTCTGGGGACTTCTTCAGAATTCGCTTGCAAACCCCTTGGAATCCTCTCGGCTTTTTTTGAGGGTTTCTTCAAGACATAAGCTATGGTTTTTCGCTAGATGTTCCAGCGCAGCCGGGATCAGGCCGGCGGGCAAGGATTGTTCGCGCAATTTCCCGTCGGCTTGGTCAGTCTGCGCGCATTTTAGTACCGATAAACCGGACTAACAACCTCGACCGCGTCGTCGGCCAACTGGGATCGAGCCTGAAAGCGATATTTTTGCCAGGCGATGAAAACTCCGAAGACATGTCAGCAACTGCGAGCGGTTGATCGAACAGTAATTCGTCAGCCGCTCGATTTTCCCAATCTTCACAGGAGGGGTAAGAAATTATGTTCGACACTTCCAAGATTAAATCAAGCGCCGTCGCGGCGCTGATCGCAATGGCGGCATTATTCAGCTTTTCATCAACGGCCCTGGCCCAGACCGCCACTGGCGGCATTCGCGGAGTTGTGACTGATCCAGCGGGCGCAGCTTTGCCAGGGGCGAGGGTCACTGCGAGAAACCTGGCTACCGGCGTCGAGTTGAAAACCACAGCCACCAAAGAGGGCGTTTATTCGATTCCGCGCATTCTTCCGGGCAAGTACACCCTCACCGTGGAAGCGCCAGGCTTTAAGAAAACCGAAATCACCGACATCGCGGTGTCTGTGGGTAAAGACGCGGTGATTGACATTAAATTAGAGACCGGCGCGATCAGCGAGGTTGTCAATGTGACCGGCGGAAGCGAGGCGTTGGTCGAGAAAGATACGGTGCAAATCTCGACCACTTTCCAGGAGAAAAAAATCAAAGAATTGCCAGGTACGCCTGGAACAGGCGGCGGCCTGGACACTCTCGCTTTGCTCGCGCCGGGCGTGACGCCCGGATTCGGCAACGTCAACGCCAACGGCATGCAGCTCTCGATCAACGGCAATCGCTCGCGCTCGACCAATTTCACGATTGACGGCGTGGACAATAACGATCTGACTCTTGGCGGGCCGGTCTTCTCCGTGCGGAATAACGAGATGGTCAACGAGTTGCAGGTCGTGACCAATAACTTTTCGGCGGAATACGGGCGCAACCAGGGCGGGATCGTCAACTATGTGAGCAAGTCAGGCGGCAACGATTACCACGGCGCCCTCACCTATGACCGCCTCGACAACAAACACTTCAATTCGCTCACCAACCTGGAGAGGCGTTCCGGCCAGAAGGCCCCGGATCAGAACTTCTCCAACATCTTCAGTTACGCGGTCGGTGGGCCAGTATTGCCTCGATTCAGGAATAAGATCTTCTTCTTTACGACCGGCTACTTCCAACGCAATCCGGGGCAGACCACTTTACGCTCGACCTCTTACGCGCCGACGCCGGAAGGCATTCAGGCGCTCAATCAGGCATTCCCGAACAACCCGGCGATCCAATATTGGGCCAATTTTTCGCCCTTCGCCATGCCGCTCGGCACGGTGTCCGCCCGCGCGGACATTGCGCCGGGGACCTTGCAGGTCGGCGGCGTGACGGTACCTCTGGCGGCTCCGCAGCGGACGGTCTTGCAGCCCAATCCGCTCGATGAATACACCGCGCGCGGCGATGCTAACCTGGGCGATAGGCATCGTATCTGGGGACGTTTCTTCCGGCAGAAGCAACCCCTGCCGGACGCAGGCGCCGGGGTGGGCGGTTTCACCTTCGATAATCCGGGCTTCACCCGCCAGATCGGCGGCGGATGGACTTACTCGATTACCAGCCGGATGGTGAATGAATTCCGCTTCAATTACTCGCGCATCTTCTTGGTCTTTGGCGGCGGCGGGAGCGGGGGCAAAGGTAACATCCCGCACCCCGACGATATCGATAAGGCGATCACGAACCTGAGCCTCGGCGCCATCACCGTCGGCGGCCGCTCGCTGTTCAACATCGGCCCGGCGACCAATCTCCCGCAAGGCCGTCTGGTAGAAGCCTATCAATACAGCGACATCATCAGTTACACGCTGGGCAATCACCAGCTCAAGGGCGGGATTGATTTCCGCAAACTCGATAACACCGCGCCGTTCCTGCCCAACGTCAATGGCGCTTACACGGCCGGCGACCCGCAGCAACTGGTTGACAACAAGTTCCAAGCGCTCACCATAGCGCTTGGCCCGGCCACCCTCATCTATAATGAGTTCGATAAGTTCTACTTCTTCCAGGACGACTGGCGGATTCGTCCGAATCTGACGCTCAACCTCGGAGTGCGGTACGAGAATACCGGGCAGCCGATCAACCTGCTCAATGACATCACCACTGCGCGCGAAAACGACCCGCAGCAGGCCTTCTGGCGTCAGGATATACCGATTGAGGCGCGCGTCGTGCCGCGCGTCCCGACAGACGGCAACAACTTGGCGCCGCGCCTCGGCTTCGTTTACTCGCCCAGCTACGACAGCGGGCTGATGGGCCGCCTCTTCGGCTCCAACAAGACGACAATTCGCGGTGGTTACAGCATCGCCTATGACGCTGCGTTCTATAACCTGCTGCTCAACATCTCGACCTCGGCGCCGACCGTCTTCCTGAATACGGCATCGATCGTCCAGGATCCGACGCTGAATATCAGGATTCCGGACGCCGTCCCGACAGGCGACAAGGTGCGGAGTTTTGCCTCGCAACAAGGCTTTATCAGCTTCCGCACGCAGGATCCGCGCCTTCTCAACCTGACCATCCCCGATCCGAAGTTCGCCGCGCCCTATACGCAGCAATGGTCGCTCGGCGTTCAACGCGAGTTATTCCGGAACAATGTTTTTGAGGTGCGCTACGTCGGCAACAAGGGCACGAAGCTCTTCCAGACGATCAATGCCAATCCGTTCATCGGAAATCTGGTCAACGGCTTCAGCCGTTCCTACTTCGACCCGGCGACAAATACGCAAAAAACGCTCTCCTTCCCCGGCTTCCCGAATCTGCTGCCGGCCAACGCCACGCCAGTCACTTGTGTTGACAATAAAGCGACGGCCCAAGACGAATCTGTCTGCAACGGGCGCCTGATCCAGGGGGGCACGATACGCGAGCGCATCAACGGGGTCAGCTCGACCTACCACTCTTTGCAGATGCGCTACGACGGGCGCTTCCGAAGTCAGTGGAACTACGGTTTCAGCTACACCTACAGCCATGCGATAGACAATTCGAGTGAGGTCTTCCAGTTCAACGGCGGCAACTCGGTGGCCGTCTCGCAGAATCCGCTCGACATCACGCGAGCGGAGCGCGGCAATTCGGGCTTTGACGCGCGCCACGTCTTCACGGCCAACTTCCTGTGGGAGCTGCCGTTCATGCGTGAGCAGAAAGGCTTCCTGGGGCGCGTCGCCGGAGGTTGGCAGGTCAACAGCGTCATCCTGGTGCAGGGCGGGCGTCCGTTCACGCCAACGCATACCCTGGCGAGCCGCAATCCGTATGAAGACTCGAGTTACATGCAGGCGTTCTTCACCGGCGGTCCTTCACACTTCCGCCCGTTCGAGGGCAATCCGAATGCGCCGCTTGATCGGGTGGCGATCACGGATGTAGACGCATGCGTCTTCTACGGGTTCTGTGGCAGCACAAAGGTGGGCGACGTATCGAGACCGAATCTGCGTCCCAGTCCGACAGGCTTCTACCTGTTGAACGACCTTAACCTACCCGCTGCGAGTCGCAAATTCACTCCGGTCTCGCCGAATGACGTGCGCTTCATCCTCAACGGCGCGGGCGCGGCGTTGAGGTTCGGTACGCCTTTCGGCAACGTCGGGCGCAATACCTTCCTGGGGGATCGCAATGAAAACGTGAATTTGAGCGTCTTCAAGGACTTTCGCGTCACCGAACGCTTCCAACTGCGGTATCGGCTCCAGATGCTCAACGCGTTCAACCACCCGAACTTCGGCATCCCGAGCAGCATCGCGCTCGATAACGCCGGCACTACGTTCTACAACTTCCAGGAGAGCAGCGGCGGACGCCGTACCATTTCGATGGGACTGCGGCTGAGCTTCTAGGCCGGATTTCAATTGTGTGTAAGGAAAGAACAACCACGGGGGACACGGGGCGCGCGAGGATAAGTCAGGTAGAGCAATGACTTTTCACTTTCTTTTCCCCGCGCTCTCACTTGTTGTTACAGTACAGGCAATTGCAAATCGTTCTAAACTTTGCCCCAAACAGTACCGCGCGCGTAGGGGCTGGTATTCCACGCCCAATCGCCTTGATGACGAACAGGGGCGTGGAATACCAGCCCCT
>Ga0081455_10005170_pt1 | contig 14364 bp, 11 predicted proteins | sample TabmetS3T2R1_FD_70207 | JGI IMG/M metagenome (GOLD analysis project Ga0081455, IMG submission 70207) | Tabebuia heterophylla rhizosphere microbial communities from the University of Puerto Rico - S3T2R1 | ecosystem: Host-associated > Plants > Roots > Rhizosphere ... | reverse complement strand
GCTAGAACATGTTTGCCCGTGGCGTACCAGAGTTCGTAGTCAAAGATAGTATGGCCGCGGAGGTAACGCAGGAGTGGAAGCGCTGAGAAGAGAGTCGCTGTCGCCACAAAAGCCCAAAATAACGCGCGAAGTCCTGTTGGTGTGTTCAGCCGGCGACTGGCAGCTGACCAAAACGGAACGCGGCTCTCCAAATCGTGTAGTCTCTCTCTCATCTCCCCTTCCACAAGGGGAGAGGACTCAGGTGAGGGGTTCATTCAAGGGTTAGTTGCGCGAGCAGAAACCTCACCTTCCACCTCTCCCTTACCAAGGGCGAGGCGAACCCATGCGCGCGCCAATGTGATTGGCATGCCTTGCAACGCCTTGGGCGTCCTTCCGTCTGTCATGTTGGGCGAAGCGAACCATCTCAGATTACTTCCGTTGGTTCGATCCAAGAAGCACCGAGATTCTTCTCCCGCGACTGCGAGATCAGAATCACAGGGAAAGCACCCTTGGTTTTGCTCTCGAGTTAACCTGTGTCTGGCGAATCATTTTGACGCGGCAATCGGCGGACGCGCCTTGTGCCAGTCTGTACTTTGCTCGTAAGCGTGTGCGATTTCCAAAATGCGGTTTTCATTTAACGGTTTGCCTAACAACTGCAAACCAACCGGCAGGCGATGTCCGTCCGCGTCGGCAAAACCGCATGGCACACTGATTCCGCAGATTCCGGCCAGGTTGGCTGCGATGGTGAAGATATCGGCAAGATACATTTGCAACGGATCCGCAGTGCGCTCACCCAGCTTGAATGCCGGCACAGGCGACGTGGGCGAAATCAAGGCATCGACTTTCTCAAATGCCCTGGCGAAATCCTGCCGGATCAGCTCGCGCACTTTTTGCGCATGCAAATAATAGGCGTCGTAATACCCGGAGCTCAAAACGTAGGTCCCGAGAATCACTCGCCGTTTCACTTCCGGGCCGAATCCTTCCTCACGCGTGCGGCCGTAAAGATCGAGCATGTCGCGCGGATTTTTCGATCGATATCCATAACGGACGCCATCGAAGCGAGCGAGATTGGCGGAGGCTTCCGCCGTCGCCAAAATGTAATAGACGGCGACTGCATAATCCGTATGCGGCAAGGAAACATCGACAATCTCTGCGCCCAACCAATTCAGTTGTTTCACCGCAGCGTCGATCGCCGCTCTCACCTGCGGATCGATTCCTTCGATCATGTATTCCTTCGGCAAACCCAAACGGACTCCACGTAAATCATTTTCCAGTTTTGCCGCATAGTCAGGTACCGGTTCGTTGAGAGAAGTGCTGTCTTGCCGATCATGACCTGCGATCGCGTTCATGACGAGCGCGGCGTCTCGAACAGTTTTCGTTAACGGCCCGATTTGATCGAGCGACGACGCAAACGCGACAAGACCGAATCGCGACACTCGACCATAAGTCGGTTTGAAACCCACCACGCCCGAAAGCGCCGCCGGTTGCCGAATTGAGCCGCCAGTATCACTACCCAATGCACCGAAGGCTGCGCTGGCCGCGACCGCTGCAGCTGAACCGCCACTGGATCCGCCAGGGACTCGCGATAGGTCCCACGGATTGCGAGTTAATTTCATCGCGGAATTCTCCGTAGACGAACCCATGGCAAACTCGTCCAGGTTGGTTTTGCCGAATGGGATTGCGCCCGCGGCCCGCAACTTTCGAATTACGGTGGCATCGTAGGTCGCCCGATAACCATGCAAAATTTTTGATCCGCAGGTACACGGCTGCCCCATCACATTGATAATGTCTTTGACTGCAAGCGGGACGCCGCCCAGCGGAAGATCTACGTTCGCCTTCTCAGCCTCCTTGGCGGCAGCGTCCATGTCGAAAGAGAGATATGCGCCGATTTCTCCATCCACAGCTTCGATACGGGTTCGCAAAGCATCGATAACTTCGCGCGCAGTCACTTCCCGACGGCGCAACAACGATTGCAGATCGGCGATGCTGAGCGCCGGCAGATCCTTCTCCGTCATTCTACGACTTTAGGGACGATAAAAAGATTGTTCGCCTTTCGGGGCGCATTGCTCAGTGCTTGCTCTGCCGTAAACCATTCGTCAGCCGCATCCTCGCGGAAGACGTTAAAAATCGGAAGCGCGTGCGCGGCGGCTTCGACATGGCTTACATCCGCCTGACGAAGTTTCTCGACGTACTTCAGCACATCATCCAGCTGCTTCTGAAATGCGTTTGCTTCCTCTTCAGTGAGATTGATTCGCGCCAGTCTGGCGACGTACCCTACGTCGAGCTCCGAAGTCCCGGCCATGATCGTAGCCTACGAGTGCAGGTTGCTGATCAGCCAGATGACTGCGACGGCAAGCGCCACCACAAGCAGAAGAAAAATGATCTGGCCTTCTCGCCGCTCTTTGCGCAACGAACGAGGCCGCCGGGATGAATTCCTGCCTTCGCCGATAGAACCTCCGGCTTCTGCTGCGACAGAGACGCGAAATCGTTTATCGGTTTGATTGCCTTTTGAGCCTTGTCTGGCCCTGTTTTTCTCCATTGCCGGCACTTTCGCGACAAGACGTTCGAGTTTTTCGAGTCGCTCACGAAGTTCCTCTTCCTGTCGCGCTATCTCCTCCTGCCTGCGTCGAAGCGGCGGACTGGACCTGGGTGAACGGCGAAACATCCCCATCACCTGCCCGTGCTCGCCATCCAAAGAAAAAGAGCGAGGGCAATGGCACCAAAGATAATCAGCGGCAATGTGAGTGCGACGCCAATCTGGAACCACTGAAAAAACGAACGTCCCTCGCTGCTCTCATATGCGTCAGTCCCGACGTCTGGGAGCGATGCATCTCCCTCGTTGCCCCCCGCCGCCTGTAACCGGCTGCGTTGCTCATTGTACACCGTACGCGCCTCGTCCACTGTGCTCAACGCCCTGCTCAGCTCTTTGTGCAAATCGGAAGGGTTCCAACTTTTTGGATCGATCGCTTCAATCAATTCCAAATGCTGACCGAAACTCTCCCGGGCTGCGCGGATCTGCTCCAGCCGGCTCTGCGCGTTATATGCCTCCCGTTCGAGCACGACGAGCGAGCGAGTCAGTTTATCAGCCATTTCCGAACGACCGTGCTCCAATTCGTCCTGGCGACGGCTAAGTTCCTCCAGTTCGCGCTTTTGCTTTTCGATCTGCTCTTGCTGCCGTTTAAGCTGCAGCAGTTGCTCCTGCGCTTTCTGCACCTGCGAGTCGAGATGTTCTGGGGACGCTTCGTCCTCGCTCAGTTCGAGCATTTGTTCAACCGGTCGAATTTTTTCTGCCATGACAATCAGGACTCGCGGTCCGGCTCGCTGAGCGCCATATTAAATGCGTCGTTTCAGAATTCCAGATATTTCGACAGGATACACAAAGTATTTTCAATCAACACTCGGCGAGCGAAACTGGGCATTCATCGCCCCGGCATCATTTCCAGAAGAAAACCTTTCAAATATTCCGTTTCGGGAATAGTTGGCAGGACGGGGTGATCGGCGGCCTGCCCGAATCGCCGCAAGCGTCGCGCGGACCGCCGGGCATCAACCAGTGCATCTGAGATTGTTTGCGAAAATGCGGTATCGCTTACGTGATGCGAACATGAAAAGGTAGCCAGCAGACCTTCTTTCGAAAGAAGCTTGAACGCCCGCATGTGTAGTTCCCGATAACCACGCAATGCATCGCGTAATCCGCTCCTGGTTTTGGTGAAGGACGGCGGATCGAGAACGATCAAATCATATTGTGTCCCGGATTTTTCGACCACGCGCAGGAATTGAAACACATCCTGCTCGATCCATTTCAGTTTCAAATCGTTCCGCGCTGCATTTCGTTCCGCGGCTGCGATATTCTCGGGATTTTCTTCGACGCCGGTCACGTCCGACGCGCCTGCCCGCGCGCAGATCAATGCAAATGCCCCCTGATTTGTGAAGCAGTCCAGCACGCGCCGATCCCGCGCGAATTCCGCAACGACCCCGTAATTGTGTTTCTGATCGAGATAGAAACCGGTTTTTTGCCCGTGCAGGAGATCGAGTTCAAAGTTTACGCCTTCCATTCCGATCGCGATTTGCAAGGGCGCGTCTCCCCGCAAAACTTTCCGGCTCAAGTCCAATCCCTCCGCCTTGCGCACCGGGGCGTCATTTCGTTCGACGATGCAGAATGATTGTAGGGCAGGCGCTCCGCTTGCCAGATCGGCCCCGGCAAGCGAAGGGCCACAAAAAACATCTTCGACCGCATCGGCGATCAACCCTTTTCGGATGTCCATGGCCAGCGTCAGCGTCTGCATCACAAAGCAGTCGCCGTATCTGTCGATGATCAAGCCGGGCAGTCCGTCGCTTTCGCTCCAAACCAGGCGGCAAAGCATTGGATCGACACGTCGCCGCGAACGGTATTCCGCCGCTTGTGTAATTCGACGTTTGAAGAAATCCAGGTCCAGGTCTTGTTTCCGGCGCGAGAAACGGCGGGCCACAATTTGCGACCTGGAATTGTAAATCGCGCTGCCAATTAAATGATCCTTGCCATCCTTCAGCGAAATGACGTCGCCGTCTGCCGGTTTCCCAAAGACCTTCAGAACTTCGCTGGAAAAAACCCAATCGTGTCCGTGCAGAATCCGAGCTCTCGGTTTAACAACAATTCCCGGCATAGAAGGACTTCAACGTCCAACGCTCAACGCTCAACGTCCAACGCTCAACGCTGAACGCAGAAATCCATTGGACGTTAGGCGTTGTGCGTTGGAGTTTGGCGTTGCAAATGGAAACCACCACACAATCTTCAATCGAGCTTCCGGGAATCAAAAAACTGCGCAGCGGCAAGGTGCGCGAAGTTTTTGATCTTGGCGACACGCTATTGTTTGTCGTAACCGACCGGATCTCGGCTTTCGACGTCATCCTCCCCGACCCGATTCCGCACAAGGGCGCGGTCCTCAATCAAATCTCGGCGTTTTGGTTTAAGCGTTTCAGCGACATCAAGAATCATCTTGTGACGCCGAATTTCGAAGAGTTTCCGAAAGAGTTGCAACCGTTTCGCGATCAGCTTGCCGGGCGGTCGATGATCGTGAAGAAAACGAAGCCGCTCGCGGTGGAATGCGTGGTGCGCGGTTATCTGGCCGGCTCGGGGTGGAAAGAGTACCAGGAAACGCAGAATGTTTGTGGAATCGAGCTTCCAGGCGGACTTAAACAAGCCTCCCAATTGCCGAAGCCAATCTTCACGCCATCGACGAAAGCCGAACAAGGCCATGACGAGAACATCGACATGAAACAATGTGCCAGGATTCTCGGTGATGAGCTTGCCGATCGTGTGAAAACGTTAAGTCTCGAAATCTATTCGCGCGGGCGCGATTATGCTGCGCAGAAAGGAATCATCGTCGCGGACACGAAATTCGAGTTTGGCACGGTCGAGGGAGAATTGCTTTTGATCGACGAATGTCTGACGCCCGATTCCTCGAGGTTCTGGCCGAAAGATGAATATGCGGTCGGTCAAAGCCCGCCGAGCTTCGATAAACAATTCGTCCGCGACTATCTGGAGACGCTCGACTGGGACAAGACTCCCCCTGCGCCGTCTCTGCCGAAGGACGTAATCGAAAAGACGTCAGCGAAATACCTCGAAGCGTTCCGTCGCCTAACGGGCAGCGAACTTGTAACCAGCTAGTGCTGTGCATCAGAAGTGGGGATGATTGCTTCGAGGACATCTGCGCGGCTGTCTCCGCCTCTCCCTTTGTTGCAATGGGAGAGGATTGAGGTGAGGGGTTTCGGACAGCACCGGAATGGAAAGCCGCAAACCCTCACCCTACCCCTCTCCCTTGTGAAGGGAGAGGCGAATTGCTACTTGAGCCGAACGTAAAACTTTAGCGCCTCTGCACTAGCAATTCGCGCCTGCGTGCGGAAGCTTCAACCAAAATGTCATCCACTCGGCCAGACATACTGTTTATCATGACCGATCAGCAGCGATTCGATACCATCGCCGCGCTTGGAAACCCGCACATCTATACACCCAACCTCGACCGGCTGGTGCACAGGGGGATCAGCTTTTCCAATGCATACGCTACCTGTCCGGTTTGTATCGCCGCGCGCTACACGATCCGTACAGGCTGTGAACCGTTAACCACGCGGATCTTTAGCAACGCAAAACCAGCGTTGGCAAAAGGGCAACCCGTTGAAATGGAAGCGCGTTGCGGGGCGTATCTGGGACACACCATGTCGCGGCTGGGATACAGGACTTTTGGCGTCGGAAAGTTCCACACATACCCCTGGAATGAAGACCTCGGTTACGAAACGGTGTGGCGCAGTGAAGAAACTTACCATCCACCGGCCCGCGAAGGTGACGACTATGGTTCCTGGCTGACGCACGAGCATCCGGCATTCGATTTCCTGGAGCAACCGTTTGGAGAACGTAGTGAGATGTACTACCTGCCGCAGCGCAGCCCGCTTCCGGCTGAGTTAGGAGTTGAATGGTGGGCGGCCGATCGCGCCGTGCACGAGATTACAAACTCAGATGACGCCCGACCTTTTTTTGGGTTCGTATCATTCTTCGGGCCGCATCCGCCGCTCGCTCCCCCAATTCCTTTCAATCGGATGTATGATCCGCAGCGAATGCCCGACCTCATCCTTGGCAAAATCGAAGAAGATTACCTGGATGAAGAAATTCCTTACATGCGATATGCCGTTTGGGCGGATGCAATCAATCCAGAACTCGCCAGAATCGTAAAGACTCGATATTACGGCGAGATCAGTTATCTGGATCATTGCCTTGGACGAATCCTCGATGCTGTCGAAAAGCGATCGAAATCAGAGAACATACTAATCTGCTTTTTTTCGGACCATGGTGATCTCATGGGGGATCATCACGGCTGGCAGAAACAAAACTTCTTCGAAGCGGCCTGCCGTGTTCCCTTATTGCTCAGCTGGCCGGCGGTGCTGACCGCGGGAACCATCCGGAATGAATTGATCAGCCTTGCGGACTTATTCGGAATCGCGACCGAGGCTGCGGGCCAATGCGAAGTGCGAGAGGGAACGAATGTTCTGAAAACGCTGCGAGGCGAATCCACGGCGCGTGAATATCTTATTGGCATGGTCGAACCTCCAGGCTCGCACGATTTCAAACTCATGGTCGTTACCGACGAGTGGAAATACATTTTCATGGCAAACGGTGGCAGGGAACAGCTCTTCAACCTCAAGCAAGATCCCAACGAACTGTCGAACTGCGCCGCATCGGCTTCGAAGATCAGAAACGAGCTGCACGCTTTGGGGGCGCAAGCTTGCAAGGTGCCGGGCGCAGTAGACGCACTCGACGGCGACAAGCTTCGCTCGTTCCCTTTTCGCGAACGCCCGCGGACACGTATCTATCAATTCGACCGATCGCGTGGCGTCGTTGGCTTTCCGGACCATCCAGAGGACGCATTGAAAGGTTTCGATTGATAGTCTCAGTGAATTGTCAGTTGGCGTTCGAATGAATAATTAGCCTGGCCACATGATGGTCACCCCTGCTCTCGACGGGAGAGGAGCGTGAGAGTTAATCCAACCGAGTGGCGTCGTCTGAGGAATTCGAACCCCTCACCTCAATCTTCTCGCCTCGCCCATGGGGAGAGGCGAAACAAACACCGTGGAATTGATAATTGACCAACGCTACTGTTTCGATCGCTTCAAGTTGAAACGTGTGAACTGATATGGAAACGCCTGAGGAAAGTCTGGGTGCCGGACTCAAGCCCGGGGATTCGCATTACCGCGCGTATGTCGGTCCTCCAGAAGATTACGATTTGATCGCGGCGATGACCTTCAATCTTCTGACCACGCTTGGTCTGCGGCAGCACCATTCATTGCTCGACGTCGGCTGCGGCTCGCTTCGAATCGGACGCTTGTTAATTCCGTATTTAAATCGTGGAAAATATTTTGGTGTTGAGCCGAATGAATGGCTGGTGAAGGAAGGAATTAAGCAGGAGCTCGGAGAAGCATTGTTGCAAATCAAACGCCCGGCCTTCTTTTTTTCCGATTTACCCGAAACAATTGCGCAGGCGAACGTCTCGTTCGATTTCGCGCTGGCTCAATCGATCTTTAGTCACTGTGGACTGGACCTGATTAGGAATTGGCTGTCCGCAATTTCGCGTTCGCTTGCTGAAGATGGCGCTTTGGTCGCCACATTTTTGATCGGCGAGGAAGACTCTCCAAAAATGGGCTGGATTTATCCCGACTGCGTGAATTATCGCCCGGCGACACTGGAACAGGCAGCCGCCGACGTGAATTTACGATTCCAAATTCTGGATTGGAAACATCCCAGGCAGACGTGGGCGCTTTTTTCGGCGCCGAGGTTTGATTTGAGTTGGTTCAAAAACAGAGCTCTTACTTGGAACGAAAGCTTGGAAAAAACGCTCAGCCAAAACCGGCAGAATGGATGAGCCATCCCTTAGCTTGAAGGTTTGCTGGGTATGTAGAGGTGACCAGTTCACAAACGAACCGGTGCAAGCCTGACATGCCTGATCTTCCCGGTCCGTGGCAATCCACGCGCTTAAGGCTGTGAAACAGCGGAGTTTATTTGAGTTTTGAATGATAATGGTCGACGCTGTTAAGCGGGTTGATCGATAAGAAACCGAACATTCCAGACGTCTGAAAAAAAACATTATCGATCTGCTAATCATCGTTGCTGCACTAATTGGCGGAACCTTTCTGCTCAAGAAAGGTGACGAGGCTGGAGCGGGAAAAGCGACGCCTGAGCTTCCACCGTCGAGGAGGCAAATTACAGAACCAGCCCCCGTTCGACCTCAAGCTATTATGGGTCGAGTGGATAATTTTAAAGAACCTGTAATTCCAGAGCTAATACGTTCTTGGGATACAAAACCCAGGTATGCTATAACCTTAAGCGTTTCGCCAGACCCACAGCTAAATCACCCTAGCGCGCGACTTCTACTGATCCCACCGACGGAATCGCCTATGATCCTGGAAGTTCAGTATACTGTCGCCGAAAATACCATTCAGATGCTCTCGGCAAATGACGCCATCAAAGACCGGACGGATGGTGTTACTGTCCTCATCACTACTGTGGGAATAGCTTACAATCAATCTACGCTCTTAAAATTGGACCCCCTCAGAATAGCCGAGCAACGCAAATGGTTAACGCAGAACCTGGCCTTGCCTGTAGGGACACGAGAGGTCAATTTTTCGATTATCGGTCCTCCACCAGATTATAATGTATTTGGGGATAGCTGCCTCATCTCCTTACCGCAACTGCATGTTGCCCGGACCAGGTGAGGATACGGGATGCGATAGTTAGCTGTGCGGGCTGGCTTGTGGCTACGCTGCCAGCGCTGTGGTTACTTACCCATCCGGTGCCAGTGGCCTGGTTGGTACCCTTCGCGCGCGAACCACATCCTCCCAATGATGGTGTAGCGCACTTCTGGCCCAATCCTGTTGTAATGCACTTCTGGCCCATTCTTCTTTCGTGCCTGGTGCCGTCCTTTTTGGCGTACCGGGACTGGAAATGGCGGCGGCAGGTTACTTTTGGATGGATTGCTCTCCTCTTTTGCGCCTTGCAGGCTTATTGTTTCAATACCGCAACCCATCCTGCGCTTTTTCCCGTTGTAGACTGGGGATTTTTGCCAAGTCTCGACAGTCAGCATTATTTGAACGGCGCAGTCGGCATCGCCGAAGGCGTCGGCATTCGTTCACCGTTCGGGGCCAGACAAATGTGGCTAGGTTTTCTGGCGCTTTTACATACATGGTGCCACGGCGACCTGAAACTGATGCTCTCGCTACTTACTTTGATGCAGGCAGCAATTGCTTTCACAACATGGGAGATGGTTTGCGCAATCCTTGGACGCGGTGGCGCCTTTATCTGGCTTAGCTCCGTTATCCTGTTTTACCGCACTTATATATTGGGGACACTCATGTCAGAGCAGCTGGGCCTGCCACTTGCGATGCTGGCGGCGGTCATCTTGTTATACGGTTGGCAGCGGCGGGCCCTGGTTCCATGGTTACTTGGCCTTCTATTGCTCACTTGTGCACTCAACGCCCGCCCCGGTTGTTATTTCGTCGCCCCCCTTTTAGTCGCTAGCACGTTTTGGAGATTTCGGCACATAGCTCCAGCTGCGGATGTCCGAAGGAAGTTTTTTAGCGGTCTGGCCTGGTATAGAGGCACGATTGCCATCGGCTTGGTAAGTCTATGCATGGCCGCCAATGCCTTATCCTACCGTCACCTTGTAACCCCCCCGCGCATGCCATCGACCTTTTGGCTCGTACTGTATGGTATTGCAAAAGGAGACACCTGGCTAGCTTCCATCCGCGATCTGGGCGGGGAACTTTACTCTTATCAAATTAGTACCGTGAGTGAAGAAGAACGTTGGTGCGATTTGGTGTCACGAACTAAGCAGGCAGCGATCAAGGAGATCGCAGCCAATCCCAAAATGCTTCTTCACTCGGCCTGGGGTGCTTGGCGTGAGGTCGTTACCAAGCAAACGTTTTTTGCCGAGACGGCAGCGCCCTGGTGGGGCATCTTGCTTCTGTCGATGAGTGCCATCGCGCTGGCCTTGGCCGGGTTAAAGGATAATATCGCCCTCGAAAATGGCGCTTTCTTTTGGTTGGTTTGGATAGGTGTCTTCCTTTCGCTGCCTCTGGTACCACCTTGGGATGGCGGTGCGCGAATTTATGCTGCTACTGCCCCCCTGATCTGGTTGACTCCAGCCGCTTTCTGTTCGTGGTGCGGCAAACGTTTTAGTAGCATATGGGCCAAAGAGAGACACGCCGAGTTATCGGCAGCCGCCTGTCTACAAAATGGGGTAAGCGCAAGTCTTCGCCGCAATTCGACTGCCGGCGCACTTTTGGTTATTTCGTCGATCTTCCTCCCGAGCGTTCTGTTAGCGGTTAATCGGAACAAGGCAATGCCTCGCTACAGCGATCTGATGCCGCTTGGAAAAACGTCGATGGCGATCAAAGAAATTCCGGGCAGCCTTATACGCCGCAACCGCGGAATAATAGTCGGGTCGACCAAGAGTCGAACCTTTTTGCCTAGATTAGCCCGCGATGATTTTGATCGCGGTGTGCCAGGAAGACGCGAGTTCCCCATAGGTGAGTTCATGAAAGAGCTGCCGGATAACTCTTACATCGCTCTTCTTGGAAGACCGCGTTACTTGATTTGTGACCAGTCCGCCTTTCAAAATGGTTCTGCGATCGCCAGAATTCCTTTACAGGATGCCGACTGGATGGCCTATAAATATGTTATTGGCCTATCCAAGAGTGTGGTACTTACTGCAAGGCAAGTGATGATTCTCTGTCCAGCTTCCGCGGGCCATGAAATCTTTTGGGAGCCCGCTGTGTCGGTCGCTGGCCCATAGGGCAACTCCTAAGATTGCGACAGCTACGGAATCAATTCACTCACAAGTGACTTTTCCTCTTTTAACTTCGTTACCGATGCAGCAATTTAAATTCCCGGTTGAGTATTACCCGGCAACATCAAGACCAGCCCGCCGGCTTCCAAAACGCGATGCCAACTGGGGTCAATCGACTTGAGTGTCGCTAACACTCTTCGGCTTTCAGATTCGGGAACGGCAACCGCATTTGCGCGACCGGTTTCTATTACCTGGCGGAATTTCGGTTCGAACGACTTAAGTCGGTCAGGGCCGAAGGCCCCCTGCCCATTGATAAAACCCTCTGCCTGACCGCGCAGGTAGCCCTCTTCCGGATTGCCGGCGTTGGCGAAATAGTGCGGGACCAGCCGGGGCGCGACGATTTTCATTTCTGGAAACAGGAGCGACAACTCGCAGCCGGCAGTCCAAGCTGGCGCGAGGAGTTTGGCATGAGCGATGTATTTGCGGGCAGCCTTGGCAAAAGCAATGTTCGCCGGAAGCAACTGACATTCCTTTGGCGATTTCCAACCAATGCCGAGCTTTGGCTCTTTTGGCAAAATCGACACTCCCCGATAGGCGTAGGCAAAACCCGCAATGATGGCTGCAAGCGCCAGTCCAATGACTGCGCCGTCCTTTATACTGGATCTTTCGACGAGCCGCGGACCCGCGGCGGCGATCAAAGCGCATAGAAATGGAAGCGGCAGAAGGTAAACAAGTCGAAAATACGTGTACGCGAAGATGTTTTTCATCCACCACGGAGCGAGCAATGGATTTAAGCAGAGCAACCACACAGCGCAGAGATAAAAGAAGAGAAAGAGGCCGGCTCGCCCTCTAACGAGCAACAGTGGCACCACCACCATCAATATCGTATCGCGCAAGTAATCCGCAGGCCCGCCGATAACAAAGCTGACCGCTTCGCGCCAGGGCATGTGGGCTGGTCCAAACATCCGCGTGTCGATCGGTCTTGGAATAATATTAAGTGCCAGCAAAGCCAGTATTGCGATCGGATAGAGAGTGGAAATTGCCAGATACACCCCACGGCGAAGTTGGTGCCACAAATTGGGTCGGAGTTTCCGTTGCAATCTTTCAACCGCAAAGAACGCCAGCCAGGAACAGCCAATAACTGCAGGGATCAGGTAAAGCGCGGTGTTACTCAGACCTACGCCAGCGATGCCAAGAAACGTCAGCCACACGATGTCACTTTTGTTCTCTTTTTGGAGGAACCGATAGGAAAGGGCTATGCCTATCGGCACAAACAAAATCCAAATGATTGGCTTTCCTTCCCACAAGTAGCCGGACACGGTGCCGAACCCGAGCATGCCAGTAGTGTCGATCGACTCCAGCGGCTTACCGGCTACCAGGTGGAATCCTGCCCCGAGCAGCGCGCCAAACCACGATTCATCGGCCAGAAGCAGGAAACCGATGCCGAGCAGCGCCCCGATCGCCGCGGGCCACCGGTGCAATCCGAAAATTCGGGCGCACCAATAGAAAATAAACGGAACCGAAAAAGCGGCGCAGACGTGACCAACTACCTGGTAGAAATAAAGAGGATTGATGCCCAAATAGTGGCCCGCAAACGCCATGAGCATTTCGTAGCTGGCTGCCAGGTGAACTGGTGAAAAGGCCGCGGCGTCCATGTCAACGCTCGTCTGCCGTAGAAGGATGGGCTGATGAAGATCGAGTAGTTGAGCAAGCGCTCTGTGGAAATAGACCACGTCATCCTGATTCGGCCGACGCACAAACAGAGCGGTGATTGCGTAGCCGAGACCCAGGAGCAGCAGAAGGAGATGGGAGGGGTGAAATCGATAGCCTCTGCCAGGGATTGCATCCGTCTTCTTCCACAGACGTCCAAGAGCAAAAAAACCAGCGATCGAAATCGCCACGAAGCACCACATGATCGTTTGCGCTGGCCATCTGGCAACGAGAACAAGCTGATAGGCGAGCGTCCAAAATGCGACTCCGGCCACTGGCAGCAGCAAAACATCTCCCGCGCGCGATTCCGCAGGCTTCTCGGAAATAAGCATCACCTATCCTCGATTTTTCTAGAATTCCGGCCTCTCTTGTAACGATCCGTTGGAAAAGCGATATCGTTTGAAACAGCCATGAACCTTCTGGAAACCCACGGTGTCGCCCTCTATGACATAGACAACGCCTGCGATTGTGCCAACTATGAAACTAATTCGCTCACGAGTGCCTTTTCCTCTTTCAATTCCGCCACTGATGCATTGATTTTCGAGCGGCTGAAATCGTTGATCGGTACGCCCTGCACGATTTCCCAATTCCCGCCGCGTACGCGAACTGGGAACGAAGAGATCAATCCTTTCTCGACTTCATAACTTCCATCCGAACAAACGGCCACGCTGTGCCAGTCGGTGCCGGGCGTATCGTTGGTGAGCGAAAAGACAGTATCAATGATTGCGTTCGCCGCTGAACCGGCAGACGAAAGTCCCCGCGCCTTGAGAACCGCAGCGCCGCGTTGTTGCACCGTAGCGATGAACTCCTCCTTCAGCCATTTCTCTTCTCCGATCACCTCGTTCGCTGGACGTTTGTCGATCCTGGCGTTGTAGAAATCCGGATACTGCGTCGAGGAATGATTCCCCCAGATGGTCATGTTGGTGACCGAGCCAATGTCTACACCGGCCTTATGTGCGAGCTGGGCCCGCGCGCGGTTTTCGTCCAATCGAGTCATGGCAAACCAGCGATCACTTGGAATTTCTTTGGCGTTATTCATCGCAATCAGACAATTCGTATTGCACGGATTTCCGACCACGAGCACCCGCACATCGGAGGCAGCATTTTTTTGGATTGCCTGACCTTGCCCTATGAAAATCTTCCCGTTAATCCCAAGCAGGTCCTTCCGTTCCATACCAGCCTTGCGCGGCACACTTCCCACCAGCAACGCCCAGTTAACATCGCGGAAGCCTTCATTGAGGTCCGAAGTCGGGACCACGGACTGGAGCAGAGGAAATGCACAATCATGCAGTTCCATCACAACCCCACCCAGCGCGTCAAGCGCAGCCGGAATTTCAATCAAATGGAGTGCCAGCGGTTGGTCCGGCCC
>Ga0081455_10005169_pt1 | contig 14366 bp, 13 predicted proteins | sample TabmetS3T2R1_FD_70207 | JGI IMG/M metagenome (GOLD analysis project Ga0081455, IMG submission 70207) | Tabebuia heterophylla rhizosphere microbial communities from the University of Puerto Rico - S3T2R1 | ecosystem: Host-associated > Plants > Roots > Rhizosphere ... | reverse complement strand
GAGGAGATCAACCGCTTCTCCACCCGCCGGGCCGAAATCCTCGCCGCCGCCGGCGAGGGTGCTTCGGCGCGTGCGATGCAGATCGCGACTTTGGAGACGCGCCAGGCCAAGGAGCGCGACCTGACCACCGAGAGCCTGCGCGAGGCATGGCGGATCAAGGGCGCGGAGATCGGGCTAGACCGCGAGGCGATCGGCGCCCGTCTCGGCCAGGAGCGGCCGGGGCCGACTGTTCTCACTACGCAGCAAGTCGAGCGCGCGGTAACCGCGCACGTCTCCCACTTCGACCGCCGCGACGCGATCCGCGCCGTCGCCGAGAACCTCCCGCACGGCGCCCCGGCCGCTGAGGTCGAGGAGCTGGCCGACGCCTTCCTCGCCTCGGTGTCGGTGATCGAGATCGCGCAGACGCCGCGCGGTCCTCGCTTCACCACCGAGCGCATCTGGCAGCTTGAGCAGCGGGCACTCGCCGTCGCCGAGCAGATGCACGCCGCCCCGGGTGTCGCTACGGTCGATCCGATCCTCGTGTGTCGCGTCCTCGCTGCCCGCCCGAGCCTCAAGGCGGATCAGCGAGAGATGGTCAAGCGTCTGCTCGGCGGCGGACGCGCGCTCGACGTGGTGATCGGCGAGGCCGGTTCGGGCAAGACCTACGCCTCCGTCGCAGCGGCGGAGGGTTGGGCGTCGGCCGGCTACGAGCTGCAGGTCGCAGCGCCGACCTGGCGGGCGGCGAACGTGCTTCGCGCCGAGGGTCTGCCGGCGACGACCGTCGCCGGGCTCCTCGGTCGGCTCGATGCTGGCGAGGCGAAGCTGCGGACGAACGCAGTGCTCTTAGTCGACGAGGCGGGCATGGTCGATTCGGCGAGCCTGGCGCGGTTGATCGACCACGCCAATCGAGCGCGAGCGAAGCTCGTTCTCCTCGGCGACCCCGCGCAGCTGAGCGAGGTCGAGGCGGGCGGCCTCTTCGCGGCGATCACAAAGCGCTCGCAGGCGGTCCACCTCGATGAAGTGATCCGCCACCGCTACGAGCTCGACCGCGAGGCGGCGAAGCTGATCCGCGAGGGACGTGGCTCCGAGGCGATCGAGCGCTACGCCCGTGAGGGCCGCGTTGTCGTCGCCGCCGACCACGAGCTGCGCCGGGAGGCGATCGTCTCCGACTGGTGGGAGGCGAGGCAGCGCGGCGAGGACGCGCTGATGATCGCCAAGCTGAACTCCGAGCGCGAGCACCTGAATGCCCGGGCGCGGGAGCTGCTTCGGGCCGATGGGCGGCTCGGTCGCGACGAGGTCGAGATCGGCGGCCGGCCCTTCGCAGCCGGCGACGAGGTGATCACTCGCGTCAACGACCAGCGGGTCGAGATCTATAACCGCGAGCGCTGGCGGATCGAATCCGTGGACGTGAAGTCCGGGCGTTTGGTTTTAGCCGGGATCGACACCAACAGGCAGGTAGGTGTCGATCCCGGCTACTTGGAGCGGGTAAATCCTGCGGACGGGGCGCCAGCCGTGGAACACGGCTACGCCGCGACGATCTACCAAGCGCAGGGAACCACTCTCGACAGCGCGTTCGTGATGGCCGATCCGTCGATGGATCGCCAGGAGTTCTACGTCGCTGCCTCACGCACTCGCGAGGAGACCTTCTTCTACGCCACCCCGGATGTCGGCTTCGACCGGGTCGAGTTTGCCCCGGCGGCGCCTGCCGCCGAGGGCCTTGAGCACATCGCCCGGGCCGCTGAGCGCGATGGCGCCCAGGTCGCCGCTCACGACGCGGCGCTGCGCGAGCGGCTGGGTCAGCTCTCGACCGAGGAGCTATTCGCGCGACGGAGAGAGCTTGTCTCTGAGGCAGGCGCCGAGCGCCAGAACCAGCAGGGCCGCGACGCCCTCGAGCGGCGGCTTGCCGAGACCAGGGACCGGCTCGAATGGCTCGGCGAGCGGCGCCGGGAGCTTGGCGGCGAACCGCCGATGTGGGCGAGGGCCGAGCGAACCGCCTACCGCGAGGAGTCAGCGATGCTCGCGACGCAGGAGCGGCGCTCCCGGGAGGCGATGGAGAAGCTTGAGCGAGAGGTCCCCAGATCGCCGTCAGCCGAGCACGCCGCTCGCGCCGAGCGGGCAGTCGCCGAGCACCTGATCGACGAGCGGTTGCGCCAGCGGCTCACCGCTGTCCGAATTGAGCCGCCGGAGTACATCGTCCGAGAGCTGGGGGAGCGACCCGCCGATCATGTGGAGCGTCAGACCTGGGACCGAGCGGTCGCGGGGATCGAGGGCTACCGCCAAGAGCACGGCATTGGGGACAGAGACAGCACGCTTGGGCCGCGGCCGGCGGACGTGTTGGCGCGGCGGCAGCAGGAGCAGGCGAGGGAGTCGATCTCCCGGGCTCAAAGGCAGTTGGGGTTGGAGCAGGCGCCCGCGATCGAGCGGACGGTTGGTCTCGGGATCGAGATGTGAGCGACTGAGATGGCGAAGAAGCTTCCCGCTCCGATCCCGCGAATTGCTCTGACGCCGCCCGAGGCTGCGGCGGCGATCGGTGTCGGTCCTGACTTCTTTGACGCCAATGTGGCGCCTGAACTGCGGATGGTTCGGCGAGGGCGGAAGCGGCTGGTTCCCGTGTCGGAGTTGGAACGGTGGATGAACGAGAACGCCGATCGGCCGTTGGGAGGACGACAGTGATCGGCGCTGTTCCTCACCTCCGTGCGCGGGCACAAGGGCGCAGACAGGTCTTAGGCTCCTCGACGTGGCGGGCGCTAAGTCGAAAAAGGTGCTGGCGGACGCACAACGCGCCCAGACCGAGTTCGAGCGGACTGTCAGCGACGCACGCGCAGCGCGACGCAAGAGCTTTGAGCGCGCCCGTGATGCCGGTTTCTCGCTGCGAGAAATTGCGGCGGCTGTCGGGTTGCACTACACCCGAGTCGGAGAAATCCTCAAAGGCAAGTAGCAAGTTCTGTAGGGGATTCACCTACGAACCCTGCTACCGTGACTTCTGGAAATACATAAACGGCGGCCCGCCGCGCGCTAACGCGAGCGAGCCGCCTAACCACAAGGAGCGTGCACTCCTCATGGCTGATGAGAACACTACGGCGCATGGCGCCATCCCCGATCCGCCGTCCAATGCCGAGGCGGATCTAGAAGACCAGGCCCTCGTCCTCGACCGGCTCTTGTCCACTGGCCGACCCACCTGCAGGAGTCGGACCTGCACCGGGAACTACAGCTCGGCGATGACGAGTTCGACCAGCGGGACCGGGTCGATAACGCCGTCGCTCAACTGCACTGGGCGGGCCTTGCGCTGCGCTCCGGGGCGATCGTTCTGCCGACGCGGGCAGCGCTGCATTTCCACACCCTCAGCTCCGAGACCGCGGTCGACCTCTAGCCATGCCCACTCAACTAGCCCAGATCCGAGACAGGGAATTCGCTGCGGCACTCGGCGCGAACCTGGCGCGCCTCCGGCGTGCCAAAGGCATGAGTCAGGAAGACCTCGGCTTCCGATCCGAAGTTCACCGCACGGTCGTCGGCAAGATCGAGCGGGGAGAGGAGATCGGCCGCGCCGATACCGCGTTGAAGCTTTGCGTCGGGCTCGGAGTCTCCCCGAACGCGCTGTTCGCCGGAATCAGCTGGGCAGCGCCAGTGCTGACGAAGGGTCGACCGCTGTTTAGCGGCGTCCACGACGAGCGGAGCGCTGGCCATGCTTAACCCAAGAACGCGGGACCCGGAGTTTGCAGAGGTGTTCGGCAAGAACATCGCTCGGCACCGCGAAGCCAAAGGCATCAGCCAGGAAGAGCTGGGATTCATCGCCGGCCTTCACCGCACGGCGGTCGGGCAGTTGGAGCGTGGCGAACGTGTCGCCCGCTCCGACACGGTGCTGAGGCTTTGCGGGTCGTTAGGAATCGAGCCCACGGCTCTGTTCGAGGGCCTTCGCTGGAAGCCTGCCGTTTTCAGCAAAGGCGAGCTGATCGTCCAGCTCAAAGAGGCAGCAGCCGATCTAGGAGCGGGTGACGGCTGATGCCGGAGGGCATCAGGAAACGCCACTCCAAAGGCTGTCCCGCAAGGGAGGGTGGACCCTGCCGCTGCGGCGGTGGCTACGAGGCATTCGTCTACTCGCCCCGCGACGGGAAGAAGATCAGCAAGACCTTTCGCCGCAAGTCCGATGCGAAGTCCTGGCGGGCCGCAGCGAAGCGCGAAGTCGATCACGGCGCCCTGCGCTCACCGAGCGAGCGGACGCTTCGGGAGGCGGCCACAGCGTGGCTTGAGGGTGCCGAGCGCGGCGAGTTTCGGAACCGCTCCGGGCGCCCCTTCAAGCCCGCGACGTTGCGCGGTTACCGCCAGGTGTTGATTGACCGCCTTCTGCCGGCGCTCGGTTCGCGGCGGCTCAGCTCGATCACGACCTCCGACTTACAGACGCTGGTAGACGGTTGGCAGCGGGAGGGACTATCAGCGTCCACGATCCGCAACACGATCAAGCCGATGCAGGCGATCTACCGCCGTGCGCGTTCGCGCGAAGGGCTCCCCGTTAACCCGACGCGGGACTTGGAACTCCCGGTGCCGGAGCCCGGCGAGGTCGAGATCGTCTCCCCGGCGGCTGCGGCCAAGCTGATCGGTGCCGTGGAGGACGAGGAGCGCGTGATCTGGGCGACCGCCCTGTACGCAGGCCTCCGCTACGGCGAGCTGCGGGCGCTTCGTTGGAGCGCGGTCGACCTGAAGACGAGGATGATCGCGGTCAGGGAATCGTGGGACCCGAAGGCCGGTGCGATGGACCCGAAGACGAGGAAATCGCGGCGCACCGTTCCGATGCCTGCTGTGCTTCGCGCGCTCCTGCTTGAGCATCGACTGCGCCGGGGCAGCCCCGCTCCGGACGACCTTGTCTTCGCGGCTGATGGCAAGGTGCCGTTTCAGGCGGAGCGGCTGTACCGGCTCGCGGACCAAGCTTGGAAGAGCGCGGAGATCGCGGGGCGTCTGCGGCTGCATCAGGCCCGCCACACCTATGCCTCGTTCATGATCGCGGCCGGCGTCAACGCCAAGGCTCTGTCGTCGTTCATGGGGCACGCCTCGATCACGGTCACCTTCGACCTCTACGGGCACCTGATGCCGGGGACGGAGGCGGAAGGCGCGGCTCTGCTTGACGCCTTTTTGGAAGATCCGGAAGCGAACGAGGATGCAGCCTGAGCTGGTGAACACCCTTCGCGGCCGTCAGAATCCGGATGTGACCAAGGCTGACCTTCATGACCTCGTCGACCGGCTTCCGGACGGAGCCGTTGATGGCGCCGTGATCCTGCTTGAGGAGATCGCCGATGGCAGGATCGACCCCGAGCAGGCATGGTTCTGGACCCAGGAATGGCGGCAGCGTGAGCGCGAGGCTGACGAAGATCTGGCTGCCGGTCGCGTGACGCAGTTTGAGAGCGACGAGGATCTCTTGGCGGCCTTGGACGAGCGCACGAAGCCGCTCGATGGCGACGCGTGAAGTGCTCCGACGCTGTCTCGTCGTTCATGTGAGACGCCTCGATCGCGGTCTTCGTGCCATCGAACGCCTGATTCAGACCGGAGGCCGAACGTGGGGGTGCTGCTCAATGGCAACGAGGAGGGCCGGGGTTGGAGGACGAAGCCGCCCGGTCGCCTGAGGTCAGAAGACCCGCAGGTCGTAGTGGCGGGCGATGGCCTCGAGTGCAGGATTCTCTCGTTCGATCGGCTCGCGGGTGATCTCTCGGATCTCCACATCGTGGAATACGGCCCAGCACTCCCAATCAGTATTCAGTCGCGAGAGGTAGCGGATGCCCGCAAAGATCGGGAGACCATCGGTATCCCGCTGTTCGAATGCCCACTTCCCGATCCATCGCGTAATGCGCCGATCTCCGCCACGCACGGTCGGCACGTCTAGATCCTCGTAGCCGTAGTAGGCGAGCAGGCTTGCCAACTCGCTTCGCAGCTCACGTCTGGTTCGTAGGGCCTCGACGTCGAGGAAGCGCAGTTCGGGCAGCAAGTCGCTTGGTACGAACTCGACTTGAACGGCGATGCGCTGGTTGCGCCAATCAGCCGGAACCTCGCCCGCGGGCATGAATCCCTCTTCTTCGGCGGCTGCCACCAGAGCCGGATCGGGCCGAAACCGCGACAGCGTCTCCCCGAAGCAAGCCTCCAGGTCCGAAGCGAAATAACAGACGCGGAAATTCTCCGTGGGGCTGTCGAACCGATTCCCGGCGTGCGGGTAGTCGAGTTCATCAGCCCTCGGCGGATCTGGGAACTCAATCGGATCAGGCGTTCGCCCGACTCGCCAGACTCCTGCGCCCGGCGAAACGATCCTCACCGCGATTCAACTCACCCCCCAGCGACGTATGCCTTTGCGGCAACCATCACCTCTTGAAAGCGCCCTGCGCGGATCACCATAACCGGAGACTCATCGTTGAGCTGTGGATTGAGGCCGATGAACCAAGCGCGGATCGTGTGTTTCGACTCCTCTGCCAGCAGCAGTCGAAACACTTGGTAGGCGACGCGCAAGCGTTCTTCTGCTGGCGCCCTGGGGGCTCGCTCCCCGGTCGCCCAGCGTCCAACTGCCTTCGGATCCGCTACGCCGGCAAGAGCCGCGACCAGCTTGCGTCCCAAGACTTCTTCCAGAAAGACCGTGATCTGCTCGATCGACGTCTCGGTCGTCTGCCGGTGAGCCTCACGAGAAGCGAGGCTGAGGTCTGGCATGGTGGTCTCCTTTCTGTCCAACTATGAAATTCTAGCGCTTTGCCCTTCCGTTGGCACCCCTTTGGCCGCGCATTGGCCAGGCAACGTATCAGGCGCTGGCCCCGTTATTTTGAGACGAAGCGCAATCGATGAAACCCGATGGGATTCAGCACTTCCTTGTCTCCTTCGACCCTGCGACGGGCGAGACCGACGTGGAGAAATTTGAGACGGATTACGACGCTGCGCTGGTCGCCTGCGCCGAGGCCGAGAAGGCCAACAGTGGCGTCGATCCGACGCTCGACATCGTCCTCCTGAGCGCCGATTCGCTGGCGACGATCGAACGCACGCATTCGAGCTACTTCGGCGCAGACCGCAAGCAGCTCGAAGCGCTTTTGCCACGCTGACGCGCCCCCACGATCGCCGCAAGCCGGCCTGCGGTGCGGGTTTGGTCGTCCGTCTGTGCCACCGGCTGTGCCCCAGTCTGACCCTAGAACTACCGGATTCAGCCGGACACAACCGGACCAAGCGGCGGCCTCCGAGACGGTCACGTCGCTAGAAGTGGTGTAACCGCCACGGAGGGCCGGAACGAAGTTCCGGCCACCGCGGGCCCCAGACTCGTCGGTTGACCTGCAAGTCGACTGACGAAAGGAAGCACCACGATGGCCGTGAGCCAGAGCATGACGAGCGCCGAGGTCGTAGCCAAGACCATGATCGCCGAGCACGGCGACTTCCTGCGCGAGAGCGTGGCGATGGTCGCCCGCGAGCTGATGGAGGCCGAGATCGAGCGCCAGGTCGGCGCCGCCAAGGGCGAGGTAAGCGAGGCCAGGACCAGCCACCGCAACGGCTATCGGCCGCGGCCCTGGGCAACGAGGGTCGGCGAGATCGAGCTGGCGGTGCCGAGGAAGCGAAGCGGGGAGAGCTACTTCCCGAGCTTCCTGGAGCCGCGGAAACGAAGCGAGAAGGCGCTGCTCGGCGTGGTCATGGAGGCCTACGTGAACGGGGTCTCGACGCGCAAGGTCGACCACTTGGTCTCAGAGCTCGGGATCCATATGAGCAAGGACCAGGTCTCGCGGATCTGCCGCGAGCTCGACGAGCAGGTCGAGGCCTTCCGCACCCGACCGCTCGAGGGTGCCTACCCCTACCTCTGGCTCGACGCCAAGCACCTGAAGGTCAGGGACCGTGGTCACGTCCACTCCAAGGCGCTGATGGTCGCCTTTGCGGTCCACGAGTCAGGCCGCCGGGAGGTGATTGGGATCGAGATCGCCGAGTCGGAGACCGAGGCCGGCTGGGCGGCCTTCCTGCGCGAGCTGCGGGCCCGTGGCCTCGAAGGCGTCCGGCTCTGCGTCTCCGACGATCACCTCGGCCTGAAAGCGGCGGTCGCCAAGGTGCTGGGCTGCCCTTGGCAGCGCTGCACCGTGCACTTCATCCGCAACATGCACGGCCACTGCAAGGCGGGCCAGCGCAACATGGTCTCCGCGGCCCTGCGAGAGGTCTTCAATGCCGAGGACCTGGCCGACGCCAGGGAGCGGTCGGCCGCGGTGATAGAGCGGCTCACCCCGTCGGCGCCGAAGGTGGCGGCGCTGCTCACCGGGGCCGAGGAGGACCTCCTCGCCTTCTATCGCTTCCCGGCCGCCCACTGGCCGAAGCTGCGCTCGACCAACAACCTCGAGCGCGTGAACAAGGAGATCGCCCGTCGCTCTGACGTCGTCGGGATCTTCCCGAACGACCGCTCGGTGATCCGCTTGGTCGGAGCGCTCCTGATCGAGCAGAACGACGAGTGGCTCCTCACCCGCGGCTACCTCTCGAAGGAGTCGATCGCCCTGGTCCTCGAGGACCAGGGCGACGGCAACGAAAGCGAGGTGGCGGCCCTGGAGCGATAAGACGTGCCGGCGAGTCCGTTACACCACAACTCGCGACTTGACTTGGGTTGCTCGCCAGGATCGAATGACGGCAGTCCCATAACGAGCGCCGGTGCGAGCAAGAGGACGCCGCCGTCCAGGGGGGAGGCACCCCGTCCCTTCACTTTCGAATCGAACTCCCACAAACGCCCAAGGGACGAAGAGCCACCCCCCAGGGTTTTAAAGCTTCAAGCGAGCGCCGGGGGCTCGTAGCGCGCCGCTCTGGCCGCGAATCGTCGAGGTTGCCGAATGGCCCGCTATCGGGGTCGAAAGGCAACCTCAACGAACCAGGACTCGGAGTTCCTGGGTCGCCGCAAGCGCCCCAGGGTGAATCAGCTAAAAGACAAGTGGGGGCGTTTGTTCCCTTGGCCTTGGTTCCGTTGGCGGGGGTCGGGGGTCCCTCCCCGGACACTCAAGAAAAAATCGTCGGAGGCGATTTTTTCGTCCGGGGAGGGACCACCGAGCCCCGCCCTCGAATCCGAAGGCCGTCCCTCGAATCCCCTGTCCCTGGCCACCCAGCCAGTCCTATACATTCCCCGCCATGCCAACCGGCCCCGACAAAACCTGCATCATCGGCGCCGGCTCCAGCGGCATCGTCGCCGCCCAGGTCCTCGGCGCCCGCGGCATCCCCTACGAGATCTTCGAGAAGGGCTCGCAGATCGGTGGCAACTGGCGCTACGAAAACGACAACGGGATGTCGTCGGCCTACCGCTCGCTTCACATCAACACCTCGCGGCGGGTGATGGCCTACAAGACGCTGCCGATGCCCGACCACTACCCCGACTATCCCGACCACTTTCAGATGGCGGCCTACTTCGACGAATTCGCCGACCACTTCGGGCTGCGGGCCGAGATCCGATTCAACACCGAGGTGGTGCGGGCCGAGCCGGTCGACGGCGGGAGCGGGGGATGGGACGTCACCGTCGCCGGGTCCGAGGGCGAGGAGACCAATCGCTACCGGGCGCTGCTCGTCGCCAACGGCCACCACTGGGACCCGCGCTGGCCGGAACCGGCGTTCCCGGGCGCCGAGGAGTTCGAGGGCGAGCAGATCCACGTCCACCACTACCGCGAGTCCGACGTGCTGGTCGGCAAGCGGGTGCTGGTGCTGGGGATCGGTAACTCGGCCTGCGACGTCGCGGTCGAGTCCTCGCGGCTCGCGGACGCCACCTTCCTCGCCACCCGGCGCGGCGCCTGGGTGCTGCCCAAGTACCTCGACGGCAAGCCGCTCGACGAGACCCTCAACCCGATCACCGGCCTCGCCCCGATCCCGCTGCTCCGGTTCGCGACCAAGCGCAAACTCGGCGTCGCGGTCGGCAAGCCCGAGTCCTACGGCCTGCCGAAGCCCGACCACAAGCTGTTCGAGGCGCACCCGACCGTGTCCTCGGAGCTGCTGCCGCGGCTCGGTCACGGCGACATCACCGCCAAGCCCAACATCGAGCGCTACGACCGTGGCCGCACGGTCCGCTTCGTCGACGGCAGCCGCGAGGAGATCGACCTCGTCGTCTACTGCACCGGCTACAAGATCACCTTCCCGTTCTTCGACCCGCAGGTCTTCTCCGCCCCCGACAACCGGATGCCGCTCTACGGCCGGGTCGCCTCGGTCGAGCGCCCGAACCTCTACTTCATCGGTTTCATCCAGCCGCTGGGGCCGATCATGCCGCTCGCCGAGGCGCAGTCGGAGTGGGTCGCCGACCTGCTCGCCGGCCGCAGCTCACTGCCCAGCGCGGCGGAGATGCGAAAAGGGATCGAGGCCGAGGAAACGCGCCAGAGCAAGCGCTTCGTCGCCTCTAAGCGTCATACCGTCGAGGTTGACTTCTATCCCTATCTGCGTGAGATCCGGCGCGCGCGAAAGCGGGCTGCGGCGCCGGCTTGACGACCCTGGTCCGGCCGCCCGGCGGGCAGTCGGGCAGCTGCGCTGCGGCGCCACCGCCGTGCGGCCCGCGGCGCGGGCCACGGGGCAGCTTCGGCCGCGGCCGGCGGCGCTTGAAGCTGCCACCGTCGGTCTCGGGTTGTTCCTCGACCTCGGGCGCCTTGCTCGCCCACCAGACGAGCCAGATCCCGTAGAGGACCGGGATCTTCAGCACCACGGCCAGGAAGAAGATCGGCCAGAAACCAGTCACCTGGTCAGTCTACCCCGCGTTTCCGCGGCCTATCCATCCGCTTCCAGGCCCTCGGCCCAGGCCAACAGCGCCTCGGTTTCGGTGTCCTGGATGCCCCGCGCCGAGCGCGTCGGCATCAGCAACGTCGGCTCCGGTCGTTGCCGCGCCCACTCGTAACAACTCTCGTCGAGGTTGTCGTCGAGCCAGGCCAGCGCCCGCCCGCGGCAGTGCTCTTCGAGCGGACCGAGCTTCCAGTGCGCCGAGCCGAAGCGGGCGGCGCCGTCGAAGGTCAGGTGCGGCAGCTCCGGCAGATCGAGCAGCGCCGGCAGGTAGTAGTTGGCTTTGTCCTCCCAACCGGTCGCCCAGATCAGCTCGAAGCGCTCGGCCAGCCGCCGCAGTCGCTCGCCCGAGCGCAGCGAGATGCAGTGGACGACGCCGTCGATCAGCTCGAAGCGAGCGACATCGGGGCCGGGAGGTTCGTCGAAGCCGAAGATCGAGATGACCCCATCGACGTCGACCGCAAGGATTGGCCGGCTCATCGGGAACCGGGGCGAGCGCCGGCCGCTACCAGCGGTAGTGGGCGAACGCCTTGTTCGCCTGCGCCATGCGGTAGATGTCGTCCTTCCGCTTCCAGGCGCTGCCCTGCTGCTGGTTGGCATCGAGAATCTCGCTCGCCAGCCGCTCGGCCATCGAGTACTCGCGGCGGGCGCGGGCGAACTGGACGAGCCAGCGGACGGCGAGGGTACGGGCGCGCCGCGCCGGCACCTCGACCGGGACCTGATAGGTGGCGCCGCCGACCCGGCGGGAGCGGACCTCGAGCACCGGGGTCAGCTGTTTGATCGCCGATTCGAGCACCTCGACCGGGTCTTCGCCGGTCCGCTCGCCGACGATCGCCAGCGAGTCGTAGACGATCCGCTCGGCGAGCGACTTCTTGCCGTCGCTCATCACCTTGTTGATCAGCTGCTGGACCAGCCGGTTGCGGTGCTGCGCGTCGGGCTCGATCGGCCGGATCTGGGCGGCGGAGCGGCGCGGCATTACGAAGCTTTGACCCCGTAACGCGAGCGCGCCTGCTTGCGGTCGGAGACGCCGGCGGCGTCGAGCGTGCCGCGGACGACCTTGTAGCGGACGCCCGGCAGGTCCTTGACGCGACCACCTCTGATCAGCACCACCGAGTGCTCCTGCAGGTTGTGGCCCTCGCCGGGGATGTAAGTCGTGACCTCCATGCCGTTGGTCAGCCGCACACGGGCGATCTTGCGCAGCGCCGAGTTCGGCTTCTTCGGCGTAACCGTGGCGACGCGGGTGCAGACGCCGCGCCGCTGCGGGGCGGCTACGCGCTTCTTGCGACCTTGGCCGGACTTGAGTCCGGGCGTCGTGGTCTTCTTCTTCGGGCGCTTGCGGCCCTTCCTGACGAGCTGATTCGTATTCGGCACGGCCGCGCATAGTAGAGCACTCCCGCGCTCGCCAGTCCCGCGGCCGCCGCCAGCTCTGCATAGAAGCCGTCATCGAGCACTGCCGAGGCACCCGCAAAGCGGGCGTTCTGGCTGCCGACGTCGAGCCCGGCGGGCAGGTCGACGAGCAGGATCACGCCCAGCGCGACCAGCCCCAGCGCCGCGATCAAGAGCCCCAGCCGCGACCGCGCCCGCGCGGTTCCCGCCCAGATCCCGAGCAGCGCGGCCAGCGCCGCCAGCGGCACCAGCAGGTAGGCGTGCGCCTCGCCGGCGGTCTTCACCGCGACCGCCGGCGGTTGCGCGGCGTCGGGCAGGCCGGCGTAGGCAGCGCCGCCGATCTCGACCCCGCGGTAATCGATGAACTGGGAGACGACCAGGGTGCCGGCGGCGGCGACGATCGTCGCCGCGACCGCCCGCCGGGGCGTTACCACCGCGCTCAGCGCGGTCGCTGCGCGCGCCGCCCAGCGCAGCGCCACCCACACCGCGCGCTCGCCGGCCGCCAGCGCCTTGAACAGCAGCCACAGCGCCCGCCTCCCGAGCAGCGCCAGGAAGGCCAGCACCGGGGCCGCCGCGACCCACAGCCGCCGCAGCGCCGGCGCCGCCGCCCGTCGGGCCCGCCGCAGCGGCGGGGGGGCCCGCTCCAGGCCGCGGTTTCCGAGCCGGTCGAGGCGCCGCGATCCCCGCTCCAGCGACGACCCGACGCGACGCCCAGCCGCTGCTATCATCGGCGGTCGCTCAGGCAGTTTGCGAGCAGTACGCTTTATCGGGGCCCGTGGGGCCCTTTTCTTAGGCTGATTGCGCGTTACGCGCTTGTCGTGCCGGTTGCGTCGGTCACCGCCCTCGGCGGGCTTGCGCTCCCGACTCACCCTGAACCGAACCCAAGAGACTTCAAGAAAAAGACCATGCCACGCAGCTTCCCCCTCGATAAGACCCGCAACATCGGGATCATGGCGCACATCGACGCCGGCAAGACGACGACGACCGAGCGCATCCTCTACTACACCGGCCGCACGCACAAAATGGGCGAGGTCCACGAGGGCGCCGCGGTGATGGACTGGATGGAACAGGAGCAGGAGCGCGGCATCACGATCACCTCCGCCGCGACCGCCTGCGAGTGGAAGGACCACCGGATCAACATCATCGACACGCCCGGCCACGTCGACTTCACGGTCGAGGTCGAGCGCAGCCTGCGCGTGCTCGACGGCGCGATCGCCGTCTTCGACGCCGTCGCCGGCGTCGAGCCGCAGTCGGAGACGGTCTGGCGCCAGGCCGACAAGTACGGCGTGCCGCGCTTCGCCTACATCAACAAGATGGACCGCACCGGCGCCGACTTCTTCAACTCGGTGCAGACGATGAAGGACCGGCTCGGCGCCAACGCGCTGCCGATTCAGCTGCCGATCGGTGCCGAGGAGAACTTCCAGGGCGTCGTCGACCTGGTGAAAATGAAGGGTCTGATCTGGACCGACGAGCTGGGTGCCGCCTACGACGAAGTCGAGATCCCCGCCGAGCTCGCCGACCAGGCCGAGGAATACCGCACCGCGCTGGTCGAAGCCTGCGCCGACTACGACGAAGAGCTGATGGAAGCCTTCCTCGGCGAAGAAGAGATCGCGCCCGAGAAGATCATCGCCAGCCTCCGCCGCGCGACCATCGACACCCAGGTGACGCCGGTCCTCTGCGGCACCTCGTTCAAGAACAAGGGCGTCCAGCCGCTGCTCGACTCAATCGTCGAACTGCTGCCCTCGCCGCTCGAGGTGCCGCCGGTCACCGGCGTCATCCCGGCCGGCAAAGGCCAGCCCGAGGACGTCGAGGGTGAGCGCCCCGCCGACGACTCGGCGCCGTTCGCCGCGCTCGCCTTCAAGGTGATGTCCGACCCCTATGTCGGCAAACTCACTTACTTCCGCGTCTACTCCGGCAAGCTCGAGAAAGGCGGCCGCGTCCTCAACGTCAAAACCGGTCGCACCGAGCGGATCGGCCGGCTGCTGATGATGCACGCCAACTCGCGCGAGGAGATCGACGAGTGCTACGCGGGCGACATCTGCGCCGGCGTCGGCCTGAAGGAAACCGGGACCGGCGACACCCTCGCCGCCCCCGACGCGCCGATCGCGCTGGAGTCGATCGAATTCCCGGAGACGGTGATCGCGGTCGCGATCGAGCCGAAGACGAAAGCCGACCAGGAGAAGATGGGCAACGCCCTCGCCCGGCTCGGCGAGGAGGACCCGACCTTCCGGATCGAATCCGACGAGGAAACCGGCCAGACCCTGATCCACGGGATGGGCGAGCTCCAC
>Ga0081455_10005168_pt1 | contig 14366 bp, 12 predicted proteins | sample TabmetS3T2R1_FD_70207 | JGI IMG/M metagenome (GOLD analysis project Ga0081455, IMG submission 70207) | Tabebuia heterophylla rhizosphere microbial communities from the University of Puerto Rico - S3T2R1 | ecosystem: Host-associated > Plants > Roots > Rhizosphere ... | reverse complement strand
TATACGAGACGGCTTTGCTCGACCGCGGCGCCGATGAACGAGGCGAACAGTGGGTGCGGCTCGAAGGGCCGCGACTTGAGCTCGGGGTGGAACTGTACGCCGATGAACCAGGGGTGATCGGGCCGCTCGACGATTTCCGGCAAAAGGCCATCGGGCGAGAGGCCGGAGAAGCTCAAGCCGGCAGCTTCGAGCCGGTTGCGGTAGCGTGTATTCACCTCGTAGCGGTGGCGGTGACGCTCGGAGATGCGCGTCGTGCCGTAGATGCCAGCGACTTTGCTGCCCTTGGCGAGCACGGCCTCGTAAGCGCCGAGCCGCATCGATCCGCCGAGATTGCCGTTGGCCTCGCGCTGCTGAAGCTCGTTGCCCTTCATCCATTCGGTCATGAGGCCGATCACCGGCTCCTCGGTCGGACCGAACTCGGTCGAGCTTGCGTCTTCGATGCCTGCGTCGCGCGCGGCTTCGATCACCGCCATCTGCATGCCGAAGCAGATGCCGAAATAGGGCACGCCGCGGGTGCGCGCATAGCGCGCCGCCTGGATTTTGCCCTCAGAGCCGCGCTCGCCGAAGCCGCCAGGGACGAGGATGCCGTGCACGTCCTCGAGATAGGCCGATGCGTCCTCGCTCTCGAAGGTCTGGGATTCGATCCATTGCAGATTGACCTTCACCTTGTTGGCGATGCCGCCATGAACGAGCGCTTCGTTGAGCGACTTGTAGGCGTCCTTGAGGCCGGTGTACTTGCCGACGACGGCGACCGTCACCTCGCCATCAGGATTGGCGACGGTCTCAGAGATCTGCCGCCACCGCTCGAGGTCTGGCTCCGGCGCATGCGTGATGCCGAAGGCGGCAAGCACCTCGCGGTCGAGGCCTTCGGCATGATAGGCGCCCGGCACGTCGTAAATGCTTTGCACGTCGAGCGCCTGGATGACGGCCTCGGGGCGCACATTGCAGAACAATGCGATCTTGCGCCGCTCGTCTTTGGGCAGAGGCCGGTCGGTGCGGCACAGCAACACATCGGGCTGGATGCCGATCGAGCGAAGCTCCTTAACGGAATGTTGGGTGGGCTTGGTCTTGAGCTCGCCGGCGCTCGGGATGTAGGGCACCAGCGTCAGATGGATGAAGGCTGTCGACCCGCGCGGCAGCTCGTTGCCGAGCTGGCGGATGGCCTCGAAGAAGGGAAGCCCCTCGATATCGCCCACCGTGCCGCCGATCTCGCACAGCACGAAATCGACGCCCTCGTTACCGTTGGTGATGAACGACTTGATGGCGTCGGTGACGTGGGGAATGACCTGCACGGTCGAGCCAAGATAGTCGCCGCGGCGCTCCTTGCCGATGATCTCCTGATAGATGCGCCCCGTGGTGATGTTGTCGGCCTGGCTCGCCGGGCGCCCGGTGAAGCGCTCGTAATGGCCGAGGTCGAGATCGGTCTCGGCGCCGTCGTCGGTGACGAACACCTCGCCATGCTGATAGGGGCTCATGGTCCCCGGATCGACATTGAGATAGGGGTCGAGCTTGCGTAGCCGCACGCTGAACCCACGCGCCTGCAGCAGCGCACCGAGCGCCGCAGAGGCAAGCCCCTTGCCGAGTGAGGAGACCACGCCGCCGGTAATGAAGACGTACCGCGCCATGGGCCTCGACCATACACCGAAACGGGGCCGAGTCGGTAGCCCAAACAAGACGCGAGCGGCTGCTTATCAGCGCGAATCTTCGCGAGGCGGCTATTGCGACTGCGGGGCCTGCGGCGCAGCGGGGGCGGCAGGCGCCTGCGGCGCGCCTTGGGTCCCTGGAGGCGTCCCGCCAGGAAGCTGCAGGGGTGCCAAGCCCCCTGCCCCGCCGGTTGGGTTCAGGATCGAGGGCCGCGCGCCGTGTTCGCTCGCGAGATACGACAAGGCCAGGCTCGTTGCGAAGAAACAAGCGGCAAGGATGGCGGTCGTCTTGGTTAAGGCGTTGCCGGCACTGCGGCCGGTCATGAAACCTCCGCCTCCGCCGCCGATGCCGAGCGCGCCGCCTTCGGACCGCTGCAACAGCACGACGCCGACCAACGCCACGGCGACCATGACGTGTACCAACAATAAAACTGTGATCATCTTGTAGCCTTCGCTTTCGAAGGCGGTGTCTTAGCCGAATCAGCCACGGTTTGGCTAGGGTTGGCGTCGGAGGCCGTGTCTGTGGGCGGCGCGGGCTTGCGGTCGGGCAATGGGACCACTTCAGGACTTCCTGCGGCGGTGGCGGGGCTTCCCGCCGGCGCCGTAACTTTAGCAACGCCGCCGCCGCGGCAGCGGAACTCGATCTGCTCCTCCACTCCCAAGAACTGCCGCACCCGTTCAAGCTCTTGGTCGTTGAGGTGGTCTTTTACCCAATCGGGCCCACGATCGAGCGCGGCCTGCATGTCGCGGGTCAACAGCTTGTTGCGTTCGACCTGCAAGCCCGCGCAGCTCTGTTTGTCGAGCGGCTCGGCGATGGCGCTCAAGCTAAGCGCCACGGCTGAGCTCGCGGTTAGAAGCGCCACAGCGATGAAGCGCAGCAACGGCATCGCTACCCCGCGGAAAAGATCGTCCCCCTGCTGCAAATCAGCTGCATAAGAATGACGAAGATTGGCCCGTTTGCCAACCCTGCTCGCAACGGTTTTGCGCTCTCAGCGGGCATCCCTGCCGGAATAAGCCGACAAAATAGCGTAGAAATCGCTCGCCTTCAGGCTCGCGCCCCCGACCAGAGCGCCGTTTACGTCAGGCACGAACAGGAGCTCGCTTGCGTTTGCCGGCTTCACTGAACCGCCATACAGGATGCGGAAGCGGCTCGCTTCGGCGCTGCCAAGCAACCGGCCAAGCTCGCCGCGGATGAAACCATGCACTTCCGCGACATCGGCAGGTGTCGGCGTAAGCCCGGTGCCGATTGCCCAGACCGGCTCGTAGGCGATCACGGTATTCGCCGCGCGCGCCTTGTCCGGCACCGAACCCTCGAGCTGCCGTCTCACGACCTCGAGCGTCGCGCCATCCCCTCTCTGTGCTTCAGTTTCGCCGACGCAGATGATGGCAGCGAGCTTGGCGCGATGAGCCGCCTCAGCCTTGGCGCGCACCAGCGCGTCGGTCTCGCCGTGGTCGGTCCGCCGTTCGGAATGACCGACGATGACAGCGGCGGCGCCCGCATCGGCGAGCATCTCGGCGGAGATGTCGCCGGTATGCGCGCCGGACGGGAGCGGATGACAATCCTGGGCACCTAGGGTTAACGTGGTCCCGGCCAGGGCGGCGCGCGCGCGCGACAGGAGCGTTGCGGGTGGGCACACCATGATGTCCGCTTCCGGCACGGGGCTTTTCGCCAAGCGCTCCCGCAACGCGCCAAGTTCGGCCAAGGCGTCGCCGAGGCCGTTCATCTTCCAATTGCCCGCGACGAGCGGCCTGATCCCTGCCACGTCCTCTCCCCTGCCCGCCCTTCGCCCGCCCGCGCTTGGCGGGAAGGGGGTTTTCGAACCGTCGCCAAGGGCTTGCGCCGCCTTGCCGCGCATCCCCTTGCTACCTATGATGCCGCCGCCGCGCGAGGTTGTCCAAGTAATCGGACGCCAGCGCGGCTTTGGCAAACAGGAATAGAAGGCTGGCACCGCGTGGCACTCGACACCTTACGCAAAGGGGCAGGCCGAACTATCGGCGTAATCTTTGTCCTCCTGCTCATTGCGAGCTTCATCATCTGGTTTCCTGCCGGTTGGTTTCAGGGCTATGGCAGCCAAACGCTGATTACCGTCGGCGACACCGAAATCGGCCCGCGCGAATATATGCGCGCGCAGCAAGACGTGCTCCGCGCGATGAGCTCGCAAGCCGGCCGAAGCTTGAGCTTGCAGGAAGCCCGCGCGCTCGGACTGGACAGCCGCGTGATGGAGCGGCTGATCGGCGGGGCTGCTGTCGATACGCACGCGAAGGAGCTGCATCTTGCCATCGGCGACGCAGCCATTCTCGATGAGATCATGAAGGATCCCGCCTTCAAGGACGCCTCCGGCAATTTCAGCCCCCTGGTGTTCCAGCAGACGCTGCACGCCATCAACATGACGGAAGAGGGCTATCTCGCCTCGCTGCGGGAGCGCAATTTGCGCCGGCAGATTCTCACCACCGTCGGCAAGGTGGCGGCAACACCGGAGGTGCTGCTGACCGCACTCAACAACTTCAACGGCGAAACGCGCACGCTCCGCTATGTGCTCGTTCCGCAGAGCGCCGCCGGCACCATCCCCGACCCGAGCGAGGAGGATCTCAAGCGCTACTACGACAACCACCACGCCAAGTTCACGCAACCTGAATATCGCAAGCTGGCCGTGCTTGCCGTGACGCCCGAGACCGTCAAGGGGGAGGTTCAGATCGGCGAGAACGACGTGAGGGCCGCCTACGAGGCGAGCAAGGATCAACTCGGCAAGCCGGAGAAGCGGCACGTTCAACAGATTTCATTCCCCGACAAGGCCGCCGCCGACGCCGCCTATCAGAAGACTCAGTCCGGCACCGACTTCGCGGCGCTCGCCAAGGAACAAGGCCTGAGCGAGACGGATATCGATCTCGGCACGGTCGCCCGCAGCGACATGGCAGATCCCACCATCGCCGACGCCGCCTTCAAGCTCGAGGCGAACAAGGTCAGCGAGCCGATTACCGGCAGCCTCGGCAGCGTGGTCCTGCTGCGCGTCACCGAGATCGAGCCGGGCAAGACCCCAACCTTTGAGGAAGCAAAGGCCGATCTCGAGAAGAAGCTGCTCAAGGAGCGCGCGTCAGGCGCGATCCTCGATCTACACGACAAGATCGAGGACCAGCTCGCGTCGGGCTCGAAGCTCTCCGAGATCGCCGACAAGCTCAAGCTCAACTACATGGTCATCGACCAGGTCGACCGGCAGGGCAAGAAGCCGGACGGGTCGACCGTGACGCTCCCGGCGCAGAAAGATGTGCTCAACGCGGCCTTCGCTACCGATACCGGAGTCGAGAACGACCCGATCGACGCCAAGGACGAAGGCGTGATCTGGTACGAGGTGCTGGGCATCATTCCCGAGCAGCTCAAGCCGTTCGATCAGGTCAAGGACGAGGCCACCAAGGATTGGAGGGTCGATGAGACGCGCGCTCGCGTCGCCAAATACGCGCAAGACCTGGTCACCAGCCTGAACGGCGGCAAGACCCTCGAGGACGTCGCCAAGGACCTCAACGAGCAGGTTCTGACCAGCGATCCCCTGAAGCGTGACGGCATTGGCGTGAACGTGCTCCCCGCCGCCGTGGCCCAAGCCTTCACCTTGCCTGAGAAGGGCTATGGATCGGCCCCGTCGGGCATCGAGGAGGGCCGCATCGTGTTCCAGGTCGACAAGGTCACGCCGCCGACGCCGCTCGATGCGGCCGAGATCGAGCGTCTCAAGCAGCAGATCGGGCTTCTCATTAGCGAGGATGCCATCGCCGAATATTTCAGCGCGCTGGAAAACCGCTATGGGGTGAAGGTCAACGAGAAGGCCCTCGCCAAGCTCGTCGGCACGAGCGAAGAGCCATGAGCCAAGCCTCGGCGTCCGTCACATCCCTACCGCAGCACGGGGGCACCCACCCAATCGAGCCTGACTTTCCAAGCTTCGCGCGGCGATACGACGAAGGGGTAGCGCAAGTCGCGTGGACGAAGCTCGTCGCCGATCTTGAGACGCCGGTCTCGGCCATGCTGAAGGTCGCGCATGAACGGCCGAACTGCTTCTTGTTCGAGTCGGTCGAAGGGGGTGCTACGCGCGGGCGCTACTCGATCATCGGCTGTGAGCCCGATCTGATCTGGCGCGCCGATGGGGTCAAGGCCGAGATCAACCGCGCGCCCCAAGCGGACGCCGACGCATTCGCGCCCTCTCCCCTGCCCGCGCTTGCCTCGCTCCGCGCGCTCCTTGCCGAGTCGGCGATCGCGCTGCCGCCCGGGCTTCCGCCGATGGCGGCCGGCATCTTCGGCTATATGGGTTACGACACGGTGCGGCTGATCGAGCATCTGCCGGCGGAGAAGCCCGACCCTCTAGCGCTGCCCGATTCAATTCTGGTGCGGCCGACGCTGATCGTGATCTTCGACAGTGTGAAGGATGAGATGACGGTCGTCACCCCGGTGAGGCCAGCGCCAGGGGTGAGCGCCAAGGCGGCGTACGCGCGCGCCGCCGACCGGCTCAACCTTGTCCTGGAGCGGCTCGAGCAGCGGTTGCCCCATGTCAGCGAGCTCGACATGGAGGCCGCGCATCCCGAGCCGCGCGCGACCACGGCGCCCGATGCTTACATGGCCAAGGTCAGGCGCGCCAAGGAGTACATCGCGGCCGGCGACATCTTTCAGGTGGTGTTGAGCCAGCGTTTCGAGGCGCCGTTCGCTCTCCCCTCCTTCGCGCTGTACCGGGCGCTTCGGCGCATCAATCCCTCGCCCTTCCTCTACTACCTGAACTTCGGCGGCTTTTCAGTGGTCGGCTCGAGCCCGGAGATCCTGGTCAGGGTGCGCGACGGCAAAGTGACGATCAGGCCGATCGCTGGCACCAGGCCGCGCGGCGCCACGCCAGAAGAGGACAAGACACTCGCCGAGGAGCTTCTCGACGACGCCAAGGAGCGCGCCGAGCACTTGATGCTGCTCGACCTCGGGCGAAACGACGTCGGGCGCGTGGCGGAGATCGGCAGCGTGCGCGTCACCGATTCCTTCTTCCTCGAATATTACAGCCAGGTGATTCACATCGTGTCGAATGTAGAGGGCAAGCTCGCGTCTAATTTCGATGCGGTCGATGCGCTGATGGCAGGCTTCCCCGCCGGGACCGTGTCGGGCGCGCCCAAAGTGCGCGCGATGGAGATCATCGACGAGCTCGAGGATGAGGCGCGCGGGCCTTACGCAGGCTGCGTCGGCTATTTCTCGGCCGACGGCGAGATGGATAGCTGCATCGTGCTCAGGACCTCGGTGGTGAAGGACGGCACCATGTATGTGCAGGCAGGCGCGGGGATCGTCGCCGATTCAGTACCCGAGCGCGAGCAGGCCGAATGCGTGAGCAAGGCGCGTGCTTTGTTCAAGGCCGCCGACGAGGCCGTGCGCTTCGCCGCGCGCGCCAAACGCGGCCAATAGCCGGATCAACGGATGCTTACGCTCAGCCTGCTCCGCCACGCAAAATCGAACTGGAGCAACCCAACCATTCCCGATCGCGAGCGGCCGCTCGCCACGCGCGGCGTGACCGATGCGCCGCTGATCGGAAAGGCCATGGCGGAGCGCGGGATCGATCCGGAGCTCGTGCTGTGCTCCTCGGCGCGGCGCACGCGCGATACGCTCGCGCTCGTCCTGCCGGAGCTTAAGGTCGAGCCGAAGGTCGTCTACGAGGATGCGCTGTATCACGCAAGGCCTGAGACCATGCTGGAAATTATGCAAGCGCTCCAGCCCGGGGCGAGCCGGGTCATGCTGGTCGGCCACAATCCCGAGCTTCAGTCCTTCGCGCTCGATCTCGTCGGTTCTGGCCCCAAACATTTGCGGGATCGCCTGAGAGAGAAATATCCCACGGCGGGACTCGTGGTGATGACGTTCACGGCAGGGCTGTGGAAGAGCGTCACGATCAACAGCGGCGAGCTCAAGCTGTTTCTGACGCCGAAGGAGCTGCGGGCCTAGGCGCAAGATTAGAGCCGTTCAGGCCCTTGCGACCTTGACGGCGCGCTCGCCTAAAGCGTAACACCACCCCATGCTGACGCTGATCGATAACTACGACAGTTTTACCTATAACCTCGTTCATTTCCTCGGCGAATTGGGCGCGTCGGCCCGCGTCTACCGCAACGATAAGGTGAGCGTCGACCAGGTCCTCGCCGAAGGACCCGAGGCGATCGTGCTGTCACCGGGCCCCTGCGACCCCGACCGGGCCGGCATCTGTCTTGAGCTGATCAAGCGCGCGGGCTCGGCGGTGCCGATCCTTGGCGTCTGCCTCGGGCATCAGGCTATCGGCCAAGTCTATGGCGGGCGCGTGGTCCGCGCCCCCACCCTGATGCACGGCAAGCTCTCCAAGGTGCACCACACCGGCAAGGGCGTGTTCGCCGGCTTGCCTCAGGACTTCTCGGCTACGCGCTACCATTCCCTCGTCGTGGAGCGCTCTTCCCTACCGGAGACGCTCGAGATCACAGCGGAGACTGCCGACGGCGTCATCATGGGCCTCCAGCACAAGCGCTATCCGGTGCATGGGGTGCAGTTCCATCCCGAGAGCATCGCGTCGGAGCACGGCCATCAGCTGCTTGCCAATTTTCTCGACCTCGCCCGCGTCGAGCGGCGCGCGCGGGGGGCGACGCAAAGAGAAGCGGCCGGTGCCCTCTAGCCCTGCGCCGGCGGGGACTGCGACCCTCGCCGACCTCAGCCCAGCCTTGAGCAAGGTCGCGTCGGGGCAAAGCCTCACCGAAAATGAAGCGGCCGAAGCCTTTGCGCTGATCATGGCAGGGGCCGCGACCGATGCACAGCTCGGCGCCCTCCTCATGGGCATGCGTGTCCGGGGCGAGACTGTCGAAGAGATTGCAGGCGCGGCCCGCGCGCTTAGGGCACGGGCTCTCCACGTGCGCGCACCTGAAGGCGCCATCGACACCTGTGGGACAGGTGGCGACGCCAAGGGCACGCACAATATCTCGACCTGTGCCGCCTTCGTCGTCGCGGGAGCCGGCGTGCCCGTAGCGAAGCACGGCAACCGCTCGATCTCCTCGCGCTCGGGCTCGGCCGACGTGCTCACCGCGCTTGGCGTCAACATCGAGTGCCGGCCGGAGACTATAGAGCGATGCATCGAACGGTGCGGGCTCGGTTTCATGTTCGCGCCGGCTCACCATGCCGCCATGCGCCACGTAGCGAACGTCAGGACCGAGCTTGGCATCCGCACGATCTTCAATCTGCTCGGGCCGCTTGCCAATCCTGCGGGCACTAAATTCCAGCTCGTCGGCGTGTTCGGCGAAGACTGGGTCGAGCCGATCGCGCGAGTGCTCGGTCTACTGGGGGCCGAACGGGCCTGGGTTGTGCATGGCGAGGACGGGCTCGATGAGCTCACCACGACGGGCATTAGCCATGTTGCGGTGCTGGACGCGGGCAAGGTCTCGGCCTTCAGGATCTCGCCGCGCAATGCCGGCCTGCCGGAGGCGAAACCTGAGGACTTGGTTGGCGGCGATGCGACGGAAAATGCCGCGCATCTCCGCGCGGTGCTGCAAGGAAACCAGGGGCCGCTCCGGGATATTGTGCTGTTGAACGCCGCCGCGGCGCTGCTCGTGGCCGGCAAGGCAAAGACGCTGCGCGAAGGCGTGGCGCTAGCCTCGGAGTCGATCGACAGCGGCAAGGCGATGAGCGTACTTGAGGCGCTCGTTAAGCTCAGCCGTGATAAAGTCTGACCCGTGGCACAAGTGCTCGACACCATCCTCGCTTACAAGCGGAACGAGATCGCCGCCGCCAAGGAAGCAGCGAGCGCTGAAACCATGCGCGCCCGGGCGAAAGCCGCGTCGCCCGTCCGTCCCTTCGCCGAGGCTTTGGCTTCGCACATCGCCGAGGGTGAGTTTGCGCTGATCGCCGAGATCAAGAAGGCAAGCCCATCGAAGGGCCTGATCCGCGCCGACTTCGATCCGCTGTCGCTGGCGCGCGCTTACGAGGCTGGTGGCGCAGCCTGCCTTTCGGTGCTGACCGACGCGCCGTCATTTGAAGGGCGTCCCGAATATCTTACCACGGCGCGTGAGGCGACGCGGCTCCCGGCGCTGCGCAAGGACTTCATGCTCGATTCTTATCAGGTGCTGGAAGCGAGGGCCTGGGGGGCCGATTGCATCCTCATCATCATGGCTGCCGTCGACGATGAGACGGCAAGCGCGCTCACCGTCGCTGCGCACGATCTCGGCATGGATGTCTTGGCCGAGGTGCATGATGGGGCTGAGTTGGCACGGGCGCTTAAGCTCGACACCAGGCTGATCGGCATCAACAACCGCGACCTCAAGACCTTCGCGACGACGCTAGCCACGACGGAGCAGCTTGCTCCGCTGGTGCCCTCCGATCGCATCGTCATCGCCGAGAGCGGCATTTTCACCCATGCGGACCTTGAGCGGCTCGCGGCATGCGAGGTACGCGCCTTCCTCGTCGGCGAAAGCCTGATGCGGCAGGATGACGTAACTGCGGCGACGCGCGCTTTGCTCACCGGCTCTCCGGTGTGCGCGGAGGCCGCCCAGTGACGGCCCGTCTCAGCCATCTCAACGACAAGGGCGAGGCGCGCATGGTCGATGTCTCGGCCAAGGAGGTCACCTCCCGCACCGCGATCGCCGAGGGCTTCGTGTCCATGGCACCAGCGACGCTCGACCTCATCCTTTCCGGCAGCGCGCCGAAGGGCGACGTGCTGGCAACCGCGCGGATCGCCGGCATCATGGCGGCCAAGCGGACGGCAGAACTGATCCCGCTATGCCATCCTCTTCCCCTGACGGAGGTGACCGTTGACTTCGAGCCGTCGCGCGATCCGGCCGGGCTGCACGTCAGGACGACAGCAAAGGTCGACGCCAAGACGGGGGTGGAGATGGAGGCGCTGACCGCGGTCTCGATCGCCTGCCTCACCATCTACGACATGGTGAAGGCGGTGGACCGAGGCATGTCCTTCTCGGGCATTCGCCTCATCGAGAAGACCGGCGGTCGCTCCGGTCCCTACAAGCGCTGATGGCGCTCCTCCCTGTCGCGGAGGCCTTGGCCCGCGTGACCGACGGGCTCGTGCCGCTTGAAGCAGAACGCGTGGCGCTCGGGGCCGCAAGCGGCCGGGTACTTGCCGAGGACCTTGCCGCGCGGCTTACCCAGCCGCCTTTCGATGCCTCCGCCATGGATGGCTACGCTGCGCGCGCAGCGGACGTAACAACTCTGCCCGCGACGCTCAAGCTGATCGGCGTATCGGCAGCCGGCGCAGGTTTCGAAGGCCAAGTCGGGAAAAGCGAGGCCGTACGCATTTTCACCGGCGCGCCTGTGCCGCAAGGCGCCGACACAATCGTCATTCAGGAGAATGCCGAGGAGTCCAACGGCATCGTGACCGTCAAATCGGTGGAGGAGGCCGGCCAGCACATCCGCCCGCGCGGGCTGGACTTCCAGGAAGGAGAAATATTGCTTGCCGCTGGAACAAGACTCGGGCCGCGCGAACTGTTGCTCGCCGCCGCCATGAATCACGCCGAGCTTCCCGTACGCCGCAAGCCGAAGGTCGCGATTCTCGCCACCGGGGACGAGGTGGTACCGCCCGGCTCGGAACTTGGCAAAGACCAGATCGTCTCCTCCGTGCCGACCGGGCTCGCCACGCTGATCGAGCGGGAAGGCGGCGAGGCGATGAGCCTCGGCATCGCCAAGGACGATCCTGAAAGCCTCGTCACCCTCGCGCGCGCGGGCAGCGCCGCCGATATCCTCATCACCATCGGCGGCGCCTCCGTCGGCGAGCGCGACCTCGTGGCGAGTGCGCTCAAGCCTGAGGGGCTCCAGCTCGAGTTCTGGAAGATCGCCATGCGGCCCGGCAAGCCGCTTCTCTACGGCAGACTCGGTAATCAGCGCGTCTTAGGGCTACCCGGCAATCCGGTGTCCGCGCTTGTCTGCGCCTACGTTTTTCTCGTTCCGATGCTTCGCCGCATGCTCGGCCTTGTCGACGATGCGAGGTCCCTGCCCGAGGCTGTGGTCGGCGTGGCGGTCGAGGCCAATGGCCCGCGCGAGCACTACATGCGCGCCACGTCCCAATGGCGGGAGGACGGGACGCGGGTCGTGCGCCCCCTGCCCTCGCAGGACTCATCTCTCGTTGCCGAGCTCGCCCGCGCTGACTGCCTCATCGTGCGGGCGCCGGGGGCGGCGCCGCTCGCGCAGGGAGCGCGCGTGAGGGTCATTCCGTTCGACTGCGATTAAGGGGCCGGAAACCCGAATCGCGCGACCTCGGCCCCACAGGGGCGCCTAGCGCATTTTGGGGCATTCCCGCTTGCGGAACACAAACAGAACAGATAAACTGTTCATGATTTGTACAAGTGGCGACCCGCGAATCGTTAAGGCGTCGAACAATTCAAGTCCAAACCGCTCCAAGGGGACCAGATGCTCACACCGAAACAAAAAGAGCTTCTCATGTTCATCCATGAGCGGTTGAAGGAGACTGGCGTTCCACCCTCCTTCGACGAGATGAAAGAGGCGCTCGACCTCAAGTCGAAATCGGGCATCCACCGCCTCATCACGGCGCTGGAGGAGCGCGGCTTCGTGCGCCGCCTCCCCCACAGGGCGCGGGCCATGGAGATCGTGCGGCTGCCGGAATCGGTGCCGCAGGGGCTCGCCCAGCGCTCACGCGGCTTCTCGCCGAGCGTGATCGAGGGGAGCCTGGGCCGCGTTCCACAGGTGGTGGAGGGCGAGAGCCTGCCGCAGACCGTAAGTGTGCCCGTGATGGGCCGCATCGCCGCGGGCGTCCCCGTGGATGCGATCCAGACCAGGCTCAGCACCATCGAAGTTCCGCCCGAGCTCCTGAGCAGGGGCGAGCATTACGCGCTCGAGGTCAAAGGCGATTCCATGATCGAGGCCGGCATCCTCGAGGGCGACACCATCATCGTGAAGAAATGCGACGATGCCAATAACGGCGACATTGTCGTGGCACTGGTGGACGAAGCGGAAGCTACGCTGAAGCGCTTGCGCCGCCGCGGCGATTCCATCGCGCTCGAAGCGGCCAACCCGAGCTACGAGACGCGCATCTTCGGTCCTGACCGCGTGCGCGTGCAGGGGCGCTTGGTGGGTCTGATCCGCCGCTACTAGACTTTCACTCTTCTGGGTTGCTGCGCAGACGCCCGTCGGCGTCGTCTGCGTCATTGCCTTGGGTCGGCCGAGCCAGGGGCGCCGTTCTGACGATGGCTCGGTCAGGCGCCCAGGGCCTCCGGCCCCGCGCGGCGGCGACGGACTCGGCGCGGATCGAAAGCCCCTCGATATAGAGGGCGAACGCGCCCTCCGCTCTGAGCATGCGCCGGTCGACGATCACGCGCGCAGCGCGGCAGGTCTTGCCGATGGTGAACGGGGCGATGACGATGTCGGCAGACCGGCAGTCATCCTCGAGCGCTGCCGGGTGGCGGACGAGAGCCACCCTTTTGCCCTTGACCGTGCCGATGCAGCCGAGAAGGTCGCAGTGGAATGCGCCCTCGTTCGAAGCGGCCTCCGCGTCGCGGTCGTCGCCGTCGGCGAGGAGCCAGTTGTCGACGCTGTAGCTGGCGGCCGTCGCGGGCGGAAAGACAAGATTGCCGCTGTCAGAACGCAACGCCGCCGTCGCTCCGCCGCGGTCGATGAGCACGTCGGGTCGCTGGCTCGCCGGCGCCAGCGAGAGCCCAAGCGCGGCGATGACGAGGCCAAGGGCGCGAGCGCGTGTTTGCCAGAGGCAGAGCCATAGGCCGCCAAGCACCATGAGCACGAGCGCCGTGCCCGAGATCTGGGGCAGCACTGTCACTGCGCCCGGCCAGGCCGCCACCCATTTCCCTGTTGCAACCATCAGCTCGATCCCGATCCCCATGGCCTTGAGCGGCCAGGCTTCAAGGCCAAAAGGCATGGCGATCAGGCTGAGCACGGCCATGGGCATGATCAGGAGACTGACCAGCGGCGCCACGATCAGATTGGCGATCAACCCGTAATGGGTCATGCGGTGGAAGTGGTAGACAGCAAAAGGCGCGATCGCGATGCTCGCGACGAGCGTGGTGAGGCCTGCGCCCATGAAGAGGACAAAGCCCCTGTGCAAGGCCGACCACAGCGGGCTCACATCGCGCAAGCTGTCCCGCTCCCGCCCCGACAGCCACTCGTAAAGCGCGACGAGCGCTACCACCGCGGCGAAGCTCATCTCGAAGCTCGGGTCGAACAAGGATTCGGGTGCGACGATGAGGATGGCGAGTGCCGCGAGGGCGACATTGCGCATGGTGAGCGCGGGCCGGTCGAGCATCACGGCGATTAGCACGATGCTCATCATGATCCAGGAACGCACCGTCGGCACGGCGGCGCCCGATAGTGCGAGATAAAAGGTGGCGGCCAAGAGGGCCGCTCCAGCGGCCCACTTTTTGATGGGGAAGCGGAGCGCAAGTGCCGGCACGAGCGCAAGCAGCGCGCGCACGAGCCAGAACACGGTTCCGGCCATGATCACCATATGCAGGCCGGAAATCGAGAGAATGTGGGCAAGGCCTGAATCGCGCATCGCCTGGTTCAGTTCCTCAGAGATGCCGCCCCGCCCGCCGGTGATGAGCGCGACCGCGATCTCTCCGGTCTCGCCGGAGAGTGCCTCCCTGATGCGGGCATTGACGCGGGCTCTTAGTGCATCGATCCAAGACCAGGCCGCCAAATTCCAGGGTGGAGCCCTCGCGTCGTTCAAGGGCTCGATCCCGCTCGTTGCATAGCCGGTTGCGCCGAGGCTCGCGAACCAGGCTTGGCGTCCGAAATCGAAG